>Ga0247725_1000198_pt1 | contig 64930 bp, 71 predicted proteins | sample OKSTACKMCFT3sol_FD_183021 | JGI IMG/M metagenome (GOLD analysis project Ga0247725, IMG submission 183021) | Subsurface sediment microbial communities from gas well in Oklahoma, United States - OK STACK MC-FT3-sol | ecosystem: Environmental > Terrestrial > Deep subsurface > Rock core/Sediment...
TTTGTTTGGTAGGCACAATTGGACTCGAACCAACGACCCCCACCATGTCAAGATGGCGGCGAGTCACGCCTAACCTATTGAAACGCAAGGAAAAAGGGCTGTTTCCCGGCGCCTAAAAACCCGGCAAAAGTACACGAAATATCAATAACTTACGACCTGTATTTTCCTACAGTAGTCGTCACCGCCGGGGCGTTCGCCATATCAAACACGCCTGCTTTCAAGGCATCAGCCTGGCCCGACACGAACTGTAGGCCGCGCTCAGCGTCTCGACTTCACTCAGGGCTGCGCTAAGGCGTCGAGTATTTTCTGCCGGTAGTACCCCGTAGGCCGAGCCGGCGTCTCCTGCACGATCTTCGGTGCTGGCGGCTGCGTTACCTGCGGCGCCTCCACTACAACTCCCGGCTGGGCCGGTGACGATCCGCACCCGCACAGGGCGAGACTCAAGCTCGCCAGCAAGGCGGTCAATTTCAGCTTTCGCATCTGCATCCTTCCTCTCTTGATCAGCCGCGGCCCTGTCGAGCGCCGCCTGCTTCATGTCACGCTCCGCAGTCAGTTCTGCCAGCCTCTGCTTGGCCTGCCGAGTCTGCTGCTCCACCTGGCCAGCCAGCTCGCCGTACTCGCGCAGCATTGAGGCTCGCCCCGCTAAATGCCCCATGCCCACCAGCAGCACCACCACTGCGGCGGACAGAAGAGCCCCCACGATCCACTCCCTAAATTTCTCCATGACTCACCCCTGGGCGGCAATGCACTGCGCATGCCGCTGTAGCTGGCGCGTCCACACGCCTTTGCAGCCTTTCGGCCCCCAGTTCTGCGGCAGCTTGCAGTCGCGGCCGGCTTGAAAGCGCCACTTGAGCAACGCATCACAAGCGGCCCGGTAATCCCCCGCCTGCAAGCTGCGGCGCATGGATGACTGGCGCCAGTTACCAATGCCGTACTGTCCGGTGAAGTCGAGGTAAAGGTCATACTCGGCCTGGAACAACTTGACGCCAGGGATAGAGGCGCGAAATTGCTGCTCATCTTTGGCCATCAGGTTGCGCGCCAGTTGTTCGGCGCGCTGCGGGGTGATCGGCTTGTCAGTGAGCTTTACCGGCGTGCCGTCCTCGTAGCGGGTGGAGCCGTGGCCAATGGTCGGAACGTCGCCCACCGTCGGGATATAGGGTGTCGGGCTGTAGCCCTCGCTGGCCTTCCAGGCACCAAAGCCCGCTAGGCTGATTGTCAGCGCCGTGGCCAGCACCCGCTGGCGGCTCATGCGTCGCAGCGCCCGCGCAAGGCTTCCATGCGCAACTGATGCTCACGCTCTTCGCGCCAGCGTCGCTCGTCTCGCTCAGCCTGCTCGCGTTGGTCCCGGCGGCGCTGGAAGTACAGGTTGACGGCAAAGCCGGCCAAGGCAATCGCTACGCCGGCCCAGCCAATCCAGTTCACTGACATCAGCCAGCCGGTGAAGCCGGCAGCGGCCCCCACCTGTGTGACCTTATTGGCGACTGCTGCGCCGACTACTTCATTTGCGATTCCAGCCCTGTCAGCCATGCGGCCACCCTTTCCAAAGATGCTAGGGCGCCATGCCCTGGTCGTTGGCGTGGAGTCTTGGCCACCCTCCGATGGCGGCCAAGCTCTACAGGGGTCGGCCCTATTCCTCGATGGTGGCGCGCACCCTGGCGAAGTCCTCCCGCAGTTGCTGACGCATAGCGCGCGGCGCGGTGTCGGCGATACGCTGATCCTTCGACTTGCCCATTTCACGCACACGACGCATCACGTCCGGCACGCTGATGCGCATCGGCTGATCCGGGTTCTTGGCGTTCCAGTCAGCCACAGCCGCGCGCGCGTCCTGCACCTTGGCCGGGTCTTTCTCAAACACGCCCTGCGCCCACAGCGCGCGAATCTCCTGGGCGCGCATGTTGTAGAACGCCTTGCTGCGCTGCCCCAGCCAGTTGGCCTCCTGAATGGATGCCACGCTCTGCGGCTGGAAGCCCACCGCTTTCAGCGCTGCCTCCAGGGTGTTGGTGTCGAGCACCTTGTACCCTTTGTCGTCGCGGTACATGTCGGTGGCCGCCATATCTGCGCCCTTGGCCAGGTTCCGCACGGCAGTCGGCGAGACTTCCAGTAGGCCGCCTGCCAGATCACCGCTCGCAGCCTTGTGCGCGCCAGAAATCATGCGCTTGACCAGATCGCCGGCCGGGCCTGCAATCTCCAGCACGTCGCGGGAATGGTCGTCACGCTGCTGCAGCAGGCCGGTGCCAGGGATCAGGTTGCCCATACCCAGGCGGCCAGACACATCGAGCGGCGCGCCCGGCAAGCCGGTGACACCCTTGTCGATGAAGCGTGCGATGTCGTCGCCGAACACGTCGATCAGGAACTGCTCCTTGGCCTTCTGCGTGGAGAAGTTGTAACCGGCCAGCTGCGCCATCCCGTCGATCAGGTCTTCGGCGTCCTCGGCGAACGGCAGGCCGCCGGCGCCGCCCAGCAGCATCAAGGTGGCAATCATCAACAATGCAGCCTTGCGCCCGTCCTTGCGCTCTTGGCTGCCGGCCTCGCCCTGATTCCAAAGGCGCCCCATCAGTTCCAAGTAGGCCACCGAGTACGTCTTGAAGGTCATCAGCGTCGAGCCCACGGCACCGCGGCCCCAGCGCATTTTCGAGGCTTTCGAGTAGATGAACTGGGTTTCGCGCACGGCCAGGCGGGCAAAGGCGGCCGGGTCTGCGTTGCCTTGCGCCTTGGCGATCCGGTAGGCAGCTATGAAGGTCATGCGCCGGTTCACTTCCTCGGCTGCGCCGAACATCTTGCCCCAGGCCAGAGACAGGCGAGCCAACGAGTTGGATGCCAGCGCGCGGGCATCGCCTGCTCGGGTGCCGTCTCCAGCGCGCAGGCCGCCCGTACCACTGGCCTGGGCCATCAGCTGGTGAACTTCCTGCGGGCTGACCGTGCCGTCTTCCTCGGCCAGGTGCAGCGCCTTGGCCAGGTCGGCTTCGTACCGGTAGCCCTTGGTCGCCATCTGCTTGGCGGCCTTGCTCAGCTCGCCGGCAGCCTGCTTGGCACCGCCATACTGGCTCAACCAGGGGAACGTCACCGCCACCGGCTGCGTCATGTTGACGAATGCCGAGGCCACCGAGCCGCCCAGGTACTGGGCGAACAGCAGGCCGCGCAGCGCTTGCGCTTCTTCCTGCGGGTTCTTGATGTAGTCAGCCAGGCGCACGGCGGCGTCTTTCAGCTCGCCCTGCCCCTGCGGGATCGCGTTGACCGCCTCCGACAGATCGCCCATGTTCAAGCCGGCGGCAGTCTGCCGGGCGTTGGAGTAGACGAACGACGCCAGCACGCGGCCCACGTCCTCGCTGTAACCGGCGATGCCCTGGCGGTGGATCAGGCGCTTCATCGCCGAGCGATTGGTCTTGGTCAGTTTCAGATAGTCCTGAAACACCTTGTCCCGCTCACTGTCACCCGAAGAGTCGAGGCCCATCGCGTTACCGAAGAGCTCCAGGGTTTCCGGGGTGATACCGGCAAACAGCTTGAAGGCTTCTTCGGACAGGGTGCCCTGGCTGATGGTCGAGCCAGGGAAGGCGGCCTTCATCTGCTCGGCCATCAGGTTGGCTTCGCGCTTGGTTTCAAACAGGCTGAAATACTGGCGCTCGCCGTCCGCCCCCACCATGTCCACGGTGTACTTGCCGAAACGCGACAGCGGCGCGTAGCCCTCGGCCTGCAGCTGGGTGATCCGCTCGACGCGCTCGTTGATGCCCTGCGCCGTGTCCAGCAGGCTCATGGCTCGCTCAGGCTGGGCATCGGCCAACTGTGCCAGGTGATCACGCAGGATCAGGCCGGCTTCTTTCACATCGGCAGCATCCATCACCTGCTCACGCAGACCTTTCACGTCCTCGCCACCGAAGCGCAGCATGTCGGCTCGTGCCATCGTGTCCAGGCTGCGGTTGGTGGCGCCGCGGAACTCGCGGTACAGCTCGATCTGACCGTCAGTCAGGTGCCACATGGAGCGCAGCTCGGCATCCGTCCAGACAATGCCTGGCTTGAGCGACTGGGTTTCGTAGCGGCTATCCACCATCTTGGCGAACTGCTCGGCGCCCTGCCCGCGCCAGGCTGCCAGCATGCTTGCCGACAGCTTGCCCTGCTTGACCAGAATGTCCGCCTTCTGCTCGGCGGTCAGCCCCATCGCACGCTCGGCCAGGGAATCGACACGCACCGGCTTGCCGTCTTCATCGCGCGCCCACATCAGCGTGCCCTCGAAGATCGGCGCGGAAATGGCCTTGTTGTCCTTGGCCTGCACTGGCGACTTGGCGATGTCGCGCCAGGTTTCCAGCTTCGGCAGCAGCTTCGGCGCCAACTCGGCGGCGTCACTGGCGTAGTGGCTCACGTCGTCGATGAAGCCCTGCGCCGCCTCGAACACCGGCTTGAAGTGCGGAGAGCGCTGCGCCAGGTTGTACATGGTGCCCACGGTCTTGTGCCACCACGACAGGCCGCCCGGTGCCGAGAAGGTGCGGTTGAGCTCCTGAGTGGCGCGGCTAGCGAAGTCACGCACGGCCGAGCGGCTAAAGCGGATGTCCGGGTCAAATTCGTCGAAGTCACCGTTGTTATCGGTGGCCGACTTGACCTGATAGTTGTTGAAGGCGATCCACACCGGAGTCCCTTTCAGGCGAATGCCGTCATACCCCTGCTGCTCCAGGCGCGTGCGCAGGCGGCGCGCTTCCAGCGGGCTTTCCACCTCCTGCGATTCCTCCACGCTCATCAGGTAGGGGTTCTGAATCGAGGCGTACAAGTCCATGACGCGGCCGTAGCCGGGCATGCCGTCGCTGGCTTTCTCCGCGTAGTTCTGCGCGGCGCGGCGGTCGGACGACATAAAGATGCCCAGCGCCGACGTAGCATGGCCGGTCGCTGAGCCAGCTCGGCCCTGGTCAAACACGGTGAAGTCAGCAGCGGTGCCGTGGTACAGGTTCAGCGGTTGGCCGTCAGCGCCAACCACCTTGCTCTTGCCGAACCAGCGGCGGAAAGCCTCGGTGTCGGTCTGCGCGCCGCGTCGCTGCTTGGCTTCGCTATCGAAGGTCTGGCGCGGGCGACTGCCGTTGCGGATACCCTTGGAAATGACCTCAATCTCGCGCAGCAATTCGCGGCGGGTGATGATGCCTTTCTTGTAGCCGAACACCTTGCGCAGCAAGCGGGTCAGCAGGCTATACAGCAGGTCGGCGAGCTTTTCTTTGCCGCTGCGCTCACCTTCGGCCAGGCGCGCAAACACTTCCTCGGCCTGTACGCTGTCGGATTTATCGCTGTATAGGCGTGAGATTTCAGACCACACCACTTTCAGGGTGGGGTCATCTTTACTGGCTAGGATTTTGTCGAGAAGAGCTTGCTTATCCGCTGGCGCAAACGTGTCCAGACCGTAGTGCCCGAGTAGTTCGTGACGAAGTGTCTCGACGGTATCGGCGACGGACGACAGATGATCGGCGGTAAGGGTAAATAGTCCTCGTCCGGGGTGGTAGGCGCCTTTGACGACTCCGATTTTGGCGATTGATCCTGGCCCGTAGAGTTCATCCTGCGTCTTCCTGATCCGGTAGCTGAGTTCGATGTGACCATTGTAGTCCGCCAGGAACCGCTCGGCAGCCGCGATAGCCTCGTCCAGGGTCAGCGGATTGGCCGGCGCCTTCCCCGTCACCACGCTGGATTGTGACAAACCGGCCGTTTCTACCGGCGACTGCCGGCTGAATAGCACCTCGTCCTTGCCCGCAAAGGCTTTGTCGTACTCGGCATAGAGCTGGTCAACCGCCTCCAGGCGCTGAAAACGGCTGTCTAGCCAGGTCGATAGCTTGTGCTCCAGCACGCCGTCGCCGGTTTTCTCATACAGCGCCTTGAGCATCCCCTGCAGGAAATCCTCGTCCGCGCGGTTGTCGTTGTTCGCCGCGACCCGCGCCCGCACGGCCGCACGGCGCGCGCTGTCGGCGGTGATGCCCGAGGTGTCGGTGGCCGGCTTGTCGATCACCACCATGCGCGCGTTGACAGCAGTGTTGACCGGCAGCGCGGCATCCATAAAGGAGTTTTCCGGCAAGCGCTCGCTGGTCGCGCCCAGGTCATCTAGCCAGGCACGGAAGCCCTCGGCCGCCGAATTGCTCTGGAAGAATGCCCCCTCACCCATGATCGCCACCAGGCGCCCGCCAGGCTTGAGCAGGCTATAGGCGTGCTGGACGTGCTGAATATCCCGGCCCTTGCTGAAAGGTGGGTTCATCACGATGCGGTCGTAACCGCTCCACGACCCGCGCTGCTCGATGCCGGTAAGCTCATCGCGGTCATACCAGCCGAGCATTTTGCCTTCACTGCCATCCTCGTTGATCGCGTGCAGGCTGGCGCGCCCGCTCCAGGCGGCACCGCCGTGCATGATGCCCTTGGTGCCGTCCGGCGCCTGGAAAATATCGCCGAAGGTGTAGAAGGTACGCGGCTGCATAGCCATGAAGTCATCGCCGGCCAGGTGGTAGCCCTTGGCCTGGAGCAGTTCGCGGCGCTCACCGGACAGCTCAACCACGTCAGGCTCCACTCCAGTTTTCTCACGGATCGCGTCGGCAATATGGCCCATGCCGGCGGACGGCTCCAGCACCCCCATGCCTTCGGCAATCTCGGCCGCCTCCAGCATGGCATCCACCACCGCCTCACTGGTCGGGAAGAAGTCGAGGCCATCGCTGCGCCGGCCAATCATGGCCCGCTCCATCTGCTTGATCTTGTCCGGGGTCGCCATGGCCTGCTGCAACTCGGCGAACTCGCGCAGGGCGGCCCGGTATTCGCTGCCGGTGTAGATGCCCATGCCTTCCAGGCGCTTGCGCTTGGCGTGGACGGTTTCGAGCTGCCACGGCAGCTTGATCTTGCTGCCTGCGCGGCGGCCAACGGCCTCGACAATCTCGCGTCCGAAGTCGCCAGACAGGTCGATGCGCTTGTCGTCGCCCTGCCAGACGCCTTGCTTCATCGCCTCGGACGGCGACAGCACGATGCGGTTCACGCCGCGTTTGAGCGGCAGCACGATGGCGCGGTCGCTCAGGTTGGCGCGGCGAATGGCGCGTTCGGCGTCGTCGCGGCTGGCAAACTCGGCGAGCTGATCGCCACGGCCGAAGCGACTCACGCTCAGTAGGTTGTTCTTCGCCCACTCCACATAGGCGTCGCTCACGTCGTCGGCCACCTTGAGCAGGCGCTGCCCAAGGTTTTTAAGGCCGTCCACTTCGATCATCTGCCGGGCAATGCCGGCCAGGTCGGAGCGCATGCCGCCGTAGGTCGGGAAGGCCGAGTAATCGACCGTCTCGTCGTCAATAGGCTGGCCCCGGTGCCGCTCTTGGTCGGCATAGCTCGGGTACTTGGCGCGAATCTGCGCGTCCTTGGCGTTGCGCAGTTCGGCATTCAGGAACTCGACTTGCACCTTCTGACGCACAAGATCAAGGAACTTGGCTTTGCCGCTTTCAATGGCGTCGGCGATGTTGCTCATGGTGCCCGCCAGCGCCTTGTTGGCGTTCGCGGCGCCCTCAGCGGCCGAAGCCATGCGCGCCCGGCGTGCGGTGTTGACCTTGCGGTCACGCCCCAATTCTTCCTCGGCGCGCTCATTCAGCGCTGCGGCCATAGTGCGCAGGCGCTCAACGGCCGACTGGCTACGGTCATCCTCGAAGGCGTCGCGGCGTGCCTGGGCGACCTCCTGGGCGGCCGTTGTGTCACCGGCTACCAGTTTGCGGAACGCCTCGGCGGCCTCGCGGGTACGGAACTGGAAGCCAGGAATGGCACCATTGCCGCGATAACTGCTGTAGCTGCCGCCCATTCTCTTGGCCGAGCTGTTCAGGGTGTCGTAGTCGTCGCGGCTTACGCGCTCCTCCAGCTTGACGACGAACAGGTCATGCCCGTGCTTGGTGTGCTTGGTGGCAATCACCTCGCCGGCGGTGGTGTTGCCGGCACTGGCAATCTTGGTGCGCTGCTTGGCCTTGGCCTGGTCGCGCGCCTCGCGGGTGCTCTCGGCCTCCAGGGCGTCATAGCGGCGGCGTTGCTCGGGGGTCAGGCGTAGGTACGCCTCGCGGCGCGTCTCGGCGTGGCGCTCGGCGTTGTAGGTGATCGCACTGCGGAACTCGGCCAGGGTCTGCGGGTCGGTCAGCGCCTTCTGCGTGGCCTCCTTGCGCGACTCGCGCTCTTTGCGCAGCTCGGCCACCTCGGCCGCGTACTGGCTCAAGGCGTCGGCGTCGGTGCCGGCCACCAGATCGCGCAGCGCCTGGGCCTTGGCCTGGCGGTGCGACTCCATGCCGGCCGCCGTCATCATGTAGCTGGTCGGGCCGTAGGACTTGCCCAGCGCGTACTCGTCCAGCATCGAGCGATACAAGGCTTCGACTACGCGGTCTTTCTTCTCGGACTTGTAGCGGTGGTAGAAGTGAACGCCGCCGGCGCGCAGCAGCTTCTCCTTGTTCATGCTGTTCAGCTCGGCCAGGATCACCTCGCGGTTGCCCTCGACCTGAGCGAAGGCTGCGCGGAATGCCTCGGCCTCGATCTTGCCGTCGCGCGCCTGCTCCATGGCATCCTCGTGCGCCTGCAACAGCGGCATCTTGCTGTCAGCCTTGGTCGGCGCCTGCTCTTGATCCTGCGCCTCCTGGGCGGCCTCGGTGGCGGCCTCGGCGCGCACGGCATTGACCAGCTCGCGCACCCTGCGCTTGGATTCCGGCACGCTCTCGCCGCGCTTGCGGTCACGGAACAGTGCCGCCAGGTCGAACTTGTCGTCGAGCAGGGTGCTGCCATCTATAGGCTTGAGCTTGATGCTGGTCGGGTAGCCGTCGCGGCCCTTGTTCACGCCATCGAGCACGGCGGTCTTGGTGATCGCCACCGGCTCGCCGCCCTTCTTCCACGACAGGATTTTGCGCATTAACGTCAGATCGGCATCGCGCTCTTTCTGCGCCTTGTCCTCGCGGGCTTGGTCGGCTGCTGCCTGGTCGGCGGCTTTCTCGGCCTCGGTGCGCGCGTCGAGCGCGGCCTTGCGGGCCTTGTGCGTGTTCGCGCTCTGCCAGGCGGTGAAGGTTTCAATCGCGCGGTCGTAGGCGTTATTACGCTGGTTGGCCTGCTTGCCGTTCAGTCCAGACCGCCCCGCCACATGACCGCTGTAGGTGCCGGCCCGGACGCTCATCAGGCGGCGGTAGTTGGCCAGGTACTCGACACGCAGATCGGCGACCGCCTGAGCGACCGCCGCTTTCTGTGCGTCGGTGTGCGCTACGGCCAGGCCCGACTCGCGGGCGTCGTCGATGTAGCGCGCGTATTCCTCGGCATCGGCCTTGGCGCGGGCGCTGCCGCTGTGCGAGATACCCGAGTAGCTGTCAGCGGCCTCTTTCAGCGGGAAGTCGGCGGCGGCGTCATCTTGCGCGGCGTCGGCCGGCTGCGCCGTGGCGGCCTGCTCCACCTCGCGGATCAGGTCTGCCATGTCCTTGATACCGTGAATGGTCGGATGCTGGCCACGCCAGTTCCCGGTATTGGTCAGATACCAGCCGGGCATATCCTGACGAACAGTCCAGTCCTGCCCGTCAATGCTCACCACGTCACCCTCAAGGTACGGATTGAGCATGGACACGACGCGCGGATCGCGGCGCGACCCTGGGCGCTCCGCGCCGGCGCCCGTTGCCCTGGTGACGGAACCAAGCACCGGCTGATTGCGCAGCGCCTCGGTAGTCCGGTAGATCATCTGTTCGCGGGTCAGCGCATAGCTCAGCGGCTTGTCATCGGCCTTCTTCCACGGCGCCGGGACGGTTTGATCGTCAGGGACGAACCGGGCAATGCCGTTACGCCCGCTCGCTTCGGGCAGCACATACAGATACAGCGGCGTCTGGTTGGTGAGCTGGACAGGTGTAATCGCGTTCACGGCATCGGTGGCCAGCATGCCAGATATGGCGCGGTAGGCGTCCGCCTTGCCCTCTCGCTGCTCCTTGGTCAGCGCGATGCCTTCCTGCGGCAGTTCGGTATGCCACATTTGCGGCGCCGCGTCGGCCTCCACCGGCTCGACCTTGCCCGCCGGCCCAGCTTTCAGTTCCCGAGCTTCCGGCAGGGTCGAATGGTTGCGCTCGCGCTCGCCTGGCTTATCGATCCACTCGCCGTCCTGCTTGACCACCGCTCGCACGGTGACGCTCCAATGGCCGTCCTTGTCCGGCGCCTGGTAGCTCACCACCCGGTCGAAGTTGCCGCCGTAACTGGGCACCACGTTGCCCGGCGCGAAGTAGTCGGCTACGGCCTGAGCCTTGGCCTCGGCCGCCTTCTCCATGACGCTGCGCTTGCTCTCGGGCTTGGCAGCCGGCGTGTCCGTCACCGCTTCCAGCTGAATGCGCCGAGCCGGGTGCTCGCTAAACCGCTTCTTGAACTTGATCGCCTGGTCTTGCGTCATCGGCTCGCCGAACGACAGGTACTCTTTAGCGCCGGTGCGTTCGTTGATAGCGACCACTTGGAAGCGCGCAGCGGCAGCGCCGCTCTCTGCCTTCACCTCTTTGGCGCGCTCGACCACGCTCTTGGGCTTCACCTCGGCCTTGCCGCTGGCCTGCATGTAGCCGCGAATCTCGGCCGGCGTGCGGGTATCCTCCTTCATGCTTATCGGACTGAGAATGCCGACCAGTTCGCCATTCAGCCGCACCTGCAAAGCGCTGTAGTCGCCGCGACTGTTCGGCTCGCCGGCGAAGAACTCCGCGCCCTTGAACTTGCTCAGGAAGTAGCGGACGTAATTCAGGTTCAGATAGACCGCAGGCTCGCCTTCCTTGCGGGAAAAAACGGCCTGCTTGCTGTCCTTGAGGTCGGGCCGATCATTGATCGCCAGCGGCTCCAGTTTCACGGCCGCGCGGCCGGCATTGGAGCCGGCCACCACATTGGCCACCGCATTCTCGTTGATGGTCGTGCGCAGCCTGTCCATGCGCTCGGCCCAGCCTTTCAGGTGCGGCTCGCTGCCGGACAGGTCGATCAGGTGCCCACTGGCCGAATAGACCGTTTGCCCCTGGAAGGTGCCGGTCATCCAGTTAGTCACCTTGGCTGCGGTCGGCTTCACGCTCAGCTCGCGCAGGTCGGCGGCCTCGTAGCCGTCGCGCTTGGCCTGGGCCTCGGCTTCGGCGTCGGCCTTCTCCTTGGCCTCGGCATCCTTCACCAGCTGCTCGGCGGCGCGCTCGTTGGCGGCAGCGGTCTGGCGCATCTGCTGGATGGCATCGCGCGCTGTCTTGACCAGAGCCTCGTCAATGCCGAAGCGCTCCGCGTCGAAGGTGCGCGCGTCGTACAAGGCCATATCCCGGTTGAAGCTCTCCAGCGCCTTCGCCGTGCGCTCGGCAAAGCGCTGGGCGCTGGCCAGGTCAGAAACGGCCGGCGGGTTGCTTCCTGGGTATGCGGTATCAACCTTGTACGGCTCTTTCACCAGGGCACGCCCCATCAGGCTCGCCAGGTCTTTGCCGGTGCCCTTCTCGACCTCTGCCATGAAGCCCATCACCGACTGCCAGCGGTTGTACACATCGGCCGGCTTCTCGCCGGTGGCGCCGGCGACTTTGGCGAAGGCGATCACCTCGGGCATTTCGCCGTGGCCTTCGCTGCGCAGTTGCTCAAAGCGGGCGGCCGGCGTGGCCGGCTCAGCATCGGCGCTTGCGCCAGTTGCGCCAGTTGCGCCAGTTGCGCCATTTGCGACATTTGCGACAGCCCCCGCAGCGGCTGGCTCCAACTCGTCGCGCACCAGGGCGGCGGCATAGTCGTGCGCCGTCTTGCCCAGGTCGTAGTCGTTGACGTAGTAGACCGTTTTGCTGCCGGCCTGCTGCATGCGCTTTTCGTGCATGCGCTGCTCGGCCTCGGTCGCCCGGTTGAAGTCGCGGCGCGACATAGGCTTGATTCGCGGCTCTTGGCTGGTCGATACCGACAACTCGCCGGCGGCGTGCCACGCCTCGATATGCTCGCGCAGGGTTGCGGCCTTGCCGTCGATACGAATTTGCTTGTTCAGCGCCTTGATCGCCAGGGCGGCCACGTTGGGGGCCATATCCTTGACGTAGTTGTCCAGGCTCGGCGAGGTGGCGGCCGCTTTGGCGGCGGCTTCTGCTGCCTCTTGGTCGGCGCTGGCCTGGCCGCGGTTGCGCTGGCGGTATTCGACGTACCAGTCGAGGTCGGCGTCGGTGCGCTCTTCCGGCGGCGTGGCCTTGATTCGGGCCACACGCTCAGCGTCAGATTCCTGGGCCGGGGCTTCGGCCGCAGCTGGGGCGGCGTCCAGCTCAGCCAGCGCTTTGCGCACCTCGTCGGGGTTGTCCATACCCTCGATAGAGACGCCCTGGTCTTCCATGTTGTCGCGGGCGCCGTTGTACCAGCCGCGCAGGTACGGGCGAATCTTCTCCAGTGGCTGCCCCAGGTCATCGGCCATCAGGCGCGCGAACTCGGCGAAGCGGCGGGCGCTGGCTTCCAAGTGGAAGATGGCCAGCTCGGTGCCCATGGCCAGAATCTCGGGATCGAGCCCGCTATTGAGCTGGGAACCGTTCAGCTTGGCGGCGAGCTTGGAGCGCAGCTCGGCGGCACGGTCGGCCGTGACCAGCTTGTTCTTGGCGCCGTACTCGTCGGTTTTTTTCTTCCGCTCGCCGACCGCCGCGCTCTCGGCGCCACCTGCCTGGCCCTGCCGCTTGCGCAGGGCTACAGCGCCCGGCTCGCGGCGCTGTGCTGCGCCAAGCAGGGCGTCGAAGGTGAAGATATTGCCGGTCAGTTGCTCAACCACGTCGGCCGGTACGTCGAAGCGCTTGCCCAGGTCGGTGATTTCCGCATCTGACAGTCGGCGGCCTTGCTCAATGGCATGGTCGGCCATGGCTCGGGCTAGAGGCGCCAGCGAGCGGCCTTTGTAGCTGCCCTGAAACTCGTCGCCCAGCTTGCGCAGGTGCGCGGCGTATTCGTCGGCCTTGCGCTCGTCCACCTGCTCCGGAGTCTGCGCCGTCACTGGCGCTTGCGTCTTGACGCTCGCAGGTGCCGCCTCACTGCTGCTGTCGGTGGTCGAACTGGGGAACTCATGCGCCAACTTGACCAGCTCGCGGATCGGCGCGCCCAGGCTGATCACCTTCACGTCCTCGCCCTTCTCGCGCGCAGCCAGCCACTGGTGATGGCCGTCCAGCACATGACCGTCCTGGGAAATCAGGATGGAGCGGTTGCCGCCCTCGAAGTCGCGGGCCTTGGCCACCTTGTCGCGGGAAAACTCGGCCTGTGTCGGCCTGAGCGCAGAGGCCGGGACGGTGCTCTCCTGATGCTGCACGCCTCGGGCATTGAGGAAGTTGACCATCGCCCCGCGATGCTCGGCCTTGATCTGCGGCATCTCGGCGCGCGGAATGCCCACGGTGCCAGAGCCAGGGTGGAAGGCATACCAGCCGCCGCCTGTGTCGCGGCTCTCATGCTCCTGGCGGGCTTTCATGCGTGCTTCCAGTGACTCGACATTGCTGTGCTGGTCGGCGTCATGGATGCCCATAGCCTCGGCCTGAGCCACCAGCTCGCGGCTCGGCCTTGCCAGCAGGCGCTTGTTCTCTTGCATGCGCTCTATGTGAGGGTCTTTCACAGCCGGCTCGGCAGCCATTGCGGCAGCCAGCTTTTGCTGGGTCGCCTCACCAATGCGATCCCACGGTGCGCCGGGCAGGCTCTTGGCAAACACGGGCTTGACGCCCGACTTTTCAGCCAGCGCTTGGCGCTCGTCGCGGCTCATCGCCTCCCAGCGGGCGCCGTGGTCTACCCCTGCAGGGCTTCCTGCGGCTGTGGTTCCAGCTGCTTCGGCATCAGCGGTGGGTGCTTGGCCTCCCACTTGCGCTGATTGCGGGCTTGCTTCGACGGCTTGAGCGGCTTGCGGGACATTCTCGGTTCCTTGAGTGGCGCGCTTGGCCTGCTCCTTCTGCAGCTTGGCGGTGCGCTTGTGGTCGGGGCCGTAGCGGTCGATGGCCTGGGCAATCTCCGCGTCGGTCATCTGCGGGATTTGCTTGGCGGTGATGGCCTTGATGTCGGCCGGCGCCATGGCATCATCGACCATGCTGCGCGGGCGCTCGCCGGTCTTGCGGTAATTCAAGGTGCTGACCGGATCGGCGAAGTCAAGCCTGGCGTCAGCTTCAAGCGCAGCAGCCTGGTCGGGGTTCTCGTTCAGCCATTGACGGGCCGCGCCAAGCGATTTCTCGATGTCGTTCAGCTCTGCACGCAACTTTCCAGCGCGCCCTGCGCGCGCCATGTTCGGCGAAGCCTCGTTTTCAGCAATGGCCTGCTCGATGTCGGCACCATCAGGAATCTGATTGCGCTGCTTGAAGTCGCTCAGGCGCGAGGCAAGCCAGCCGGATACGGCGGGGTGATCCTGCGGCTTGGCCTGCACCTTCTCGGCGCGCACCTTGGCGATACCCTGCTGCAACGGGGTCGGCTGGGAGACTTCCTGCTTGGCGGCCTCAACGGCGGCCGGGGCTTCGGCAGAAATGCTGATTTCCGGCGACTTGCCCATGTCGGCAATCAGTGAGTCGGTGGCGGCGCGGCTGGCGTCTGCCTCGGTGCCGCCCTGGCTCAATACCTGCCTGGCGGCCTGCTTCGCCTTGCCTGCCGGGGTATCCAGCGCGTCAAGCTCTGCGCGGGCTTCGTCGTGGGCCTGAATCAGCTTGTTGTCCCAGCCGCTTATACGGGCCTGCTGCTCGATGTAGGAAATGAGGGTGGTCAGTTCCTCAGTGCGATCCGGTGCAGACTGGATGATTTCCCCGGTGTTCGTGTCGATCTGCTCGCCAGCCTTGGCGCCCTTCTTGGCTTCTTTCTGTGCCAGTTCGGCGGCTTGCTGCTCGGCAGCCTGTTGCGCCAGTTGCGCGGAAGCGCCGGTATCCACGGCGGTAGCAGCAGCATCGGACAGCGCGCCGGCAGCCGGATCAAGCCCCATTTGCTCGGATGGCCTGGCCGGGAAAGGTCGCTCAGTGCGGTACTGCGGCTGCACCTGGCCAGGCGCCATGCCGGCAGCCAGCGGCTCGGCAGTTGGCGCCTGCGGCTCCGCCACGGGATCAGCGGCCGGAGCGGGATCAGCGGCAGGCTCATCGCCCGCAAGCTCGGTTGGATCTACCACCGGGGCCGATTGTGAGTCATGGGCAAATGCACCCTCGACCGCGCCGAAGCCACCACCTGCCGCAGCGCCAGCCAAGCCTTCCAGCGCAGCCTGACCGGCAACGCCTTGCCAGGTCGGAGTATCAAAGCCTTCGTTCTGCAGGGCGATGTTCGACGCCAGGCGTTCTTGGCCGCCTTGCGCGGCCTCCAGCGGCGCCTCCTTCGCAGCGCCCAGCAGCGTGGATCGGATCACTCCCTGCGCAGCGGCCTCGCCGGCTTCATTACCCAGCATCCGGCCAACCACTCCTTCAACGCCGGTAGTACCTGCTGCAACGCCAAGCCCTGCGCCGAGCGCAATCTGTCCGGCGTTATCGCCGCCGTAAGCCTGCGCCTCTACGGCTCGGGCCTCTGCCTCCTCTGGCGTGGCGCCGGCATCAAGGTGCTGCTGCTTAACTGCGTCGTAGATGGCGCCTTTAACCGTGCCCGCGCCCTGCGCGGCACCCATTGCACCAGCTACCGGAGCGCGCAGTTTTCCGCGCGTCAGCGCAGTAGCCGCGATGGTCGGCAATGACGTGCCCAGCGCCTCGACAGTGGTGTCGATGGGCGCCTCGGCAAATGCGCCGACGTTCGCCTTCACTTCCTCCCAGGTGCTACCGGAAGCCTCGGCTTTCTTGATCTTCTCAGCGCGCGCGGCGCGCTCTTCGCGGCGGGCCTCCGTCTCGAAACCGCGAACATAGTCGGCGGCATCGCCGAGCTTCTGCGAAACCGCATTGCCAGCCCCGGCGGCATTGGCCAGGAGCTGGATGCCGGTAACGGCACCGGAGCCAGCAGCGACTGCCGTATCGCGCAGGGCGCCGCCAAACCCCTTAGCGGTGTCCGGTGCGTCCTCCATGAAGGAGTCAACTGCGCTTGTTTTCGCGGGAGTGTCAGAAACCGGCTCGTCCAGAAACTTGTCGATGTCGCTCACTGAGTACGATTCCTTATTGGTAGCCAAGGGCGCGCAACTGCTTTGCGCGCTCGTCGCGGGAGAGGTTCTGGTTGTTCTTGATGGCTAGCGCCTGCGGGTTCTGCTCGATAGGCGGCAACGCGGCGCTCTGCCCGATGATCTGGCCGTTGGCACGATTGAACACGGCATCGCCTCGGTTTGTGACCATGCCGGTGATGGGATCAACTTCGGTGCCCAGGCTGACAGTGCCGTACTGATCGGGCTTGTCCTTTCCGGTCAACACGCGCAACTGCTCGGCAATCGCCGCGCGATCCTCTGGAGCCGCCTTGTCGTACTGCTCGTATAGTTTTTCCAGGCGCTGCGCCGAGCGCGCCGCAAAGCCCTTGCTTTCCAGTTCGGCGGCGGTGCGCTGCTGATCCAGGGCGTTGCTCTGCGCGAAGCGCTGATTGGCGCCCGCTTCGGTGATGGCGACACGGCCATCCGCGCCTTCCTGCTGTATCCGCTCGCGGGCCAGGTCAGTAGCGTTGCGGTCGCTCGACTCCTGCAGTCCGGCCAGGGTGCGCAACTGGTTCGCGGTAAGCTGGCCGCCCGGAGAGCCACGGTATGGCGTGCTGGCGGCAGCGATTGCAGCTCGACCGGCTTCGCCGTCACGCGAACTGTCACGCACTACGGTCACGCCGCCAGGCCGGAAGCCCTGCGCTCCGGCTTCGCGCGTGCCCTGCATGATTTCCGCAGCGCGCAGGTTGCGCTCCATGCCTTCCTGGCCACCACTGGCCACGCTGAACGTGCCGCCGCGATTGGGCATATCCAGTTGCCCACTGGCGCCAGCGACAGCCTGTGCCTCGTTGGTGAAGCTGTACTGGCCGTTCTCGTCCTTCTTGCCGACGATGCCGCCAATGCCGGTCTGCTGATAGCCGTTACCCTGCGGAGCCTGGGCTTGGGCTGGGGCGGGCGCAGCCTCGCCCTGTACGACCTGCGGCGCCGCAGGCTTGGCCGCGACTGGCTCGCTGCTGCCCGGCTGCTGCACTGGTGCCGCCACGGCGGCGCCTGGCGCCTGCTCGCCCTGCATGTCTCGGTACAGCAGGTTGCCGGCCGCGCCCATAGTCAGGCTGTTGCCCAGGTCACTGGCGAAGCCCAGGCCGCGCAGCGCGGCGAACTTTAAAATGTCGCCCGCCGAACCATCGCCGGTCGGCTCATCCATGCCGAAGCGCTGGGCGTAGCGCGCTGTAGAATCGTCGGCAGCAGACTCGGCCAGCGCCGGAACAATGGCCAGGGCGCCAACGCCCTTGCCGGCCGCGCCGTTGACCGCCGCCCTGCCGCGACCAGGCGCCTTCTCCGGCGCGGCCGGCTGATTCTTGGCGGCCTCAAAGCGCGCATCTTGGGCGGCGCGGTCAGCCTCGAAGGCGGCCGTATCACGCGCGGCACGGGCCTTGACCTCGGCGCGAGCGCGATAGTCCGGCTCAGGGCGAGCGGACGCCTTCGGCGCTTCTGTATCTGGCGCGCCAGCGGTCGGCTGATTGACCGGCACCAGCGAAGTTCCGGTAACGGGGCCGGCGGGCACTACGGCGCGCGAGGAAGACGGCGAGAAGCCGCGCCCTGTTTCGCCACGGGAATTGGTGTGGAAGTCAGCCTGCGAAGCGCCGCCCGGCGCAGCGCCGGCCGGGCTTGGCTGGCGAGTCGTGGCTACTTCGGTGCCCGTGACCGGGCCGGCCGGCACCAAAGCGCGAGACTGCGACGGCAGCACACGGGTAGCGGTGCCCTGTCCATCGACATAGATAGGGGTCGGGCGCGGGGTGACTTTGCGCTGCGGAGTGTTGTTGCGGCCAAGTTCGTCTGGATCAATCCTACTGTAGACGGGGCCGCCGTCGGCAAACGACTGCTCGCTTGGTGTGTACTGATCGGCGGCGGCTCCAAAGGCGGCACTGCCGGCGGTGGCAGCGGCAGTCTTTCCAGCTGAGGGCACGAAGCCGGCCGCCGTTTTAAGGGTGGGCGCTACTGCGCGCATTGCGCCGAACACGGGGATCGCTTGCGCAGCAGCCAGCCCCATTCCCGCGACATCCCCTTGACCTGCGGCGTCGTGCATCGCGCCAATGGCCGAGCCGAGGCTGGTTACGGGATTGAGCGCTCGACCGACGCGCTGCATGGTAGACGGGCTTCCGGCCTCAAACTGAGCGTTGTCGCTCGACCAATACCCGCCTACGCTGTCGCTGAACTCCTGTACTGCGCCGCCATCAGCAAAGAACAGTTCCGGCTTGCCCTGCTCATTGCCGCGAGGCTGGAAGCCCTTGACTCCCTGCTGCTGCGCTGCCGGCACATGCGTAGCGTTCTTCATGGCATCCAGGGTCTGCACGCCCACTGCATGCACCTGCTCCGGCGACATGAGCTGTTCGCCGTTGCTCAGGTTCACATCGACCGGGGCGCCCATGCCCTGCAGTTGTTCGGCGCCGATCTGCGCGGTGGAGTCGGCCGGCATCACATAGCTGCCCTCGGCCACCGTGGCCTTCACGTCGTCGGAAGTGCCGGTGCCCGGCCCTTGGATAGTCCCGCTCTTGATCGAGCGGGGAGCCTTGGGCTTGGAGCCCGCCTTGAATCCGCGCATTGGGGTGCCCCTGAATGAGAAACGGCCTGATGCGGACGCATGTTCCGAATCAGGCCGATCAGGGGCCAGCCCTACAGGGGTGGCGGGTCAGCGGTGACAGCTCGCACCTTTACCAGGCGATAAAAACTGGCACTATGCTGCTCTAGGGAACGACCACTACAAAGGAACCAGGTATGAAGCCTCTCATCCTTGCCGCGCTGGCGGTGCTGCTGCCCTGCTCTGCCAGCGCCCAGGTGTTCAAGTGCGTAGAAGCCAACGGCAAGACGACCTATTCCGACAACGGCTGCGCCGCTGGTCACAAGACCTCGACGCTGGCGATCACCCCCACCAAGGTCAGCGCCAGCGAAGTCGTCCCGTATCAAATCCCGCCTGCCTACTACGCGCCGCCCGAACCACGCCAGCCGCAAGGTGGTACGCGCGTCACTATCGTCGGCGATAGCAGCAGCGAGGAAAGTGAGCGCAACAGACTCTGCCGTGAGGCCTCCACGCCGCACAAAGGCTCTCGCGGGCTTACCGCCGCCCAGCTCTCGGCTGCTGCAAGCATCTGCGCTGGCGTAGATGCCCCCGCGCCCAGCCACGCACCCGCCCAGCCCAGCAGCATACCGGCAGCGCCCGCCGCGCCCGCGCAGATAGTCAACTGCGACCCGGCCGGCTGCTGGGACACCAACGGCGGCCGCTACAACCGGGGGGCCGGCGCCACCCACTTTCCCGCAGCGGGCGGCCCGGCCTGCCAGTTGATAAACGGGCAAATGATCTGCCCCTAGCCTCAATAGCTGTAGTTGTAGCTGGTCGAGGTACTGGTGCTCTTGCTGTCCGAGCTGCTGGCACTGCCCGAGCCACTGATACTCGCCGACACATGCGCGGCCGACATGGCGCCAGCGGCGAGCTGGGCGGTGTACTGACCGACCGCCTTTGCCGACTCCAGGGCGATCTGCGCTTGCTGAATCGCGCTCTGCATCTTTGCGGTGTACTCAGACATCTGCATTTCCGAGTAGGCGATGTTGGTGCGCGATGTCATGTCGGCGAAGCGGGACTGCATCTCCGCATCCGACACGGCGACGCTTGCCTTCGCCCGCCAGGCCTCCACCTGCGCGCCAAACGCCGTCGTGACGAATTGCACCTGGCTGAGACTGGCTTCCAAGGTGGCCTTGAAGGCATCCACGTCGGCGAGGAACTTGGTCACTTTGGTGCGCGCTGCTTCCATCTTGATCTGCGCGCCCTTGACCTTGATGTCCGCCTTGTTCGCCAGCCCCTGGATGGTCGAAGCGTAAGCGCGGGCCTGGGCATCGAGCACGTCAGCCTTGGCCGACTCGCCCTGCACCTGGGCCTGGTAGGCGTCGAACTTCACTTTCTCGGCGCCGATCTGCTCGGCATACGCCTGCACATCCGCGCGGTAGGCATCAAACTGGTTCTTGATGGTGTCCGCGCGCACTGACGCGCCCTGCATCATCGCCTTGTACACCTCGACGTTCGATTGCACTGCGTCGAGCTTGGCCTTGAACACGTCAACACGCTGCTGGTTGATCTGCCCCAGCGCTACCTGCCCATCAATCGCGGTCTTGTAGGCCGTGAGCTTGGCAATCGCTCCGTCCAGCTTGGTGCGGTACACCTGGGCCAGCGTCTCAAACGCCGCGTTCTGCGCATTGAACAGGCTGACGCGCGCGTTGAAGACGTTGATCTGGCTTTCGGCCGAGAAACGCGCAACCTCGAACAGGCGCTGGGCCATGTTCTGGTGCATGTTCTCGGTCAACTGCTCCAGGGCCATGCCCTGCTGCACAGCAAAGCGGATGTTCTCGATTTCCCAGGTCGCGGCCTGGACGAGAATGTCGCGGTTGAGCTCGGCCGCCTTTAGTCGGCCCTGCTCGCGGATCACGCCCACCTGCTTGCTCAGCATGCCGGGCGGCATCGAGAAGTTGCGCGACGCCCAGGTATCGACCGCCTCCTGTACCGCGCGCTCCGTCTCGCCGCTGTCACGCTCGCGGGCACGGGCAAAAAGCGCGTCCTCGATGGGCGCCGGCAAGCCAGTTCCGCCCGCCATCATCGACTTTACTTTGGCCTGCAGGTCGTCCAGCACCTCGGATGCGTACTGCGGCTCAGTCCAGTTGATAAACACATTGGGCACGGTGATGCCGCTGGCATCGGGCGGGGTCGCGTCAAAGGTCGGCAGCTCGGGGAATACAAACTCCGGCAAACGAATCTGCTCCAGCGCCTCCATTTGCGGCATGGTGATCTGCGGCGCAGCAGGGATGTCGATGCTGGTATCAATGACCGGGCGCGCAGGTGCAGCGATGTCGCGCATGCCTGGCGCGGCAGGAATGTTGATCGGGATGAGTGCCGGCGCATCCGGCAGCGCATCCATGTCGCCCACATCCAGGCCGCTGAGCAAATCGTCGATGCTAAGGGCTGATGGCGCCGGTGGCAGCACCAGCGCCGGAGGACTGTAGGCGGGCATATCGCCCACCGTCACGCTCGGCGGGTTGGCCGCAGGCGGCACGATTCGCGCCGGCGCGGGCACATCTGCAACCTTGATGTTGCCAATCGTCGCTAAGGCCGCGCTGAGCTGCGCGCTATAGGTGCGCCCCAGCGCGTCAAGGTCGTTGATCTTGTCGGTGACGGTATCGACCGCCACCCCAAGGATGCTATCGGGTGCAATGCCCATCACACTCTCCTATTGGTTGGCGCCGAATCGACGCGCAGGTCATTGATCACGCCGCTGCGCGCCTGCATCTGCAGCTCAAAAGCGAAATGGCGACCACGCAAGCCCTTGCCCAAGATGAAGCGGCCGTTGGTGAGCTCGCCGGCCGGCTCCACTGCCAGCGGGTAGGTATAGGTCTGAGCGGCGCCGCTCTGCGTGGTGGTCACGGCCAGACTGGCAGTGCCGTCCAGGGCGTACTCAATGAATGCCTGATGCGGATGCACTAGCGCACCCTTGCCGACATCCATCTTGCCGGTCTTGATGCGCACCTCCAGCGCCTCGTCGTGAGCATCCATGACGTACACGCCGTCACTGGCGACGCCGTAGAGCTTGCCGTCGATCACCGCCAGGCCGTCGAAGGCGTGTGGTGCGTAGCGACTCATGGCCCAGCTGTCGGCGCCTGCCGTCCACGCCTGGCCAATAATCACATCGCTGACGGGCTGGCCCTCGATCATCGCGCCATCCGCCAGCAGATCGCGGGCCAGCAGCCGATCCAGCGCAGTCGCTGCCAGGCGCGCAGACTCGGCGATTACAGGCGCGGCCGCCTGGTGCGCGCCGGGCGCTTCGTCGCTCAGCGTGGCAGCACTCACCGTCAGCGAGCGCAGCCGCGCCCTGCCGCTCGCCTGGTCGCCAGCCTCGACCGACTCCTGCACCAGCTCGACCGCAAACCGCGCCGAGAAATCCAGCGCCTTCGCCTGCTCCGTCAGCAGGTCGGCGACGCGGCGATGCGGCAGCGCCTGGTCAGCGGCCGTTGCGCGCTCGGTGGTGAGCGCGCGAGCGCTATCCAGAGCCAGGCTCTGCGCCGTGGCGATTTCCGCGTGCAGCACGCGAAGCGCGCCGCGATGCCAGTCCACAGCGCGCACCGATTCCTTGACGGCCTGCGTAGATCGTTTCGCGTCCAGCACCTGATCGCTGGCCGACGCCTGGTCTGCGGCCAAGATATTCGCGCGGCCGCTCGCCGCATCGCTCGCAGCAATACTCTCGCTGTGCAGCACCAGCAGGCCAAACATCAGCGCGCTGGCGGCCTTGGCGGCCTCGCCGACCAAGGCGATCAGGCCGCCCCAGGTGGCATTGCTGGCGACCGCCGTTTCCTGCGTGTCGTCTCGGTAGTTAGCCATTGATCACCCCTATGTAATGCTGCGCGATCCGGTGGTTGGCCATCACCGAAAAGCCGTAGCGCGTGCGCTCGGCAGATTTACCGCCGCCGGTGTCCGACAGGCTGGCGTAACGCGCCACCCCGGCCGCGATCCTGACCGCATCCTGATAGAAAACATTGCCAAAACTGTCCGGGGATATTGAGTAGTGGAAGTCGCTTACTTCTTTGTCCGACAGCTTTTTGTACTGGTCGAGAATGCTGGTGTAATTGCCAAATTCCTCTGACTCATCGCCTGGAAGTCTTTTGGAGTATTCATGGAAAGAAGGCCGCCTGGCGGTGTATCGCAGCGCACCACCCCAAATCTCGCCGTATTCCTCATGCCAGTCCGGGCCAGAGTTGAAGTAGGCCGTTTTATCAACTGGCGGCGTATCAAGCCACTCACCGTTATCCGCCCAGTCTGAGCAGTAGTTGGGCTCGTAATAATGCTTCATCACCATGAACGGGTTTGGCGGAGATGTGTCGTAGGGCATGTATGACCAGTCAAACCAGTCTTCTTGGGTGCCCCAAAAATCTCGGGTGTACCAGTCATAGCTCCATGCGTGGTATTTGTTCGGATCGGTCACAAATAGACGCTCGGCCACCTCGGTTTTTTCGTCCGTCTTGGACGTTTCGTAGTAGCCGCAGACCAATGCGCTGCGCTCCATGAATGGCGCGTAGCAATACATGCTGCGACTGGCCTGCCGGTGACGAACAACATTGGTTGTCCGCCCGTAATAACGACGACGCTCGAAGCGGAATACATAAGACCACACAGACAACAGCATGTAGAGGCTGCCATTGGTGTAGCCTAGATCGACGCCTTTTACGTTTGTCCTGGTGAACGATTCCGACACTTCTTTGCGCTCGTCGAAGTCAGTTGTGTATAAGTGGCCCTGCAGCTTCGGCGGCGATTGATATTGTGTCTTCTCCCACTTCCCGACGATCATGCAATCCTCAAAGTCCGACTCTTCGGTAACTTCAAGCTCTCGGTCGTCATAAAAGTATTTGACGACTTTCAGATCATCACCCAGGTAGTACCCGTAAATAATCGTGTCGCACCTGGGGTATTTCTCGGGCGGGTCGATGTCATACAGCCCTTCGGTGGTATGCGAGATAAGCCCGCCTAGCACCGGCTCTGGAATTTTGAAGCTCGGCAGAACAGTTGGATAAATCCATCCCTGGCCGACCTTTGCGCAGTTGCCGATATGAGTGGCAATCGGCTCAATCTCAAGGCTGTCCCAGTAATCCACGTCCTCCGCGCCATCGCGGCCAAGCCTGGCAATGATCTTCCCCGGATCGACGCGGCGCAGCTTGTACTTAATAGCGCGCTCGCGGTCACGGTTCTTGGAAAGCTGGCTGAGCAGCCCGCCCATGTAGGCATTGATCCGTGCCTGATCGGCCATGCCCTCGAAGGTGCGGCCCGCCACCCAGCCGCGATTCTCGGCCCTACCGAAGCGCAGGCGCAGCTTGAAAGCCGCACAGAAGGGAATCGCATACTCGCCGCCGAAGCCGGTCGCGGTATTGAAGCCCTCCGTGCCGCTGCTATTGAACGCCCAGCCGCAGGCCAAGCTAAGCGCATCCAGCGCGTAGAAGTCCTTGGTTTCGCAGACCTTGATGATGGCGCCGGCCCGGCGCCACGCCTCCATGCCGTCCTCGGTCGCAGGGAAGCCCTCTCCGGACGGAAGGCCGCCGAAACGATCAAGCGCCCACAGAATTTCGTTGTCGGCGACTTCCTCCATGTACTCGCGGAATGCCTGGGTCGCGGTCGCCGGAATGATCGGCAGCGGCATGGCATACACCCCGGCACGGCTTACCTGGGTCAGCCACGGAGCGCCAGCGGCATCGAAGGTAACGCCGTGCGTCTTGGTCGCCCGCATGTCGTAGACGAACTGACCGTCTTCAGGCGGTATGCCGAGATAGCCGGGCAGTCGCCGGTTCTCGATTTCCTGGGCGATCCGCTGCCGGTAACGCGCCGGGATCAGCAGACGCGCACGCTCGACACCTTCATCGGGAAGATCGTCGAAGTCCTGTCGCCCATAGCCGCCTGCGATCTGCACCACCTGGGCCATCGCCCCCGTCCACCATGTCGGGCGCAGCCTGGCGTACTGCGTCATGTACGGCTCCAGCTCGCCACCGAACAGCTTGAGGTGGTTGGGAATGCGGCAGTTGAAGCGCGCCAGGCTCAGCCGTGCGGCGGCTTCCTCGCCCTTCACATATTGGCCAAGCCGGCGCTGCGTGGTGTTCGTGACAGCCACATCGACAGGCTTCCCAGGCACGCCCATGCCGTTGTCAATGGCGCCACAGAACAGCATCGGCACATAGTCTTCGGCAATGCCCTCATGCTCGGGCTCGTCTCGCTCCACCTTCGGGTAGATCAGCAGGCGCACCACGCCGCCGGCGTCCTGGGCAATTGCCGTGGCGCCGCTCGGCAGAGTGCGAGCCATCTTGAGCGCGTCCAGGCGAGACACGCCCTTGAGATTGGTCAGGCGACGCAGCAGCAGCTCAGCGGCAGCCGCATCATCCTGATCCAGCTCGCCCTCGCCGTAGTAGAACCGGCCGTGAGGGCGGGGCTGGTGCATGGCTTAGACCGTCAGGCTGATGCGATAGCCGATTTCGTAGGTGTCGCCATTCTGGAACACCCGCTCAGCGGCGTATTTGGTCGCGGAAATCAGCTTGCCAGTGGTGCCGCCGCGCGTGCTGTCGGTCAGCAGCGCCGCGCCGGTCACGTTGAGCGTGCCGCTGGTGGCGATAGTGACGCTGGCTACAGCGGCCATGTTGTCGATGCTGTTGGTGGAAGTGCTGTTCGGCGGCGTCCAGGCTGGGCGGGTCGGGCTGGTGTAGCCCTCGGTCAGGCTGACGATTTCCGAAGCCACAGCAGCAAAGCTGGCGGCCGTCCAGTTGGCGGCCGGTGCCGCTGCGCCGGAGAACAGCGCCAGGTAGTAGCCTGCAGGCTTGGCCGCGCCGCCGAGCGCCACACTGAGGATGTGCGACAAGCCCTCCAGCACGATCAGATTGTCACCCTCCTTGCACCACTCGCCGCCGTTGACGCGGCCAAAGTATTCGCCACGAGCAAGGACTTGCTCGCCGAGGATTTTCGCAGTCAGCCACAGGCAGAAGGCATGACAGACCGCGCGCACAGCCGGCACGCAGGCCAGAGCGACCAGGGCCGCAAGAGCAAGAATGAAGTAGGACATGATTACCCCTTGGTAAGTCATGCCGCACTCTTGCGCAGCGGATAGTTGGCCCGGAAATTCGGGATGACTCAGGTTACTGCTGTTGTCAATCGGCGATCCAGCACTACAGACGTGCCGCGCTGGCCAGCGATCCCAGCCATCACGCCTGCATGCACCTCGGCCAGGTCGCCGCCACTGGTGCCCATGACATAGCCGTTCTCGGCCAGCCACACAGCCACAGGCGATCCGCCTGGAGAGGCGTTGCTGCCGACCACCTCGGCAGGGACAAGGATCGCGCTGCCGGGGATCGGCGCGCGCGACGCCTTGCGGGAAAGACTCAGGGCGCCCGGCTCCGCCCCAGCAAGGAAGGCGACGTGATCGACCTGCCCGACCCAAATACCACCATCGACGGGTTGCACGAAGGTGATGCGCTGCGGCATCTGCACGAAACCATGACGCTCATCGTGCAGATGGTAGGCCAGCGCTTCCGACCAGCGCAGCACGTTGCCGTTGGCGACCAGCAGGCGGCCGCGCCAGTATTTCAGATACTTGCCAGTGGGCATGGGCGACAGGTGGCGGAACTGCGCCGGCCGGCCAAGATCCGGCAGCAAAGGCAGGCGGATGCTAGGCGACGCCAGAGCGTAGTCGCCGGCCAGCAACAGCTCGCCACCGTTCTGCCTGGTCAGGTACAGCCGCGCGCCGGTCACGCTGGCATCCAGGCACATCGGCAAGGTGACGGATAGAGCGCCCGCATCGCCCACCTCAGTAAACGCGATCTCCGACTGTGCCGACTCCTGCGCTCCGCGCAGCCAGGCCACTGCCACGCCGTAGGTGCCGGCCGGCAGCGATCCGCTCTCAGCCATCACGAACGGCGGCGCCGGGGTGTCCAGGGTCAAGCGCTGGGCTACGCTGCCGTCGAAGGTGAAGATTCCGGCCGGCGCCGCGACAACCACCTGGTTGTTCAGCACCTCATGCGCAGCATCGCCCTCGCCCACGGCGGCCAGCACCCGATGCAGCCAGGTGGACGGATCGACCTTCACCCAGTCAGTGCCCAGCGTGGCAAAGGTGTCTCCATGCAGCGGGCTCTGCCACAGGTTGCGGTAGCGCTGCGCCGTGACCAGGCGAGCGCCTGGGCGAATCTCGGCCTTGCCAGCCGGGGTCACGTTGACGTTCAGCGCATCGCGCACAAACAGGCGCTCGCCCTGCAGTGCGGCGTCTTCGCCGACGTTGTTGATGCCGGCCAGCGGCATGATCGGAGTGTCCATCAGAAGGCTCCTTTGCGGTGTTGGTCGGAGTTTCCGTCCGGCCTTATGTACTGGCGCAGCACGCGCGCGTCGTGATAGCCGAATCGAGCAGAGCTGTGTCCTTGCGTCACGATCCGGCGACTCGGGTACTTCTCGATTTCGCGGCGGGTAACGCGCATGCGAGCCGCAAAGTCGTTGATGTCGTAGCCAATGACCAGGCCATCGAAGCCCTGTATGCGCGCCTCGCGGACGCGATACGAGACAAACGCCGTGCCGTAGATGTCCGCTCGGTATCCGGCGGGGATTGTCGGCATCAGCGGCCCGACACGCAGCCCTTGCCACATATAGGGATTGTCCCCCACCAGGCGCGATCCCATGCGCTCGGCCAGGAAACCGGACGCGCTGACGGTTCGATTCTTGTGTTCCACTCGCGGCGCATTGAAGCCGGTGAAGCTGTAGCCTCCTGCGATCTGTGTCTGGATGCCGCGCGGAGGGCCGAAAGCTGCTTTTGCTGTGCCGAACAGAGTCGCCAGGAACGGCAGGTAGAAAGTCAGCTCAACCGTGCCAGGCACCATAGTCCGCCCCATGCGCAGGGAGTTGATGCCGGCCGGCGCCACCACTGTCCGCCTGTTCTGCACCCTTGGGCTGGGCATCTCGTTGTTGTAAAGGGTATGCACCCACGGGATTCCGCTGGCCGGGAGACTGCGATGCTGGTTGTTCACCTGCGCATTACCCCACTGCACATCGGCGCCTCCCGCTCGGCGCCCGTCAATGACATGCAGCGGCCTGCCTGTGATGTTTGGGTGGTTCTCCATCGCCTGAGCCGGCGCCTCGGTCATCGCGTAGATAGTGAACGGGGACATCCTGTGCAATGGGTCGATCCTGTTCTCGTAAGGCGCCTTGATCGCGTACTTATCTTCGGGGTGTGTGAGCTTGATGTAGCGAATGCGCGCCTCCACGCGCGGCGATGCCACCGCCACCAGGTTGTGGTAGCTGAACTCAATGCGGATCACGTTGGATGTAACTCGCGCCATGCCCCACAAGGTCGCTGGGTCTTCCGACTTTGCGTATAGCACGCTCTGGTTCATTGCCGGCTCCGGCACCTGCAGCCTTGGATCTACCTCGATGCCATTGCCGTCGCCTTCGGCGCCCGTGAGCGGATTAACCGGCCCGCGTAGGCTGATGGTCTGCTCGGTGTAGGGCGGGGCGCCGGTTTTTGTCACCTTGAGCTTGTCGCTGATCACGGCCGAACTGATCCCGGCCAGCGGCAGAGCGCGGTCGCGGTAGGCGATACCTGGGCGCGGAATGATTTGTGTGAATGCTTCGCCGGTGGTCACGCGCCGCCATTGCAGGCGCACCAGGGCAGCGCCGAACTCTTCCGAGTTGCGCCCGCGCGTCACCAGTTCCGGCGTCAGATTGCGCACGCGCGGTTCGCCGTAGGCATCGGCCAGCGTCCAGCGTGGCGCGATGATGTTGCGGTGAATCGACAGGAAGGACGTGCCGATCCTGGCCATGTCGGCGCCAATGGGATCAACGTAGCGCCGGCGAAGTTTCAGCTCTGGCAGCGGGATTACTGGCGCCGCAAGGCCCGCTGCGCCCGTCAGGTCTATCGAGCGCACACCAAAGGCCACCATCGGATAGCCGAACCAGCGGCTGTCCCAGCCGGTGAACTGGAAGTAGCGGCGCGTATTGACCAGCGAAGGCACGCCAAACAGCTTGGCTTCATAGCCCTTGCCGCCGAGCACGCGAGCGTCATTCAGCACGGTAAGCCAGTTGCTCAGATAGGGCGGCTCGATGCCGGCCAGCGGCAGGAAGCGCCGCCCGTAGGCCACCATGCCAGCCTTATAGTCGGCCGGCATGCTCGGGGCGGCAATGGAGCCAGGCAGGATCGCCCTGGCGGCGTTGTAGATGCCCACGTCGCCATAGCGCGCCGCATTCTGGCCGAACACGCTCACCAGGCGATTGCGATTGCTGATGGCCGTCCACTGCGACCACGGCGGCGGGTTAAGGCCGCTATCCGGGTCGTAGCTCATCGTGACGTACTGCCGCAGGTTCCAGGCTCGCGCCACACCCCAGCGCAGCGCCTCCTGGGTTCCGCCCGTGGCAAATCCGGCAGGCTGCACGATCTGCCGCAAGTTCCAGATCAGCGCCTGCCCGTAGCCACCTGCAAAGCCCAATGGGTAGAGGCGCTGAATCTCCGGCACCACGCGCGTGCCGAACAGCGTCGCCACGAAGCCGACCGGCAGCAGAAAGCGCAGGCCGCCAACCGTATGCGCAGTGGCATACTCCATATGGATGCTGGCCGGCGTGACATAGCGCTTCGCCAGGGTGAGTCTTGCCGTGCCTATGCCGGCAACTGTTGGCGCAGTCGGCGCCAGGTAGCGCCGGTAGTGCTCCACGCGCTGCGTGCCGTAGCGATCCGCCACGACACTGGCCGGGCGCGCGTAGGCGTTGCGATTGATGATTGTCGGACGGCCATAGCCATTGGCCGGCGCAATGCCGCGCCCAGGCAGATCGACAAACAGCGAGGCCAGGCGAATGCTTGTCGCCCCAATCGAAGCCGCGTCGAAACCAGGTGGGAAGGAATACTGATCAGTGCCGACCGGAGGGCCGCCGCCAGGAGCGAACTCCAGGGCGACCATGCTGCCGCTGGGTGGCGTATAGCTCCCCGCATTGAAGTCGAGCGCGACCTCATCACCCTGCGGCGGGACGTAGGACATGCTCAGCCACCAAGCGGCATAGGCTGCACATTGGCAGCTATCACGTCGTTCTGACCATCCAGCCGTCCAATGATGTCGAATTTAAGATCAGGATTTAGGCCGCTGATGATCCAGGTGCCATCTGCTGCCGACTCGGTGGACGCCACCAGCAGCCCGTCACCTGGCTCTCCACCGGCTGGCCGGTAATGCGCGCGCACCGTAGCGGCCACTGGAACGCCGTTGAGCGTGGTGATTCCGTCAGGGAAGCTGCCGGACAGGTAGCCGTCACCCTGTAGGAGGTGTCGCGGGAACGACTCTCCGATGTCGATTGTGTAGGTGCCGGCGCCAGGGATCGCCAGGTACTGAGCATGCACCTTGGCCGGCGGCGTTGCGTCCTCGGCAAAAACCACCCACCCCGGCTGATCAACCAGCTCCTGACGAAGGATGCTCACGAACGGCGTGAACTCACCCGCCAGCGCCTCCTGCGCGATCTCTCCCTGCCCGGCGGCGTTGAAGCTCCGGCAGACACGCAGGTACTTCACCCCAGGCGTCACAAGGCCATCGCGGAGAATCCTAAAGCGGATCGAATCCCGAGGGTATGTGACCAGGGTTAGGACTGGCGGAACGAAGAATGCAGGCATTACCAGTACGCCGGGTTGTCAGTCACGATAAAAGCCCCGCGCCCGCCGACGTGTGCAATCAGGGGGAGATACACACTGCCTTCCACCAGCGGAGTCAGATTCAAGATCGTGTCCCCCGTGTAGTCGGAGCTGGTCAGAGCGCCTTCAATTTGCCGCCGCGTCAGGTTTGAGTAGTTGCGGGCCATCAGATGATCGCGCCGGATTCCCCTGAGTCCAGGCTGCGGCTGGCCTGCGGCCACCCAGCGAACCAGCCCCATCTCGATGGATGGCATGACCGAGATCGGGCTGTTGGCCAGATAGGTCAGCATCGAGACCGTAGTGTGAATGGTGTAAACCGCACCACTCTCGTAGGCACTCTCAAGCAGCGCGCTGATGCCCGTGGTATCCACCAACAGGCCGGACACCGGATTCCTCAGCGTGGTGAAGGCCAGGCGGTCGAAGTAAAGCGAAAGCCGCGTCGAGTTAGGGGTAGCTCCGCGAAACCCGCCCACAGCGATGTGGTTGCCCCCCAGGTCGTCTCCTACATAGAGCGTTCCATTACCGTTCTGGGCGTCAATTTGGGTTCCCGACACGCTAGAAGCCGTGTCGGTGAAAGGCGCCTGCATGAAGATGAAGGTTCGCTCATCCGCCAGCATCACCCACCGAGTATTGGCGCCCCAATAGAAGACATCAGAACCAAAGTACACGGGCAGCGTGGCAGCGCCCGATGTGCCGGAAACCACCCCCTGCCCCTGGGGCACGCCACTTGAGTTGATACCTGTATAGGTAGCATGCAGGTAAACGCGAAACGTCCCGTGATAGCCGAGGTTTGACGAGTTCTGGTAGTAGCCACTGCTGATCGTGACGTAGTTGCCAGAGGCGTTGCGCAGCACCAGGTACTGGTCGCCCTCGTCTACCAACGTCCACCCCGCCGCCAAGCGGGCACCATAGCCGGTCACCAGGCAGGCCTTGAGGATCAGCTTGTAGTTGTTGAACCGCTGCACCGAGCCAACGGTGGAAATGTAGAACGCCGGCAAACCGGCGTCCTTGGAGCTGTAAACGCTAGGCATCAGCTAGCCCTGCCTTCATCTGCGATCAAGCTGGCGTTGCTCGCCAGATTCCCAAGCGGGTCTTCATCCGGCCAGTACCCTTTCTCGCTATGCCACTGGCAATACTCGTCAAACAGCTCGGGCTGCGGCTTGAAGCTGGCCATGTTGGTCACGCCATGCCGCTCGGCCATGAACATCTGGAACGCTGGCAGCCCCAGGACGCGACCCCACGGGATTGCGGCAGGCATCTGCGTCTTCGCGTCGAAGGCGACAAAGCCTTCCACGCCGACACGGATCGGCTCGGGTTTGGTATCAGCAACACTCATGCGTTCAATTCCTCCAGCCTTCGCAACACTTTCGCGCGCTCGGCTTCATTCAGTGACTCGATCATGTCCATAACCTTGTCCACCAGTCGAACCCCATGGGGGTCTTTCTTGCTCTGCCCTACGCCTGTCCATAGCTCCAGGTTTTCCGGCCGGTTGTCGTCGCGCTTGCCATTGCGGTGGTGGACACGCTCGCCAGGCATCAGCGGGCGACCAATCATTTCCTCCATCACCTCGCGGTGCTCGAACACCTGGATGCCATCGACCTTCCGCGCCTTGTAGCCGTCGCGCGTGTAGTAGTAGCCATCAGGTGTTAGCTCCCTTGGCGGAAGATCAGCGTAGTTCGCTACTAAGCCTGCGCCGCGAGCCCTCATAGAGCAGGAGCGCGAGCAGAAGGCTCTTGCCTTTCCATGCGGGCGCTCGAACTCTGTCTTGCACCACTGGCATACCACCTTGCGATCAACGCGCTGCGATGCAGCTCCGCAGGCATGCGAGCAAAACTTCTGCTGTGCACTGGCTGGCTCGAACTCGATATGGCACTGAAGGCACGACTTCTTCGCCTTCACCCGCGCCGATGACTTGCACGCAATGGAGCAGAACCGCGTGACAGCTAAACGCGGGCGAAACACGTTTCCGCACCCTTCGCATGCCCTATCAGCCAGAACTCTTTTCTTTCCCATTGGAAGCACCTCACTTTATGGTTTTCACCATTAGCCTGGCGCGATATTTACGAGAAAGCAAATAGTATCGCAAGTCATTGATTTTTCTACTTAAACTTTGAAAATTTTGTTAGTACCGTTATCCCACGTCACAATTATGTCGCCGCCGTTCGGTGTAATCGGCAGGCCGGTGGCGGTGTCGATGTAGGCGATCAGCGGGCTGGTCGCCTCGGTTCCGGTGTCGGAATAGATGATGATGGCCTCGATGGACGCGCCGGAGACGCTGGTAAAGGTCACGTCCGCTCCGTCTGCTGCGCCGCCCGTGGTGGCCTTGCTGGTCAGCGTGACGGGGCCAGCGATACGCGCAGAGATCGGGATGTCCGCCAGATACTGGTGAACGGCGGTCTGCGGCGTGTAGGCGCCGGTATCAACCAGGATCACCTTGATGGTGTCGGTCATCCAGTTGATCTGCGCCTCAAGGAAGCGCTGGCGGGCGAAGTCGAAAAGCGTGTTAGCCATGAGTGTTCTCCACAGATTCAGGAGCACTCATGCGCGCCGGGGGCTTGATTGGGGTGTCAAGGGTGGCCTCGATGAGCAGGCGCGCCACCTGGCCGGACTTCTTCTCCAGGCGAATCACGGCATCACCGACGATGAGTGCCTGGCCCGGCTTTAGGTCAACGTGCATCTTGGTCATGGCCAGAACGCCTCCACATGCTGCGGCACGTCCTCACGGGTCGCGCGGCGAAGATCGGCGCTCGGGCGCAGACCGAAGTAGTCTTCAAAGGCTCGCTCAGCCTGGGCCGAGCGGTTCGGGTCGAATGCTTCCATATCCGGCACGGCGAAGCCCTTGTGCAGCGCCCACTGGATTAGGTGGCGGTGATGCTCGCGGTGAATCGCCGGCTCGGCGGTGTCCTTGTTGACCAGCGCCATGCCGGCCAGCGGCGTGCGGTAGCATTCCAGCTTGAGCGTGGCGCCCTGCTCCGGGTTTGGCACTAGGCGCAAGTCGGTGTCGCCCTGGATTGCGTACAGCGGGCGCCCCACTTCGTCGCGCCAGCCTGGCCGCTCAGCATCCAAGCTCTCAGTGGAGTAGATCAGCAGCACGCCTGGGCGAGAGCCGTCCGCAGGATGCAAGCTCAGGTGAGTGATTTCGTACAGTGCCGGGTGCAGCGGGTAGACCGCCTGGCCGGCTGTCACGGCAATCTGGCACACGGCCGCGTCCTGGCTTTCGTGGATCAGTCGCGCGCGAATACATGCCTCGCTGACGGCATCATTCAGCCAGGCGGCAATATCCTCGTCGCTCCAGAAATACGGCTCAGCCAGGTCGTGCGCTTCCGTGCGAACGCGGCGGATCAGCTCGGCCAGGGTCATTACTGCGCCCCGAAGCGGGTGATGTGCTGGGTGACGGTTTCGCGCATGTCCTCCAGCTTGTCGCGCATGTTCAGCTTGATGCCGAACTGAACCAGGGCGAACTCAGCCAGGCCGGCTTTGGTGCTGATCTGATTCATCTGGTCGATTACAGCGAAGTCTTGGCGCTCGGCCTCGCGCTTGTCGCTGGTCTTTGCGCCCTGCTCCAGTTGCTCGGCGGTGTCGTCACCGGCCGCCACGGCGCCCTCCACCTGCTTGAACAGGTCGAGGTGGCGCAGCAGCTTGCGGGCGACGATCTGCGGCACGGAGCGCGCCTGGCCCTTGGTGAAGGTCAGGCCGCTGGAATACAGGGTGTCTTGCCAGTAGTCGCGGCGGCCGATGTACTGAACGCCGATGTAGCCGGCCTGCACGCCTTCGATAGCCAGGGTCGGCGACGGCAGGCTGGCCAGAGCCTTGGCCACAGCGTCTTCGGCGTCGGGAATATCCTTGAGCGCATGCACCACGGCGCGGAACAGATAGTCCTTGGCCTTCTGCTCGACGGGCAGCTCCTCGTAGGGCACGCAGCACGGGTGAGTCTTGGCGTCCGGGTCTTTCACCGCGCCGTACACCCAGCCGTCAGCGATCTTCTGCTCCAGCCAGCTCTCGTGGGCCTGCTCGGGCGTCGCGTCGGGGTTTGCCAGGTGCATCTCTACGCCGGCAATTGCCGACTGCTGTTGCCACTCAGGCGCATCGGCCCAAGTCGGCTGGGAAAGGTCGCCTTGCGAGGCGCAATAGGCCGCGTTGATCGCGTGAGCAATGGCGGCAATGGCGGTGATCTTCATGGGGAGTCCTACTCCTGCGGGATGAGAAAGAGCCGGCGAAGGGCCGGCTCTATCAGGGCTTAGCGAGCGCCGACTTGCTCGCCGTACACCAGCACCTTGATGTCACTGGCCTTGGCATTGGCCGCCACGGCAGTGGTCAGGATCAGGCGTGCCGGCTTGGCCAGGGTCAGCAGCTTGGTGCCGGTGGCACGCTTGCGGCCGGCAGCAGCCAGGTCGATGCCAGAGCCGAAGTAGGCCGCGTCCTGCGGCGCCTCGGTCGAGTCGGTGCCGTCTTCGTACTTGAAGCCGAGCGAGCCGGTGATGGTGGCAGTCATGCCAGTGGTGACAATGATCTGTGCGTCATCCAGGCGCAGACCTTCCGGCAGCGGGCCGAGGTCGATCACGTCACCGACTGCAATCGCGGCAGTCGAGTCGGAATCGGCGGCGGCGCCGCTTGCCAGGGTGGCCAGGGCGAAGGACAGCACGGACAGATTGCCGTAGGGGGTGTTGCCGAACTGGCGCTTGAGCGCGCTTTTCAGGGATACGGTAGCCATAAAAGGAGCCTCGTCTGAGTGAAGGAATGGGCGGGGTTAGCCGCCCATCGCGTCAGGGTGGGTTAGCCGACCTGATTCAGCGGCACCACGGTGTCGAGCACCGAGGCACCGTAGTCGGTGAACTCGACGCGCTCGCCGGTGTTGACCGCGAAACGGATCTTGGAGGTGCCGAGGATGGCGCCGATCAGCAGCTCCACCTTGTCGCCGTGATCCATCTCCTTCTCGCTCCAGAAGAACGGCACGCCGGACTTGTCGGAGCGGCCGAGCGCCTGGGCAACGGCCTGGCCGCCGAGCAGGATCGCGCGGTCCACCGCGTACTGAGTGCCGAAGCTGGACGGCACGACGCAGGTGCTCTCGGTTTCGCTGGCGAAGTCGGCGCAGTAGCGCACGGTGTTGCCGGCGAAGAAGCGGATCGGGATGTTCTGCTTGATGATCAGGAAGTTGTTCCACAGGCCGACTTCACCCTTGAAGATCGGGTGCCCCTTGGCGTTGGCGGCGCGCGCCAGGGCGGCAGCCTGCATGGAGCGGAACGCCGGATCGGCAGCGAACTGGTTGTACTGCAACGGAGTCACCAGCAGCACGCGGATCGGGTCGTCCTCGGCGGCCTCGTCGCCCTCGAACTGGACGGGCGGCGGCGGCATGACCATCTCGTCCATCACTGCGCGCAGGGAATCGACCACGCTCATGCTCAGCACGTCGGTGCTGGCAATATCCATCTCGCCCGCATTGACCTTGAAGCTGGTCACGCCAGAGCCGTCCACCATGAAGTGGCGGTTTTTGGTCGGCGCCTTGACGCGGTTGACCATCACGGCCGCGAACTTCGGATCGGTGTCGAGCGGCACGCTCCAGGTCTGGTTCATCACGTTGCCGCGAGCGCCGGCCGCATGGATGATCAGGCTCTGATCCAGGTAGCGGTCCATAGTCGCCTGTGCGACCGGGCGGCCCAGCTTGCGGAAGTCCACCGGCGAGCGAATGTCGGTCATGGTGTCCGACAGCTTGACCGGGATACGGGCCTGGTTCACGCGCAGGCGGTCTTCCTCGATGCTCATGCCGGTGCCACGGCCCTCGGCGTACTCGCTGCCCATGATCGGGATGGCGCCGAAGGGGTTGACCAGGTTGAAGGTGACTTCATCACCCATGCCCTTGCCCAAGTCCATGCAGCGGACGATCGGCAGGTGCTTGCTGGTCTGCTTCTTGATGGTGGCCACGGCGCCGGCCTCGCCCTTGGGCATGGAGCCGATCAGACGCGACAGCTTGTTGTTGCGCTTGAGGTGAGTGGCGAACAGACCTACGGCCTGCTGCATCATGTTTTTCTTGTCGCCATAGGCGGCATGCGAGTTCTGAGCGGTAGGCATGCTCGTGCTCTCCTTAGAGGTTGTTTAGCCAGGCTTCCATCTGCTCGCGGGACATGGAATCCATGTTCTGCAAGAGCTCGAAGCCTTCCATATGGGCCAGCGCTTCATCTCGACCCACTCCAGCCGAACGGCCACCGGCAATGTCGGTTAGGCTGTTCGGAACCGGCGCGGTCGCTTGTGCGGCGGCCTGCTGTGCTTTGGTTTTCACATCGGCCGCAGCCGATGCACCTGGTTGAGTTACACCTGTGGCCTGCTTGAAGGCGTCGAACAGTTCAATCACCTGCCCGGTGCTGCCCTGCTGGAGCACGGCGGCGTAGGCATCACGCGCGTAGGAGGGCTGCGAATTGATCCAGTCGGCCAACTCCCTGCTCTCGACAATGGAGTCGGCGTCCGGGTGCGCCTCGTAGATGGCGGCGTAGTGCTGATTGGTGAGCTCGCTCGCCTGCTTGGCCTGGATTGGCTCCAGCGCCTTGCTTACCCTCGCCTCCACCTGGCTTGCCACCAGCGTGGCGATACCCTTCGCCAGCGCCTCCTCGGAGAAGTCCCCGAAAATCCCCGGATCGACACCCTGGTCGATGGCCGCTTGCGCTGCCGCCACCTGGTTGTCGGTCTTGGTCGGTGCCTCGCCCGCCTCGGCACGCGCTTGAGCTTGAGATCGAAGGCTCTCCAGCTCGCGTTGTGCCGCTGCCGCTCGTTCCTCTGCCGCTTCACGCAGCGCGCGCTCGGATCTTGCCTGTTCGCGCGCCTCGGTCAGGCGGTCAAAAGGAATGGTGTGCTTGCCGTCCTTGGTCAGGACTACGGTGTTGTCGGCATTCAGCTCAGGCTCCTGGCCCTTCTGCTTGCCTTCGTCCGCAGCCTCACTGTTCGCGCTCTCGGCCTCTTTTCCACCATGCGCCTGGGCAGCCTCGGGCTGTGCTGCCTGCTCCGACAACAATGCGCCGGTATCGCCCTGTCCCAGCCCAAGGAGCTGGTCTAGTTGCTCGGGGGAAATCTCGCCGTCAAGCGACTCGATGAACTCGTTTTCCTGATCGGTATTCATGCCTGTCCCGCCACATATCGCCGTGGCCGCTATGGGTCATCAGCACGCGGATTGCTCCGCATATCGCCGCAGCGCACGGGTGCGCGTTGGCTTGGCAGCGAGTGTGAAAACGAGGGGGAGAAACACCTAGCCCTACAGGGGTGAACCACCTATAGGGCCAGGGCATTTCAGGATGGATTGCGGCTATTCCTTGTAACCCACCAGGCCGCGCGGATCGGCAACCTGGCGAAGCTCAACCGCTCCGAGCTTGACCACATGGTTGCCGGACGCCCCGCCGCCGGTAGACCCGACGCGAAGCTCTACCCGCCAGCGCAAGCTGGGAGATGCGTTGACCAATTGGATGGGCGGCGTCACCAGCATGCCGTTGAGCTGGCGCATCGGCAGCTTCACATAACCTGAGCCGGGGTCAAACGGCTCAAGGTCATAGGCGATCAGCCCGCCTATGCCGTTGTCCTTGAGGTACAGCGACACCCCTTGCCAGCCATTGGCTGGCCCAATCTCGCACTCACAGGACGCCTGCACCCACGCTCCAGCCGGCAATGTGTGCGGGGTGTCACTTGGGGAAGTCGCAAAGTAGAGAAGCGAATCGGTCGCGCCTGGTGTAATCGTCAGCACTTGCCAGTCGCCGCGCCCGTCGCTGCGTGCTTCCTTGCTGGCGACCATAGTTGCATCGCCGGTCGAGCGCATGGCTTGCCGGTTGGTAGCCACACTTCCGCTGACACCTGCCCCTACCGTGCCGCTTGTGCCAGTACAGAACGGATTGGGGAGCAGGTTGCCGCTCGGGTTGTGAGTGGCATCGAACAGGTCGTCGGCAGACCACACGCGCGGAAACGCTTCCGGAAGCAACTTGGCGGCGAAGTTGGCGAAGCCTTCGCCCACAGACACGCCGCCTGGGCACTGGAAGTGGATGAAGTCCGGAGAGAACCCAGCCTTCGGCTCACCGTTGGCATTCGTGAAGTCGACCCAGTAGGCGTTCCAGTCGAAGTAGTAGCAATCTGGCGTTGCCTTACAGAATTGGATGGTTTGGTTGTTGACCCATGCGGCCTTCTTGCGCTCTGCGCTGCCAGCAGCCCAGGAGCCTGTGCCGCGAGCCAGGATGGGCAACATGATCACGGAAATGCCTGCAGCCAGGTAGTAGCGCGCCAGTTCTACCCTGGCGGCGTGGATGGCCTCTTTGGCCAAGGGGGCCATGTCATTGGTGCCGGCATCAATAACGACCCAGCCGCAGTCAACAGCGCTTTTCAAGAACTGCTTGCGCGCCTCGATGAGCGCAATAGTCTGGCCTGACACGCCGGCATTGAGCCCACGGAAGAAGCGCGTTGCGCCCGGCGCCTGAGAGGGCTCCCAGCCAAGGTAGACCGCAGGGTCGTGCCAGATTTCGCAGGAGAAGCGGCCTTTGGCGAAATACCGCGCCCAGGACAGCCAGCCGCGATTCCAATGGCTGATTTTACTGGCGGTCGCGGCATCATTCTGCTGCACCAATGATGTACCTAGAACGCCGATGGTGGTAGCGGCGCCAGCAACGGGCGCGGCCTTGGGGTTGAGTAGTAGGCTCATTCGATTGAATACTCCGCGCCGCCAGTGGGAGTGAAGCGCACCGGGCCAAGCCCGAAGTTCATCAGGTGCGCACCGTCTGCAGCGAATGTGTCGGCAACTATCCAGTTGTCACCCACCCGCTTCTCTACCGCGAGCGACCCACCATTGGCGCGGATGATCAGCATGCGAACTTGATCGCCATTGGTGTACTGCTTCACGGCCTGCGTATTCAGCTTTCTATTCGACATTGGCATTCTCCTTGGCGGCCAGCCATGTGCCGCCTATCAGTCAGCGATCCATTGGTTTTCTTACGCTGTTCAGTCGGCGCGCTCGCCCATGCAGGCCGCGACCGCCTCAGACGAGAGCAGCGGCACATTTGCGGCATGCGCCAGCACAGTGGTGTCGTGCTCCAGCTCCAGCGGCACGCCATTGACCTTGATCACCGCGCCACGATTGAGGAACAAGCGCACACGCGGATCGCTCGTCGCGCAGGAGCCGCAGCCGGAGCAGGCTTTTGCCTCGGCGGCCTCAGTCTTGGCGGCCTGGCCCTGCTGGTAGGGCATCCACTCGGCGTAACCGGCATTGTCGCGCACGCTGTCGCCAGCCTGGAGCAGGGTCACGCTGCGCTTCTCGTGAGCGCCGCCGCCGTGGTCGGTGATGAGCAGATTGATCATGCGGTCGCTATGCACGAACACCACTTGCGCGGTGAACGGCTGATCGCTGCCTGGGTAGGCGAACATCCCGGCTTCAATGTCCTGGGTGCTCGGCCAGTACCAGAGAACGCGGCCAACGGTGGGCTTGATGATCGGCATGCGGTGACTCTCCTTTAGCTCTTGCGGTAGTAGCGCGAGCCGAACAGGCGCACGCCGATAAACATGGTCAGGCCGATGGCTCCGGCGAGCAGGCTCATAGCGCCGCTTCCGCCACTGCCGGCTACGCATGACAGCAGGCCAAGGTCGGCCTCGATGCGGCCGATCTGCGCGGCGTAGGCCGCGTCATGCGCCTGGCAGCAGGTCGCCCACCAGCCCTCTGGGAAGTGCGTGCAGTAGTCCATCTACTCAGCCTCCCGTGGGTGCGCGTCGATCTCGGCGCGGATTTGCTCGCGCCGCTCGATGCTCATGTCCTCCCGCTGAGCGAGCAGGGTCAGCGCCTGCTGGTACTCGGCCTGGGTAAATGGGCGGTGGTACTGGTGGCCGGCTGGCGTGCAGCCACGGCATGGCTCGCTCATACCGGAGCCCCCAGGTTGTCGGCCGGGGTTGCCGTCTCGATGCCCTGCTGCCCAGTGCCGGCCACGGCCGGGAACTGCGGGCTGGTGTTGGTTGGCGCTTCAATGCCTGCGTCACCTCCCACGGTCACGGCGCCCTCTCCCTGCACATACGGCGATGCGATGTTCATGGCGGCGGCCTGCTCGGGCACCGGGAAGTTCGGGTCTTGCCCGCCTGGTTGGTTCTGGAACCCGGCCGCCTGCATCATCTTGTCGGCGATGGGCGCGATCATCGGCATCTGCGCCACCTGCGCGCCGCCCTGCATGCTGGAGAACATCGCCTGAATCAGGGTCAGCACGGTCTTGGCGTCCATGCCGCGCATCTCGCTAGCCTGCCGCTCGGCTTTCAGGTCGAGCTCGCGCTGCTTGATGTCGTTGCCGGCGTCCTTGAGCGCCTGCTGAATCTGCTGCTCGATCTGCTCCGGGGTCTGCTGCTGATCCACGGCGCGGATCGCCTCGACCACATCGCGCTTGAACGGCACGTCCATGAGGCTGACCAAGAACGGCAGCACTGCGGCCTGGTACTGCTGCGGCATGGCCTTGACCGCCTCGCTCATCGCGTTGAGCTGCTGGCCACGGTAGGAGTTGGTGGACGGCACGTCTTCCAGCGCCACCTTGAGCCGGGTGCGCTGCAGGTCGTTCGACAGGTACGGATAGCCGCGCTCGTCCACCTCCGGCTTGTTGATCTGCACGGCGCGGTCAGCGGTGACGGCATCGCCCTCGATGATGATGGTGGCCGGCTCGCTACCCATATCCTCGACGATCATCGCCAACAGCAGCTCACCGATCAGCGACCTGGCGGCGCGGAAGTTGTCCATGATGTGGCCGAGCGACTGATTGCTCTGCTCCACCTGCGTCTGTTCCTGCAGGCCCGACCTTGCGGTTCCGGCCTTACCCATAAAGCCGCTGGTGATGCCGGACACGCGCTCAAAGGTGGCGCGGTTGTCGGCCAGCATCTGGTGGTGCTGATCGGTCAGGGTGTAGTCGCGTTTGACATCGAAGCGAGCTCCAGGCTGCGCCATGTGCTGGCGGTTGAGCACGATGTCGGCGTCAGGCCGCGCAATCTGGCGCCTGAGCTGGGCATCCGTCATATCGGTGGCGCCTTCGGTACGCTCGACGCGCACCACGTTCATGCCCCAGCGCAGCTTGCTGATACCGCTGTTGAGACTGTCCTGGGCGTACTTCATGCTGCGCACATAGCCGTAGGGCACGCCGGTCGCATCTTCGCGGAAGCCGAAGAACGGGACGTAGGGGAAGTGCCGGTGGGTGTACGGCGTCGGGCCGTCGAACAGGCGGTGCGGGCCGAGCCAGTATGAGCGCCGCACGCGGGCAATGGTGGCTTGCTGGGCCTTGGCTGCGCCGCTCGCCAGTGCCACCTGGTGGTGCAGGTTCTCCGGGTCGTACTCGACCACGCGGCCGTTCGGTGTCTTGATCACCAGCACGCTCATCCAGCGCCGATACCAGACTTCGGCCAGGCAGACTTCGCGGGTGGTCGGGTTGAACCATCGGTCTTCCTGCATCGTCCATGCGCGCGCTTCATCCCAGGCATTGTTCAAGCCGGTGCTTGCGCCTCCTTCACTGTACAGGCTGTCATCCATCCACCAGCCATTGCCGCCACGGCCGCATGCCTCGATCAGCGCCTTATGCTGCGGGAAAGTCTCGGCCACGCGCTCAGGCAGCAGCCAGCGCTGACGGCGGAGCCAGCGGCATTGCTCCCAGTCGTCGCCACACTTCATGTCCCAGTGCATTTCGTTGCGATGCACGGCGCTGACGCGATACGGGTAGCGGATCGGGTCAGGATCGCGGGCCACCTCTACCCAGCCGATGCCGCAGGCGATCTGCGGGCGGAATGCCTTACTGCATGCTCGATCGGCCTTGCTCTCGCGCTCGGCCTGGTTGAGCTTGAAATTCAGCGCGTCGGCCACGTCCTGGCCGCCAGGATCACCGTTAGGGGTGACGCGCCAGTCGGTGCGCGTGGTTGACTCATAGCCCTGCAGACTGAGCAGGGTTGGCCCGATCATGTCCTCCACTGCGGGCGGAATGCCCAGCTCGGCCTGCCGGCGCAGCAGGTCGGAGTCGAGCTGGTTGCCGTCGGCGTAGTCCATCTCCTTGTCGGCAATGGCGCGCCAGCGCGGCTGCAGCTCAATCTCGTCGTAGAGCTCCTGATACTCGCGCAGCGATAGGGCCAGGTCATCGGTGGTCTGGTTCATGGTTGGTGTCCTCACAGGCGCCAGTCAGGCGCCTCGGCTTCTACATAGGTGGATGGCCTGGTGGTGGCGGTGTGCAGCATCCCCAGCTCCTTGGCTTGCGCCCACTGGCGGAAGGCGTCGGCGCCTTCGCTGCAGCCGTTGCTCTTGTCCGGCTGGTCGGTGTAGCGGTTGTCCGCGCGGCTGAAACGCTTGCGGTAGCCCTCCAGGCGCTGAATGCCCTTGGCGCAGCCGGTTTCGTCGATCCAGGCGGCCTTCATGTGCTTGCGCACCTGGCTGACGCCCGTGACCAGCTCAGTGATCAGCGGCACGATGGCGAATCGCTCGCCCGGCATCAGGTCTTGCAGCATCTCCATCGTGCTGCGGTTGTAGTCCGAGAGGCGCTTGTGGTTGGCGTCGTGCGGCAGGTAGTGAGTGCCGAACACATAGCCTTTCTCGCGCAGCTCGCGGACGTAGTGGCGCAGGTCTTCACCGTGCGCCTCGTAGTAGCTGATGAAGCGATCCTCGCCGCGCAGCTCTTGGTGGAACCAGATCGCGCAGCCGTCGCTGTTGCCGATGTCCCAGAAGGTGTTGACCGGCATATCCAGCTCCGGCACGCGGCACACGCCGCCGCGCTTGCGCAGGGCCAGCATGTCCTTGGCGTACCAGTTGCCGACGGTGCTGACCTGGAAGGCTTCGGATGGGAAGGACGGGTACTCCTGCCACATTTTTTCTTCGGCGCCGGAGAAGTCGGCGCGCTTCGTGGCGACGTACCAGGCGCGCTGATCCGGGTCGATGGTGATGCGCTCGCCCATGTCGCGCAGGACGGTGGTCTCAACCAGGTCGAAGTATTCGTGTTCTTCCTGGGTAATCTCGACCGTGGACGCATCCATGCGGTACTTCGGCTCTTGCCACCAGGCGTAGAAGTGCATGCGGTAGTCGCGCGGGGTGAGCTTCTTGCGGCTGGCATGGTTGGCCTCGGCAATGCTGACCATCTTGAAGAACTCGCCTTCGCGTCCTTCCGCCGTGCTCTCGATCACCAGAATGCCGTTGGTGGGCACGGCCGGGATGGAGCCGGTGACGACCTCCTGCGCCTTGTCAGGGTATTTGGCGCAGATTTTCCCGAACTCGGAAACGTGCAGGCGGTGGATCGTGCCAGAGCGCATCGACGTGGCCACGCGGACGCTGCTGTTGTTGTGCGCAAATAACAGCTCGGTCGCCGAGTCGCGCGCCAGCGGGAAGCGCTCGCGGATTTCGTCGGGCAGGTTGGCATAGGCGAACTTAACCTTGTCGCGGAAGATCGCTTCGGCCGCCTCTCGATCCTGGGCGATGATGCCGCAGCGCTGGTCGCCATTGAACAGCGCATGATCCAGCCACATGATCGCAACCAGGGTGGTGAAGCCGATCTGTCGCGCCTTGAGAATCAGGTTGCGGTGCCAGAGCCTGCGGATAAAGCGCCTCTGCGCGCGGTTGGGCTTGAACGGCAGGACAAAGCTGTCGCCTTCCTCGATGCTGCCGTCGGCGCCGATCTTGTCGTCACCCTTGATCATGATCTTGTACAGGCAGCCGCTGAACAGTCGCCACTCAGGGTCGGCCAGGCAGCGCGCAAGCTCGGCCGCATCCGTGGGCAGCGGCAGCAATGCTTGGTCTTGGACGATCATTCGTCGTCGCCCTTGGCGTGGTCGGGGTCGTCCGCCACCGGCACGAAGGCGTTACCGCTGGTCTTGGCGATACCGTGCAGCAGCGACGTGAGCGCATCCACCGGCGCGTTGTCCTTGTCGTCCAGGCCGAAGGCTTGGCGCTCCAGGGCAACCAGCACGCGCAGCGACTCGCCCAAGTCCTTCATGGTCTTGGCGCGGCCAGGCAGGCTGATGATCTTGTGGTACAGGTCGTTGAGCTTGTCCTGGCCCTTGTCGTCATCGTTGCGCAGTAGTTCGCCCATCTGCTCCAGCAGGTAGACGTTCTCGGCGCCGGTCTGGTACTCCAGCTCTTCCAGCAGGCGCATGGTGATGCCGCGCGTGCGCTGAATGTCCTTGCGGTGCGCCAGCTTCACGGCAGCGACAGCCTGGGCGTTGGCCTCGATGGTTTCGCGCTCGGAAACAGCGCTTACCGTGTTAACACCCGTGTTAACCGTGGCCTTGTTAACCAGCTCGTCGGCCTTGGCCTGAATCTTCGCGGCCAGGTCGCGCACCCATCCTTCCTTCTTGGCGCGCTTGCTGATGGTGACGTGGCTGACGCCTGATCCATCGGCAATCTCGCGCAGACTCTTAACGCCGGCACGGTAGTCCAGCTCGATGCGCTCCCAGTCGGGCGCGGGCGTACCTGCCGCCTTGCTGGTGGGCTTGGAGGGTGTCAGGGTGCTTGGAGCGGCGCCGGGCGCCTTGTCGTCTGTGCTGGCCATAGGCGGCCAGTCTTGGGAGGCAGGGCCGGGTTATCCAGCCCTATAGGGGTGGCGTTGCGCGCGGGATTGTGAGGGCTGTTACTCGTCTATCGCCTGGCTCACCTGCGGTTGCAGTTTCTGCCACGCGCGGTAGTAGACGTTCAGGTCGCTGTGTGGCTCGCCCATGCCTTGCGCCAGCATGATGCTGACCGCGACCAGCTCGCTGCTGGTCAGGTCATCGGGGCTCTCGCCGTCAGGGACTTCGATCAGTCTCCAGGCCATGATGTGGCGCCTCCTGGCGCTATGTGGTGGTGTGCGGCTACTGCGCGCTCACGGCCAGTACAGGATCGCACTACTCGGCGATGAACTCCACGAGCATGACTTCGATGCTGCTCGGGCCTATCTGTACTGTGCGCTCGGCAGTGACCGACTCAGTAGCGCCGTGACCAGGGAACTGCGCGGCATTCAGCGCCAGGCTGTTGGCGACGTAGCCGGCCAGTGCGCCGGTGGCGCCGGGGTCATAGGCGTCCAGGCGCATGGCGGCGCAGAGCATGCCGCCTTCAACCTCAACAGCGACTGTCAGGATCAGCTCGCCCTCTTCTGCGGTGACTTGGTAGTGGGTCTGGCTCTGTATCTGCATTTCGCCCTCCTGGGCATGGGTTGTTTGTGTCACGCTCGGCCGTCACGCGCTCGCGGGATCGACCAGGCTGCTCAGGTGCGCGATGTGGCGGCGCATTTCCTTGAGCTGCATTGCGAGCTCTTTGTTGGCGTGGGCGGCCTGGTGGCCCATTTCGATGGCGACAAACTGCTGCGCGGCGCCGGCCATTGCCTCGCCCACCATGCGCGCCTCGCGCGGCGAGAGGATCAGCACCTGCTCGCCAATCTCCAGCACGCTGGTGCCGTCAGGGAGCAGGGATCTGCTGACGTGGCGGGCGGGCTTGTGCTGCTCGGCCGGGACGTATACGCCGCGCTGCACCCGCACGATGCGGCCGTTGTTCTCCAGATACGCCAGGCGGTCGTCGATCTGCGTCTTGGTCATGTCGGCCAGCCCAGCATTGGCCGCCAGCGTCTCGCGCGTGACGATCTGCTCCTGGGTGTGCATGTCCTGTATAGCCTCCAGCAGAATGTCAGCGCTCGATTTGTCCTGATTGATCGGCCTTTTCATGCTTACTCCCCCCTGGCTCGCTGTAGTTTTCGTGTCATTGCTCGGTACTGCGCCTTGATCTGTTTCAGATCGTCGATGCTGTAGTGCTTCGGCTCGTGCGGGCCTTCCAGCCAGGCCACCGCCTCGGCGCCGATCCTGGCAATCAGGCCGATGCGGTACTCGATCAGGTTGCCGGACTTACCCATGTTGCAGTTCCGATTGCACTGCAGATGCACGTTCAGCGGCTCGAAGCGCAGTTCTGGGCATGCCTGGGTGGTTCGGTAATGCCCGGCCGCGTACTGCACGTTCGCGGTAGTCCCGCAACTGATACACGGCTGGCCGTAGTCGCGCTCGCGCACCCAGCTGTTGAAGGCAGCCTGGGCCTCCTTCATGTGCTCCGCACGGCCCTTGAGTTTTTCCTTGCGGGCCTTGATGGCTTTGCGCTCAATCTTGGCCAGGGCGGTGCGCTCCTTCTTCTGCTTGTCGCGGGCGATAGTCACGCCACACTCAGGGCTGCACCACGACTGGAAAGGCTGCGCCGGTACGAACGGTTTGCGGCAGGCGCGCACGGCGCACTTCTTCGACTTACCGCTCAGGGCTTTCAGGGGCTTACGGGTGGCCAGGGTCATGCTCTCGCCCTCTCGTCCGCGTCGATCAGCTTGGCCACCTGCAGGCGGTCGGGCGTGTAGAGGCTCGGCGCCTTACCGCCTGGGCGCGTGATCCCGTAGGTAACTTCTGGCGTGCGGAACTCGGCCACCGTGTAGCCGGCGCTGGTTTCCCAGCAGCCTGGCTTGATGTTGCCATCGGCGTCGCGCTTTGGGCGCCACTTGATTGCCTGAGTCATGTGCGGCCACCTTTAGCGGCCTGGGCCTGCAGGCAGCGCAACCGCTGTTTGCGTGCCAGCTTGCGCAGTGCACGCTCCTGGCATTTGCCGGGATCGGGCAGGCCGCGGTTCAAGTCGTAGCTCGTCTCGAAGGCACGGCGACGTGTTGGCAGGATCGCCGGCGCATGGCTGACACCCAGCACCGCGGCCAGTGCAACCGCTTTCAAGATGCAGAACAGAAAATTGCTCACGCTGCCACCTCCCACTGCTCGGGCATTGCGCCTTTGGGTTCGCCCCACTTGACGCCCTGGTCGGCGCCGAACGCATACATGAACTCGATCAGCTCCCCCAGTTCGGCCACGCTCATGCGCTTGGTGCTCACGCCGAGCAGGACAAAGCCGCCGTTGATCCCGGCCGCCATGCGCACTTCCTGGCGCACGGTGGCGGTCATGATGTTTTTCCAGTCCTCGGCGTCGAGGTGTTGCATCACCCCGTTGACTGCCCACGGCACTTGCCGGGCGATGTCGCCCAACATGGCCCACAGCTTGGCGTTCTGCTCCAGGGTGCGGCGGGACTTCACCGGGCGGACGATGACCTCGACGGCGTGCTCGACGGCCAGCTCAGTGGCGAACAGGTAGGCCAGCTTGAACACGTCGCGCACGCGATTTACGCCAGGGCTGAACCAGTGGCGCGCCTTCGGGGATTGAATGACGCTACCCATTGATCAGCACCCCGCCGCGAACAATCTTCTTTTGCCCCTCGCGGCTCAGGCGCACGCCATCGGCTTTTCGCTCCAGCACCCAGCCGTTGATGAGCATCCAATCGACATCAAGGCGCATCTGCGGGTACAGGCGCTGGCCGTTCTTGGTCTGGTCTGGGGTGTATTCGATTGCGGGGAGGTCAGTCATGGCCGCTCCCCTTCTACTGGAGTCATCCAGTCGGACTTATGCTCGAGCAGGGTAAGCTCCCAACCTGGCGCTATCTCGCACATGCCGAATTCGCCGTACTGGCCGGAAAAGTAATGCGCCTCGTACAGATACAAGCCTTCGCCATGCTCGAATTCTTGTTCCTCCCTGAGGCTCTTTTCGATCTCTTCGAGAGCAGCCAGCGATATGCGACCGTTGATTGCGCAGACGAATGGTTCTTCGCCGCCTTCTAAACGCAGCACTTCGATAACCACACCGCTTTTGTTAAATAGCTCGCCGGACATCACTCCACCTCCGCATTCGGCCAGATCGAGCGAGCCACGGTCAGCGGATCGTCAGCGTCATCCATCAGGATCATCGAGAACGGCACCCGCCCTGGCAGCAGCACCTTCCAGCAGCGCTTGCTCATGCCTGCCCTCCGTGCAATGCAGCGCGCAACCCGGCCAGGCCACGTCGCCCACCTTCCTCGGTGCGGCAAGAGCTGACCGACTCAGGGTCAGGCAGGCCAAGCGGGATCGTGCGCAGCGGCTCGCCATCCATCACCATGCGGCACGCGGCGGCGTAGTTGCGGGCGAACAGCTTGCGGCTTGCGTCTTCCTTGAGCGTGCTCAGGGTGTGAAAGCCGGTTTCGAGCGCAGCGTGGCACACCGCCGGATGGCTCCATGGCTTATCGAGCGCAGGCCCAGCACGGTAGGCGCGACGGCACGCCTCGCGGTAAGCCTTGTCCTCGGTCGGCAGGCCAAAGTCTTCGGGGTCGAGCTCTAGGCACAGGGCGCGGAACTGGCCAGCAGCAGGCGGCCACTCCTGCAGCTGCTTGTCCTGGGTCGTCGCCAGGGCGTTGAGGCCGACAGCGATCTGCTCGCCGGTCATGCCCCCGAGCGTTGCTGCCCAGGCATGGCTCTGATCAACCGACACACCGAAACTCCCCGTCCATTTCTTCCCATAAAGTTCCGCCATCTTGATCCACAGCTTGTCCAGCAGCGGCTGAGCGAGCTTCGCGCTCGGCGATGGCTTGCTTGACGGCATCGACGGCTGAGAGAGGGCGGACTGAATCAGATCGCGTGCTGCTTGCATGAGTTACCTCGTCTTCCCAGCGGCGCTGGTTGAGCCAGGTGGTCGGGTGCGGGATGTATTGGCCACCGTCGCGCTGCCAGTCGGCGGTGAGCTTGTGTGCGGCAATGGCGGACAGGATGGCGGCCTGCAGATCGGCGCTCGGCTTGAGCTTTGCCCATGCCTTCTCGGCGGTGGCCTTGGCCTTTTTCAGCGGATAGGCAGACCAGAACTCAGCAAACCCGCCTGCCGAAGGGGGCAAGGGGTTGTTATCTACTGGTTCTTGGTTAGTGGTTAGTGGTTCTTGGTTAGGTGCTCGTTCGTGCTCGCCTGGTGTACGTTTCGTGCCTGCTTGAGCACGTTTCGTGCGTTTGGCTTCTTCGCGCTGTTCAGCAATTTCCTTATTTTTCTGAGACTTGGCGTGATACGCCGCAATCTCGTCCTGAATGCGCTCTTGAACGAAAACACCATCAACCTGAGTGAAGAATTTGCTCAGAACGAAGCGAACAGCGGCCTCTTCTTCCTCGGTTCGCGCCCAGCACCAGTCGATTGCTTCGGCTTCCGTGGGGAAGCGTTCACGGTCGTAGCACGCATCGAGCAAGAGCGTGTACGCACCGTGCTCCAGCATGGTCAGGCGACCAGCCTTCTTGTGGTAATCGCCGATGTTGCGTTTGAAGTAGTGCATGGCTACGCCACCACTCCGACAGACGCCGAATCGTTCGCCGCAAGGCGGTACTCGGCCACCCGCACGCGCTTGCCGTGGCGGTTTTCCACCCACAGCCAATGCGTCTCGATGTTCATGCCAGCCTGACGCAACTCGTCGATACGCGAGGCCAGACGGGCGCAGCCAAAGTGATTGAGCGCCTGCAGGGCGGTCAGCGTGCCGCCGCGCTCAAGGAAGGTGCGAATAGCGGCGCGCTGGGAATTGCTGGTCTTGCTGTTCGGATTGTCGTTCGACATAATTCCCCCGTGATGTGAGAAAGCCCGGCCGCCTCCCAAGCTGTTCCGGGCTTTTTTTTGCCTGCGATTACTCTTCCCACTCCAGTACCTGGTCCTGTACCGGGTACTTCAAACCAAGCTGCGCCAGGGCTCGCAGGTGCTCGACATACACCGGGTCGAAGCACTGCACAGATTCCGGCACCACCTTGAGCCCCAGGTGGGCAAGCATCTCCGCCGTTTTCGCCAGATCACCGCTCGACTTTTGCCGGCTGATCTGGCTTTCACTCACGCCCATCAGGTCGGCCAGGTGGGTCTGGCCGAAACCTGCAAGGGCTTTCAGGATGGCGGCTTCGTTCTTGCGTGCGCGGTCGGGCTTGTTCATCTGTAATGACCTCAAGCAGCAGCGAGTTCAGGCCAAATGCGGCTCCAGTCGTCAGGCCGCAACTCCTGACGAGTGACAGCGCCGCCTGTTTCGCGCTCGATTCCAGCCGCAACCTCGGCAGATGCTGTTTTGTTGCCGTAGGCGATCTGGCGCAAGTAGCCACGGGTCGTTCCCGTCTTGGAAACTTGTTCATCCGAGGCGTTTTTTAGCCACCCCAGGAGGGTTGTGTGCTTGGTTTTCATGGAGGCACTCCTATGCAATGCACGGAATGATTACCCATCGGTAATGCTTTGGCAAGCAATCCATTACCCGCAGAACATTTACCTACAAGTAACAAGTCGGGAAGATGTGCGAATGGATATCTACGAAGCCCGCCGAACGAACCTACGCCGCCTGATGGACGCCACCTATGGCATTAACGCCAGGGGCGCCCAAACCAGAATGGCTGAGCGCCTGAACAAATCTCAGAACTATCTGTCGCGCTGCCTTGCCGATCCGCAAGCCAGCGGCTTCAAGAAGATAGGCGAGCAATTTGCGCGGGAGATAGAAGCCGAGTTCGGGCTTAGGCGGCATTCGCTGGACTTTGACTCGTTCATCGAACAGCAGGACCGATTGCCAACCAACCAATTTACGACTGGCGAGGGCTCGTGCAGAAATGCTGAAGCCTTTGATGTAGGGATCGACACAGGCGCACAAATAACCTCGGTTCCCCTCCCCTTCGATCAAGGCAGGGTGCCGGTAGTAGGAAAGGCAATGCTCGGCATGGATGGATACTTTGAGGCGCTGGATTATCCAGTTGGTCATGGCGATGGATACCTCGCGGTTCCGAGTCGCGACCCTAACGCTTATGCGCTTCGCGTGGTGGGGAACTCTATGACGCCAAGGATCAAGAACGGTGAGTTCGTCTTGATTGAGCCTGGTCAGACGTTCGCTAACGGCGACGACGTGCTGGTCAGGACGCGCGACGGGCGATCCATGATCAAGGAGTTCGTCTACCTGCGTGACGGCCAATATCGCTTTGACAGCTACGGAAATGGGTACGAGCCAATCTACCTGGATGAAGGCCAGGTAGAGCAAATTCACTTCGTCGGCGGCATCTTTAAGTCGTACCGGTTCTCACCTGAGTAAGCGCTGATCAAGGATGCTCAAGATGCTCAGAAATATCTTTGCTGTCGCTCTGTTCCCGGCCGTCGCTATGGCTGACCCAGGCCTTGAGTTATTGCGTGAGGTGCTCGCCACCGGCAGAGTTTGCTCGTTCGCAAAGGGCGTAACAGACCGCCAAGAGTGCTATGTGAAAGCATCGCCTGCACGATGCGAGCGCGAGGCTCGCGCAGGGATAATGGGCAACCCCGTGCTTTTTGCGCAGTTTCGCGCCTGCATAATTTCCTGCGGAAATGCCGGGGTATGGTCATCATCAGTAGGAGAATGCAGCAGGAGCCTTGTGATTGAGGACGCGCCGCAACGAGCGGAAAGACTCACCGCTCTGCGTTGCGATAATGAATCATGGGAATCGGGCTGGGTCAGCGCTGATTGCCTAGAGGCCGCCGAAGGCCGATAACACCCTAAGCCAAACAAACCCGCCACCGAGCGGGTTTTTTTTGTGCCCCCAGAAAAAACATTACCCACAGGTATTGACTGAAATCATTACCTGCCGGTAATGTGCGCACAACACAAGGCAGCGATGCCCCGGCCAAGGCCGAAACGCTCTTTAACAACCTCGAACCTTCCGCAGTCCCGACAGCCTCGGCTGAGCGACGGAAGCAAAACACGACTGCTATTGCCGGCGAACCGGCCCACGCATGGCTCTGGTCACCATGCCGACTCGACCTGTTGACCCCTGGAATCAGCAGCCCACCGAGGCGCACCCACCCGCTCCCTGCCGGATGCCTGAGACGAAGGCGCACCACCAGCACAGCGGCCAAGTGAAGCAATGCCCGGCCTGATGGCGAGTAATCAGGCACCGACAGCCAGACGAGACAGCCGCGCAAGAGGCCAGTAGCTGAGCGCGGCGAGGAAATACGACACACGCCGGGGCTTAGGCTCCGGCTGTATCGGTGGGTGATCTGAACAGCCAGCAACCTATAAGGCGCTGGAAAACAGCCAAAACGCGAGGGTTTGCGGCCTCGGGAAGACAGCAAGTCCGAATGCCCAGGCGGTGAGTAATCACGGGGATCGGCTAGTGGGGCGCAGCTCAGTGGCGCCAAGCGGGGTTTGCCTTCCGCACAGATCACCCAACCCATACAGCCACCAGCACCACAACGAACAGCCAGGAGGGAATCGCCATGGCCCAATTCAACATCGACGCACACCTGAGTGACGGCAAGAGCCTGCAGTGGCTGGCCCTGCCGGACATCGGCGAACACCCGCTGGATGTTGAGGCGCAGGTGCGCCAGGCCGCCATGCAGAAGTTTGGCCAGGCGGCGTACTTCAACCACTGGACGCGCACGGTGGCCAGCAACGGCTACATCACGGTGCGCATGCACACCTAACACCCCGCCCTCTCGCGGGACGCCGGTAGCCCGGCAAACGAGAGGCGGTCGAGGCACGCTGGCCGATAGAGCGATGCGCGGAGTTCCTGTCCTACCAGGTGGCCGCGCTAGCAAGCGACCAGGCTGGCGCGCTAACGCCGCATGCCGACCTGCACGGCGCCGAATGCAGGCCGTCCACCCGCGAGGGCGGATCGGAGAGTGCAGATAGACGCCGGCAACGCGGGGCAGGGTCGCAACCCCCTGCAGTCGGCGAGACAGGCTCCAACGTGGAGTTCTGCATTCCCCGATGCGCCCCCCGCATCAGCTCCTTCTCAGCATTTATCCCGCACACGCCGGGGCTTTTTCGCCCGCAGCACGCGGGGCATCACTCAAGAGGAAAGGGCATGGCAGACAAACTCTACCCTTGCAGTCGCTGTGACGGAGAAGGCCGGGTATGGCTTTTCGCTCACGTTTTTGCTGGCGTCTGTTTCCAGTGTGGCGGTTCCGGCAAGCAAAAAACCAAACCGCGCCCCAAGGCTGTCAAGTGGGCCGTCTTCGGTCACTGCCGCAACACCGGGAAGGTCGGACGCCTTTATAACGTCAGCGCGCCGACTCAGGCCGCCGCGATCAACAAGGCCCGCGAGATTTACGAGCGCTCCAGCACCGCCTGGCGAGACGAGTGGAGTATGGCAAACGCCTTCGCTCAGACCTGGGCCGAGCTTCAGGAAGCCGGGACGCTGGAAACCGCCGGAATCGAGTAGCCACCCGCCCCGGCTAGCTGGGGCACTCCCCAACCATCCCCATACGAAGCACTCCGGCGCCGACTTTGCGGAAAGTCTGCGGCTGTCGGGGTTCTCCCTATGGCGATACAGAGGATCACGACTATGAGTCTTGCACTACGCAATACCCGAGCCTTCGCCGCTGGCCAAGCCGCTTGGGATAACGCCCTGCCGCCGGAAGATGACGGGCGCGAGGACTATATCGAGCAGCAGGCGGGCTATCTGCTCAACGGCTGGGATGCCGATCAAGTCAGCTTCCTGCCCTACCGGGGCATGACCGACTTCGCCAGCCGCGCCGACGAGCTGATTGCCGACAAGGACAACGGGCATCTGGTGGCGCAGATCGTCGTCGCCCTGCTGGCCCGCGATACCGACAAGGCCATTGAGCTGGCCACCCACTTCGACGACGACCTCACCAAGCTGGCCAAGGAAATCGTGACGACCCAACTGGAGAACAGAGCATGAGCACTGTAACCGCCAAGCAAGAGCTGTACCTGCACGTTAAAGCCGATGGCAGCCGCGTGCTGCGTGATTGCGACATGAGCGCCCATGCGGATCACTTCGGCGTCAGCATCGGCAAGGTGGCCTGCACGATCACCTATGAGGACATCCACGACGTTGACCCTCGCGCCGCGCTGATTGGCAAGCTGGAAGAGCAGATCACCGAGACGCGCGCCAAGTGCGAGCGCGAGGTGAATCACCTGCTCGACCAGATCAGCAAGCTGCAGTGCCTGGAGTACCACCCTCATGCCGAGGGGTAGCGGCTCCGAGAAGCGGTCGCACGCACTCGCCAAACGCTGCGTGCGACTGCGCAGCGACGGCCTTTCGCTGCAAGCCATCGCCGATCTGGTCGGCATTCACAAGGATCATGTGCCCGCCCGCATCAAGCTCGGCGAGCGCCTGCTGTCACTGGAGACAGACGCATGAGCAATTCCAAGCCCCAAGAGTTCGCCGGCAAGACCATTGCCGAAGCCCGCGCCCTGGCCGCCCGTTACGGCTACACCGCCGGCGGCTACCTGACCATATGCGGCTCGCTGTGCGTGATCCGATTCATGGACGCGCCGGCCTCCCCGCTCGGCCTGCCGCTGGAAAACGGCTGGTAGGCACCGAAAACCGCTGAATCAACGCCAGCGGCCCCGGCATGGAAACGGGGCGGATCGCCCACGTCACGGGCCACCCCATCACCCCAACCATGCTGCGCCAGGCGCGGCAGGAGAGAGTCATGTCTAACACAGCCGCAGTAACCACCATCGAGGAAATCAGCGCCGAGCGCGCCCCGGCGATCTACGGCCACAACACCCTGGACGCCTTTGTCAGCGCCGCCCGTGAGGCGGTCAGCGGCGAAGTGCCCGACACCACTAGCCGCAAAGGCCGCGAGCGCATCGCCTCGCTGGCCGCCCAGGTCAGCCGCTCCAAGACGGCGGTAGAGAAGCCGGGCCGCGAGTACCTGAAACGCATCAAGGAGCTGCCCAAGGCTATCGAGGCCGAGCTGCGCGAGTTCGTGCAGCAGATGGACGCCCTGCGCGATGAGGTGCGCGCGCCGCTGGATGCCTGGGAGGCCGAGCAGGCCCGCATCCAGCGCGAGCTGGAAGAGCGCGAAGCCAGCATCGAGGCCGCCATAAAGCGCCTGCACCTGGCCTGCGTGACCAAGCCCGAGGACAACAGCGAAACGCTGACCCGTTACCTGCAGGCGCTGGAAGGCGAATATCGCGCCGCCGACTACGGCAACCGCGCCGATGAGGCCCAGGTGGTCTATCAGGCCAGCCGCGAATCGCTGCAGACCGCCCTGGCCCGCCAGCAGCAGTACGAGGCCGAGCAGGCTGAACTGGCCGAGCTGCGCCGCAAGCAGGCCGAAACCGAGCAGCGCGAGCGTGAGCGTGAGATTGCCGAGCAGGCCGCCCAGCAGGCCCGCCAGGAGGCCGAGCAGCGCGCCGAGGACGAGCGCATTGCAGCGGCCAACAAGGTGCGCGAGGCCGAAGAAGCCGCCAGGCGCGCAGAAGACGAGCGCCTGCGCCAGCAGGAAGAAAACGCCCGCCAACTCCGCGAAGCGGAAGAGCGCGCCGAGCGTGCGGCCGAGATAGCCCGCCAGGAGCAAGCAGCCGAGCGGCAGCGTATCGCCGACGAGGAGGCGCGCCGCAAAGCCAACAACGAGCACCGCCTGCGCATCCTGACCGCCGCCAAGGTGGCGATCATGGACACCGGCATCACCGAGGATCAGGCCCGCGCCGTGGTGCGCCTGATCGCCCAGGGCAAGGTGCCGAACGTCACCGTCTCTTACTGAGGGCCACGCCATGAGCCAAGCAAATCTCGCCATCGTCGAAAAGGACGTTTACGGCTGCCGCGATGCCTTCGCGCAAGTCCTGGCCGACCCGGCGATCAACTTCGAGCGCGAGGCCGTGTTTGCCATGCAGGTTCTGTCGCGCAACGACTACACCCTCAAGGTCGCGGCCAACAACCGGCAGTCTGTGGCCGACGCCATTACCAACGTCGCCTCTATCGGCATCAGCCTGAACCCTGCGCGCAAGCAGGCGTATCTGGTGCCGCGCGACGGGAAAATCTGCCTCGACATTAGCTACATGGGGCTGATGGACTTGGCGATGGCCACCGGCTCGATCCTGTGGGCCAAGGCTGATCTGGTGTATGAGGCCGACCAGTTCGAGCTCAACGGCTTTGACCGCCCGCCGACGCACGGCTTCAAGCCGTTCGCCAAGGATCGCGGCGCCATCGTCGGCGTGTATGTGGTGGTCAAGACCGCCGACGGCGATTACCTCACCGAGGCGATGAGTCTCGACGACGTGTACGCCATCCGCGACCGTTCAAGCGCCTGGAAGGCTTGGATCAAGGACAATAAGTCCTGCCCTTGGGTGACTGACGAGGGCGAGATGATCAAGAAAACCTGCGTGAAGCGCGCCTACAAATACTGGCCGAAAACGGATCGGCTGGAGCGCGCGATTCACTACCTCAACACCGATGGCGGCCAGGGTATCGACCTGCACAACCAGCAGAGCGCACCGAACCCCGCTGTCGGCGACATTTGGGTCGCCAAGGCCCAGGCCGCCGTCACGGCGGAAGAGCTCACCGCTGTCTGGACGCAAGGGGTTGCCGCCCTGCGCGCCGCCAAGGACATGCCCGGTTATGAACGCCTCAAGGCTGCCGTGGCGGCACAGGGCGAAATTCTCAAGCGTGAACCACTCGAAGGAGAGTGCCAATGAAACTGATCGAATGCGAACAGGGCAGCGCTGAATGGCACGCTGCCCGCGCCGGCTGCATCACTGCCTCGATGTTCGAGACGGCGCGCAGCCAGGTTGGCGGCCTGACCAGCCAGCAGAAAATCTACGTCGATGCGATCCGCCTCGGCGGGCACAGCGAGAAGAAGGCGATGGAGCTCGCCGGCTACAAGGCTGCGCCCAAGTCCGAAACCGTCGCCCGCGCCCTGGACGGCGAGAAGGTCGGCGAGCCCAGCGAGGCGGCCAAGAATTACGCCTTCAACCTGGCAGTTGAGCGCATCAGCGGCCAGCCGCTCGATGGTGGGTTTGAAACCTGGCAGATGAAGCGCGGGCATGAGCTGGAGCCCGAAGCCCGGATGGAGCACGAAATTCAGACCGGCCTGGTGGTCATGCGCGCCGGCTTCGTCACCACCGACGACGGCTGTTTCGGTGCCAGCGCCGACGGCTTGATCGGCGAGGATGGCGGCAGCGAATACAAGTGCTTCCTGGCCCCGGAAAAGCTACGCGCCTTCCACATCGACAACGACGCCTCCGGCATCTTCGATCAGGTGCAGGGCTGCATGTGGATCACCGGCCGCAAGTTTTGGCACATCGGGCTGTACTGTCCCGCCCTGGCGGCAGTCGGCCGCCAGCTCTGGTGGCAGGAGTTCAAGCGCGACGAGGCGTTCATCGAGCAGCTGGAGCAAGACCTGTGGGGCTTCAAGCTGCTGGTCGACGAGTACGAAACCGCACTCAGGAAGAAGGCCGCATGAGAACCCACATCGTCGCCACCTACCGCCACCGCGTTGCGCGTGTGGCAGTGACCGAGATTACCCACTTCGTCAGCGGCGACAAGTACGTCACCGCCCACTATCCGGGCGGCGAGCTGGTCATCGAGGACAAGATGAAGGATCTCGAACTGGAGTTCCCCGACTTCATCCGCACGCACCGCTTCGCCCTGGCCCGCCGCTCGCTGATCCGCGAGTACACCAGCCTCGACCGTAAGACCGGCGAGGTTCGCCTGCACGGGGTTAGCGCCCCGCTGCCGGTGAGCCTGTCGCGCATCAGTGCCGTGAAGGCGCTGTTTGCCGAGGCGTAGACGGCCTACCCCAACTCACCCAGGGCGCTTCAAGCGCCCTTTTCTTTGCCCGGACTTTCCCATGCACGACAACAAGTACGACCGCATCAACACCCTGGCCAGCAAAGAGGCCGACCGCAACAGCGTGGCGGATCGCGTCGCCGCCTTCCTCGCCGCCGGCGGCAAGGTTCAGCCAGTCGACCACACCGCCAACCAATGCAACCGGCCCGGCTACGGCCGCAAGCTCTCGGCGCTCACCATCAGCCGCAAGAGGCTGACCGCATGAGCGCCGGATTTCAGACCACCGAGGAACTGCAGACTCAGCTGCGCGCCGATCAGGACAGCCTGAACCGGCTGCAGAAAGCCGAGCCGGGCTGGCGCATCGCCGACCGCCCGCGCGGGCTGAGCAACATCCACCGTCTGCGCAACCGTATCGCCGTAACAGAAGCCGAATTGAACATGGCCACTGGCCGTAGGGGGAAAGCATGAAGCTGATTAAGAACGCTCTGATCTACCGCGCCAGCCTGCCGGATGCCGCCGCCCTGGCGGAACACCTGGCAGAGAAACCCTTTGTTCCGGTGCCGGAGTCGCACGCTTCGTCGTCCGGCTTTATCCCGCACCCCACCACTGAGAAGCTGGTGAGCCCCTTCCCTGGCGGCTTCGCCTTCCGCCTGCGCCGCGACTTCAAGCCTGTCTCGAAGAGCGCTGTTCGCCTGGCCCTGGCCGAAACCGTGGCCGCCCAGCAGGCCGACATGGGCCGCGAGCTGACCAAGGAAGAAGTCGAGACGCTGCACGCCGAGATTTTCGAGGAAGCGCTGAAAACCACTCTCCCAGAGCGCGCCGAGGTCGATGCCTTCTACCACATCGAAAGCCGCACGCTCATTCTCGCCACCACCAACAAGGACATGGCCAACGCCATGCTCTACCAGTTGATCGAAGCCTGCGGCGCGGTGGAAACCAGCACCATCCACGTCAGCGACGTGAAAGGTGGGCTGACGACACGCCTGACCCAATACTTCGTCAACGATGACCGCGAGGCTTTCACCGGGTTTAGCCTGGGCGATTCCGTGGTGATGAAGGGCAAGCACGGCCGCGCCAGCTTCGACCTGGACAACCTGGACAATGCCCGTCGCGGCGTCGTCGAAGCCCTGGACGGCGAAATGCAGGCCGAGCGCCTGGAGCTGTGTCACGCAGACGCCGTGACCTTCAAGCTGACCAAGGAGTTCCAGCTTCGTGGCATCGACTTCCACGCCCGCGAGGATGAGGAAGAGCCCGACTTCGATACCGTCGCCGAGCTGTGGGAGCACACGGCCGGCGTGCATGTCCTGCTCCTGGCCGCCGTTGTGCAGGCGCTGTGCGATCTGTTCGGCTATCAGGAAAAGCCGTTGCCGGCGACCGACACCGCGCAAGCTGCAGAACCTGCCGCCGAAGAAGAGGCCGATCCGCTGTATCAGGAGGGCGTCGCCTTCGTGCGCGAGTCGAAGCGCGCCAGTGTCAGCGCCGTCCAGCGCAAGCTCAAGATCGGCTACAACCGCGCCGCTCGCATGATCGAGGAAATGGAGCGCCTGGGCATCGTCACGCCGATGGCCTCGGACGGTAGCCGCTCCGTGATCTAGCCACCCTGCCCGGCTTGCAGCCTGCAGCCTGGCTTCCATGCCCACCATCCCCGCCGTAGGCGCGGCAGGGATTTGCTCGCGCTGGAGAAAACACATGCAAGAGGTTATCTACGCCGGCCTGCGCAATCCTGGCCGCGATCAAGCGATCTACCAGGCGCTGGCCCTCAAGTCTGCGGCCGAGGTGGCAGAGCAGTTCGAGTGCTCGCTGAGCACCGTCCGCGCCGCCGGCAAGCGCATTGCGGCGCTCGACATATTCACTCTGACGCTGGAGGGGGGGGGGTAAAGCCATCCGCATTGGCCCGGTTGCGGCCAAGTCCTTCCGGCGCGCAGCGCTGGGCGCCTATCGCCACTACTGCGGCACCTTCCGCAATCTCGATCTTTCCATCTGGTCGCTGACCGACGGCAAGAGTCGCATCGCAATCACTGACCTGCGCGCCATCGATGCTGGCGTGCTCTCTGTCGAAGATGCCGAGTGACACCCTGCCCGGCCGCCATCCTTGCCCGATGCGCGGCCGGCGGGTGAATCAGGATAGCTGAGCTTCCAAATGTGCCAGGTAGTCAACCGCGGCCGTTTTCTGAGTAGGCCCGCCAGGGCCGTCGCTACCCATGATGGAAGCATGAGCATCCTCGAAAACCTGCTTGGCCTGCAGCGTCATCTTTGAGCGCCGCAGTAAAGCCAGTAGTAAATGCTCAACCGCATCAACCTGTGCCTGATTGTCCATTCAAATCTCCTTATCCCGGCCCCATGCCGGCCCCCGACCCTACCCCATCCCCACATTCACGCCAACTGGCGAGGGACAAGCCATGCCCGCTGAAAACTCTGGCACCGCAGACTTCCTGCGTGATGTCGCCACTCACGAGCTCACCATCATCCGCAACGACGGGCTTTACCGGCACCTGCGCTTCAAGCGCCCCGGGTCGTCCTGCATGTACTTCGACCTGATCACCTGGCCCGGCCACCTCTGCTACACCGGCGACATGGGCACCTATGTATTCAGCCGCATCAGCGACATGCTCGAGTTCTTCCGCCGCGACACCGAGAGCGAAGAGCTGCCGATCAATCCGAGCTATTGGTCGGAGAAGGTGCAGGCCACCGACGGCGGGCGCCATCCTGGCTGCGTGTTCGAGTACGACCACGGCAAGTACCTGGCCGTGGTGAATGAATACCTGGCCGACTGGCTTGAAGGACTGAGCGAAGATCATCAGGAAGAACTGAAAGAAGCCGTGCAGGACGACGTGCTTAGCCTGGCTGATGACCATGACGAGCACGGTAACTACAGCCGCGCGTATGGGTTCTCGACTGAGGTCGGCGGCCAAACATACCAGTTCACCGACTTCTTCGAGCGCAGCATGCGCCGCTTCACTGACCGCTATATCTGGTGCTGTCGCGCGCTTGTGTGGGGAATCGAAAAGTACGATGCCGCGATGCTGCCGGCCGGGATCGACAGCGAAGGCGGCAGCCATGATTAACGCACCAATGATTGATAAAGCTCTTTCCGCAATCGTCCGGCAAGAGCGGGCCATGCAAGAGGTGGCCAGTCTCAGGCGCGAAATTGGCCAAGCTCTCGCAGCCTGCCCTGTGAGCATCGAGCTAGCCCGCTGGGAAACATCGAACGCCCGCCGAGCCGAACTGACTGACCCGAACGGCAGGCCGAAGACCCATATCTGGGAGGCGCTGAACTTCACCGACATAGGCGGTCACGGCTACCCGGTGCGCCTGGATATTAACGAAATCGCCGACTTCCTGGCTGATGCAGACGAGTGCGAGCACTGCCAGCGCGCCTGGGCGCTGATCTTGAAGCGAAAGTGCGTCAGGCAGGAGCTAGGCGCTGCCAAACGCGCCATTCGCAGCCTTGGCCGGGCAGCATTGAAGCGAGAAAGCCAGTGATCCCGCTCCAACCCATCTGCCGCGACACCCGCCTGCCCTACCCCTGCGGCTGCAAGCGCTGCAATCCAAACTGACCTGAGCGCCGACCGGCGCAGATATGGAGCTAAGCCAATGAGCATGAAAGAAGAGTTCAGCAGCATCGACATGGCCACGGCTGCGGCCGATGGGTTTCGGGATGGAGTGGCGAGCGTTGCAAATTCGGAGAGCCCGAATAATCAGGCCGACAGCGCCGCGCAATCTGCGCTGGCAGGGGAGCGCGAGCCAGTGGCGTATGTGCTGACCCGCGATGGAGAAGTCTGCTACGAGGCGGATGACGGCATAGTGATCAGCAATGTCCCAGGAGACGAAACTGACCTGTACAAGTGGCGCCCCGTTTACTTCGGTGCCCACTGGCAGCGCGCCAAGCCCGACCATAGCGCGCAACAGCTCGGGATGGTGCCGGATGCCCTGCGCGAAGCCGTCGAGTATCTGGACGATAACCCGTTCAATGAAATCGGCGCTGGCTCAATCCTGCATCGGGCGATGCGCGACGCACTAAACGCCCCGCAGCCTTCCGCCCAGCCTGAGCCAGCAGCGCAGGGTGAGTTCGGCGACGCCTACCAGGGCGCCCGCGAAGACCTGGCTATCTGGAAGCGCCGCGCTCTGGAGGCCGAGGAAAAGGTGCGGAATCAGGAGCAGATCATCGACCGCCTGACGCTTGAGGCTCAAGGCGACACTCGATTCGGGGAGCCCTCCCTGCCGGCTGCTGGATTGGCTGTGGAAGAGGTGGAGGTGGTGGCGTGGATGTGGCTCGACCTGAATGGCGACATGCAATTCAACAACAAGAACCCGCTGATGACCGTAGCCCAGCACGAGCGCATTGTCGCCGCCTTTTCCGCGCAGCAGTCCGCGCATGTGAGCGTGCCGAGGGAGCTGCTGGAGCGAACCATCTGCCGGCTGACCCACGGCCACGAACACGATAAGGCTGTGCGCGAACTCCGCGCCCTTCTCAATGGGGGTGAGGCATGAGCGACTTCGAGCGAGAGGTAAGCGAAAGCGCGCGTGGATGGATGCGCACGCTTGGCCACTTCGCCCCAACGATCAACCCGGATAACCGAGAGGTCAAGGGGTCGATGCTTGGCGAATACGGAGACGCCGAGAAAACATATTTCAGCAGCTCGGAACTGCGCGAGCTGGCGGCGGCCTGTTTAGAGGTCGCGGATTGGCTGGATAAGCGCGCAGCAGGAGAACAGAAATGAGCGGGACAATCACAATGACCGGCGAGGAATACGACGCCCTGCACGCAGAGGTCGAGGCGCTGCGGGCACAGCGAGATAAAATGGCACAAATACTGCGCGATTTGTTTCCTGGCTGTAAGTGGCGATTCATGCGCCCGCGCATCGACGCGGCACTAGCGGAGATTGACAATGGGAACTAACAGCTACATCACCAAATTGAAGGCACAGCTTGATCAGGCGATCATCCAGCGCGAGCACTGGAAGCAACTGGCAGAAAACCGCAATAGCATCGTCGTGACGGAAGTTTGCCCGGAGTCGCGCAGCGTTGAGGAATACATCATTGATGCTGATAGCGTGAGGGCATCATGGCGACTGATACGCAGCTATCGAGAGCAGATCGAGGCGCTGCAGGCGGCACTACTCGGTATCGCATCTGTAAACCCAGCGGAGCGCGGCATCGAGTGGGCAAAATCATATGCAAGTGACGGCCTCAAGGGCGCGGGTAGCGATCTGTACGCGCGCTGGCTTGATACGTTCAAAGAGGCCGAGGCGCTGCGGGCTGAGAATGGGCGGCTGGCAGATGCGCTAGACCGCCAGTCGGTCATCACTGGCGACTACATCGCCCGCTGCCAGCGGCTTGCGGACGAGTTGGCAATAACCCGTCGCGTGATCGACCGCATTGGCCAGCTCTGCACGACGCCGCATGAATCGAAGGAGCGCTTCATCCGGCGCGTCCAGTCTGTGATCGAGTGGGAAGCCCAGGCGCTCAGCGCCGAGGCGTCACCATGAGCGTATGGCGCCACATTACCCACCCCGACGGGATGACCGTCAGCCTGCTGGTCGCGGCCACCGGCCTGAGCGCGGAGCAGGTGCGCGCCGAGCTGCGCGCCCTGGAGCAAAGCGGAAAGGCATGCCGCGAGCGCGCGCCTATCGGAAAGGAGCATCTGTGGTGGCGCGCAACACACCGCCCGCTGTGCGACTTAACGGTGATCACGGCAATGGGCCTGGCAGCCAGGCTCCACCCTACCCCGAGCGCACTGCGCGCCGTGCTGCAAAGGCTCAGCACGCGCGCCGCCAATCCCGCCATCCGGCAAATCCTGTCCTTGTCGTCTACGGCAAAGCATCCGCACCGCATCGTGGCTGACGCTGTTTCCCGCTGCGCCTAGCCCTGTAACCCCTCGCAATCCTGAACCCTTGATCTTGCCTGGCGCTGCCGGGCCAGTGAGGTATACCTATGGCAAAAGTAGTCACTCAAATCACGGCGAAGGTTCCGCGACTGATGGAAGCCGGCGAATACCGAGCGCTGCGCTTTGCAGGCGGCAAGCCCAGCCTGCAGCAACTGAAAAAATGGATCGACGAGGGCGTGATTGTCGGCGAGGTGAAAGGCGAAATGTACTTCGTAGACCTGAACGCCGAACTAACTGGCTCGACCGATCCCCTCCTGCACAAGATGATGGCGGTAAGCTGACATGAACCCACCGCGCCCGCGCACCGGCAGGAATCGCACCCTGCCCGACAACCTGTACCCCAACGGGAAGTATTGGCAGTACCGCAATCCGATCACCGGGAAGAAGGTCAGCATCAACAAGCCAATGGCCGAGGCAATCAAGCTGGCGAAGCTGGCCAATGCCAAGCTGGCCCCGCTGATGACCGATGACGGCGCGCTGCTGCAACTGCTGACCGGCGAGCAGGCGCCGACCGTCAAGAGCCTGCTTGAACGCTTCGAGTCGGAATGGCTGCCTGAGCGCAAGCTGGCCGACTCCACGCTCAAGGAAACCCGCATCAAGCTGGAGCGCTACCGGGCAGACCTGGGCGACAGGATGATCGGGCAGCTCGACGTGCTGGCAATGGCCGAGTATCTGGATCAGTTCAGCAACAACGCCTACACCAAGCATCGCGGCCTATGGATACAGATTTACGCCTTCGCCGTGGCCAAGGGATTGGCTGAGCGCAACTGCGCCGAGCTGACCCTGCAGAAGAAAGAGCAGGAGAAGGTGCGCCAGCGCCACACTGTCGAGGGCGTGCAAAAGATTCTCGGCGCCGAAACGACGCCAGCCTGGCTCAAGCGCGCCATTCGTCTGGCGCTGCTGAGTCTGCAGCGCCGCGAGGATCTAGTCACCTGGGAGCGCGCAGCCGTGGACATGAGCCGTAACGTGATCCGCGTCAGCCCCGGCAAGACCGAGAACTACGGCACGCCCATTCATCTGGAGATTGAAATGGGCGCCGACCTACGCGCCGTGGTGCAGGAGTGCCTGAAAGAGCCAATCGCCAGCCCCTACCTGATCTGCTACCGGCCGAGGGCGCGCAAGCGCGAGCAGATCGAGGCCAAGCTGCACTGGTCGGCGGTGACGGATGACTACCTGACCAAGGAGTTTCGCAAGGCCCGCGACCTGGCCAGGGCATACGACCACATCGAGAACCCCAAGGCCCGGCCCACCATGCACGAACTGCGCGCGCTGGGCTCATGGCTGTACGAGCAGCAAGGCTTCTCGACGGAGTATGTGCAGGTACTGATGGGGCACGCGACCCCGGACATGACCGCCTATTATCAGGACGGCCACGAACAGAAAGAGGTGATTTACCAGCACGTCCAAGCGGGACTGAAACTCTAGTTTGGGTGGCGGTTTTCCCAAAGTTTTCCCAAAGTTTTCCCAAAACAAAAAAGGCGACCCTTTCGGATCGCCCTCTAAGCCCCGTGCTAGACGGGTTTTGTTTGGTAGGCACAATTGGACTCGAACCAACGACCCCCACCATGTCAAGATGGCGGCGAGTCACGCCTAACCTATT
>Ga0247725_1000199_pt1 | contig 64780 bp, 82 predicted proteins | sample OKSTACKMCFT3sol_FD_183021 | JGI IMG/M metagenome (GOLD analysis project Ga0247725, IMG submission 183021) | Subsurface sediment microbial communities from gas well in Oklahoma, United States - OK STACK MC-FT3-sol | ecosystem: Environmental > Terrestrial > Deep subsurface > Rock core/Sediment...
ATTTTGGGGGGGGGGGGGGTAAAATAGATATGTTGGAAATCTCATTCATCTGAGCATTGATGTGTAGAGCCAAGATAGCTACATCCTGCCCGTGGTGATAAATCAAAACACCGGCTGACTCTGACGGTTTCTGACCCCCACCTTCGCTACGGGTGAAGCCAGGTTTATACTCGACCCACTTGTAAGTTAGTCTCTGGTACTTTGAATCAGAGCTGACGTAATGATTAATACCAAACGTAATAAGGGACCTACTACAGCTGCTACCTATTCGCCAATTGCTACCGCCCGAGTCGGCAGGTACGATTACATTTCCTGCAGAGTCATATATGGTAAATGTGACAAAATTTACACAATTGCCGTCACCATTGAATTCATTGAGCATTGATATAGTAGCTAAAACGTCTGGCGTACCTGGTGATGTGACAGAATACTTTGCTGTGTATCTAGGATTACTATAAGAAAGCTGTTTACAAAAATGATTGTAGAAAAGTAAACCACCAGCATAAGCTGTCGTTGACTGCTCTAATTCTTTGCCGAAGCCGTTATAAGATTCACAAATATAGCTGCTTGTCGATGGCGTGGTTGCACCGTAAACGTTGAAAGAGTTGACTAAAGGAGAGACAGGAGTAGCAGTGAATGAATACTTATTCCTGAATGACTGCAGGCTATTAACGGTGAACCCGCCGTTGCCATTAAAACTGTATACCTGCTCACCAATTGATATAGCCTCCTGTGGCGTAGCCCCCTGCATTGACACACTAAGCACTGTCGGACTGGCAGAACTTTGCAGCCCCTGTTGGCCAGTGTTAGATAATGTGTTTGTCACGCCAGACAGAGTTTTTAGAGTGACTTGACCAGTGCGGTCAAAATTAGGGTTGGTATGTTGCCACTCTGCAGCTGCAGTGTGACCTGCAGCGCAAAGAGAAATAGTTAAAAAAATACGTTTTAACATAGTGCAGCCTCCATTAAGCCAAACTCTGGCAAGGCTGCAGGCCGCGCCATTCTAAGGGGGGGGGTAGAATAGGTACAATATTTTTAAGTTGTAACACTGAGCTAATTATTTGGTTTGTTGATCCTAACTCTACGGGTAAATCTAAGGATTCAGACTCATTGTTATGTGAAGCCAGAAATTTCATTCCTGTGCCTCTATTGTACAGATAGTTGCCAGATTGCCCTGCTTGTGGAATAAGCCAGCCAGGATTTTGTAGCAAAACTAAGGTGCGATTATCAGTGAAGTACTTTGTGATGCTAACTTGTGAAACAATCGGATTGTTTGTACAGCTCACATAGCCGCCAAGGTGGACTTGCTCAACAACTCCGCGTTCGCTAGATAACTTGACGTCTTGTACCAAATAGCACCCAGTGGAACTATAACGGGCGTGACTCATGCCGTTTGTTACAGACAATGTTACGTCAGTATCTTCGATGTGTAACGTACCATTCCAACAGCTTGTCGAGTAGTTGGAGTCTGTGTCTAGTTCTATAGAAAAAGGACTCGCACATGTCCATGTTGGGCTGACAGCGCTATTTTGATCCCAGCCTGGCGGAGTGGCGGAGTTTATGGTTGACGTATACTTATACGTTTCCTTGTTTGCTGCTAACGTCTGGTAAGTGTAAATAGCATCCCATTCATTTTTATTAAAAAACGAAAATCCTTTACCTGGAAAGTAAGCATATACCTGCGTTGCGTCATTTGTGTTGCCGCCGTTGTTGTGAAGCACAAACATCATCGCTGCTGTAGGTATGTCTACAACGCCGGATATATTGATGCTTAGCACAGTTGGGCTGGCCGAGCTCTGCAGCCCTTGTTGTCCGGTATTGGATAAATGTCTTGTGACGCCAGAAAGGGTTTTTAATGTGACTTGGCCAGTGCGGTCAAAGTCAGGGTGTGTGTGTTGCCACTCTTGAGCAGTTGATACGCATGGACTTAACGCTACTACCAACAACCAGGGGTTAAAATTTGTCATACCACTTACTCCTTGAGTTTGCGCCAGTAGTAGCCAGCCATCAAGCTGTTAACAATGTTAGTGGGAGGGTTTTCAATAGGGCTTGCAAACTGGCGTTCCACCAGTTCTAAATTAAGTGGTGACTCAAATTCATCCCACAGGACAACGCAGTTGTGAACCACGCCATCTAATTGATATTGGTAGTAGTCAACATAGATAATTTGGCCTCTGAACCTGTTGAGTATTTTTGATGTGGACTCTATATCGGTAATGATTAGATCAGCTAACTCAGCGTGTACGTTTTTACTCCCTTCCGGAGTTGACATCTTAAACACAACTTTTGCTTCTTTGGTCATACCAAGGATTTCAGCTGTAAAATGTTTTACTGGCCTAACATTCTTATTGTCATGGCCATCGTACAAAAACGCCCTAGTTTCCCAATAAACAGCCTCTGTTAACAACTTGGCTTTTGGGCTGACAGCTTGGAATGAATGCCAGGTTCCGTAGCAAACGACGCAGGTAAGCGACAAATACATAAAGAACTTGATGACCACGTATAGCGCTGGTTGATTGTGACGCAAAGACTCCATCATTACATATTCACCGCTTCAGTCACTCCGGCAGCTGCAAAAACAGCATGGGATTTGCCCACGGAAACCAATTTGACAGGGACCGGTAAGCCATCTTCATTGCGAACATTCAAAGGTAAAGCTTGGCCAATCTTGGTAAACTGCCCATTGACCACTGCTCCGTGTTGCATGATGGCGTCAATTCGCACAGCGTTTGCTATTTCCAATTTGACGTTTATTTTTGGTTGTGGTGGCTTGACCGGCTCTTTTTCAGGTTCTGGCTCATGTTTGTAGAATAAAGATTCATCCACAAACTCTTCTTCCGGATGTTCTTTAGTTTTCGCAGCTATGCTTACCAATGGCTTTATAGATTCACTGGTTAACTGAGACTCTATCGGTGCAACAGCACCCTGCCCTAGTATCTTCGCATTGCTGATTTGTTTTTTTGACACATCGAATACAGTGCCGCTGATGATATATATAATCAAAAATACAACGCCAAAAATAATCCACTGGTACTGAGATAATTTCTTAAAGCTCATACATCACCGATCCTGAAATAAATACATAAGTCTTTCAACACTACCCGTGGTGCACCGTCTTGGTTTATTAGTGCCATATCGGTAAACGCTATTTCTCGGCGCTGTTCAAGTTGCTGCAGGCCAAGCTGCAGAGCCGAAATGTTGGCGGCAGACACGACGAACCCACTTTGCTCGTTAAAAACACAAGTGCGCGATATGCCAACTGATTGGCCCTTAAAGTTAACTACTTCCGTGTGGGAGGTGCTGATCCGGCTTGCAAGGGGGGTTAAACCTGTGCTGCTGAGACGGAGCTGGTTATAAAGTTCGTGCCGGCTAGATGAAGCAACTGCTTCATCTTTAAAATACATGGGCCATTGCTCCCTAAAACCAGCCAGCTCACGCCATTTGTCACGTGAGGTTGTAACCTGGTAGTAGTTTTCTCGTTGGGCTTTTATTTTCATGTCCCATGCAGCGCTATTGTCAATAATTACGCCAGCACAGAGGTACATCACATAGCCACAAGCTGCCCAAGACGCTGCTTTAATAGTCAGTTGCATGATTTTTGCCTGCCAAGTGGTTTAAATATAAACGGGCAACGATAAAATCTTTACCTCGCACATTACGCCGTACTACGTCGTCCCATATGTCTACAGAACCATCAATGCGCGATCCCATGCTTTCGCTTAACTTCGCTGCAAAACGAGCAGACTGTTCTTCTGCAGACAAGGATTTGTTAGGAGCTAAACCAACTTCAAGAATAACGTTGTACTGTTTACCGTTCACTTCTGACGGGGTCGAAAGGCCTATATCAAGACGTTCAAAAACAACTTGGCCAGAAAGACCCATATCTCGGGTTGTACGTGATAGTCCTTTCATTATTTCCGACTGGATTGCAGTTGTGAGCGGTGTTTTGTCTAGCGCCTGGATAAACAACGCTTTATTTGTCCATGTTGTTAACTCAGCTTGGTTCGGTAGTCCTTCTTGCGAATCAGCAATAGCTCTGTAGTCAGATTGGATAGAATCAAAACTATAGGATTTGTAAAACGCTGTGGCTGGCACAAGGCATACGCTCAATAGTGCGACAACTGCAGGAGTGATGCACTGCTTGAAGTCACCGTGAAAAAGACTGCTTTTTGCATCAACAACGTGTTGGGTTTTTAACAGACCAACCCCCCCAAATAAGTTGTTAATACCTTTTTTTGAATCGAAAGGGCCAGCCCCTTCAAAGGTAACGTTTTGAATTTGGCCGCGCAATGTTGGCTTTTCGCCAACAAAATAAACTCTCACTTGGCTGTCTTTGAAATCGCCGCGCAATTGCTCAGCAATTAAATTATCGTCAAAGCCTGTTTTCAGTTCCACCCGTTCCAGAGTGGACCTCACAAAAAAGTAAAGTTCTGTATGTATTTCGCCATCTATCGTGGTCGTAAAAACAAAGACGTTGTGCTGCGTTTTGAGGCGTTTTGCTTGGCGTCTAAAGTAGGAATACAAAAGATATGGCCCAATGATAACGTCGCGTTTACTCCCGAGCTGGTCATGAATGCCCTGGCTTACGTAAGCTGTATACAACCGCTTAACGCTTGGTAAAACCACTGCAGGCTGACGTATGTACTGCGGATAATCGCGGGGTTGCTCATTTTTATCAGACAGTCTTGCAAAGCAAGCATTCCCCATTAAAACAGGAATTACGTCTTTTGGTATATCAGCAAAAAGGCGCATAGCACCCACCATTTTTAATTTCATGATCACATTCTCGCCAGGTAAACTTGCATGGCCAGTAACAACACGCCGATGCCAACAAGTATTAAAATAAAGGTGCTGAAAATTTGAGTAACTATGTCAAACTGATCTGCTGCCTTTTCCAGCAAATAACTCGACAATTCTTTTAGCTGCACATCAAGCAAACCGCTATCACCACCGGCCTTTAGAAAACTACGTGCTATATCGGGGATCGCTGCTCTTGGATCGTGCTGGTCAACAGGCTCAACAGCAACAGGCCAGCCGGAATCAAGGCTTGATATGATTTTAAAGAAGCCATCTTGTAAGTCATTAATCAGCGTTGGCCGTAACAAGCGCTCAATTTCTTTTGCGTCGATACCGGCACCAAACATCAAACTGGCGTAGTTGCACCAAAGCCCAACTTGGTAGTTGATAATCGCTGAACCGACCACAGGTATTTTGCTGATTATGTTTACCAGCTGCATACGAATAGCAGGGGATAAAAAAGCGTAAAGTGCAGCGCCAACAACCGCAAATGGATAAAAAAACTCAATAAACGGGATTAGCTCTATGAGCTGGTCTAGCTGTATTTGAATATCACGAAGTGCTGATCCTTTTGCTGTGTTATCAGCCATGTTATACAGCAAGTATGGGCTGATAATAATCACCGCAAAAAGCAAAATAGTTTGATAGAGCACTGACTTTAAGACGTTCTTAGACAACGTGCGTTGGCGTTTTACAGATGCAATCACATCACGCACCACCTTATCTAATTCACCCGCTGTAGCACCGGCATCAAGAATGACGATAATATCATCATCAAAAATATTGTGCTTTTTAAGGGCCTCACCTAACCGAACCCCATTCTTTTCAAGGTCATTGGCTACTTTATTAAAAGCAACCTTATAGTTAGCAAATGATTTTGCTGTCTCATGCCAGGCTGTACTGATGTATTGTGAGGATTTGTAATACGCCAAAAATAAAGACAATACGTTAGCAACGTGGCTAATAGGTACAACAGGATTAGCCATGATTAATAGACTCCAAAGCGATTGCACCGGAGGTGAACAAATCCAGCACTTGATCTGTCATCGTGACTGAGCGCAACGAATAAAGTTCTTGATCACGGTCTTCTGGTGATATCACGTTTGACAATACCAGATTGCGAACCCTGCTGGTCACTGGCAGTACCCCGATCACCGGCAAAACTCGCTCAATACGTTCTCCATTGCAGACGTTGCATTCATCGGTGCCGTGTGTGTGAATGTGACTAACCGATGACAAAGAACTACTCGCTTTGTCTTGTGTATAGCCGTTCAGTACAAGGTACTTTTCAGCCTTGGCACGTAACTGCGGAGTAAATTCAATTTCTTTTTTACAGTGCGAACAGAGGATAGGTATGATCCGTTGGGTAAGCACATGACTCAAACTTGAAACAAGTAACTGCAGATCTTCTTTGCGCGGTATTAAACTGGTAAACCTGATCAGGGCTTCAACTTCAGAACGAGAATGGATTGTTGTTAATACTTTATTTCCTATAGCCGCGTATTGGCCACAGTTGACAGCTGTTTCTTCATCCCGAATCTCACCCAGGTACAAAACGTTAGTATCTTGCCGTTTTAAGTTCTTCAGATACTCGGCATACCCCTTACCTTCTTTATGTGCTTTCCTGGATATTTCTATTTGGTCAATCCCTGGCAAAAGCTGTTCTATAGGATCTTCAATAGACGCTATACATTGTGAACCATTGTAGTAATCAGCAATCTCTAGCAGTGTCGCATACATGGTCGTAGTCTTACCGGAGCCCATTGGTCCCGCCATAACAACCATCTGCCCCCGTTGCTCTACAATGTCCGCAATGGTTGATAGCACTACATTGTGTGTTATGCCTAATTCACTGAGCTTTTTAACGTTCGCGTCCATCGGCTGAAGGCGTGACACGATACGTACCAGGTTCTCTGTTACTGTTCCATCTACACCCAAAGGTACAAAAGATAAACGCAGACGGATGCGCCCACCACTACGAGGGATATAATCAACAGCATCCCCATCACAAGGGACAAAAACGGGGGCATTTGATTCAGTCGCGTTACTACGCGATACTAGGAATGTTTTCAGCTCGTGGTATTGTTTGATATGAAGTTCTAAATTGACCGGCACAGGCCTTAGCACTGTGTATACCCTTACCCTTACAGTCACGTTGCCACTAGTCGATGGCATAAAATGAATGTCTGACGCTCCAACCCGATTGGCGTAGTTTAAAAGTTTTGTTAGATACGACTGAATTTCAACGCCGCTTGCTTCAAGGTCACCTTCAGTTAATAGCCCTTTATCTTTGTCACCTTCAGCACCGCTGCTGCTGTAACGTTTTAGTATTTCAGATACCCACTCAGGATCAGCTATGCCAAAGGCAACTGTTTTAATCTTGGACTTAATAGCGGATTCAAGCAGCTCAGGGACGCCTTGTTGTGTCCAATGCTTGTAAGTTTCAACGTCTGAGAAAAACACAAAAGGTTGGCCACCAATATCAGCTATTACACAAGAGCGTTTTAGGCATTCATTTAAAATGTCGCTGCTACTCATGTGGGTTGATATAACGACAGTCAGCGCGTCCCGCTTTGACAAAAATAGCAACGGTTTCTCATTGCAAGCTGCAGCAGCAGGTAATATGCCATCCTTTAATCCAGGGCTTACCTTTGCATTTGACAAGCCCATCAGATAGTCGCCAAACAACGTATCTCTTGGTTTACTGCTATGCAACTCTTCTATTTGGCTCTCTGAGGCCAAACCGCGATAAACAAGTACCTGGCCAAACTTCAGGCCATGACCTCGAATGTAATCAATCTCAGCTACCTGTTTTACTAACCAGTCTGGCCGCATATCTTCCGGAACTTCCCAGAAATTTTCATGTGATAATGTAGTCATAAGATTCTCAATGGCCTGGCGATCCTATGCGGTTCGCCGTTGGAAAAACGGACTGGTAAATCAACGTACAACACTACGTTGTCATCATTTTCTCTGATGTAATAAATGGGGGTTCCATCCAGCGCAAAGAGAAATTCACAAGTTAATAGTGCGCCATCGAACAAGAACGTCCCATTGCAAGAATTTGCACTACCAGAAAATCCCGCTGCAGCTGATACGGTGGTGACTGAGCCGTCACTTAAATCAGCATTGTTTGCCATCGTTTTTGGGAAAAAACCATTCGTGGTCCTTGCGTTGAAAATTTGCTGACTCAGATAATCCAGGCGAACAATACTTTCTGACGCCAAATAGCGTTGATACTGGCGGTCATCTGTCACCGCATACAGAGAGCCGTCTTTTTTGCACCACTCCACAGCGCTATCAAAATGCTCTACCCCGCAATCATTAGACGATAAAAAATCACTGTCGCTTTGCTCAGGATTTTTCTTTATGAAGACCACTGCTTTTTTGTACATCCTGTCAATTGCAACGTCTTGTTTTTCTACAACGTGATAACCCACAAAAGACAGATAACGAGAGACGTCTGAATGAGCCGGTGACGACACAAGCTCATTCAGTGACAAGGGAAATCTGCTGTTTTCTAACAAAAACTGTTCAACAGAAGCGCCAATAGTCGTAACAGCTTCTCTGTCGGCCTGACGCCGCTGGTAACTACTCAACTGTACAGACTGAGCTGTTGAGTAGTTAAGAGCTGCTATAGCGGCTGTTGAAAAGGCAAGCATAACCATCGGGAGCCACATAGTGATTAACGCTTTACGTAAAAATCAACTTGGTGTTCACCGTTGCTATCTGCAGCGCTATAACGAATAGGGCCGGTAGTAACAGCTGTTGCTGGAGCAAAACTTGTCGACAAATTCTTATAATCTTTAAACAGCACAGCTTCTAACGTCGCTGTTGGGATCTGAGTAAGACGATAGATATTCTCTGTTGCAGTACAAGTTAGAATTGTGATTGGGTATTTACCCACAGCATATGTACCGGCAGTGCCTGAACTAGCGCCTGTCAGCTGGGTTAATACTTTACTAAGATTGCTTTTAGGCTCGTTGTTGTAGGCTGATACCATTGCTGTTGCTACATATGCTTCACCACCATACAACACATCCAACATGTTATTACCGCTCGTTGCTAGTCGTGTAGTCGTTGCGCAATTTGCAAAACGGTGGACTTTAGCCAGTGAATTAATTTCTCCATCAATCATACTAATGATGCTAGTGATCTGACTGGCCTCTGCTTTTTGCTCATACTTTGCATACTCACGACCACCCAGCGTGGCGAGAATACCAACGATCACAATGACCACTATTAATTCAATTAATGTAAAACCAGAGTTTTGACGTGTTGCACTTACATATTTCATAGGTACTTCCTTAGATGAGTAGTATTAGGTTTTGAGTTATCGTCGCTGACGGCGCGCTGCCTGCAGTGACAGATTTGTTGATGCGCAGTGCAGCTACATGTGGCAATACATTTGCGCCTGCGTTGGTTGGGTCATAGTCTTGGCAGTAGTCAATACGACCACCCCACGCAGTAACTGCATATACACTTTGTGGGTCTAACCCGTAGTAAGATAAAACGTTGACATCGATAGAGTTGAGCTGATACCAGCCGTCCCTGCAGCCTTGGTTTGTTGCAGGATCAGCACCAATTAAATTGGGACTACCTGCAAGATTTGGTTTGAAGAAATGATTTGTCGTGTCACCAGCAGCAGCTGCTGCAACTGTTGCATTGAACCCCGTCCTTATTTTCCAACGGACGTCGTTCAAACGTATCCAGGTATCACGCCAAAAGGATTGTTGTATGTCTAACGTTGATATTTCAACGGGGCTTAAATCAGGATAGGTTGGTTGCCAGCCAGACATAGCATAGGGAGCTGACGCACCAGGTGTACCGTCATTGCAGGCGTCTGCTAACGCACACGTAGTTTGATAGATAACTGCTCTGTCATAACTTAACGTGACACATTCAGAGCTGGACCCAACAATGGGCATACAATAAGTAGGTTTTGGCGTTATCAGCTGATAATGCTTGACGTTTTCGCTGGCAGAATCATCCTGATTGTACCGGCTTGACGCTATTTCTCCCTGCGCCAGATATTCAAGTAGTGTGGCATTCCCTACGTCGACAGGTGCTGATTTGTAATTGCCGCCTGTGTATGGAGCTGGGAGAAAACCGTTATTTTCAGCAGCTGCATAGCTGCGTAACGCCCTTGCTATATTTTGATTATCGAGCCTGATGCTATCCCTGTAAGACCGCTCCTGCGCGGCATCAGTCACTTTCATCCAGCCGAACATAACGCTAAGTAACAATGAAGCGATCACAACGCTGAGCAGCATTTCTAATAAGGTAAATCCCTTGCTAATCATTGTTTATTATTCCGACGTATACGGCTGGACGTTGACGGACAACAGAACAAAGTAATCTGTCACTAAGGTACGTGTTGAGCGTTTACCAAAGAGATCACCTACAAGAGTATCCCTCAACCCTGTAACACCGGAACCTGCATCAACTTGCTGCTTTGTCCTTACTCCACCAGCAATAATTACTTCACCCGCTCTGGCCACAGAAGCTGCTTGTATATTCACTAATATTTGCTTTTTGAGATTAATTGTCCGGAACTCTATATTGTCACCGGCAACAATGGATTCTGTCTGTGGCTTCTCACCGGCATCGAGAATGAGTTCAATATCAACAGTAGAATTGATCACCCCTCTTTTGGCGTTATAGACTGGAAGTATTTTCGCGCTGGTCCCTGTCCAGTTGTAGTCAATTTGACTGCTACTGCCACCAACAGAAGTGCCACCATCGGTGATTGCTTGGCTGGTACTATTTCGCAAGACTGGATCTGTACCGGCTTGCCTTAAGTTTAGAGTGCGGCCTGATAAGCTTGATCCTTCAAGGTGGCTTATTGACTGTGTAGACCCTTGACTTTGCATATAAGCAAAAAACGCTTCAAACGCTTTATCTGCTCTGGTGATGCCGATTAACGCTTGACTAAGAGCTTCATCAGCTGAAGCCCTGCGTACAGCGTCAGCTGCATCACTAACAGAGATTTGACCTAATACATTGTTCGTAACAGCCAAGCCGTACTTGTCACTTGCGAAATTTTTGAAGCCTGCAATATCAATACCTGAAGTTTCTTCAGCTGAGCGGGTGACGCTGACTATTCGAGCCTCTACGACCATGCGGGTATTTAATTCGTCATCAATGCTTTTGACGTAATCAATAACTCTTTTTCTGATGTGGGAAGGTGCAGTTACCGTAATATGGCCAGTTGCAGAGTTAACCGTAACACGCCCAGCGGTGGCCTCTACCAACCCATCTGACCCAGTTGGGGCTGAAGCACTAAACGGTTGAGGGTCCATAGAGAAAGACTGTGGCAAATTTGGATCAGTTACAAAATCAACGCCTTGTTGTGGCGCAACTGACCGGTTTTGCCGAACTGAAGCTGGGACCATGATCTTCATCATTTCCCGCAACTCTGACCCTAAACGCTCCCAAAACGCAGATTGATAGTAGGTGTATACACCACCTGATTGCCCTGAGCTATTTTGCTGGCCCTGTCCACCCTGAGATTGACCACCTGATTGCCCTTGAGATTGCCCTTGAGATTGAGCACCTGATTGGGTTGAATTTTCGCCAGATTGCTGACTTACAATTGAAGGGCTGGACATGGACAGACTGGTCACAACATCTGCTACCTGAAGGCGGTATTCTGAGGTACCCATTTCGGTTATTGAAACGTAAGGTGTACTGCCAGGCTTATAATTAACTACATAATCAAGCCCCACTTGTTCCGTCAAAATATCCAAAGCGGTATCTGCAGTGGTTCCGGAATGTATAGGCATCCCCTGGTAACTGTACTCGACAATAGGTAACGTCGTCACAACGTTTACGCCAGAGTCGTTGAAAGCCCTTAAAATTTCTTTAAATGATACACCAGCTGTCGCATCAATATTTCTATTAAAAGCGATAGTTTTGGACTTCAGCCATTCAGTACCACGATTCGCTACCTTTACAGGCTCTTTTTTGGCGTAAGGTGTTTTAAGGACCATGTAAGATGAACCAGATGCAATACCGGTTCGTTCAGTAACGGCGTTATCAACATCAGTGTTAATACTTTCATTTTCAAGGGAGCTGCAAGCTGATAAACCCGCAATAATAGCGGCAGCTAAAATAGTTAATTTATTCACAATCTTTAATCCTTGACTCTGGACCTACATAAACAATTTGCAAGTGGTTATCTACATCACTAAAGACTGCCTGAAAGTCTAAAGTACTTACGTAATAACCAATCGCAGCTCTAGGTTCCTTTTCAGGTAATTCATATGTAGTAACTTGTTCCCAAGTGCAACCAGCCACACGCTTATCCCAAATAACAGGAGAGAAGCCAAACTGAGACGCTAAGCGCTCGACGTTATCAGCAAATGTCCCATTAACTACTTCATACTTGATAGCTGGCTGATCAACTACTTGGGGTTCTAGACCTTCTGGCACTGGACTGGTAGGAATATGACTATGTTTGTCATCTGCTGTTAAAGCTGCAGATTCAAGAGGTTGAACCATTTCGCCGCCCAAGGCTGTATCTTGGTCCAATGGTTTTTCTTCATTATGAGCAACAGGTGGCGTGTAATATTCGTCTGAAAGTTCAACGTTGCTGTAGCTTGGGTTTTTGTCATATGGAATATACGACGATGCGCCAGTATTTTCGCTATAACTAAGGCTGGAACAGGACGATACCACTAGCGTTGATAAGGCAACTAAAGCTGTATAGACCTTAATCATTTTGGCTGCTCCCAGTCGCGAACGACAATATAGCCGGTGGCGTAGTACGTAACCTTCAATTCCACTTGTTTGCAAACGTCATTGATAACGCCATCAATAGTTTTATCTTTGTACGCTGCATCAATAGGCCATTGCTCTGCTTTAGCCTCCCAGATAAGTTTTTTTGGGTCCTTTAAACGGGGGTGGGATTTTAACAGCGCCATCAGCTGCTCCTTGATTGGCCCTTTTCTCATAGCAAATGAAACTTCGCCATCAGCCTCAATAGCAACCGCAGAGTAGTAAATAGAGGCTGTTGCATTGGGTTGAATGCAGACTAAAGCCCCTAAAAATAAAACTATCATGTACCTCATAGAACACCTCGTTTTGATTCAGTGTGTACGATATACCGAAAGTTCCTACTTTTCAACCGGAGCTTAAAAATTTTAGCGGCTAAAATTTCGCGTTTGAGTTGCATTATGCTGCGAGATCTAAAAGTTGATCGGTTTGGCGTTGATCTATATGATAAATGGATGTTAATACATAGGTGTTGATCTTTGATCCGAACGGATCTAGACTACAGCGTAATTTACTACGTAAAAGGTGGATCATGGCAGGTTCAACAGTATCAACTGCAAGTACAACTGCTGGCGTTAGCGCGGGGGCTTTGGCTGTCCGTCAAACGAGAAGCCGGTACAAACAGCGCAAACTGCGCCAGATCAACACTATTTTGGATGAAGAGCATAGCAAGCTGTTTACAGAGCTTGTGAGCAATTGCGACGGATACGCGACGAAAAGAACAATTCAAGAAGCGTTAGATCTGTTACATAAGGTTCGTATGGGTCAGTTGGTCGTTTGCGAGAAGCAAGAACAGCAGACATTTAATTTCTGATGGCATAAAAAAAGAAATCTCCCGAAGTTAGCTAATTCTTGGCGGAAGCACTAACAAGGGGAGATTCGGAATTCACGTATGAATTATAATTCGACAGCGACAGAGCTGCAACCGAATTTTATACGTTTTTGCTTATTTTTTGCTCTAAGTACCGCCAATAAGTGCGGGAAATTGTGCTAAGCGAAAACGTACAACAGCCCAAAGCAAGCCGAAAAGGCTTTTTCTTAAACTCTGGAAATCGGTGTGGTCACGATCCGGATAGCCCTTTGTTCAGTAGTTGGCAAAGGCCGGAAACTCAAAAACCGCTACCTGAAACCGTCCAGAGTGTTATCAATGGCGTAAAAATTTACTACAGCAAACCCAAGATTATGCCTGTGCTGTGCTTTGCTACGCATCGAAAAAGAACAAAAACAGGCAAAGCCAGACAAAACAGATCGGAAGCGCGAGAAGCTGAAGTATTGATGCTAATGGCTGTGTATTCGCGTACTGATTGGGCTAGTTTGCGTGTTGGTATACCGCTAAGCAACGGCAAATTCAAACCTCTTAGTCATTTAGAGTTAGCAAAGATCATGGAAGCGCAGGAGCAAAAAGACTCTGAAGCTTCAGATCTTGAAAATGGCTCTGCAGTCAACGTATCGACCCCCGCAAAGTTCACCAGGCAATCAGCCAGCGGCAAGATACGACCTAACACGCGCTACTGGAGCGCATTTTGGAGCCTAACCAGAGCTGGAGCATGGGAATCTCACAAACGATACCACGTAATGGAAAATGGAGATAAACGGGCCAAGGTGTCCATTAAGCTGCTGAATTTAGATTTTATAGTTGCGCTCACCGGCATCCCTTACCATAAGATCCAAAAACTACGTGATTATGCATCAAGTGCTGTGAAAAAACGTAGGCAAGCCTACACAGAAAAGAATCCAGGTCATCAGGACCAAAATGCTGCGTTAACAAAGTTGTGGTCAGGGTTCTCTGGTCGAGTAGGCGCAACGGATGCGAACCTTGTTAAAAAGACAATTAAGCCACAGCCAGTTCCACGCCACCAGCTAAAGACAAAGGATCAAGAAGCCATAGAGCGCAGTAAAGAGATCTGCGCCTACCAAGTTCAGTTGGCCGCCGACGGTGTAAGTAGGGAACGCATCCTGCAGCTGGTGAAAGACCGGTATCCGGATTACGGCTAACAGGCTTATTGCAATACCATTTTAGCCTCATCTTTTACAGGACTACAAAAGCCCTGCAGGAGCTATTTGCCTGGGTCTCTATTTAGCATAAAAAACAAACAGCAAGCCGGTCAAAATTCCCCCTTTTATTTATGTTCAACCCGAAATTTAGCAGTGCCAGGCTTAACGGCTACTGAAGCTGTGGATAATTAACAAAATAAGTCAACCAATTAGAGTTTTTAGAAAAACAAAGACAAAAATAACTGGGGTTTGTTAAATATGCTGTTTGTATAGAGAAAATATGTTAGAGCGCGGGACCTAACGGCCCTTGCTCAAAAGAATTTCTAACCGAATTTTTGTTTGGAATATGCCTTCGCTTCAGCAGTGCTTGCAGCACTGCGCGCTCAGAGCGCCCCACTTTCTCCGAAAAGGTAAAGTGGTAGATTCAAGCATTGTAGAAAGAAGTTCAGCAGGGGGCGGATTTGCAAATGTTATACCAAAGCATCAGAGCCGCATCAACTTAGGTTTTCTTAAAAGCCTGGTTTGGTTACCGCGCTACGCGCTACCAACGGGGGTGTCCCCCGTTACCCCCCAATAACGTAATCATATATCACACTTCAGCTTTAGGTGTGATATATGATCGTTTAGCAAATTTTATAAGGTAGGTTCAGAAGTGGCCATAATAGATATATTTGTCTATGCCTGTGCAGTAGGATTTAGTCTGCTATGTAAACCACGCAGGAACCCTGCCAGCCATTCCAGATATTCTTCAGGCTGCTTGTCTATCATGTAAGGATTAGCGCTTATCTCAACGCCAGCCAAAGCGTCTGACAGGCCTTTTGCGGCTGAAGGACTAATATGCTCCTTAGTTCTCTGCAGCTGCTCATACGTTGATACCTGGTTTTGTAAAAACTCAATTTTCCCAGCATCGATGCCCGTTTGTTTTTGTAGCGCTGAAAATTGCAGCTGTACTTCATTCAAATGAGTAACCAGCTCGTCGTTCCGGCCGGTTTGTATTGCACAGGTCTGTTGGCTGGCACTCAGGGCAGTTTGTGTTTCGATAGCTTGTTTTTTGAGTGCTGTATGTTCAACAAACAGATTATCGTACTTTTGAGTCTCGGCCAGCTGGCGTTCCTCCAACTTGGCTTTTTGTCTCTGCAGGTCTGAAAGCTCTTGTTGTGCTTCAGTCAGATGCGTAACCAGCTCGTTGATCCGGCCCGTTTGTGCCGCACCCGCTTGTTGGCTGGCACTGAGGGCCGCTTGTGTATCTGCTGCTAACTGTTTAAGCGATTTATGTTCAGCATAAAGCTCATCATACTTTTTAGTCAGAGCTGAATAACGCTCTTCTAACCTGGCGTTTTGTTGTTGTGCTGCTGATAAGTCGTCAGCTTTATTATTTAGTAGCGCCTGGCTCTGTGTGTATTGTGCTGTTTTTTCCTGGAGTTTTATCTCTAACTCCTGGTTGCGGATAGTTGCACTGGCAAGCTCTGCATTTTTTTCATCTAACCTTGTGTGGGCGCTGGACAGGGAAATGCTCAATGTATGCAGCTCCGACACCTTTTCGTCGCGCTGGCTAGTCATGTCGTCAAGTTCATCAGCAACAGAAGTTAGATTTTCAACAAGCTCCGCTTTGTTCACTTCGTACTCATGCCTCAAGGCTTCGACTTGATCAGACGCCAACTTAGAGGCAATGGACCAGCAATCAGCAAAGGCCTGCTGAACTTTCTCGGGTATAATAACCGGCGCTGAGCTTTTACCCAGTTGCTCATCGTGCCATTCTGCTAAATAGTCTGTTGCGTCCTGCATGGCGCATTTTGCCAGCTTACGGACGTCGTTCACTTTAGGTTTTTTTCCGGTCGAAGCCAGCAGCTCTGCTGCAGCTGCGAATACCCGTTGTTTCACACTTTGTTCTGACATAACTGAATTCCTTATTAGTAGTAATTACAGTAATTATATTACTACTATTATTATTATCAAGGTTCTTCCGGCCTAAATTTTAGTCGTAGTCGCAAAAAAAGTAATAAAAAAAGCGCCTTTCGGCGCTTCTTAGAACGGGGGTAGTTTACTTTTCTGAGGCATCTATCAGCTCGACCAGTGTCAATTGTTCGGCTGGTACTTCTAATTCCTCACCGGAGCTGCACATCTTGATCCAAAAGTGACCTTGTTGCGGCCTCTTTTTAAATAAGATATGGACGGCATCACCCATATACGACGCCACAATAAGAGGTTTTTTTATCTGCAGTATGTCTACTTCCTTATGCTTCTGCGGTTTCTTATCTGTTTGCTGGCTTTGTTCTTCGTCAAGTTCTTCAGGTGTTTCATCAGAACCGCTATGATCTTCCGTCTCGTTCGTTTTATTCTTCGCTTTGATAAACTCGGATAACTCGACTACGTTGTCTCTGTTTGGTTTTTTATGGGTTACAAATTTTGCCACTTCATCCGGATCTGAGTTATACAGCCTGGACAAGTCGTTTATAACGGTTACATCACTGCACTGGCCAGACTCAAACAGGTCTGCCAATGGTGCCGGTAATTCTGTCAGTCTTACATACTGGCTGAGCCAAGAGGCGGATTTACCTAAGCGTTTCGCTATATCGCCTTTAGGAACTTTCTTGGCTAGCTCTCTGGCTACGAAATCCCTCATGTCTCGCGGGTCGAGGTTTGAGCGATAAATATTCACCCTTATATTGTCGTATTCGTCAAAGTCATCATCAATAAAGCCTTTGATGGTCCCCCACCCGTTAATAATGGCCCCTTTTTTCCTTGTATGACCGCTATTGACAATATATCGCCCTGGAGCGTCGGGGTTTTTTCTAACGCTGATCGGCTCTTTTTGTCCGTTTTCTCGCATATCGGCAGCTATCTCAAGTATGTCTTTTTCAGATACAAACTTGCGGTTATTTGGATCGTCATCAACGAGACTAAGATCCAACTGTAGCGGTTCTCCCGATGGTGCTTTACCTGGCGTTTCGTTTAACAGGGAACTTACATTACTTAGTCCGGACAGTGACTTCTTTGCTGTAGGAGGTTTTTTCCCTTTCGCTTCTGCATCAGTTGGTAGTGATGTTGTCATTATTCAATCCCCATTTTTTCATAAACGAAATCTGCTAACGCTTTAAATTCTGCAGTAGCCAGCCGCGCTGATTGTGTCTTAATACGCCAAACAGGTAATCTATTATCTAGTGCGTCAGCTATACAATCGCGCTGGCTGATTGCTGTAGGTATCAGTTTTTCAGAGTGATTTTCTCTTAGGTTTGCCAAGTTGGTTCGTTGGCGCGGAACTCTGTTATCCACTCGGCTCGGTAGTAGACCAAGAAAAACAAGATCAGGGTTGTAATCTCGCATGTTGTCTATTGTCGTTTGCATCTTTTTTACACCTTGGATGGAATAAGCTGACAATTCAATAGGTGTAAAAACAAAGCCCGAGACGTACAAAGCGACACTCATTCTTAAGCCTAACGCCGGTGCGGTATCTATCAGACAAATATCAAAATGGTCTGCCAGTGCCGTAAGGTTGTCACTGAAATTTTGTGACATTTCTCCTAAATCGGCCTTTTCAATTTCAACAAGCAACGGGTCTGCAGCTAAGAATGTAAGTCCAGGACCAAACACATGCCCTACCGTTGAGCCAGGGCGAAATAAATCTGACGCCAACAGTGAGGTGTGTCTAAAGTTTGCAAGTGTATGCGAAGCGTTGCCTTGCGGATCTAATTCTATTACCAATACTCGTTTGTTGCGGTTTTCTGCATAATCAAACGCCAAATGACATATTGCACTGGTCTTACCTACTCCGCCTTTTTGCTGTACAGCTGACGTTGTAATCATATTAAATTTTCCCCAGTTGTATTTGTGCTTGCTCCGCCCACTCCTTGACCACTTGGGCCTGTTCTGTAGGTAGAACTACTGTTAACTTTTCGTAGCCATTCGGTATGTGTGCATCCCATATTCTGTTTACTGCTTGTGAGACTGCACCTTTACTTACACCGAACTTTTCTACAAATGTTGACTGAGATAAGCCCTCGACTAACACGCCCCTGGCTATCTCTAATGTTTGTTGCGAAACACCCAAGCGACGGGCTATTGCATCAAACTGCTGTATGGTTAACTGTTTTTTCATTAGGTTTACCGAGCTATCCCAAACAGACAAATTTAGTTTAGCTAAACTAAGTTGTTGTTTCAAGAGTTTTATACGATTTATCGAACAGCTTTTTTCTTGGCGTCAAAACAAGGTGCTAAAAACAAAAGGCGAAGGCATATAAACGCCATGAAGAAACCTACTGCATATCCGTGGCCATGTCCTGTGAATATAACTCTGGCTGCAGCAAGAACAGTCAAGGTTGCAAGCGTCCTGGTGATGAATGGGTAAAACATCATGAAAAGCATTAAAACTATATTCAGAAGAATTTTGAAAACGCTGATTATAAAGTTCATTGCAAGCTCCTTTTAGTTGCTTGCTTTAGTTTAGCTAAACTTTAAGGTGTGTGCAAGTTTTAACCACAAATTTTAGCGGCTAAAATTTCGGGGCCATCTATTATCTGGGCTACTTCGTAACTGAACCGGTAATCAATGACGGCGTATGAGTGGACTTTGTAGTAAAATGCTATTAGCGAATCAATATTTTCTTTCTTTTTATCCAGCTCATAAATTAAGTCTGATAGAGCTAAAAGGCTTGATATTAGGCCAATCGTTTCAGCCAATACTTCATTTTTATAGTTTGGAGCTATTAGGTCGTAGTAACGCATGTTGCGCGGAAGAAGAAAAAAACCACCATTGCTGAGTTTACAAATACTGACGATATTAGCTTTGTCTGGAGTCAGATCGTGTAAATGCTCAAGGACTTTAGCTTTAAATCTCACCGCCTGATTTTTAACAGGCAGTTGATCCTCTAAATCCTTAATGTCTACATCTTCATTCAGGCTTTTTATGGTAATGGGCACGTAAATTTCAGTCATAAGTGTTCCTTTTATGTACGGTATATCGTAAGCTAACAAGTGATAACGTGCAATATTTGTTTCTATTAATGCGTAAATTGAGGTTAATAATGGCTACAACACCAGTTAAGACAAAAAGCAAAAGTGTTCAAAGTGACAGTAATAAGGCGCTTACCAGCTGGCTTAAACGCCAGCGTCAAGAGCAAGGGCATACAATGCGTAGTTTGTCAGAAATATTAGGAACCCCCCACTCTTACATAGGTAAAGTAGAGAACCAGGAAAGGCGGCTTGATGTTGTGGAGTATATTGAATACTGCACCGCTTTGAAGGTAGACCCGATGGAAGGTCTAAGAGTGGCTGCTACAGCCGCCTAACTTATGCAGTAAGATCTGTTGATAATGCCGCGCCTAGTCGCGGCTTTTTTGTATCTAAACGCCAAATGAAATGGCTTTTTATTTTAGCCGCTAAAATTTAAGTCATAAAAATGTTTAGCACCTACGTTTCCTGTATGCCAGCCCGATAGCCGCGCCAGTCGCGGCTTTTTATCGCCTGTAGGTAGCTAGTTTTAAATATCGCTGGCAGTATTACGCATTTTCACCCTATAGGATGCGTTTTGTGGATGGTCGAGCCTTAAGTAATTCAGAGTTTTGGTCTGAGCTGGTTGCTCGAAATTGTGGGCGAACTGACCCACTTAGACACCGTAATAAACTTGTTCTGCTGCTGGCCGGAGTCGCAGGGCTTCGGGAGTCAGAACTGACACTGCTCACTATTGGTTTATTCGTATCGCCAGTGGGCGAGCTTAGGGAGTTTGTTGTACTGCCTGATTCAATCACAAGGGACGGATTTGAGCGCCCCATCGTAGTGACCCATCCGGCATTAAAGGAGAGTCTGGAGCAGTACCTAAGCTGGCTGTTGCAGTCTGGAATTAACACCCATCCCAGTAAGCACCATTTAGGCCTTGATCCTACAGCGCCGCTTTTGGTTAATGATAAATACCAGCCGTTCACGATGCAGAGTCGCGGCTCTGGCCAATCTGCTGCAGCCATGAACAAGCTGCTTGATAAACTGATTCAACAGTCTGGCTTAGCTGAATCTGGCGTTAGTCGGATCAGCCTTGTCAGAACTGCAGTTATCGAGGGGTATAGGTCTGGCATGAGCACTACAGACATTATGATAACAACAGGTTTTAGCGCAGAGACTATCAGCGTTATTCTTGCAATGGACGTAGCGCAATACAGCCCCCTAGCTGACTGGTTCACGCAAAGAAAAGAATCGAAAATCAAACGGTTAGAGTCTTTTAAGAAACGCCGTCAGTTCATGATTTAAAAATAACGAGTTTACGTGTTGTAAACTTAAAAATAGCCTGATATAGTTTACATACAGTAAACGGAGTTCAAATGCACGTTATCTCAAGAAAGCCTTTTGCAGATGCAATTAAGAAGTATCCGAACGATGCAGCGGCAATAGAAAACACGTACAACGTATTGAAACGAGGGGAATTTAAAACCCCTGATGCACTTAAAGCGGTGTTCAGCTCATTGGACAACTTTAAGTACAAAGACAAGTGGTGGATTATCGACATTGGCGGCAACAACTTACGAATGCTGGCCTTTATCGAGTTCAGACACAACCGGATTTACGTTAAGCACATTGTCACTCACAAAGAGTATGACGCGCTTTGTAAGAAGTACCGATAACAGGAGGCTCAACGAATGTTAGCTACAGCAGAAGTCACTAAAATGGCGGGTTCCATTACCGCCCAGCTGCCGATACTGGCTGGCATCAGCACTGCGGCAGAGCATCAGCAGGCGCTGGCCTTGATGGATCAGCTGATTGAGCAGTACGACGACAACCTAATCATCATTGAGGCGCTTAGCAACGCTATTACGCGCTATGAAGATGAATCACTACGGTTTGAGGCGTTTAACAGCAGGCAGGAAGATTTAGACCCCGCTGTGGCAACGCTGAAAGTCCTTATGGAGCAGCACAAGCTGAACCTGAATGACTTTGAAAATGAAATTGGCAAAAAAAGCATGGTATCTCAGGTGCTGTCGGGCAAAAGAAACCTGACCAGAGAACACATTACCAATCTGGCTAACCGCTTCGGCGTCAGCCCAGTGTTATTTTTTTAACGAAGGAAACCGGACACATGATCGTGATTTTCAAAAATGAAGAAGGGACATTTTCGGTCAGGCCTGCGTTTATCGGCTTTATCAAAAACGATTTTGTTCGTCGGACACTGTGCGGTTTGTTTTACCCATTCATTTTGATCTGCACAATCGCACTGAATTTATTGCAGGCAGCATTTGTAAGTTTGGTGCTGTTTGTAAGAGCTGTTTGGCACCCGCTGCGAAATGCGAAGCCAATCTGGAAAACCGAAACTTGGCATCGGCCCCGTACAAAAGCGGACGCCAATAAAAGACTTTATTAGCACAGGAAACAGAAGATGGAAGAGCAGGAGCGGCCAAACCCGAATTATCAGGGCGCGTTAGCGTTTGAAGCAGGTAAAAGTGAAGCAGATAACCCTTATCCAGCTGATACAGCTGAGAATTACAGCTGGGGTATAGGTTTCCGTTCTGCAATGGCTGAACACTACGATCAGCATTCATGTGGCGCAAACTCTGAATGGGCAGGTGATGAAAAATTCTGTTCAGTTTGTGGCGCTAAAACCGACGAACGAGAATAAAGGATATAGAACAGATGGCGACTCCGGCATACATTAAGGCCCGTATAGAGGATGGCCAGATCAAGTGCGTCAGGCTTAATAAATTCCCTGACGGCTATAGCTGCGCCTTTGAGTACCACGAAAAGGGCAAAAAGGCACTTTACCCGTCCACCGGAAAACAGCCTACCCGAATTTGGAAAAGCTGTTCAGAATGCCTGACTTACATTAAAGAGCAAATCGGCTGGAAAGGCCCGATTTACAACGAACATTTAGACCAAATTCAGTGAGAGGATACAGATCATGAGTGCAGCTGGCGCAATTACAAAAAAGCAACTGGACCAATTAAAAGCTGATTGGTTAGCAGACCCTTGCTGGGACATCGAAACCACTGAAGGATTTGAAGATTTTGAAACAGAGCTGCTTGCTTTCAGGAAGGAACACGAAGCAGCTTGGGCAGCAGCCAGAGAAGCTAAGAAGAAAGCTGATACCGAGCGCAGAGAAGCCATGTATAACAAAATTGGACCAGCTGGAGTGCTTAAGTTAATCGAAGATTTAAGCCTTGCTTTGGAGGATGCAAAAGAGCGGATTTACCGCTTAGAAAATCCGCATGGTTGAGCATTTATTTACCTGCTGCGCCTGACCATTCAGGTGCATCGGTAAGTGAATTTTCAATAAAGGATACCCGACATGGATTGGCTGAAATTGAGATATGAGGTCTTACTGATCAGCGTTGCTCGAAGCATCCTGAAAGGCCGGAATGTTGCACGGTCTAAGCATGTGTCGAGGCGCGATAATAATGCCATGTGGTCTATGGCCGAACAGCTGGAAAGCATTGAGCAAAACATGCTTTCTAAATACGAAAACGTGTAACAGGAAACAGCCAAGGTGTTGATACTCCTTGGAATATCAAACAATTCAGAGGGTATTTTTATGAATGAAAATTTTATTTATGCAGCAGCATTTTTACTGTTCGTTATTGTTTTGCTTTCCATCGTTAAGTGGGTTGTTAGTGGCGGTTATTATTATTGGCGATACCCTGGAGCCAAAATGATGGAAGATGCTGCGGCCAGAGGGGAGAAAATTTCTGCTAAAGAAATCTATGATCAGCTCCAAGCTCAAAAGTCTACTAAAGACGACTAGCAGCCAAAGCTTAGTTGATTTACCCGCTGCGCCTGCCTGCAGGTGTAGTCATTAAGGCAATTTTTATCACAGGAAACCCGACAGTGACAGACGCCGAAGTGCAGAAGAAGTTGGATCAGTTGGTGCGAATTGCCAACGAGTTAGATAAAGAGGCAAAGAAGCGATACGGCAGTGATGGTCAGCTTTTTTTTGAAGCTGAAGGACAATTTCACTTCATGTCGCATGACAGACCCGACAGCGGTATTGTTGAACGACAATCAGGAGTCGTTATGACCTCAAGAGGTAATACCAGAATGGGTTGTGGCGCTTGGTAAATCAAACATTTCTCAATACAGGATACAGAGCATGGCTTTACAAACTAGCCGTTATTTTAGCGGCTAAAATTTTCAATTATTTATGCGTCACTCATTTGGCTCATAACTGACATTACAGTCACCGCAGATCACGTTTAGCAAAGGTTTACCCCACACATTACTTTCACATGATCTGCAGGTATATTTTACCCTATTGGTTTTATTTTGGGTAACGGCCAGTTCCCCAGTATCTTCCTGAACAACAATTCCGGCTTCTACAAGATCATCTATGTCACCGTAAAATTCTCCGGATTCAACTGCAGCGTTAAAGTGGTCCCTGGCAGGGAAGCGATCATACCAACGGATCATAAATTCATCTGTCACCAGTTCGTTATAAGCTTGTAAAAATGCTCCGCCCTCAATAGGATAATCGCTAATTCGGTCACCAGTTCTGTCCCCGCCAGGTGAGCCGGTGCTAGAAGGCATTAAGCCTATAGACTCCATCTTATCTGCCCACTCACGGTTGTGATACCGACCTCTACCTGGCTTTCCGTGATGATGTTGCCACAAATGAGTCATTTCGTGTACCAGTGTTTGGAATAGCTCTACCGGTGGATGGCAGCTAAAATATGACGGATTTAATGCTATTTCGTCAGTCTTTACGCCAGAAACAACGTGGTAAAACCGTGAAGCACTGAAATAGCCCATTGTGCTTTTTTCGCGCTGTAGTGTGATTAGGCATTCAGGCAATGAACCACCAAATAAACGCTCATTAAAAAAGTCATAGGCTTTTTGAAAATCGTTGTAATTTTCAACGGTAGGTTTTGCTGAATTCGACATAACGGACACCTTTTTGTATTGCACAATACAATTGTATTGCACAATACAATTTTCATTTATATTTGTTCGCTATAACGAAATTAATTTTTGTAACGATCTATGTATAATAAGCAAAACTTAATAACAACAACGTGGCGGGTGTATGGAGAGATTGCGAGTGCTGGTGATGAATGGTCAAAGGTTATTAGAGAGTCAAACCGGCGCGAAGTGGCACACTGAAAAAGTACAGCCAGCAGGAGATCTTAAACCAGGCATATACAACATCTTCACGGCGAAAGCTCCAGCTCCAGACGGTACTTACAGCGGCCAGATTATTCATGTGGACGCCAAGACTAATACCGTGTATCAGGAGATTGCTAAAAACAGCTATGTACAGCATAACGCCAGCTCGTTGAACGCAGCTGTAGAGATTGGCCAAAAGGTATCAATAGCTTATAAGCAAGGTGCGGGAGAGGTATCTGCGAATGCTGTAACGCAGAGTAGGGGAATTAGGATGTAAGTAGCGCCAGCTGCCATAGACATATCCATCTATGACGCTGGCTTGTATTTTAGCCGCTAAAAAAACGCCAGAATAGAAAGGCCTATTACAACAGCAGCTAGGGTTAACCCTGCAGATACAACATTTAGAACGGCTACTCTGTTTGCTTTATTAATATCAGCCTGCAGTTTATTTAAAGCCGGTGCCAAAATTTCTGCTAGGTTTTCAGCAAGCTTTGTGGTCCGTTTTTCAGCAAGCTTGTCCATTTCATTGATCGCAGCCTGAATGGCTACATTCACTACTTTTTCAGATTGTTGTTTTGACTCTACCACCCACTGTTGCTGTGCTTCTTGTACTGATGAATTGAACTGCCTAACCATTTCTTCTTGGCGTTTAAACGATTCATTCAGTAAGTGCCGGTTCGCATGAAACAAAATGAGTACCGGATCATTTTTAGCGAGAGCTACACCTGTTTTAGTTGTGATCTCATTAATGAGATCGTCTATCTCTGTACTCATGAGAATACCGCCGATGTTTGCATGGCTTTATATAGCTGATCCTTAATTATTTTCAACCGCTGGCGTTGCATGATAGGTAGAGCTGTACCCTCAAGGGCTTTGCTGAACGTGTCTTTGCGTGATAGTAGTTCGCTGAAGTCACGGCCAAACGTATCTTCTTTTTGTTGCGGGATCTCAATAAGTGCAGCAACGCGCCCTTTGTTCTCCTTGTACGCTTTCATTTCCTGAAAGGATTTACCATCAGCCTCGATATTACCCCAGTAAGGATTTAGCCAAACGACAAATTTAGTGGGTTCAGGAAAGTGTTTGGCCAGTTCAGCAAAGCCATGCAACGTGTCAAAAATTGCTTGTCCGCCAGTGATCACAGTATGGATCACCAGCTCACAATCCATAGCCTGTAAAAGACCTGGTACTCCGTTGGAAATAAGGTAATGCGACAGGGGAACAAATGTGGCCGCTCCATTATCAACCACAATATCTGAACCACTGGCGGCAATAATCTCTATCAAATCATCGAAGCGACGGGTATTAATTTCATCACCATCCATAAGGTTGATGCGTTTTACGGATAGTTCGTCATAACCTGACAAGGTTGCGTTCACTGGATCTGTGTCAACGCATACCGGCACCTGACCGGCATCACGCATGAATTGTGCAATCAGCGCTGCAATCAGGCTTTTTCCAACCCCGCCTTTTCCCTGGAGTACCATGTGTACAGCTTTTTTCTTTACGCTCATATCGAGATCTCCTTAGACCAATTTTGATTTATCCGGATGTGATTGAAATTCAAATTTTAGAGCTTCAGTTTTAACCAGGACCGGCTCTGAGCTGGTCGGTTCTGCAGCTATCAATTCCCTGGTTGCAGTTTCTTGCAATCGGTGATTTTCAGCTGTTACTGGGCTGGCCGTTTTAGTTACTGCATTTTTCCGGCGAATTTCCTGCCAGCCAGGAATAAGCCTGCCTACTTGCTTTGTAAACGCCTGATAAGAGACGTCGATCTTTTTTTCACTATAAAGCGTGTCCCAAATTAGGCGCATGGACCATCCATCTGTCAGCGCTCCTTCTATTTCTGCTTTGTTGGCCAGAAAGGCGGCTTTGTTTTTAGCCTTTTTATTAGGGGAGGATTTTGCGACTCGTTCAGCGATCCTTTGAGATAGCGTTAAGTGTTTGCCCACGGTATGCCTTCTTTATTTTTTCTTTACAGATTGGCTCTGAAACCTTGATTAATCGCTATACCGTATGATTTTAGCTTTATTTCTGGTGTAAACGCAAAATTTTGTCAAAATCTCCTAATAGTCAAGCAAATGTAAATTTATGATGCGTTTTCTATCATGGCGTTATAAAGTAGCGAAGCTGGGCAGGACAGGTATTGTGGGCCTACGGCACCACAATACGCCCCTTATTCGCTGCGCTCAACGGTGTCCTGTTCTGCGAAGCAGTGGCTACCGCCACCATTTAAGTGAAGGAGATATTTTTTGACTGATGTTGAAAAGGCTGACGTCCGGCGTAAATCCACACCTATAAAGGTGTGGGTTTTGCCAGACGAAAAGAGACTGATAGAAGTCAATGCTCAACAGCATGGTTTAAGCACTTCCGCATTTTTGCGGAAGGTTGGTATGGGATTTACTGCCACCAGCGTTCTTGATCAGCAATCAATTACGCAGCTGGCAAAGGTTAACGGTGATCAAGGTAGGTTAGGGGGGTTGCTCAAACTTTGGCTAACAAACGACGAGCGATTGCAGGATATGGATATTGCACGAATAACATCGCTCCTGCAGCTTATTTACCAGGCTCAAGAAGAACTGCTAGAAAAGGTAAGAGCGTTATGAAAATTTTAGCGGCTAAAATTTTGGTGCTATCGTGATCACCAAAAAAGTGAGCATGAAGAATGCTCGAAAAAGCTCTTTCAGCAACCTTGTAAAATATTGCATAGACGAGCAGAACAAGCTGGACCGAGTAGAGACGGTCACAGTTACCAACTGCCAATCTGATAATGTTGAATGGTCATTAAAAGAAATTGAAGCCATTCAACAGCAAAATACTCGCGCTGCTTCAGACAAAACTTACCACATGATTATTTCTTTTCCGGTTGGCGAAAGCCCAAGCCCTGAAGTGCTTGCTGCTGTGGAAAAAGAAATGTGTGAGGCGTTGGGCTTCGCTGAACACCAAAGAATAAGTGTCATTCACAATGACACAGACAACCTTCATATTCATGTAGCTATAAATAAAATACACCCAACAAAACTGACTCTGCATGAACCTTACCGCGACTACAAAACGCGAGACAAGATGTGTGCCGCGCTTGAAGAAAAGTATGGCCTGCAGGTAGACAACCACAAAGCAAAAAAAACAGTATCGCAAGCAAAAGCCAGCGACATGGAAAATCACTCTGGCATCGAATCACTAATCAGATACGCACAGAGCCAAATGACATCTTTGATGCCGCATTGCGATAACTGGGAAAGTTTTCACAACCATCTGCAGGGTGTAGGCCTCAAAGTTAAAGAGAAAGGTGCTGGTCTTGTTTTCACAACTCATGATGATGTGATCGGGATTAAGGCAAGCTCTGTTGGACCAGAATATTCACGTAAGCGTTTAGAAGAAAAGTTTGGGCCATTCTCTGAGCAGCAAGCCTCAAACCCGATTAGTCCAAGCCAGAGAGGTCAAGGGGCGACTCAAGGGCAAAAGCAGTACAGCAAAAAGCCGGTCTACAAACAAAAAACGGATGAACTGTATAGCCAATACAAAAACTACAAAGCCTATGTAAAAACACATAGAAGCTCAGAAACTAATTCGCTTGATGAACAGCGTCGTAAAGACATTAGAGCATTGCGCCGGTTAGCAAAATCAAAACGCCAAATATTGAGGGTGGCAGACAACAACGCTTTAAGGATTTATACAAAAGACCAAATTCAGAAGCAGCTTGTTCTTGACATAAACCAGGTCAATCAGAAGTACATTAAAGCAAGGCTTGGTATTCAGCAAAAGTACAAGATGGATAGCTGGGCAAAATGGATCATTCGACAAGCACAAGAAGGGAACGACGCTGCGAAGAAAAAAACTGCAAGAGCAAAGAAAAAGCATGAGCTTGAGTTGCAGTATGAAGCTGCCAAAGAGGCGTTCTTAAAACGTCGTGATACTGAGTTAGCAAATCTGCAGTTGATTATGTCGAAGGAGGTAGACGCCTTACAAGCCAGCGCTAACTTTAAACTTAAAGTGTTGCAACTGGCAGGCCACAGTGTATTGCACAGACTAGCGATGCGTTCCATTCAAAAACAACTAATGGACGATATTAAAAAGGTAAATAAAAAATTTATTGAAAAACGCCACGTTGTACATCACAGCAATAAGTTTATGACGTTCCAGGAGTGGCTACGAAAAGAAGCTGCAGCTAAAAATACAGGGGCTGTATCAGTCTTAAAGGGAAGGGTGAAAAAGAGTGCTGACATACTTCACTCCGGAAAAACAGTAATCAGTTCACCAGTACCAAATCAAGCCAGCGACCAGGCTATACCAGGTGCAAAGATTTCCCATGTAACCACCAGTGGCACCACTGTTTACAACGTTGCGAAAACACCCATACGAGATACAGGCGAAGCTATTACCGTCAACACCAACCGAATTACTCCGCACGGCTTAGAGGCCGCGCTGAGAATGGCAGTATACAAATATGGGAAAGAAATAGAGTTTAACGCCCCAGCAGCTGTACAGCGGTTGGCTGTCCAGGTAGCGGCCAGTAAAGGCTTAGATCTAGTGTTTAAAAATCCACAGATGGCGCTTTTACACCAAGCGTATCTAACAAAGCAAAGTAATCAGGAGATAAAGAAAAATGAGTTCAGAGACATCAAGCAACGACTTTGGAATGACGGACGACGAAATAGCAGCATCGATGGCGCAGCTGGACCAGCAGGCCGAACTGATGACGCTGGACGTATTGAGCGGCAACGAATTGCCAGAAGCATCACAGGGGCAACAGGGCCAGTTGATGCAAACCGAGCTAGACATAATCAGTCCGGTGTTGCACGAACAAATGCAAATAAACCCAAAAATGATGCCGCCAAAACAGCTGGTATGTCAGCAATGTCCTCACGCCATTTGGCAGCGGGACCGATTGGGGCTGCAGTGTTATTGCCGAATCATGTACGTCATTTCGTGGCAACCCAAGAGCAAAAAAATACTGGAGGGGTGCGACGGGATTTACATCGAGAAGGACGAGGGTTAACCCCTGTAAAGGCTGGCGTCGGAACAACACCGCCTGATCGACGGTACTATCAGCCAACCACAATTGACGAAATACAGCCAATAAATCCGGTTGCCAGCCCTGAACCATCCACCAAAGCAACACTGAAGCCCGAGCATACTGACGCCAAGCCAAAGGATGCGGCCACAGTTTATATCGATTCCCGTAATGCCATGCGTGAAAAAGTGTTCGATATACCGTATCACAGGCGCTATACTGAGCATGATTCGGGTACGCATGAATTTGCAGGTACGCGACAAATCGCCGGTAAACATTTGGCGTTATTGAAAGTGGGCGCTGATACGGTAGTTGCTCCTATAGACGCGAAAACAGCAATACGGTTAAACCGTCTCCCACTGGGTACGTCTGTAAGTATCGACCCAGTAGGTAAGATCATCACTGCATCAAGAGGTAGAACAATCTAAATGGATGAAAAGCGTAATAACAAAGTTGGTCCACAGATCAGAGCGAAGGAGAAAAAACAAACCGCATATTTATGGACGTTCCTTACCTCCATATTTCTATCTGTATGGGCCTCAACGCAATATTTTGCCAATGCGTACAACAATCACCAGGCGCTAGGTGAGCATATCAATGGTATCTACTGGCCTTGGGCGATAGTCGGCTGGGCTATGCAGTGGTATGACTCTAGGCCTGATGATTTTTTATTAGCCGGTTCTGTTGGTGGAGCCATCCTGGGTGTCACCATTCTTTTTATGTTTATCGTGAAAGTTGTGTTGGCTAATTCTGCAACGGCCAATGAATTTATACATGGTTCCGCTCGGTGGGCTGATGAAAGCCACATAAGAGCTGCAGGTTTATTTGAAGATGATCCCTACGCTGTCTACATCGGTGGCTGGGTGGACAAGCACGGTAAATTACATTATCTGCGCCACTCTGGAGCGGAACATGTACTCACTATTGCGCCAACACGTTCCGGTAAAGGCGTAGGTTTAGTAATACCAACGCTGCTGAGCTACATGGGGAGCTGTGTGATCACCGACCTGAAACGTGAACTTTGGGAAATGACTGCAGGTTGGCGGCAACAGTATGCAAAAAACAAAGTTTTACGATTTGAACCGGCAAGCTCAGCTGGCTCTGTACGGTTCAATCCATTGGATGAAGTGCGGGTAGGTACAGATTATGAGATAGGTGACGTACAGAATATTGCAACCCTTATTGTAGACCCTGACGGGAAGGGTTTGGAGACACACTGGCAGAAAACAAGTTATCAACTGCTGGTTGGCTGTATCCTTCATGTGCTTTACAAAAGACTGAAAACCGGTTCTGAAGCAAGTTTACCGGCTATCGATAAGATGCTATCCAATCCAGAACAACCAGTTGCTGAACTCTGGATGGAAATGGTTACTTTTGAACATAAAGACGGACAAGTACACCCTGTAGTAGCTCAGTCAGCGCAAGATATGATGGACCGTCCAGAAGAAGAAGCCGGTTCCGTTCTGTCTACTGCCAAAACTGCTTTGTCGTTGTATCGTGATCCTGTGGTTGCCGCAAACGTGTCAGCGTCTGATTTTGAGATCAGAGACTTGATGCACCACGACACGCCTGTATCTCTTTATATAGTGACCCAGCCAGTAGACAAAGACCGACTGAAACCACTGGTTCGCTTAGTCATCACCATGATCATAAGAAAACTGGCTGATGGCCTGACATTTGAAGGTGGCAGACCAAAAGCTAACTACAAGCATAAACTTCTCGGCATGATTGACGAATTCCCTTCACTTGGGAAGCTGGAGATCCTGCAGGAGTCACTAGCGTTTTTAGCTGGTTACGGTATCCGGATGTATCTAATCACCCAGGATATAAATCAGCTGACCAGTGAGAAAACAGGCTATGGCCGTGACGAACAAATTTCAAGTAACACCCATATTCAAAATGCGTACCCGCCTAATAGAAACGAAACGGCAGCGTTTTTAAGTAAGCGCACAGGCCAGACAACTATCGTAAAAAAACAAGTGACAGTCAGCGGAAATCGTATGTCGATGATGCAAGGCAATTCATCAACGACAATGCAAGAAGTTGGGCGACCACTACTAACAGAAGATGAATGCTTACGTATGCCAGGGCCGGTGAAAGATGGCGACTCTATTATTGAGGGCGGGGATATGATCATCACTGTGGCCGGAACACCTGCTATATACGGTAAGCAAATCCTCTACTTTAAAGACCCTGTATTTTCAGCTCGGGCCAAAATCAAAGCTCCAGCGCAGTCAGATGTTATTCGTAAATCAATTGAGATTGAGCGGGTGACATTATGAACAAATGGAACCTAGCGCTCTTAAGCGTCGTCGTAATTAATCTTGCTGCTATAACTGTGGTTGCTTATGGGGGGCTGAGATATAACACCACAGAATCGTTGCCAGTGGGGTTTTACTGGATAGACGAAGATAAGACGCCATCAGTTGGCAGCATCGTGCTGTTATGTCCGGATAACAGAGCTGCTTTCTCGATGGCGTTAGAGAGAGGATATATCAGCCGTGGTGCCTGTCCACATGGATACGGGCAAATATTCAAACGTATTTTAGCCGCTAAAAATGACGTACTGACAATTGACGCAGGTGGCGTCTCTATCAACTCAAAACGTGTAACAAACTCAGCGCCTGTTGAGCAAGACATGATGAACGCCCCGTTACCACAGTTTCGTCCTTTGAATTACAAGCTGCAGGAAGGGGAGTTCTTTGTCATGAGTTCCTATCATCCACTTTCATTTGATTCTCGCTACTTCGGCCTGGTTTATTCAGGACAAATTAAAGGCGTAGCACATAAAGCATTTGGAGAAACCCATGAGTGAGATTAAACGGCTGTTTATTGCTGAAAAACCGGAGCTGGCCAGAGCCATTGTTGAAGGGCTTGGCGGCGGCGTAACAAAAAAAGGGTATACAGAGTGTGCAAACGGTGACGTTGTTACCTGGTGTTTTGGTCACATGTTGGCCTTAAAAGACCCTGAAGATTACGATATATCTTACAAAGAATGGAAGATGGAACAACTGCCTATGAAGTTTATTCCGTGGGCTTATAAAGTTACTCCAGACAAAGAAGAACAACTAAATATTATCTTAAGCTTGATGCAAGCATCTGATTATATTGTAAATTCAGCCGATCCCGATCCGCGTGGGCAAATGCTAGTAGATGAAATTATAGAGTACGCAAATTGTCAAAAACCTGTCCTTAGAGTGTTGATTAATGATCTAAACCTGAAGCCAGTTCAGAAAGCGCTGGCAGACATTCGTTTAAATTCTGATTTCAAAGGGCTATCACAATCAGCGTTAGCTCAGGCAGTTGCTGATCAGTTATATGGGTATAACATGACCCGTTGTTACACGTTGGCAGCCCGAGACGAAGGGTATCAAGGTGTATTAAGTTTAGGGCGTGTTCAAACGGCTATTCTTGGGTTAGTTGTTCGGCGTGACCTGGAACACGAAGCGCACGTTAAAAGCTATTTCTACAAGGTAATAGGAACCTTCAAATTTGGTGATTTTCACGTACCAGCAGACTATGTAATCAAAGCAACTGATCCAGTTGACGACGAAAATAGATTGATAAACGAAGGGTTTAGCCAGCAGTTAGTCAATGAGGTTAAAGGTAAAGATGCGCTGATAAAATCGCTAAAAACGATTGGTAAAAAAAACCAGGCTCCGCTGCCTTACAACCTTTTAAAACTCCAGACGGATGCAAGCAGGAAATTTGGGTTTAAACCTGACAAGGTAAAGGATATTACCCAATCGCTTCGGGAAAACCACAAATTAATTACCTATAACCGTTCAGATTGCCAGTATCTTAGTGACGCACATTATGAATCTGCCCCTGCTATATTGGCCGCTGTCGCAGAAACGGCAAAATTGTTAGCGCCCTCTGTCCAAGCAGCAAATACGAAGATAAAAAGTAAAGCTTTCGATGCGTCTAAAATTTCTGCACACCACGCGATCATCCCTACTGAAACAATTGCAGATTTTTCGAAATTAAGTGATGACGAGCAAAAAATCTACCTGCTCATTGCTAGATCGTTTATCGCCCAATTTTACCCGCCATTTGAGTACGACGAGACAAAATTAATAATCGCCTGTGAAGGTCATGAATTTTCATGCACTGCTCGCGCTCCGAAAAAACAAGGGTGGAAACTTCTTTATAAAAACGATAAAGGCAATGAAGAAGTGGAAACGGAAGGGGATTCTCTGGCGGTTGACCTTAGTACACTTAAAAACGGTGAACTGGGCGTTTGCCTTTCTGCCCAAAGCGACAAGAAAGAAACTGCACCACCAGCGCGCTATACAATGGCAACGTTGCTTACGGATCTGACTCGGGTAGCAAACTATATTCGTGACCCGAAACTTAAAGCGCTGATGATAGAAAAGGATAAAGGCAAAAAAGGTGAGCATGGAGGTATTGGTACTTCAGCGACAAGGGACACTATCTTATTAACGCTGTCTGAGCGTGGCTATATAGCTGAACAAGGTAAGTCCTTGGTCAGTACAAAAATAGCGCGAGAATTATATGCGCTATTGCCTGATGAAATTCGGTATCCGGATATGACTGCTATCTGGCATGAACAACAGCAAAAAATAGAAAAAGCGGAACTAACAGTTGAGGAATTTTTAGATGATTTAATGGCTTTCATTTCCAGTGAAGTTAACAAAGTCAAAGAGTCTGGAATTAAACTCACTATCAAAAAATACAATTGTCCGCATTGCCACAAAGTTCTACGCCGTCTTAATGGTACTAAAGGTCCATTTTGGGCCTGCTCAGGCTTCGCTGAAGGCTGCAAGACCACCTTTGAGGACAAAGGTGGCTTTCCCCAAATGACAAAGACTACGGCGCTTCCAGCGTCGTCTATCCACAAATGCAATCTATGTAAATCTGGCTTACGCAGAACAAAAGGACCAAAAAGCTGGTTCTGGTCCTGCAGTGGCTACCCAACCTGTACGCAAACATTCCCTGAACTCGCTGGGAAACCTGATTTAACCAAACCAAAGGTGAAATAGATGACTGAATCAAATCAATTTAATACCGAAAAAGTAGCTACTGTGGCCGACGTTTTAGCCGCTAAAATGTTGGACGCCGACATACCAGGTATGGAAGTGGAATTCACGCCTGAAGAAGCGGACTTACTTGGTGCTTTTCCTGAAGATGCGTTAAGTGAAGCCGACGCTCTGGCGTCCTCTGCTGATATGGAGTAACCGGCATGGAAAAGAAACCACATCATATTAAGGTGGCTGAAAACCTAATTAAAAAAATAGAAGAAGGTACAGCTCCGTGGCAACGTCCTTGGAAACCTGGGCAAGTAGGTATGTTGCCGATGAATCCTGTAACGAACAAACGATATAAGGGGATTAACGCCCTACACTTGATGTCACAAGAGCATTCTGATCCAAGGTGGCTAACTTACAACCAGGCGCAAGATATTGGCGCTCAGGTCCGTAAAGGTGAAAAAGGCACCACGGTCCAGTATTGGAAGTTTACAGAGGAGCGAGACAAAATAGATCCTCAGTCTGGTGAGGTCGTTACAGGGCCAGATGGTAAGGCAATAAAGGAGATAGTTAAACTCGATTCGCCAAGGGTGTTCCTTGCGACAGTCTTTAACGCCAGCCAGATAGACAATATTCCAGAAATATCGTTGCCACCCCGCGATCAGTGGCAAGACTTGGAACGAGCCGAACATATTCTAAAGGCCTCTGGTGCAAACATATCACATAAAGACCAAAACACTGCGTATTACAGACCATCGACAGACAGCATTCACTTGCCACTGAAGGAGCAGTTTGAAACGCCTGCCAACTACTATGCAACAGCTTTACATGAAGTTGGCCATTGGTCTGGTCACCCGAGCCGATTAGCTCGGGATCTATCGAACCCCTTTGGCTCTGAAGCATACGCAAAAGAAGAATTACGAGCTGAAATTGCGTCAATGGTGTTAGGTGACGAGCTGGGTATCGGTCATGATCCTGGTCAACATGCTGCCTACGTAAAAAGTTGGGTTAAAGCGTTAAAAGATGACCCTATGGAAATCTTCAGAGCGGCGGCAGATGCTGAAAAGATTGTCGGCTTTGTGATGGCTTTTGAGCAACAGCAAGTAATTGACCAAGTGACGAGCTTGGATGAAACCCATCTGACGGCGCAGCAAATGAAGCAGCTGGGTATTACTGAGCTGACAAATATAGACACGTACTTAACCAAGAAAGTCCATGAAATCGCTGAGGGGCAGCGCAATGATATGGTAGGTGAGTGGCCAGGACTTGCTGAGTCGTTTGTGCAGGATTTAAAGAAATATGCAAAAAACAACGGCTTTGATGCTGATTTACGCTTTGTTGATGCAGAATTTGGCCAAATTGATGCAGTAAAACTAGAGTACCGGCAAGGCGGTATGTTAATGCCTTTCCAAAGTGTTATTAACCTATTGAATAATACTTGTGTGACCATGTTCGACGGCAAAGAGGCCTTACCAAAAGCCGGTATATCAAGCGACCTATCAGGTCAGCTAGACGCTCTGGCTGAAGCTATTGAAATGTACCAGAAACAAGCAAAAGTGGCTGAGGTCAGCGCTGCAGTTCAGCAAGCCAGAGTCCGCGAGTTTATTGGCGTGGACGGGGAGGGCGCATTGGATACCAAAGAAGATGATGCTATTACCACATGGAACAACATAAAGGCCTGTGCTGATCGCTTTAGCCTGATCCCGTACATGGATAAAGACCCTGAAACTGGCAAAATGACTGTGTTTTTCGCTGATAGTGATGGTTTTACTCCAGCAGCAGCAGAGTTAAACCAGGACACCGGCAGAATTGAGCGTGTTAGCTATAACACTCAGCCTGTGGAATCTTTGGAGTTGGCGCTGGCCACAGCCTCTAATGCTCAGGAAAAGTTATTAAAGCGGATTGACCCAGTATTACCAACGCTTCATGAACTGACCGCTGAAGAAGCAATGTTTGGTGAAGAAGAAAAAGGCCATTGGGTTATCCGGGATCATAACGGTTTTGATATGAGCGCATCGTTCAAGGATTTTGGCGAAGCGAAAGCAGCGAGAGACGCTATCAGCGAAGGTGCTAAAGCTATGCTGTTGCTGCAAGAAGGTTTGATTTCCGAGAGCCAGTTTATCGCAGACTTTTCAGAGCGTGTTGGAGTGACACTTCAAGAACCGAAGCTGTGGGCTGGTACTGCGCGTGTGGACCTAATCAAAACAAATAGTGACGGCAGCGTTTCCGTGGCCACAGACGAGGACGCAACAGCGTTTGGTCTGTTTGCCAATAAACTCACCGGAGAAAAAGAGCTGATCGGCCAATTTGACAATAAGCCTGAAGCGGCCCTGGTTTCGCTCAAACTAAGTCAAATTTCTGGATTACTTGATGTTATGCAAGGGCAGTTACACCAACAAATCCAACCCAAACTAGAGAAAGCAGCGGAGGCTATGAAGATGGAGCCACAGCAACCTATACAAACATCAGCCTCACTCAAAATAAAGTCTGGCATTACATACCTGCAGGTTCCTTACAAAGAAAAAGCCCAGGTAAAAGATTTAGGGGCAAAATGGGATGGCAAAAAAAATGCCTGGTATGTACCTGCAGGTTTACCTTTGGAGCCGTTTACCAAATGGATGAATGCCGCCGCCGTTGCAGTGCCTGACAACGTGGGACAGCAGGAAAGGAAAGAAAGTAAAACGTTTATCGCAGTGCCTTACGCTGAAAAAGACGCTGCTAAAAAAGCTGGCGCTAAATGGGACAATGACGCTAAATCCTGGTATGTGCCTGAAGGAGCTGATCTGACACCTTTCAGAAAATTCATGGTAGACGAATCCGCGCCGGCACAAAAATTACCTAAGCTTTCACCTAAAGAAGATTTGGCGGTGCTGTTGCGTTCTATCGGTGCTGTTGTTGATGACCCTAACGATTTAATCCTTTCGCCTAAAGGTGTCATTTTGCAGGGCAAAGATACAAGGCTGCAGGCTAAAGACGATAAGCCTACTGAATACTCAATTTTTTATCGAGCTTGGGAATCAGACGGATCGCCTGGTGATGTTCCGGCTGGGCTTGCCATGAATAACAGAACCGGTGAAAAGGTAACATGGACTTACAAAGGCTATAACGTCTCTGCAGAGGACAGAGCCATAGCCCAAGCCAAGGCAGCTGAGACTAAACAACAGCGCGAACAGCAGCTATCAGCCTTGCACACAAAAATGGCAACACACTTATTAGAGTTCTTCAGCGCATGTGGCCAGACTACGGAACAAGAGCAATACCTGGTCAATAAAGGAGTGGATGGTAAGCATTTAAGAGTGGTTCCTGCAGAGATTGAATTATCAGCTGACTCACCTATCAAAATAGGGAAGAACTTCACTCACAGCAAGCAACTACGTGAAGCTGATCCCAGCGCTGTGGTGTTTACAGCTGGAGAATTATTAGTACCAGCGCATGACGCTCAAAATACGTTATGGTCAGTCCAGGCTATCCAGCCTAATGGCAGTAAACGTTTTGCATCCGGAGGGAAAAAGACAGGTAACTTTTTGGCGTTAAACGAGTTAGCTTCAGCTGATCTAATCATTATAGGGGAAGGGTATGCGACACTAAAATCCTTAGAAAAAGTACCCGTTGACGCAAAGTTAGCATTCGTTTCAGCATTTGATAGCGGTAATCTATCTTCAGTAGCTGCGACTATTCGCGCAGTCCATCCGGATAAGCCCATTTTATTTGCCGGTGATGATGATCATCATCAAACACTAAAGGAAATTCCAAAGCCAAACGTGGGTAAAGAAAAAGCGCTATCAGCTGCAGCAGCAGTTGGTAACGCAAGCGCGTTTTTTCCTGTATTTGCATCCGGAGAGGCGGAAGCCGGTCTTACTGACTTTAACGACCTGGAGCGTAAAAGCTCACTAGGTATGGATGGTCTAACAAGGCAATTCCAGTTCGCAGTCAACCAGGCCTTAGTTAAAGCTCAGGAACATTCAAAAGAGATCAAGCAACGCCAAGAAGAAAAGCTTGTACAGACGAGGGAGAAGAAACTTACACAGTCTAGGCCGATGGCCAGAACAATGTAATAACAACGGGGCCATTTGGCTCCGTTTTTTTAGCCACTGTTTAGATGAATTTTATTCTGGCTCTTTCAGAATAGTTGGGTTTCGGTTCTGTCAAATTGACGCCAAAAGTAAGGCTTTCATCTGAAGGAAAAAATAAATTTATTTTAATGATTCCTTGTAGTTTTCATTGCAATAATTATTTAGTTTAGCTATACTGTATTCAGAGTTTAGGAAGGCCGAACACATCGTTAAGGTCAAAACTCTGGAGAGTCAACATGACTGAAGCAGAACAAAAAATCGTTAACCGCGCAATCCGTATCCTCGAAAGAGAAATCAAGACTCGCACTGTGGTATTCACTGAACCTGATATGGTTAAGAAATACTTACGCTTACAATTGCAAGAATGTGAGCGTGAACAGTTCGTTATTTTGTTTCTTGATAGCCAGCATCGTTTGATAGAAAAAGATATTCCTTTTTTCGGAACTATAGATGCAGCGCCGATCTACCCTCGCATTGTTGTCCAGAAAGCCCTGCAACATAATGCGGCAGCGATTATCGTGGCACACAATCACCCGTCAGGTGTGGCTGAGCCAAGCAGAGCAGACAGAGCGATTACAGAGCGTTTGACGCAGGCTTTAGCGCTGGTTGATATTAAGCTGCTGGATCATATTGTTGTCGGAGCTGGTGAAACAGTGGCATTCTCGGAGCGGGGCTGGTTATAGTCCCTTTTGTGGGGGCTTTGCCCCCTTTTTTAGATTGATATAACAAGGTGAATAATTATGGAAACAAAACCATCTTATCTGCAAAGTGGTGTTGCTATTAGAGAAGGGTGTTTTTTGCCAGCGGATAGCGGCTGGTTAGAGCCTACAGGTGTCGAAGTGGTGGCGCTGATGGATAAAGCTGGTGTATCAGAGGCTGGCTTTGCAAAGAAAATCGGCGTTGATGCCCGTACTATGCGCCGGTGGCGCTCTGGCGAAACTCAGATCCCATTTGCTGTGTGGGCGAGGTTGGCTTTTCTGGCAGGTTACGGCGATATTTATTAAAAAAAACAGCTATTTATCCTTTTTTGTATTTTGCATCGGCATTTTTTGAATTTGCCTAACTGTATGTTTTTAAGGGGGTTGTGGTGAAGCTGAAAGATTTACGTATTCATTTTGATGCTGGTGATCTTACCAAGGCTACCGTAGTACCGGCTGTTATGGCCAGCCCTGGAGAGTGGCAGGTGCAGTTTAAAAATCGCAAGGGTGTTGATGTGGTTATGAGTAAGGATAAAGTCAGGAACGGAGTGGTTGAGGTAAGGATCTTTAAGTCTGCTGATGCTGCACTTTCCGCTTGTAAAGAGGTTGGGTTTCGCAAAGTGGATTTTAATTTTTAAAAAAGATTGGGGGGTTGTTTTGAATACTAAGGTTGATTCATCTGCTAGAAAACTGGCAATCAAAAAAACACTGTTGCAACTTTTGGGTCCGTTAGTTTGTGTTGTGACGTGTGGTTTCATTGCTCTGGCTTACCTTTTTGCTCCGGATTTGTTCATTTATGTAATTGGATGGTCTATAGCGGCATGTATTATTGTGTTAATTATTCTTAAAATAATTCTTGTTTACCAAGAAAACCTGGAAGAAATAACGGGATTTGTTAAGCCATCAGCGTGGAAGAAAAACTTTGGCGCACCGCCAACTTGCGAGAAAGTAAACGTTATACATGAGGATGGTTTGGCCTGTTGGAATATAGACCCATCAGAAAAAATTTGGGCAAAGGATGTAGAAAACCCAATAAAGGAATATATGGAGTGTGTCAATTCTGAAAATCGAAGAATAAAAATAGACAAATAAGATTCAACAGATGATTGGTACATTTTGAGTAAAGGCGCATAAATAATGAAAGCACTGGATTATATTGTTACGGCGTTAGGCCATTATCAATTCCTTGAAAAGACAGAGGACAATGAACAGGCATTACACTGTTTACGGCTTGCTATCGAGGAGTTGAATCAGTCGGCTTATAACGTTTTTAAAGAGCCATCAAAAAATGTGAAAGTGGAAATATTCACCGGCAAACATACCACTCAACAGATTAATGAATGGCTTGCTAAGAACTCAGTACGCATTATCACTGTTGAAACCATTGCTAAAGCATCAGGAGGCGATGGATTGGCTGAAGTTAATATAAGCAAAGCAGGAACGAGAATTTGGTATGAAGATTTGAAAGGCTCGTAAAATATATTACGTTATATATCAATAACTTATACACATAAAGTTAATTATGTTAAATTCCTTATTATGGGTTTTTATATAGTCCAATTCCTTGAAGGTGTTTATTTAATAATGAGAGAACCTGAAATGATTAAACCTACAGAAGCTCAATACCTCGAAGCTCGCCAATTGGCCAAACAGTATCGCTCACACTACCCTGAGCGTTCAGGTGGTGCTGTTATCATTTTCAATGGTCAGGTGGCTGGATGGGCCAAAAGTTTTCTTGATACCGTTAATTGTTGGGAGCCTAATTGCATCGCTGTTGATGAATTACAGACCTGTTGGCTTATGTCAGACGGTAAATCTCAGGATGGTGTTAAAATATGGGTGCAAAGCTCCTATCTGTTTTCAGGGGCTGACACGATTCCCGTTGTTTCAGGTGTTGCTATGGAGCAACCCGAATCGCAGCAAAGCTCACCGAAAGCAAGTTTTATTGAGTTTACTGGCCAGTTCAGCCTTTTTTCTGGCGTTGCTTTAGTCCTTTTCTGTTACCTGGTATTTACCGGCGTTTTACCCTGGTGGAGTATTCTGATCGCATGGCTGTATAAGCAAGACTTTGTTCAGATCGACCTGAAAAAAATGTTTGGCAAAACTAAGATATGAATGCCCCTAAAAAGCCTTGGAGCTGGGTTCTTGCTCCAAAAGATTTACTGCCACCGACCAACGGCATTGGTCGCTACGTCAGGCCTTTGTCAGTGCGTGACGAACTACTGATTAAGGCTATTGGCGCAGAGGTTCGCAAGCTGTGCCAGCTCAACAATGAAACCACGCGAAGCCTCGCTGAAAAATTAAATGTGAGCCAAGCGGCCATTGCAAAACTACAAAACGGTAAGGGCAACATTGAGATCCGTTTTCTATGGGATTTGGCAGAGGCCTTAAACGTCACACCCGAACATTTTACTGGCGTTTGTTCGTCTGTCCTGGAAGAAGAAAAAGCAAAATACGAGGCCACTTCGTAGGTAGTTGTACAGCTGCAGGCCTTGCTGATATGGATAGGTACATTTAACCGTATGAATACGGTTTAACGTACCCTTAAAGTAAGGTACGCCTGAAAATGAAAGTACATCCCAAAATATGGATTCACCCTCATAAAGACAACCAGGACGCGGCAGGCCTTTTTGTCTATGCCGTATTTAACCACTGGTCCGAAGGCCTTTACCCCTCAAGAGAGGCCGCTTTAGACGCTGCTATCATCGAGTACACGGCCAACAAGAGAACCGGCACCTTTAACGTGTTCACAGGCCAGCTGGCTCTATGTCATTTTGATCGTTCTGTGTTGATTGACGCCAACGAAAAAGAGATTGCATCTTTACTGTCCACCATGTTTAGACAGCTTGCAGTACCAGCGCCGACCTGTACAGAACAGGCGGCGGCGGTGGCAGCACAGGCCCGAGTGGCTTTAGAACAGGCATCTAAACGTGCTGGGTACGTTGAAATACGGGATGTGGAACAGCGCGATATAGTGATCACCCCTGCTCTGCTGGGTATACACACCGACACCACGGACAAGCTTCTCAAGCAGCTAACCACCGAACAGAACAAAACACCACCTGATTGGCGTGTGATAAAGATAGTACAAGATGAATTGGACATTAAGATCACAAAGAGGGCTGCAACTCACCAGCTGGCCATCACCCCTACCCTTTGGCGAGGTCTGCAGAATAAGCCACCTGTCCGGCATCTGGTAGCAAGCCAGGTGATCAGCACAGGGACGCAGTTCACCCGAGCTGAAGGACAAGCGTTGTGTCGTCCGATCTCAAAAGATTACGCGCTAAAGCGTGGACCTGAAACCAATGTAATGTACTGCATTGGTTGTTATGAGCGGTTTATAAAACTGACAAAAAGACATAAAAAATTAGAGAGTTAAGTGTTTTTTTATTGACATGATGGGTCTTTTTGTCCTATTATGTATTTGAAGGCTGGGCATAGTGCTGCGGTCGTATACCGGAGAATTCCGATGACATTATCTTTATCTGTTCAAGAACAAACCACCCCTGTTTTAACCCGTCACGAAGTGACCGGCCCCCGTCGTGGTTCCATGTTGCCACATTATTTCAGCCTGTACATGATGGTGTTTGAAAACAGACTGCACAACCAAATGAGCAAGCTAGTTGCTCAATACAATGGTGCGTACTGGAACATGTACGAGCTGAGTAATGGCGGCTTTTATATGTCTCCGCGAGTATCAGGCCTGTTAACGGTCGAAGCCCCTAACCAGTTTACTGGTCAACTGTCCGCTGATGCCGCTGGTATTACCGCTTGCTTGTATGTCTACAGTGAAATGTCTTTTGCTGTGACCAACGAAGCCATGCGCCAAACGCTGACAAAGTTGTTTCACAACTTGCGGGAGTGGGCGCTGGACCACGAAGAATCAGCTCTGATTTTAGCGGCCATAGACTAACAAAAAAGCCCCGTCACGCGAATGACGGGGCTTTTTTGAGCGGTCTACGTTAACCGCCCCTTTTCGCTGCTGGAACATCGAAAAGGGGTATTCACTGTGTAAAATGAGGACTCTAAACAATGAACCAGAAGATTGTAACATTAGCGAATCATCTTTGTGAATCGCTATCCATTGGCGGAAAATTCATGCTTCCAGGGTTAACCACTCCGGAGCTGCGTGAACTGCTGATACAGGTCCGTGCCTACCGGCTGGCCAAAACTGTGCGCCTGTCGTTGTTGGCACAATCACCAGTTTCGCTACCAAGTCTGTCAGGAAAAGAGCTGGAGGCGTTTCTGAGCTGCTTAAAAGAGGCTCGGCAAGGTCGTTTGTGCGCTTAATTAAAAAAACGCGCCTCAGTTGCACTGAGGCGCTTTAAGGGGGTTCTATGCTATCGAATACGACCATAAAATTATCCGCGGCTATGTGTGTGTTAATCACAACTGCCGTCGCTGTTATTTTTGAGAAGTTTTTTGGCCAGTCGCAGATCACGCACATACTAGGTACGTTTGCTGGTAGCCTGTTCTTTTATTCCTTGTGGACGTCTTTGTTATGCAACAAAGACAATGAACACATTGATCCCAAAAAGGTAGTTCAAGCAAAAAAGTGGATGCGTTACAGTTACATTTACTTGTTTGTGGCGTTCTACTTAGTGGCTGAATTTACAGCTTTTGGTGAATCACCGGAGCTGATACGTATGCTTATATCTACCTTGTTCACGCTGATCGTAGTGAATGAGTTTTTATACCTGTTCCCACTGATCCTATTTAACCGTCACATAGATAAAAGTAACGAGAAATTTCATGACTAATACAACACCAACGGCCTTGCGGCCTGACACACTAAAACCCTTTGCCCTGGGCTGGGTTCCCCCTACTCCGGATGAAATTGGCCATGTGTTGGACTTGATCCGGATTCGCCATCACCTGAAACAACGACCGACCAGCGCACAAGTAGGCGCGCTGGTCGGTCTGAGCAGCAAAACAGGCAGCGGCAATGGCAGTCGGACGTTTCGCCGGTGGATGAGTAAAACAGACCCCTCGGAAATTCCTTACGCTGCTTGGGTTATCCTGTGCGGTGAGGCTGGTATTTGGCCTAATGTTCCTACAATTTGGCCTCTTTTAGTGCTGGCCACACAGGGAGATAGCACCAATGAGTAATTTAAGCATCTTTTTAAAGGACTTACCGAACTATGGCGCTTCGCGTGATCACCTTCGCAAGCTAAGGGACGATGCGCTTTTTATGCGAAGTGTTTGCACGTATGCCGGACTTGGCATGACCGCACTGTTAGCCAGCGGCCTATACCAGCCTGTCAAGCGTGGTGAACTTTCAGTTTTAGCCTTTATCCTGGGCATGGCTGCACTGTGCTGGGCTTGTTATACCTTCGTTACCAATATACGTCAGGGGTGTACGGTGTATGCTCACAAGGTGACAGAATGTGACGATGTGGGAATGTTAAACCACATCACGCAGTTATCAGAAGAATGCAGCACGGTAAAGCGCCAAATCAAGTCAATTATGGAGACGTCAGGCCGACAAAAGTTATATTGGTATGAAGTCGATGACTTACTGGAGCTGGGCCGACGTGAACGGTTGAGCAATGCCTTGTTCCAGGCGCAAAAGAATATTCAATCTGCAGTGTTTAACCAGGAGAAAAAATAATGGACCCATTTGAGAAAGCTGCAAACAAAGGCCATTTGCCTACTGTGGGCGCTACGCCTTCAACTGTTGAGGAAAGCGCTGGCCGTTGGCACCTTTTCTGGTTAAAACCTGCTGCCCTGGCAATTGCTGCGTTTATTATGATGTACCTGTGGAGATTTTCACCGTTTGAAGATGGTTATACAGCGCATTTTGCTCACAACATTTGGTGTTTTTTTGCTGGCTTAGCTGTGCTGGCGGTCCTCATGCTTTACCTGCAGCAAACGCGCCCTTATGTGAGCTACATACGTAATTTGCATGGCGTGTGTGACGATTACGATCAGGTTAATGCGTTAATGCACGAAGTATCAGAGACAGGTAATAAGACGTTGGTAAGAATGATTAAATCCATTGCTGAACAGCGTACCTCGTTGTACTGGTACGAAGTGGAGTGGTTTAAAAAAATGTTGGCCACACAAGTTTTATCGACGCTAAAAGAAAAGCAGTAAAAGCGGGGCGAGTCCCTACGGGAACAGTGTCCTTTGGGTTCGCTGTTCGCTCATACCGCTGCGCGGTACTAAAGCCCGACGGCCACTTCTCGCTGCGGCCTCCGGCCTTTTACCAAAAGCGCAACCGGCTTGGCTTCGCCAAACCTCTAAGGAAAGGCCTGCACTGCAGGCCTTCTTTCTTGGGGTGGTCCTTATTGTTCAGCACGAACCCCCGACAGAGCTGACTTTCAGCCAGGTTAAACCTCACAGACAGAGCTAATGTACACGTACATTAGCTCTGAAGCCCACCACTCGAAAGCTCAATTGTGTACAGAAATAGGCAGTGTACAGAAGTGTGCGGATTATTCTTCGCGCTGCGCATGTCGTGACGCCAAAATAAGGGCGCTGGCTGGCTTATGTGGCAGCTGGTTGCCAAACGTAAACATCAACGTGTTATGAGGGCTGTAATGGAAACATTTTATCTTGTGTTGTTGCTGGCTACAAAAGTCAGAATTAAGGTCAGTGTGAAAGTACGCTGGTGGGGATGGCCAACATAGATAAATAAGTCTATGAAGCGGAGGGGTACACTTTTCTGTATGCTACAGAAAAGTGTACCCCTACCCCACAAGTTTAAACTGCGGTCGACAATAGACGTTTCTGTCTATACTGCAGCAATGTAGTTAAGGCCTGCTCTGCTGCATCGTCGTTCTGATCGAAGAAGTAATGATCCATGATCTCGTTTTCTATTTCAGCTGCGGTAATGCCTTCCTGAAGCGCTTGACCTATCAACGTAGAATTTAGCCGGTCATACTTGTTGGCAAGTGCCATTCCTGGATTATCTATGGCGTTATTAGCCATGAAAAAACTGTATGCAAAACCAATGGGTGTAACGCTACGCGCATTTTTTGTGGCCAGACTCTTTCCGCCATACTGGGTGTGCATTTTTGACCCTTCAGAGGGAAATACGGGTGCAATTGGAAGGTCAGCATTAAAGCGGCCCCAAATAAGAGTTTTCTTGGTATATGGATCGCCTACATGGTTCGGATCAAACGATAAACGCCAGTTAGGTAAACCGCCAAGTCGTTCTATCCTGCCAACCGGATTTTCTAACCCCCACACTGCAGGCCTAAACAATTCTACAGCGCGTAATGTTTGATGAACCAGACGAACGCTGGCAATCGTCCTGCCATCCTTGTCTTTCGCTGCAAAATGTCGCGCTCCGGACACTGCAAAGTCTGTGCAGGGGTTAGCAGATAAAATGGCATAGATTTCTTTACCGTCGAACATGCCGAATAGCGTATCAAAAAAGTCCACCGAAAAAGCGTTGACGTCGCCCGTCTCCGGATCGGTCTGTATATCAAACCGATAGACTTCATAGCCTGCATCTTCCCAAGGCTGGGACCATTGGCCTGATTTATCAAAAAACGACAACACGACCTTACCGGCATTGGCTCGGGTATCGTACTGACGTAACGCATGTTCACGCCATTGGTCTATGATGGCACCGGCTTCATGTGGGGTTAGCCAGCCTTGTTGTTCCACGAAGGGATCTACTTTTTTCTGAAGCCTAACCCGCTCATGTTTAGCCGGTTGAGCAAATACATTGGTATCCGGATGTTCACCGCTCTGAAGCGGTAACATGAAAGCATTAAACTGCTGAACAATGTCCTCCAGCTCGGCCTCTGTCGCGCCGGTAAAACGCACATGCTCCGGAGCCGTGGCATGTTCATGCCGCACCGGACGCACAGGCTCCACTGTCTCCACGGCCAAATCCGGTAAATCATTACCTGGTTGTTCTTCTTCTGAAAAATCCACACAAAGCAAAGCAGACATAACCGCTTGGCGCTCAGCTGGTGGCAGTGTTTTGAACTTCTCGGCCCAGCGTTCGGCTTTTCGCTTTATGCGTTGCCGGTCAGTGAAATCTTTCCCCGCATACGTATGGTAATGCACAGTGCCGGGATCAAAGTTAAACCACACGGATTCGGTGCGTACCCCGCCCCGACTCATAACCTGAAAATCAACTCGACGCCAGGTTGCAAGGTGTGTGTCGTACAACTCACAACGGTAGCCACTGATCAGTACATAGCACTTTAATTTTTTAATAGCATCAAGCAGCTGCACATGCTGATCATCGGTTAGTTCGTACTTGTACCGGCTTCGGCTTGTACGTGTTGAATGGACATAAGGGGGGTCGCAATAGATGACCATATCTTTTGTGGCCTTCAGCTGCTGAAGGTAGCTGATACCATCCCCTATAATGCCGGTAAAATTGCCGTCAAACTCAAAGTCGTTAATCGCGTCAGCATCTTTATCAATACCAAAGTTCTGAGCTGCAGGGGCTTTTTTCTTCATCACCGCCCCACTGCCAAGAAATGGCTCATAGTAAACGGTGTGAGGGGGGATCAGGTTAATAATGGCTTGGTATGCACCACTGGCACTTTTTGCGCCTAACGTTCGTTTTTTCTTAATACCGGCAACCATAGACACCACTAACTATGCAGCTTAGGAGTGGTCCACTGAGCTTTTGCTTTTTCCTCAAACTGAGGCTTAACCATGCTCAGGTTGTTAATTTTGGCTCCGCCTTTAATCAGCCCTTCAACCGTGCGCTGGTCTTTGCTGTCCATTGGATATGTCTGCCTGAAATCATCCAGCGTCAGATCGCGCTGCGCCTGGTTCAAAACAGTATAATGAGTGTGTTCTTCAGCCGTGATAAGTTTGCCCCCGCACTGAGGGCAATGGCTTTGCTTTGCGGTCGCTAATTCAATCAACCACCAGACTTTTTGACATGCTCCGGAGCAAGCGAATACTGGCCGCTCATGAGCTGAAGAAAATGTAATGTGGTGTGGCGTATCTACTATGATCATTTGCTGTTCCGAGTGGTTGAAGGAAGTGCCGCTTTCTGTTGCTCCAGCTGCTGGAGTTGGGCAAAGACGTCTGTATAGAATTGAACTATGGCCAGGACAAGCTTGCGTGTCATTTGGCTATCAGTGACTGCGCCGTGAGCCTGCCCTTCCCAGGGAAGTCTTGCAGAATAGACAGCATCTGCCAGTGAAATAGTCCCATAGCGATTCGTTGCCCCGAATGCATCGACAGACCACGCCATAGCACAGGTTACCTTGATGTTTTTTAACCAGGCTGTATCTAATCCAAACGCTTCGGATGTTTGGGCCATCATGCGAAGGTCAAACTTCTCATTGAAAATAACCAGGTGTTTTCCGGCCAAAAGTTGTTTAATGTGGGGTTCTTCGTCTGCCCAGCTTGAGGCTTGAGCCAGAACGTCCTTGCTGATGCCATGTACTTCAAATGCACCCTCTGAAATATCTACCGTAGGGTTGAACCGGCAGGTGTACAACACACGGCCAGCAAGGTCCACCATGCCCAGCTCAATGACCTGATCTGTGCTATCAAGGCCTGTGGTTTCGGTATCAAGAAAAACAACTGAATCACCAGCTGCTGTTAACCACTCAGACAGCTCTTTTCCTGCGGTGTATAAGGCGCTTCTAAGTTGGGATTTTAAGCCAGTGATTTGCCGTGCCAGAACCTGGCGCTCTGTTGGCGTCGATTGCGTTTTAATCTCCCGTACTGGTACACAATCAGCAACCAGGTAAACAGGGTTTTTATCCCGCTTGTAGGGCGACTTTACCCACGCTGCAGGTTCCGCTCCTGGCTTTGGCTTCATCCTGAATTCGTCACGCAATCGGGTAACGCCAAATGAAAGGTTATTTTCAATGGCATTCTGTCTCAACTGTTCCAGCTCACTCATAGCAACATTCCTTAGCTATTACCGGTAACATTGATTGAATAACTGCATTTTGACCGCTTCCCATGCCTCGGTATGCTTATCTCCGGCAATTTCTTTGAATTTCTCCGGCGCTTGCAGGGTGGATAGAATTTGTGTGAACTCCTGTTCGCTCAATCCGCAAGCTAGGTTTGTTAATAGTTGGTTCTGGGTTTCCTTTGCGTCGAGCTGGCCCAGTACATAGAAATAAGCTGGTAACACCACTGCTACGCCGATCAAAAAACCAATCGCCCCTTTTTTAATATTACTGAGCATTAGTGTTCTCCGAGCTGGTAAGTACAATGGCTACCCATATATTCCAGGTTCGCCGAATTCCGATCACAAAACCAAATGGGTTAAGTAGATAACAAAGTGCCACAATTGAATGTCCAAACGTCTCGACTGACTTGATCACTTGCCCTTTGCAGAAAAGAAGTGCAGAAGGGAACGTTACCAGGACAAACAAAAATATTCCTATTGCGGGCCATAAATAAGAAGTTGAAACTGCTGCATTGAAATCACTAATAACAGCACCAAGATGGCCTACGCTCATGATGTTAATTCTCCCGTATTGATATTGAATACTCCGGCCATTTTGTTTATCAACAAAGCCGTGGATTGTGATTTGTTACTTTCTGCCCTAAACGCATAGAGCGCGATTGAAAAAGCTTTCATAAGACCCTCTGAATTGATTCCGGAGTCTACGATGGCATTTTTATTGACTTTCACACCTTGATTACGAAACGTTTTTCTTAGTGCATGAGCTGGTAGAAACCGCTTATTTCTTTTCTCACATTCAGCCAGGTAAATCTTGCTGAGTGACGCATGAATAGGTTTCACCAACATTTGTTTACGCCCACTATTACAGACTGATAGCGTATGTTGCCAGAGCAAATCCATATACGCATCTAAACTGCTTTTTGCGGGTGTTGGGCTAACCAACATTGTATGGTTGGTGGCTTGATGGTTTTCTTTCATTCTCTTACCTTACGGGTTTGTGTTTGCTGATGTAACAACGTATTCCAGTCCTTTCGGCTGCTGAATTACGTTGCAATGAAGGGTGTAAATCCCTTCAGTTGGTCTATTATGTGCCGGTAATGCTTTATACCAGAACTCAGCTCCAAGACGCATGATGTGATCAAAGACCAGATCGAATTCGTCGCCCTCGATGCTCACGATGCAAATACCAACTAGGCCTATACAAATTTTGATAGAAACAGTCTGAGTGGCCATTACGCTTTCCTGAAAGTTTGAACCGTTTACTGCGCGACAGTCAGTTTGACCATCGGCTAAAAACGACTATAGACGTTTATGTCTATGCTGGCAAGAAAAAAGCCCCGACATTTGGAGCTTTTTTAGGGTATTTCAGTAGCCACAATTACACGGTTCTCAAGTCACTTACCAGCACTTCAGTTTTGTAGTGAGTGACACCTTTGTCGTCATCCCATTTGCGTGTTTTAACGCGACCTTCGACGTACACTTTCGCACCTTTTTTTAGGTGATCACGCGCAAAACGAGCTTGTTGGTTATACAGAACCAAGGAATGCCATTCAGTTTCTTCTTTTTCTTCTTGAGTGGTTTTGTCTTTCCAACGTTCAGTTGTGGCCAGTGACACGTTGACTACTATTTTATCCTGATCGCCTGGTAATGACCTGCTTTCAGGATCACCACCAAAATAACCAATGAGTGTAATTTTATTTAAAGTTTGTGACATAACAGATTCCTTAAATTAAGAACAGGTAACCGGCACTCGCCATTGGTATACGTACCAAAAGCAATAGCGCCAAATGACTCGGGTAGAACATGTAGAAAAAATAAGGTAAACGAGGGATTTGCAGAGGGAGCTTACTGAGCAGGTAGAAAGCCGGTAACGAAGCAACAGCATAAAAATTACCATTGACGACCGACAGGCCTGACACTGTGATCAGTAATACTATTAGCGTCCATTCTTTGTCGGGTGAACGTAAGAACAACCACGCTGCAACAGTGGTTGCAACACCAAACCACATAAATTCAACAAAAAGGCCTGCTGAAGCAAACACCAGAACGGCATACCACAGCCGGTTGCTTCGGATGAAGAAAATCACAACAGAGGCTACCAACAAGGTAAACAGAATATTCAATGGAAGCACACCATGCACACCGCCAAGCGCCACAAAAAACGGGGTGCTTATCACTCCAAATAACACCAGTTTACGCCATAAGCGAATGTAGTTAGGCTTGGTAAAGTCAGGGTTGGCCAAATGGCTGGCCAGCACAAAAGCGAAAAGAGGCATAGCCAAACGGCCAGCCTCAAACAAACCAGGTATGGTCCAGTTAAACAGATATTTGTTGATGTGGTCTAACGCCATCAAAATGACAGCGAACCACTTCACCAGCTCCAGGTTAGCACCTGGTATTATTCGACCAAACATACCAAGTTACCGTCACGGTCTTTATACTTGCTATCACAACTGTTTTCGCATTCAAAGCGCTGGTATCCGTCCACTATGGTATCGCACCGGTGATAACCTGGTTGTGGCTTAGTGTTGTTTGCATTGTCACACATGCTACGAAACTCTGGGTCCACAATGCTGCTGCAGGTCATCGTGGAGTAGCTAACCGCTTGGTTGTTGGCTATGATCGGGCATTTGGGCTTGCTGCGGAATGGGCCTAGTGTCGCAAGATAAATGGACCAGTCCTGTAGGACTTTTCTGCACTCACTATGGCTGGCTGGAATAGCTATACCAACGGCACACAAAATAGCACCACAGGCTAACCGTTGGCCTTTATTCAGTTCAACGGTGTTACCTAAAGGAGCACATAAAAACGTACCTATTAAAAATGACACTTTAAATATTTTCACAACTACATCCTCATTCATTCTGATGGCGTTCCTGAACGTAACTAACGTAATCGTCGATATTAAAATCATTCATTGGATCACGTTGTTTCCATTCGGAGTGCATTTCTCTCGCGACTTCCTGATCTTCCGGAGAAAGAGCATCAAAGCCACCAGATTGACTCATCCAAGAATCTGGCGAGCCTTTATTGCCTCCGGAACTTGAAGAATCACCCTCTGCAGCTGCTGGCGTTGCCCCACCCGTTGCTCCACCAGCATTATCAGCTTTATTCCAATAATCAGGTTGAATTTGACTTGCCACGCGCCCCCCGAAGGTCTGACTTGTAGCTTCCTGGGCAGCCCCCATCCTTTCGGCAAACATTGACTTTGCCTCGCTACCTATCCCAGACGCTAAGTTGCTTGCCATATCTGCGGCAAACATACCTGCCATCCCCATCATGCCAGCGCCTGGTGCTGCACCCGAGAACATCCCGCTACCACTGGCCATGTTATCGCTAGATTCGCCATACGCTGCTTTCATCATGCTGCCCAAGCCGCCAAGTTGCGCGCCAAACTTTTCTAACGCTTGTGTTGCCGCGCCCGCTGAAGCAGCTAAAGCTGCTCCGGCACCAATAGCAGCTCCGGCACCAAAATTGCCGATACCCATCGATGCGGAACCACCCCCGCCAGTGATAGGGCTTGCCAATAACCCAGGAATATTATTGACCATTAAGAGCAAAAAAATTGCGGAAAGAAGCATTGCCCCCATATCTGTGAAGCTCATAGCAGACATAGTACCTTCGAGCGATTTGATGATGTCTAAACCGACGGAAATAATGAGAACCATTGAATAGAGTTGTATGCCAATTCCAAGCACAGTTTTGTAATAGTTGACCGCCATATCACTGGTCCATTTTCCACCACCAAAACCAAGCAGAAAAATACCGGCATAACCCAAAAACCAACTGGCTATCATTAACATGGCCATGTTGAAGGCCACCAGAGCCAAAATTACTAAAATGATAAATCCAACAATAAGGCCCACAATAGAGTCAAAAGGGCTAAACGCACTGGTGGCAGCAAATATGCGCTCAAACACACTAAAGCCCACATCTATAACGCCAGAAGGATTCATTTCACCAGCTCCGGACGCTTCACCAGCTAACTTTAAAAGACCCAGGACGATTCTGGAGGCGAATTCAGGACCATTCAGCAGCAACCACAAAAAAAAACCAGTTGATACTACGAACACTATTAATTCGGCACCAACTTCGCCTAGCTCAGCTTTTTTAAGTCCTAACAATCCGAACGTCCACACAAAGGAAATGGTGGCCAACGTAAAAAACATCCATGTTGCGGCAATCTCAATTCTGTCAGCCCATGTAGAGCTGCTGGCTTGAAATTTACAAAGCACTTCGTTAACCAAGCCAGTACAAGACGTTGCGCTTCCTCCAGCCGCCGCATCGATGCTAAACAACGCCAAACATAAAAGAATTAGATACCTCATAAAATCCATCCCCGTCCAGGAGTTGGAACATAGCGAGGCTCACGCAGTTTTTTTGCAACAGCTTTTTCCTGAGCGCTAGTATCTTCTTTGGCTTGGGATTGTGTTGTCGTCGCGGCTTGTTGAGACACCATCAACATACGTATTTGCATCAATTGTTCAGCTTGTGCGCTGGCCAATTGGTTTGCAGACTGAATAGCCTCTAAATGGCCTTTGCTACTCTGTGCATTTCTTTGTAAATCCCGTAGCTTCACTGCATCTTGTTGTATTAATTCCTGCTGTCGATCTAATCCTTTTATAACAGCCTCATTTGTGGCGTTTATCATTTTACTTTTTTGTTCGTCATTGTCTCCTACTTCAGAAACGAAAGAATTTAGTTCAGTATTTGTGCAGTTACCACGGCTTAAGCAATTTGAGCTGTTATAGTAATCAACTGTTTTATACTGCGATAAATAACTTGATATGCTGCCAAATTGCTGTTTAAGACTTCTGAGTGTATCCACTTGATTCAGTAGATCGTTAATAACTACGTTGGCTTCACCCCATATAAAATTATTTGGGTTTAATGAATTTTTGATCTCGTACTCAAACTGCTGTAATTGCGTCTGGTAAGAGTTTATTACAAACAAAGTTTGCCTAACGTTTTCAAGTGCATTGATGATGTGTTGCACCAGACCTACACCGTCAAATACTGGGATACCTGCTTTTACTGGCTTGGGATTCAGAGCCAAACCAGTAAACGCAACAACAATCGCTATTTTCAGAGTTAATCTCATACACTACTCCTTAGTAGTCAAAATCTACGTAGGGTTTGTCAAACACAATGTCTTTAGTCACTACAACGTTAAAGCGGTTACCTGGTCTTATTTCTATGGTGGGAGCTATATTGAGATTTTTCATTATCATCTGAGCTGCAGCTTGGCCAATCTGTTGGCCAAGCGCTTCTGATAATGCGTCACCAGCATTTCTATTTCCTTCAGTCGTTCCGCCATCATCCTGTGTGATCTCTATACCTGCTGTAACAAAACTCATCATTGTTGCGGAGCCAAATATACGCCAAAAATGATGATTCACTATATCTTTTACACCGGCGTAACCCGCAGAATCGGAGCCTTGCATAGACCCAATATCCATAGTGCGGCCGTCAGGAAAGTTTATTCGTTTCCACCCGAACAATACTCGCTCTTGGCCATACACAACATCTGACGCATATTCACCCACAAGCTTCGCACCCTGTGGCACAAGCAAATGTTTACCTGTTGCTGAGTCGTATACATTTTGTGCGACCTGCCCAGTGATTTGCCCAGGTAGATCACTATTAATGCCAGTAATAAACATGCCTGGTATAAAATCACCGGCAAGAATGGTGTATTTTTTTGGCGTCTGCATTTTACTGCCAAGATCCCAACGTGACTGGTTTCCATCAAACTGGCTATATCCATCGTTTCCGCTTTGAATTCGCTGCAAAGTCGGTTGAGATTGCATTCCGCCACTGGTTCCTACGATTTGCTGTGCAGCCTGCAGTTGTTGTTGATATTGAGCCATTGGATCACTGGCTGCACCTGTCAATAAAGCCGCTGCGCCCTGTAATTGACTCTGAACATCTTGTAACTGTTGGATAGGATTAGAAGAGGTAGAGGACACTGCGCGGAAACCAGAGCCACCGCTCCCTGTAGTACCTGCATCAAACTGAACTCGGGATTTTGCTGAAATAGCTTGTATAATCAACTGGCTTCTGGCTTGCTGAATTTGGCGAATCGCTTCCGCATCGGGAGAAGTGTCTAATGCGCTGGTTTCATAAGCGGATATGTCAGACCTCTTAGGAAGGTCAGTAGTTCTGTAACTCTGGTTATCCGGATAATAGCCAGTAGCAACTTGGGTGTCTTGTGGCTCTCCCTCTTCAGAGGGGAGAGGCACATAAGCGGTGGACGCAGCGGAGTCAGCGGCAGTCGATGATTGTCCCTCTTCCTCAATTATTGTCTGTGAGTAGGGTGTGGATGCGCTCGGATTTGATATGCCAGCGTCCTCAAGAATAGATTGTACAGGATTGGCATTCTGAGCGCGGGGGGCATTAGTTGATACAGGTACTACTGTGTTGTTGTCTTTTTCTTGCTGCTCTGCCTTTTGTACAGCTACAGCAGCAATAATGATAGAAAAAATAATGAACACAATAACAACCATGATAATTGGTACATAATTAAGGCGTTTAACGCCAAAACCTAAACCATTCGGTGTTGCACTCGGATCTAACAAACCTGCATCTGTCATTTACTTACTACCTCTAAAGATGTCCATACACTGGTCGGTATAAGAGTGTTATCACTGACCGCATACACCCGACTAAGACGTTTTTTTCCAACAAAAACGCTGACAACGAATTCATCTATATCGAAATGGTCTACTTTGTAATAAACTTTTAAACCATCGTCCTGGTCACTATCCGGATGAAATTCAGCCACAGCATACCCATCACGACGCAAGTCGTTTACCAATGATTGTCCAAACAAATCCGCCGTCTCATGTTTGAACGTTACTTTTGTCCACGCTGCCGGTTTTTGTTTATTGAGCAGCTGAGCGAACTCTGAAGCAAGAGCGCGGTTAAGCCATGCTTCGTTTTTGTCTTTCTCAATAAAATTGCCATACTGCTTTGCACATCCAGAAAGGATTAACAAGAGAAGAACAGGAATGAGGCGCATGTTAATTGTCGTCCCGCTCAATAATCACTCGTGTTTGATTATCACCGGCACCAGTGATCAAGGCAGCTTTACGAAATACCTGGTCCACAATGATCCGATCACCGCGAAGGCGAGAATTGGGTAATACCTCTTCATCGTCACTGAAAAAACCTGGATTTTCCCGCAATACAATGAGTACCGGAGCTTCTTCTTCTACCAACGTTTTTGGCAGTTGAATGATGGTTTGAAGGCCATTGTTATAGACTCTTACTGGTTTCCAAGGGGCTTTCCCAGTTACATTGTAATTAAAATCTAAGTCTTCAATGTTTTCGCCAGTTTGAGGGATGGTTTTACGTTCTAACTCTTTACGAGTTTGCAACTGAATAGCTTCCCATTTTTTCTGAGCGTCATCCTGGTAAGCAAATTTTATCTTCGGCATAAACTCCGTTCTATGTGATCGAAGCTGAAGGTTGTAAACACGCCGATCAGTTGCTATCACTAACGATGTCTCTAAACCGGCATCAAGCGGCTTAGCAATAACGTGAATCTGTGCTGTTGCGCCAGTGCCGGTTACAGCTGGTTGTAACTCCCAGCGTGCAGAGTCACCTATATGCACTCCGTTTGGGTTTACTACTTCACCTGGCTGCAGCTGAATATCACAAATATCCAATACTGCACAGACTATGGTAGGCCGACCTGCTCCGTGAACAAATACAACAGAGCCGTCAGCCGCAAGAACTGGCGGGGGGGCCATCTTATTCGAAGTCCACTTTTTAGCTTGCTCTAAAGCGAACTCATCCTCTTCAGTAAGAACGGGATTTTCGGAAAACAGCTCATCTTCGCTAATGCTCTGTGCTGAAGTCCCAAACGCCATAAGAAAAACAATTGCTAAGGGGGCAAAATGTTTCATTGTAATACTCTCTGCATGTTGTGATCGACGATGTACACCCCAAGTGGGTTATCTGTCAGGCTCTTATCTGACGCCATTTCATCGTGTGGAAATTGTTCTGTGGTCACAATGGCGCGCATCATGAATGGGGGTTCTTTCAGGACGCCTTTTCGGTCCCTAACCGTTTCTATCCAATCTACCTGCCAGGAGTTCGCAGTCTGTTGAAGTATCGACTCAATTTTAATTGAGGTTGTTTCAGTTGCCGCTCGTTTGAATGGATTAAGCCGTTCGTTGTTATACTTCTCACCTGCTTTGACATACGCCGGATCACCAGGAACCATAAACGCATAGACTCGTTCAATCGCTTTGGTTTGCAGTGATATATCAATAGTCACCAGCTGGTAATCAGAGATATACGCACTGACGATGGCCTTGGTTATTTTTGGATCTACAGCAGAGGTTTGCTGTGCAACACCGGCATTTGCTGCCTGCCCAAGCTTGTCTACTTCAACAATGTAAGGGATAAACTTTGATTGTGCGGCAACGTAAACCAACCCGCCAACTGACGCTAAACCAATACAGCCAAAAAAGAAAGCAGCAGCTATCCAAAGGTTGCGCTGGACAATGATTGAGCCGGTGACGTCGTTATGTTCACGCCGAGCGTTTAAATACGGATTAGGCCCGTCGAAAGGAGTGGCCTGTGTTGAGTCGTCCTCAGTAGTTTTTTTCTTGGACATAAAATACTGAAAAAACTGTTGCATTAAGCAGCATCCTTATAAATATTCAGCGATAAATTTTTCTCAGCCAGATACACATCAACCCACTGTCTTCCGTGAAGCTCCTGCAGTGTCTTGATGTTGCTAATAGCTTCTTTGTCAGACACCGCTAGAAAAGCCAAGGCTATAGGCCCAAGGGCTAAGTCAATCAGTCGATTGCCCTGGGGGCTGTGGAAGTAATAATGTTGCTTCGGAATCGCTTGAGCGATCAGGCGTATTTGCTGGGTGTTTAAGCCCATTCTGCGATAAATAGGCATGCCATCTTCTGTTGAGGCGCTGACGTTGGGCAGGAATATTTTTGTTGGCGTACTTTCAACAATAACGTCGAAAATGGCAGATTTCATAGCATCAGATATGTTCTGAGTGTCCAAGACTACCATTGCATTCGCTTTACGTAATACCTTCAGCCATTCTTTGATTTTGGCAACAAAGAAAGGGTGATCAAACATTAGCCACGCTTCAGCTAAAGTAATGATGGTCGGACTACCGTTAAGCGATTTCTCTATACGTCGGAACAGGTATTCAAGGACAGGAATACAGAATCTATCGGATAGGTTCATTAGTTCTTCTATCTCATAGGTATTCCAGCGATTTTGATCGTTAATAATCAGCGTATCTTCTGTGGCATCCAACAGCTTTCCTATACCACCGACAACTGTGTAATCATTAATGATTGCCTTAATATCGTCGTTCTGGCAGTTAGAATGAAAGTCCGTCATGGTGTATGCTTTTGTTTCGTGCATCAGCTCGATAACCCGACGTATTTCAGTTCTGTGTTCCTTTTTAACGTCTAATTTATTTAGGACCAGAATGGTTTCAATCCACTCTGTGGCCCACAAACGATCACTTTTGGTATCAATGTGTCTTAAAGGGCAAAACGCCAATTTTGAGAAGTCGTTGCCTATCTCGTAATGATTGCCGCCGCCTGCAGTGCAGGAAGCGTAAGCAGACATGCCTTTGTCAAAGCAGTGAATAACGCTGCCACGGTAGCGTCTAAACTGCGCGATAATAAATTGAACCAGAGTTGATTTACCGGAGCCGGTAGGGCCAATAATCAGTGTATGGCCCACATCCCCTACATGTAAGTTTAAACGGAATGGAGTGTTACCGCTGGTGACGCAATTGGCCAATGGTCCGGAGCCAACAGGATATAAAGGGCAAGGCGCATAATTCAGGCCTGTCCATACGCTTGATGTGGGTAACAAGTCACCTAAATTGATGCTGTTGACCAAAGGACGCCTTACATTTTCTTCGCCGTGTCCAGGCAAACTCCCTAAGTACGCCTGAACAGCGTTTACTGTTTCAATACGCGCGGCAAATCCAAGATTATTAATTCGTTCCTGAATCGACTTAGCTTTTGCTTCTGCGCCAGCTCTGCTTTCGTCCATCACGATAAACGTTGAGGTCATAAATCCATTGGCAGTATCCCCCCTGTTAACACTGGCCATTGCCTTTTGAGCGTCGTTAGTCATTTCCAGGGCGTCCTCGTCTATTACGCCAGAGCTGGTGTTAAATAGTTTGGAAAACATCCCTACTATTTTTTGCTTCCATTTTTTGCGGTACTTATCCATCAAAGAGTGAGCTTCGTGGCGAGATAGAAATATAAAGCGAGTATTCCAGCGGTAGGTAATAGGTAGCTCTGCTAATGAGTTCAGTATTCCGTTGTGTGCTTCAACAGGAAAGCCATCGATAGCAACAACCGCTATAAATTTGTTGCCGATTTTTGGAATAAGCCCAGTCCAAAAATCTTCAGCACCAACGAGCTGGTCGATGTATGCCGGACATTTGGGCAGGTTGACTACATGGTTTTTACCGGTAACACAAAATTGCAGGTACTGAAGAAAGTCATCACGTACTACGTCACCGTAAAGTGTGGACTCTTTGCGGCTACGTAAACGCTCCATGTGGAAAACACTTCGTAATGAACGCTCTAAAGTGTCAATCTGGTCTTTAAAGTATGAGAGAGTGTTCTGTACTTTGTCCTTTGGCGTTGGCTTCGGGCTGTCATCATCAATCATCAAATCCGTGATTTTAGCCTCAACAATAGAAGGAGGTAACCAGGTGATAACCAACACAAATAACCCTTCGTACATGTTGCCAAATCGACTAAAAAGACGATGCCGCTCACTTTCTATTGCTTCAGTAACAGGATCGGGAAAATGATTCTGACCAGTAGTATACGTTGGCGCATCCAAGCGAATGGCATCAACATGAACCATCCAGCCGTTGCCCTTATCCGCAAGCGCCTGACTAATTCTGTCAGTGACCTGATTTCTGTATTCAAGGGTGGAGCTTTGATTGTCACCGGCGCGATAAAGCCAACCTGCCATTAAAGAGCCGTTCTTGTTCAGAATAATTCCGTCATCAATAACGCTACCGTACTGAAGTAAATCTACAAAGCCTGGATCTTCAGAGCGGTAAGGCTTTAGCGTCCGGCCTCCACGTAGTGCAACAATAGCTTTCGTCAGAAAGGTGACGAACCCTAAGCAAAGCGCTGCTAAAACTAAAATAACGGTAATCAACATCAGTATTCCCTTTTATTTTTGGATACTCTGAACGGCGTTGAACGTGCGGGATAAAACTTTTTATACTGAATGTGTCTCAAATACACATCGCGCATTTGTGGATCAGCTTCGGCAGCTTTTCTAAGAAAGAAAACAGCACTAAACCACAATGCTACGCCAATAACAGACGCTATCCATTCCATCACGACGACGATTAGGATGGCACTGAGCATGGCGGTAACCATGACCGCCTCACGGTCACCACCCATAAATAAATTGGGTCTATTGACACTCTTATGTATCTGAGTTTTTCGCAAGCCGGTCATAAGTCACCTTGTTCTTATTGGTGAGTCGTGACGGCTTTCTTTTCACGCGAGTACGTGAAAAGGCCGATCAGAACTAACATAATTACGGCGCTAAATGCTGCATCAGGGACATGTTGCTGCTGCTGCACCATTAACGCACCACGGCCAAACAGTGTTGACAAAATGTTTTGTGCTGCAACGAGTAGTGAGATAACCAGGACGACAATAAAGAAGCCGCGAACAAAACCATTCATGTCGCCGCCGAAAATCAGGCTAGCACCGCATACAATAAGACCAAGAATGCTTAACGTGAACGCAATCGGACCAGTAAACGAATTCCGGATGCTGGCCAGCGGTCCCTCATAAGGTAAGCCTCCGCCTGTTCCTACGGATGCGAATAAATCAGCGCTAAAAAGCGCTGAAATTACTAACAGACCTAGCAGTGCAAGTTGAACAAGGTGTTTCATCATTATTTCCTTTCATGGATAGTTGTTAAAAATTTGCCATCTTCAAAACCGTGAATTTCCATCAACGATTTTATTTTCCGGCCTTCAGGGGTTTTGACGATATGAACGATCATCTGCACTGTTTCAGCAATGAGGGCGTTTATATCGTTAGGATGTGCTGGGTTTCGGGTAACTAAACTGTTTAGACGTCTAAGTGCTTTTTCTGCAGAATCTGCGTGAAGTGTTGCTACGCCGCCTGGGTGACCTGTGGACCACGCATCTAATAGATCTAAAGCTTCCGGCCCCCTTACCTCCCCGACCAGTATTCTATCAGGCCTTGCGCGTAGCGTCGTTTTCAATAAATGAGTCATTGACACATTTCTTGATGTGTTGAAGAAAACTTTGTTTTCAACTTCACATTGGATTTCAGGGGTATCCTGAATAATGACAATCCTTTCATCTGGGAACTGAGTTGATATTTCTTTGATCACTGCGTTAGTAAACGTAGTTTTACCAGTGCCAGTACCTCCTACAATCAATATATTAAGTTTTTGTGAGACGGCTTCCTTTATACGTGTAGCAAAGTCAGCAGGTAATGCTGTGCTGGACACATAATTGTCCAAGCTAAACACTTTGCTGGCTTTTTTACGAATAGCAAAGGACGGAGCTGAAACAATGGGGGGTATCCAAGCAGCTAAACGGCTGCCGTCGATAGGTAATTCACCTTCCAAAATAGGTGAGTTGACGGTGATATTTGTATCGAGCATGGTGGCCATTGTATTCAGCGCACTCATGGCATAGACCGGTGTAATGCTCCCAATAACTTTCATAGCTTCACCAAGTCTTTCTTGGAAAAGAACGCCATTAGGGTTAAGCATGACTTCAATGGTTAGCGGGTCAGAAAGCGCCTCAATAAACGCTGCCCCGAGGTTCCTTGTAAGGCTTTCTAATATTCGGTCGTGTTGTGCAGTGTTGTCCATATAGGCCCCTTTATCAAAAACAGGGATACGATATAACGAACACTGCGAATTATCAAGAGGATTTAGAGCTGCTTCATCCTTTTAAGTTTCTTTCTTGCTAGGGAGTCCCACTTACGAACTGTGAAAGCCTCAAATGGCTCAAGGATGGCAGATATGTGTTCAAACCCTTCAGGTAACCCTGTCTTTGAATAAAGATCACTGAGTTCCATTAACTCTTTGCAAAGTTCTGGGTCGTGCGGGACTAAAAGTTCTGGTAAAGGGACGCCTATGGCTGCGGCAAGAGATGTCATTGTACTGATAGTGGGGTTGCCCTGCCCTCGTGTTATATCGCTGATTGTTGCTGCAGCTACGCCTGATAAGTCATGTAGCTCATTGATTGACATGCCTCTTTCGTCCAATATTCGCAGGATATTAGTAAAAAATATTTTGTCATAAAGAAGAGGTATTGACTTTGCTCGGTTTGGTTGCATTGGCTGTCCAAAATTTTAGCCGCTAAAATTTAGCGGCTAAATTAAATTAATTAGACTGTTATTATATCTTTGCAGACAACCTAATCAAGCGGACAGTTTCCTAATTTAGTCCGTTTGCTGCGTCGAGGAGCGCATTGCCTGAAGATGGTGCTTTACCTTTTGCGATAGATTTAAGTACACCTTGCTTATCCCACTCCAAAACAGTGGAAGTGTTTTCACTTGGGCCAAAAGCCCCTATCCGTGAATAATCAAAGTGCCAAACCTCGTTATCACCGTATGTGTCTTTGCGACTTGGATACCCTAAGAGCTTTAAAGCATCTTCCTGTTTGGTTACGCCAGGTTTGAGCATTGCCAATTGTTCAGCAGTCACTAAACTACCATTTGAATGGTCAAACGGAGAACTTGCACAACCGCTAATTAAAGCTACAACGGCACAAGCTTGGATTAATTTCAAAACATTTACTTTCATGCTTACCTCAGTGTGTACGATTTACCGATAAGTAAAAAACTTTTTCTGCGTATTGTCTAGCTTTTTTTGCGTCCTTTAAAGAGTGGTATTTACCAGTGGCCTCTACCCATGAATCTGTTTTGTTTAATGATTTTAGGTACTTGGCTGCATAATCTGCGTTTACTGATGGTTCTAAAATATTTCGTAAAGAACCAACTTGGCTACGATGCCAGAACCAGTTTATCTGGCAAAGGCCAATATCAAAGTTCAACTTGTCTTGGCGTATGAGATTTTCTGCAAATAACAGAGTGGTTTCTTTGCTCCTGAACCAATAGCTTTTTCCACCAGCATTAATAGTCCACGGCCATGCTATCCTCTTTCCATTCTTGAACGCTTGACTTTCATGCGTACAGATACTGATTAGTACATGTGGTGGCACATCATTTGTAGTGGCCGCATGGCTGATTACTGGGCTTAAAGATTCTGTACGTGCAATAAAAGGTATCATTGCTAAGCAAAGAACGATTTTAAGCATGTTGATTGATGTTGCCACTGACTTCCCTAAAATACTAATAGATTAGTGCCTATTTTTGCTTATAAAGCTTATGGTGTCACTGGTGCTGTTTTTTTTGTGAACTTCAGTCCAGTCAACATTTTCGTCGGGACATCACCAGCATTCAATTGAGCTATTAGTGTTTCGTCCCCGACCTTGGGATCAATATACGACAAACTTGTCCCTCTTTGCAGGAAAAACACATTGTTTGCCGGATCAACATATGCTTTGTTAATACCGCTAAAGTTAATGGTCTTTTTATTACTCAAAGTGACTGTTGGGGTGAAGTGCCTGGTTGAGCTAAAACCATATTTTACGGAGTTGATTGTGGTGACATAACCTGTATCGCTAACACTACAACTGCCTGACGTGGAGCCGCTGCCGCTCGCTGTACATTGTGTGAAACAATTTGATTTTTCAGCGCTGAAGAAGGTCTTTGAACACTGGTTTGACGCATTATAAATCTGTGAGTTTATCTCAGCCCAAACGTACAATACTCCTTGAACCCTTGCACCGTAAGCCAGAGTTGACGTATTACAACTAATGTAAGCTCCATCGGCATAGACGCTCACGCTAACATTGTGATCGCCGCTGCTACTGTCCGATTTGCCTGCCAGGCTACAGCTAACGTTTGCAGAACCCACGCCATTCTCTTTACTTGTTGCACTACCTGAACCACTGGCTGAAAAAGTGGCTGATGTACGTGTTGCGGTATTTTCTGAAAGCGCATTTAATGGCGTGACTAACTCCACCGTAAACTGAGATTCAAAATCAGCTTTGTTGAATTTGAGCCAGTTTTTTAAATTTACTTCCCTTACAAGGTAATCACCACTTTGAAGCAGAAAGCCCATGTCAAACTCATAATCACCACCACCACTTACGAACAGAACAGAGGGGCTGGCAGAGCTCTGCAGGCCTTGCTGTCCAGTGTTAGATAGTTGGCTAGTTGCGCCAGAAAGAGTTTTTAGGGTGACTTGTCCAGTGCGGTCAAAATCAGGATTATTGTGCTGCCACTCTGCAGCTGCAGTATGACCTGCAGCGCAAAGGGTAATAGCTAAAAATAAGTGTTTTAACATAGGGCTGCCTCCATTAAGCCAAGCTCTGGCAAGGCTGCAGGCCGCGCCATTCTAGGGGGGGGGGGGGAAAAA
>Ga0247725_1000200_pt1 | contig 64566 bp, 50 predicted proteins | sample OKSTACKMCFT3sol_FD_183021 | JGI IMG/M metagenome (GOLD analysis project Ga0247725, IMG submission 183021) | Subsurface sediment microbial communities from gas well in Oklahoma, United States - OK STACK MC-FT3-sol | ecosystem: Environmental > Terrestrial > Deep subsurface > Rock core/Sediment...
GTTACCATCTCAAGCTGATATTGTTGGGGAGATGTGTCTCGTAACATAGATAATCAGTCCTGTGTTGAACTGATTCTATTAGATCAAAGGTCTGGAGCTACGTCCAGACCTTTGTCAGCAGTCTGAACCGCCAATGGCGGTTTTTTTGTCTGCTACAGCTTTTGTACTATGCACAATAAAACTACAGCATTAATAGCTGTAAAGATTTATATACTAAGCATCCTATTATTTTGGCGAATTCCACAGTTCTTCGTTATTAAACAAATCATACAAACCATGTGCTCTGTTCACCAGTAAATTGGCAAAGTCTGTTTTAGTCTGATCTGGCGTGCCTGAATTCATAATCTGCTCAGCTTTCATTTGCCAGTGTAATGAAAAAGCCCGTACAGCCTCACGTGCATCTTTTGCCGCCGACAAAGGCATATGATCTGTAGGTAAATCACCACTTATCACCCAATATTGCTGGCGATTTTGCGCACTAATCTTCCAAACCGCCATTAATGGTGTTAAATAACGAGATTCTGACACCGCTACATTGTCTGGCAATATGCCTTTTTCCGCCAGATACTGGTTTGCTTTTTGGAACTGAGTGCGAACCCACTCGCTGTTTGCTTGTTCCTGTTGTTCCGGGGTTATTTGTTCTGCCATCTTTATTTTCCTTTCTCCAAGTGGCGCTACTTTATGTGACTCAATGCTGACAATCAAGAGCCAGCTTAAATTGTCGACAATCACCTGGTCTTACCAGATTTTGTTTTTAGCAAAGCATGGCGCACAAGCTGGTGAAGTGGTACATTCCGCGGCGCAAAAAAGCCCTTAATCCTGCCCTGTAAAGCGCAGTGAGTTATATCAACGGAGAGCAAGTCGTGGCTGTATTTAACCATCCTGAATTTGATAACCATGAGCAAGTTGTATTCTGCAGTGATGAAAGCACTGGTTTAAAAGCCATTATTGCGATTCACAGCACCGCCTTAGGCCCGGCAACAGGTGGCTGCCGTATGTGGGATTATGTCGCTGATGAAGATGCCTTAGTCGACGTTTTGCGTTTATCCCGCGGCATGACCTACAAAAACGCCATGGCAGGTTTGCCATTAGGTGGCGGTAAGGCCGTGATTATTGGTGACGCGAAAAAAATCAAATCCGAAGCATTGTTCCGTAAATTCGGTCAATATGTGCATTCGTTAAGTGGCCGTTATGTCAGCGCTGAAGATGTAAACATCACCACTGGCGACATTATGATCGTCAATAAAGAAACGCCTTACGTGGCTGGCTTAGAAGGCTTAAGCGGTAATCCAGGTCCATTTACGGCACTTGGAACTTACCGTGGTATTAAAGCCGCCGCTAAGCACAAGTTTGGTACTGATGATCTGAATGGCCTGACAGTGGCAGTGCAAGGTTTAGGTAGTGTTGGTTTTTATTTGTGTGAATACCTGCACAAAGAAGGCGCCAAACTGATTGTCACTGATATCAATCAGGACGCTGTCAGCCGTGCCGTAGCGCAATTTAACGCTACAGCTGTAGGCTTAGATGAGATCTATGCGGTTGATGCTGACATTTACGCACCTTGCGCTTTAGGTGCCACCATTAACGACCTCACTATTCCTCAACTGAAATGCAAAATCATTGCAGGTTGCGCCAATAACCAGCTCAAAGAAAGCCGTCATGGTGAACTGTTGCGTCAAAAAGGCATTCTGTACGCACCAGATTACGTGATTAATGCGGGCGGCATTATTAACGTGGCTATGGAAATGCGTGCTGTAGGCTACAACGCCGAAGAATCTACAGCTAAGGTAAACCAGATTTACCATACGCTGATTAACATCTTCGAACGCGCTGATGCACAGCAAAAACCGACCAACGAAGTGGCAGATTTAATGGCGCAGGAAATTATCCGTAACGCCCGTTAACTCTATGACCATAAAATGTAAGGGCGACCTTTATGGTCGCCCTTACATTCGTCGAAATAGTGACCCGCAGACCTCTTCAAGAACTCGGGGTATACCACTCAGTCCAGTCTTTCGTTAATGAATACACCTGCAAACTGGCAGTTTCCGCAGCCAGCTTAGAGAACAAATCATAGTTTGATAAATTCACCGTCAATAAACAGTTCCAACCACAATTCACTGGCCTGAAGGTCGCGCTGGAGGCGGCATACACCTGTGCATTGAGTTGATGCATTTGCGCTAATTTTTTCACTCGAAGCGCATGGTAATCGCTGCTGATAAACAAATAATTTTTGGTTTTATCCAGCTTTTGCTCCAAAGACGCAAACTCGTGATAAGTGGTTGGCCCGCCATCAAAACACTGGATAGCCGCATATTCGGTTTTTTGTTTTAACAAAGCTTCATAAGGCCCACAGTGCAAGGTCGTCATATAGACATTCACTGGCCGCTGCTGGGCATTAATCATCAGAGCCAGTTGATTAATTCTGTTACTGGCGCAATCCGGCAAGCTATGTTCATTACCGCCACAGCCCAACAGCACATAGTCGCCGTTAAAATTAGCCGGCAATTCTGCCGTACTGATTTGTGTGTTGTACCAGTCCCGCACCTGATTGGCGACTAATGTATTGCCGCTTAAATAAAACCAAATCAGCAAGAGCCACAGGCCTTTACGGCGATAATACAGACAGGCGAAAAAAAACAACCAGAGGAAAATATTCTGCGGGTATAAAAAGGGTTCTAAAAAATCTTTCACTATAGTTCCTTCCACTGAACTGTATCAGTAACTGGTATCCACGATACCACAGAGTCACTAAGCCACCATTCAGCTAACACTGTTATTTTATTAAAAATTTTCTTCAACAGCAGCTATCTGTCATCTAAGCTTTCTGGCGTGCTGTGGTAAGATGTCCGCAAAGAAAGAGCCAACAAGCTTAATGGAGTTCGTTATGTTTAAAACGGTATCAGTGATTGGTTTAGGGTATATCGGCTTGCCTACGGCAGCCATGTTGGCATCACGCAAGCTACGGGTTATTGGTATAGACGTGAATCAACACGCTGTGGATACCATCAATCAGGGTAAAATTCATATCGTAGAACCTGAACTGGATATGCTAGTGCATGCCGCAGTGACGGGTGGCTACTTGTCAGCTCAAACCAGCCCTGTGGCTGCTGATGCGTTTATGATTGCCGTACCTACGCCATTTTTTGATGATCTGTCACCGGATTTAACTTATGTTGAAGCTGCGGTGAAATCTATAGCACCGGTACTGGCCAAAGGTAACTTAGTGGTACTGGAATCGACCAGTCCGGTTGGAACCACAGAAAAAATCTGCCAGTGGATCCGTGAAGCCCGTCCGGATTTAACAGTACCAACAGACTCTTCTCAGCCGGACATTCACGTCGCCTATTGCCCTGAGCGTGTTTTGCCAGGCCGCGTGGTATACGAGCTGATTGCCAATGACCGCATTGTTGGCGGTTTAACTCCAGCTTGTTCTGAAAAAGCCAAAGCACTGTATCAAACTTTTGTGACTGGTGAATGCCTGGTTTCCGATGCCCGCACCGCAGAGATGTCAAAACTGACTGAAAATGCCTTCCGTGATGTGAACATCGCTTTTGCCAACGAGTTATCTTTAATCTGTGACGAGCTGAATATCAACGTCTGGGAACTGATTAAAATGGCGAACCGCCACCCTCGCGTAAATATTCTGACGCCAGGTGCAGGTGTAGGTGGTCACTGTATTGCAGTGGACCCGTGGTTTATCGTGCACTCAGCGCCAGAGCAAGCCAAACTTATTCGTACAGCCCGAGAAGTAAACGACTTTAAACCTCAATGGGTACTGCAAAAAGTATTATCCACTGTGGCCAACCACGCTTTGCATAAGCCTTCTATTGCCTGTTTTGGTTTAGCCTTTAAACCGGATATCGACGATTTACGTGAAAGCCCTGCGCTACACATTGTTAACGATTTAGCCGCAGCGTATCAAGGCAAAATCTATGCGGTTGAGCCGAACGTGGAACACACCAACAAGCTGGCGTCTAACGTTGAATTGGTTTCTATTGAACAAGGTTTAAAAGCCGACATTATTGTGATCCTGGTGAACCACAAAGGTTTTGGTGACCTGGATTTCAGCAAGAGCAGCCTGATCAATGTGGTAGGCCCACTGCGCTCAGCACACTAATTTTTTCTGAGTATAAAAAGGGCCAGCAGCTTAAATCTGCTGGCCCTTTTTTATTTCTGCCCGTTACTGTGCATTGATAACCTGCAGTTTTACACTTAGAAATGCCGGCTCTAAGGCTTTTTGATCTGCTTGATCTATCCAGCTGAACATACTCTGCCGATAAGCTTCAGTTTGCCATAATGCCATCAGAGCAGTATCGATGTGTTTGATGATCTGTTGCCCCTGCTCACTTTTATTGCAGGTAATGTAAGACACCACATAGGGGGACGCATCTGCAACAATCACACTTTCAATACCGGAACTCTGTTTTTTCTGTTTAAGATAAAACGCCATTCGTTCGGGGTACTCAATCACATAATCCACCCGCTTTGATAATAACAAGGCAGCAGCATTTACCTCACTGGTAAAGTCATGAGGTATCAAATTGGCATAACGCGTTGCAGCCATAACGGAAGGCGGATAAAAACGATTGGGCTGATAGGCTCCGGTCAGCTGTGTATCCTGCACTAACTGATGCACATCCACAGAACCATTGGCTTGTACAGCAGGATGACTCTTTATTTCAGCAGATAAGCGGAAATGTGCTGCCAAGCCAGGTAACACAGCAACAGCTTTGGAGTACCAGCGGTTTTTCGCCCGCTCTTCTGTAAAAACGCTGCCAAATCCACAAACTGATTTGCTTTTTTGGCGAAACGCCTGCTCCAGCCTGGGTAAATTAACCACCTGAACCTGATGAGTGATATGGGGCAGTTGAGCAATCAATTGTTTTAACAGTAGATCAAAAGTACCTTGTTCTGCATGTGCACCAGAGGTAATTTGATGAGGGGGGCCAGTCTGTTTTTAACCAGGTGACTTCCGTGGCGCTGCTGTTTTGACAACAGAGTAAACCAACAATAATCAAACCAGTACGCACTGACCCCCCTGAACGAATGCACTGATGGACCTTGATTAACCATACAATACTATCAGCACTGCTGCTGTGTTTTCCTTTGCCGTTGCACTTGCCAGATACAAGTCAGCGCTAACATAGAAGTAATCAACAGATTGCCGCTTAAAAACAACCAGGCCGTCAGCTCAACTGTTAAGTCATAATTAAACCAGCAATAAGCCAAAGCAGTTAACACCACTGCCAGTGTCACCAGCATGGCTTTGTAATGGTTCGCTCCTAATGAGGTCAGCAATACTTCAAAATAGGTTTTCAGCAAGGTGATCCATAAAGTCGCCAGCACCAGATGCAACATCAACAGATGACCAGGATCCAGCGCTTCATTAAAGGAAATCTGATACAACCAGTCGCCCAGCGGCCACATCAGCAGATAAGGCAGCGACAACACAGGCAAAGTAAATAGGAAAATCTTACGGAAAAACTGTAGCTTGGCAGTCAGATCTGACAGACGACTTAAACGACTTAAAAACACCTGAGAAAAAATCACCGGTAATAAAGTGATCGGCATAAATAAAATAAACAGCTTTCTGAACTGACCCAGCGCCAGCAAGGTGCTGAATAAGGCCAGAAAGATAAAAGGAATATTGGTCATGATAATGGCGAATACATCATGCAAGGCAAAATGCAGCCGATGCCGGATATCCTGCCAGCCAAAGTAGCTGAAAAAATTGCGAAAATAAGGCCCCAGGCCTGCTTTCAGTTCAGGCCAAAGCACATTCAGCCCCATCACCACAGGCAACAAACTCGCTACCAGCACAGCTTCGAGCATCGCATCCAGCTCTGTAATCACACCGGCAAAAAGTAATGCGACCACTACCAGCAAACTTAAAGCGCCAACAAACTGTGATTTTACTTCGACAAAAAACTGCTGCCGGCCTTTGAGGTAACAGAATATGGCCTGACTGACAGCCCAGACCAAGCCTATCAACAAACTCAGCAGATACAGATAATAAGGCACGCTGTCGTTGATCCAATAATCAATAGCGACTACACCAAGACACAACAGCAAAAACACAATAAAGCTCAGCACCAGACTGTTGAACAACAAACTGATTTGCTGTTGTTTGGCTGAATAGTGGATCAGGTAAAAACTGACACCAAAGGCAATGGTGGGAAAAAACAGGTTCGCCAGCATATAGACATAACTGAAGACACCAAAATCACTCGCCAGCAGTTGCCGTGCAACCACCAGATTGAGTAACCAGCGCGAGCCAAAGTTCAGGCCATGGGCCAGACTATTGTTTAATAGCTTACGGGCAAAATCACTGCGTAACATGCGCAAGCTCCGTCTCAGCTGGCTTGGACTGTGGCTGACAATGGATCAGCGCTGCCGCATTTATAAATCCCCAGACCGGCCACAACATTCCGGAGCTAATGACATGACCTGCAATACAGGACACCATCAGCAATAACAGATTTAACAACACCAGTGTGGCAGCAATATCGGAGGAATATAGTCTGCATAACCTTAAATTCTGAGCGACAAAACCTATAAAAATCCAGCTAAAAAACATCAAACCCGCTACACCATAAAAAATATACAAATCAAAAGGATCTGACTCAGCCCAGAACTTCCACAGATGCTCAGATACCCCAATTAAACCCACACCAAACAAACGATGTGCATCGCTGTAGTAAAAACTGACCACCTGCCAGATTTCAGCTGCATACTTGTCGCGTGACGATAACAACACGCCCAATAAACCTTGTTGCTGATAAATATGCTGTAATTTCTCAGCCAAACCTAACTGACTTAGCAGCAGCGGTGCCTGCCAAATGACCAGTGCGGCAGAAGCGAACAGCAACACCAGCCCCAGTGCCAGACGAGCCCAGTTCAAACGAATTAACCAGGGGATCAAGGGGATCAACAGCACTAAGATAAGGCTTCCTAACAAACCGGTTTTGGTTAGCATTAAACTGGCACACCACACAGAGGTTGCAGCCACAGCCAGAAATATCAGCTTTTGCTGATGCCAGTAGTACTGTAATAGCCAGGCAGATAACACCAAAAGCACCACAGAAAGCTCGTTGGCAGCATTAAAAAAACCTTTGCTGCCTAAATCCACTTGGGTCAAATGCTGCTGAGGCAAATAAGAGGTGTAGCCATAGCCTAAGGCGCCGAGAATAAAATTCACCAGCACAATCAGGTAGTTCAGGACAAAAATCTGATGCAGGGACTTCAGCGCAAAGTCTTTGTCCAATTGCGCCAGACTCAGTAAATAATAAAATGCGATCAGCGGCGAAATCAGTTTCAGGATCAGGCCCAGATCTGCGGCTAATGAGCCACCAAGTTGCAACCAGCTATAAAAAGCACCGGGCAATAACAACACAAAAAGTGCAGGAAAGAGTAAAAAGGCTTTAGCGGTACGCAGGCTCAATGACATCAGCATTAACATCAGCATCAGCACTTTATACAAAGCAGACAAACCAAAGCTGTGACCAAACTGATTTAATAAAAAACCATTACAGGCGTCCACCAGCAAGTAACAGCTGCAAAGCAACAGGATCAGTTTATCCAGCGGTTGTACCTGCTGAAAATAAGTCGAAAGCCGCATTAAAGCCGCCATAACATCAACAGAATAAAAGCGCAGCTAAAACCAAAAAAGGCGCCAAAAAGTAACATCAACCACAAAGCCGGACCTTTACTTTGTTCAGGCGCTTCAGGGCTTTGTAATTGCTGCAGCGCAAAAGGTTGAGCCTGTTTTGCATAATCCAGCTCAAACTGCAGCCGGTTTTGCTGTTGTTGCACCAAGTCACTGCTCAAGAGCTGTTGCAAAGTGAGCAACTCTTGTTGTTTTTGCTGGATAAATTGCTGACGCCAGCGCTGGTCCCACAGCTTCAACACTAAAGCCAGTTCAGTTTCAGCACTTTTTTCCGAGTTGCTGATCCATTTCAGTGTCACCAGATTGCCACGTCTTTTGTGTTCAACACTCAATTGCTCCACATTAGCGGAGCGTGCCAAAGACTGAAAAAAATCAGGGTCTTTTAACCACAATAAGGCTCTGGACACTGCATCTGCAGAGGCCCCACCTACATTGGCCGGATTTTTATCGTTTGGATCATCTCGTCGAGTTAAACGTTCGGTTTGCCAGTCGGTTAACGTCACCACAGCAATGGCCTGATAACGCACAGCTGTACTGAGCTGAAATATATACAAAGCTGCCGCGCCCAATACAGCAGCAGCTAATAACAACAGCCAAAAACGTTTAAGCAATACAGCGCTCAGGCTGACAAAATTGGCATGGGCTAACAAATTCTGACTCATTTTTTCGAAAACAATCCTTTAATGCCTTTGCTCAACAGCTGCTGGCGGAATTTAATCGCCCACTGTAATTTTTGTTTCAGGTAGTAACGGATTTTAGTTGCCCATAAGCCATAACGACAGAAAAACAACAAACGGCCAAAAGACAGTTGCTGCTGTTCCATTACCAGACGGTAAAACTGCTGGTTCTGCTTATTACGCTCATTCATCAAAGGCAGATGTTTTTCAACAAAATAACTTTGTGCAGCCAGACGTTTAGGTGAGGTAGTAATACGGCCGAGCTCGTGCCCCACATGGACTACATAAGTGGCTTCAGCCAGACGCAAGGCTTTGCCATAAGCTGCCACCAGCCGGATCCACATATCGTAATCCTGAAAGGCCGCAAGGCCAATATCAAAGCCACCTTGCGCCAGCATACGGCTGCGCTTCACTAACACCTGATTCGATAAACAGTGCACATCCAACAATTCGTTCAGGCCTACTATGGCCGATTCCGGATACAACTGTTTGCGTATAGTGCCGTAATCCCAGAAATAACTTGAGCAGACAAAGGCATATTGATCGTCATACGCCTGATACAACGAACTCAGACGATTCGGTAAAAACTCGTCATCATCATCAAGGCCGGTTACAAACTCACCTTTGGCTTCAGCTATCGCCAGATTGCGTGCAGCACAAGCGCCCTGCCCCTTTTCCTGCCTGAACAGACGAACGCGAGGTTCATCTGCATAGACCCGGTTTAAGGTGTCCCAGGTTGTGTCGGTAGACGCATCATCCACCACTAAAAGTTCGAGATGAGGGTAATCCTGCGCCAGAACGGAGCGAATCGCACGTTGCACCATATCCACTCTATTAAAAGTGGGCATATAGACACTGATCAAAGGTAAATCGGACTGTTGCTGCACTATAGTTCTCTCTGTTTTTAATCGTTTTTTTCAGAGCTTGTTGGTTAAATATAACCAGGCATACGTCAGTAAATTAGACTGACGACCAATACGGGATGGCTGAGATAACAACCTGTAAGCCCACTCTAAATGTAACTTACACCACAGAGCCGGAGCTCGTTGTACATGGCCTGTGAATACATCATAAGTACCACCAACGCCCATATAATAAGCGTCAGGTAATTGCTGCTGGCACTTGCCAATAAACAATTCCTGCTTAGGAGATCCCATAGCGACGGTCACAATACGGGCACCACTTTGCGCAATACGGCTGATCAGTTCATTTTCATCTTTAAAATAACCGTCCTGAGAGTCCACCACATTGACACCCATGGCCGTCAGTTTTTCCACTGTTTCAGCCATCACCTGCGGTTTGGCTCCCACTAAAAACACTGGAGTTTTAGTGATTGCAGCCTTTGCCATTAATGCCTGCCACAACTCACAACCCGGAATACGTTCCACTTTGCGGCCTAATTTACGCCGCATTACTTTCACCACACCCATACCATCGGCATAACGAATATCGGCTTTGCTCAGAATAGCCATCAGCTCTGGATTTTTACTGGCGGCGATCACCTTCTCAGGGTTCATCGCTATAGCAGAACCGGAAAAGACAGTACCATCATCCTGAATCACATAATTGACCAGCGCAGCCATGTTGCTGAACGCCATGACCTCAATGCCACCTACAGGTACCACTTCAGGTTGTGTTGCCATGCTTGTATTTACCTTTATTTCTATCATCATTGTTCAGGCACCAGAGCCTGGTACAGTTGTTGTATTTTTGCTGCGACATCGTCCACCAGACATTCTTTTGCGTGCTGATGACCCGACTGCTGCAATGCTGTGTAGTCTGAGTCTGACAAACTTAATAGCTGCTGAATTTTTTTCAGCAAATGCTGTTGCAAATCCTGCTCATCTGTCTGATCTAACACCCAAAAAGAGTCAGCCCCCAACTGCTCTGCGGAGCCGTCGGTTAAGGTAGCAATAACAGGGGTGTAGCATGCCATAGCTTCGGTCATCACCAAACCAAAGGATTCATTACGCGACAAGCTTAAAAAACATTTGCTGCGCTGATAAAACTCTTTTAACTGCTCTGCGCTCCGGCCTGCTTCAAGTTGTAAATTCGGATAATCTTTCATCAGTAACTGAAACTGTGTCAGGTAAGGGCCGGCACCAATCACACAGACTTTTTTGTCTTTTAGTTGTGGCAGCAGGGCTATTAATCTGTCCATACCTTTGTTTTTATCCAAGCCACCAACATACAGCAGGTCGATGTCTTTTTCAGCTCGGGTTAACTGTTTAGCATCGGCATAGACCTGCGCAATGCCAGCGGATAACACTTCTGCTTTTGGTTTAATGCTAAAAGCTCTGCTCTGAAGTTTTTCACTGGTAAAAATCCACTGATCCACATAGCCACAACACCAACGATACAACGCATTAAAAGGCTGATAATGGTAGATGTCGCTGCCATGACAAGTGACCACTATTTTTACTGAAGGTTTGCGCAAGTATTTATAAAGTAAAGCCAGCCAGATAGTCGGATAAAAAAAGTGCACATGAATAATGTCGAAGCTTTTAAAGCTCAGAATATAAGACCAGAAAAATTGGAAAAACAGCACAGGGTATTTCAGCAAACGATTTAACAGACTGTCGTTATGCCAGCTCATATAGAAATAAGCCAAGGCCTGGCGTTTCTGAAGCGCCAGCATCTGATTTTTAACAAACTGTCCCTGAAAAGGTGCAGAGGGCTTAGGCCCCATATTGGTGATAATCAATACTGCTTTGGTCACAGCGGGTATCCTGCATCAACAGCTGGAGTTCTGGTTAAGAAAACCAAAAACAGCAGCGGCTCTTCAATAAATAGGGATTGCCAACGTCTTGATTCACTGCATAAAAATGCTTCAACACGTCCGGCTATCACAGCAAGTGTGACAGAAATAACAATTAGAGCATTATTTTCTGACAAAGTCGTTATTCCTTTCAATTTTATCTCCCAGACGCCGTAGTCAGCCCCGTTTTCTTCACCTATAATCAGCCCAATTTCGTTTGAGCCAGTTCGCATTATTTCAGGCTAAAAAGCCGATGGAAACCACATGACCGAACATTTGCAGCTGTTTATTACCACTTTTGTTCTTACCCTGACTGCCATTTTTATTCTGATCCCCTTGTCTGTCAAAGTGGGATTGGTGGACAAACCTGCTGGCCGCAAACAGCACACAGGATCTGTGCCATTAATAGGTGGTATTTCCATATTTACCGGCGTTGGCCTGACATTGGCCTGGTTTGGTTTACCCGAAGATATTCATTATTACTACCTGCTGTGTGGCGGCACTATTGTCATTCTGGGTGTATTTGATGACTTTATGGACTTAAGCGTCAAATTACGGCTTTGTGTCCAACTGCTGATAGGTTCTGCCATGGTGTATGGCCTGCAGCTGCATTTGGGTAATTTAGGTAACTTATTTTCACTGGGCGATGTCACTTTAGGCTACATAGGTATACCTGTGACCCTGATTGCTGTTATTGCCGCTATTAACGCTTTTAATATGATTGATGGCATAGACGGTCTGGCAGGCATGCTCAGTGGTGTTACTTTTGTCTCTGTGACCCTGATGATGGGCATGGGCGGGCAACTGGAACACGCGGTTTTGCCTATGGTGTTGGTGTTTGCACTTATTCCTTATTTGCTGTTTAACCTGGATGTAGTGGGAAAAGGCAAAGGCAAAATTTTTATGGGTGACGCCGGCAGCATGCTAATTGGCTTAACCGTGATTTGGTTGTTAATCATCGGCACCCAAAGCGACACAGCCAGCTTCCGTCCTGTCACCGCATTATGGGTGATTGCAGTACCACTGATGGATATGGTGGCTATTATGCTACGCCGTATCCGTAAAGGTCAGTCACCCTTTTTAGCAGACCGTGAACATTTACATCATATCTTCCTGCGTCTTGGCTTAAATTCCCGTCAAGCGCTGGTAGTGATCAGTAGCTTTTCCTGCATGCTCGCCACTCTTGGCGTCATAGGTGAGTACCTGATGGTGCCTGATTTAATTATGTTGCTGTTATTCCTAATAGTATTCAGTGTTTATTCATACACTTTGCAGCATATTTGGCGTATCACCCGTGCAATCAAACGTTACAAAGCGAAACGACGTGGTTAAGTTTTTAGTCAAAGTCGCCAAAGCCAAAGCCGTTGCTTTATTAGGTGAACGTATAGTCAAGCTGGCGGCTGGTGCGTTAATTACTATTATTGTCGCGCGGATGCTGGGTCCTGAAGCTACAGGTTATTACTCTATCGTGATGACCTGGAGTGCATTTTTAGCACCGCTAGCCAATTTAGGCTTGAATAATCTGGTGCAAAAGTCGGTGCAATCTGCACCTGACCTGCGCACAGGCCAGCAAATCTTATTTACCGCAACCTGGCTACGCCTGATAGCTGGTTTGTTTTTTGCGTCGTTGATGTTTGCCGGTTTTAGCTGGTATTTGCCAACCGAATTTGAGCCTTATCAGTTGGGCGCCGCAGTGCTTTTTGTGGGTCAGCTATTTAACGCTTTTATTTTATTTGAATACCACCAGAACTATTTAGGCCATTTCCGAACCCTTGCCTACAGTAAGCTGGGCTTAGGTATTTTGGGGCTTATCGCCAAGTTAGCTGCACTTTGGTATGGCTTAGGTATTGGCGCATTATTCTGGATAGTAGGTCTGGAATTTGCAGCAGTAGGTGTATTGCAATACCAGATTTACAGGAGCTATAACGCAGAATCTGGTCGTTTAACACCGGCCTGGTTTAACTGGCAGCAAAGCAAAGAGCTATTACGTCGCTCTAGCTGGTTATGGGTTTCAGGTGTTTTATCTGTGGTTTATCTGCGTATCGATTTAATTATGATTGAGCGCATGATTGATATAGAGGCGGCCGGTGTCTACGCCGCTGTCAGCCGAATTTCAGAGCTGTGGTATGTCATACCTGCGACATTAGCAGTGCGGTATTATCCTGAGTTACTGAAAAGTCATCAGGTGAGTTGGTCTGGTTATTTGTTGCTGCTGCGAAGATACACCAGCTACTTTTTTGCGATGGCACTTGCCATAGCAGTAGTTATATTTATCGTCGCACCGCCTCTGGTACCACTGATCTTTGGTGAAGAATTTAAAGCAGGTATTTCAGTACTGCAAATCCATATCTGGGCCGGGGTGTTTATTTTTATCCGGTATTTGATAGGACAACATTTAATTATTACCGGTCAGGAGCCTTTATCTCTGGCCAGTCATGGCATAGGCGCAGTGCTGAACGTACTGCTGAACTGGTGGCTCATTCCTATTATGGGCATTGATGGTGCGGCCTGGGCCACACTAATTTCTTATGCATACGCTTCATTTTTCTTTTTATTTTTTTCCGGAAGAACCCGTCGTCAGTTATGGCAACTAATCAAGGTTAAAACTTCTGGAGTGGTGGTAGACAAAGAGACGGTATGAAAAAACAACTCCAACAAATCAGGCAAAAGCTCGACAAGGTCTTGTTACCTTATGCAGCCAAAAGCCGTCTGGCGGCAACGCTGTATTACGCATTTTTTAACCCGCATTTTCGCCGTGAGCAACATGCCACAGCGGCGGGCCGGCATCATTATCATCTGCATGAAGAAAGCAGTAGTATAGCGACCGTTATTTTACGCAGGAATATTCACCGGCTGGAAAAAGGTTTAAGCATGGTACCGCGCAAATCGTTGTTTGCGCTGGATTATATTGACGAAACTTTAACTGCATTACAAAACCTGCTGGCCGATCATCAGGCTTTAGATTTAGTACTGCTGAAATACTGCCACGACGTAATGGACAGCTATTTCTCTGTCACCCAATGGCCTGAAGGCGCCAGTCAACCTGTTACTTTCGCCGCCTTAAAAGCCCAGATCACCCCACGTTTAGCACAAAGCCGTCCTTCAGCACCGGCACCATACGAGCAAAGACCTCGCGCTGACATCAGCTACGAGCAGTTTTTAATTTTGTGCCAGCAGCGCTGCTCTGTCCGTACTTTTTTACCTCAGAGCGTGCCTAAAGCCGTTCTGGAACAAGCTGTTGCTGCTGCAGCTCAGGCGCCTAGTGCCTGTAATCGTCAACCATTTCGCTACATCGCAGCCACAGAAGGTGAAATGCTGAATAAATTAGCAAACTTACCTATGGGCACAGTGGGGTATGCCAATGGCATTCCTGCCCTGCTTGCTGTGGTTGGGGATTTAAGTGCTTATCCATTTGAGCGCGACCGCCATGTGATTTATATCGACGCCAGCTTATCCAATATGCAACTGATGCTGGCTTTGGAAACCATGGGCCTGGCCTCTTGTTCCATCAACTGGCCTGATATCGAAAACTACGAAGCCAAAATTGGCCGCTTACTGAAATTACAACCTTTCGAACGAGTCGTGATGCTGATTGCTGTGGGTTACCCTGATCCGCAGGCGTTGATCCCTCACTCCGAGAAGAAAACCGCTACGGAGTTATTAACTTATGTCTGAATCAAAAGCCTTATTAGTCGAAATCAAAGGCGTGCAGTTCCGCAATAAAGGCGCCTACCTGATGCTGCTGGCCTGTTTGCAGGGCTTAAAAACCTTAAACAACACTGAGCTGGTGTTATCGCCTGGCCCTAACCTGCCCTACCGTGAGCGTGCATTATTAGGCGCATGGCAAAAAGTTTCATTCCGTCGTAAAGCTTTGGATTTAACGCCATGGTTTGGCAAATTACCAGGATCAATGCGTAACCTGATGAAACGCTACGGCATGGTGACAGAGCGTGATGTTGACGTCATTTTAGAAGCCAGCGGTTTTGCTTATGGCGATCAGTGGCCTTTAAAGTTTCTGCAAAATACCGCCCGTGAAGTAAAACGTTTTAAAGAAGCAGGCAAACCTTTTGTCTTTATGCCTCAAGCCTTTGGGCCTTTTAGTAGCGATGAAAGCAAAGCAGCAATGCGCGATATCATCCACAGCGCAGCTCTGATTTATGTGCGCGACCCGGTGTCCTTCAGCCATTTACAAAGCTGTGAAGCCAATCTGCCGGATACAGTGAAGTTAACGCCTGACTTTACCGTCGGCTTAAAAGGCCACAGCACCACAGCCCTACCTGAAATTGAAGGCAAATTTGCGGCTTTAATTCCAAACAGCAAAGTAGTGTCCAAGTTTAATCACGCCAATGCGGAAGCCGAACGCACTAACTATGTTGAAGCTTTTGCTGCTGCGGCCAATCAGCTGGTGGAATTAGGTTACGCTGTAGTGCTGGTGAATCACGAAGGTAAAGAAGATCAGCTGTTGTGTCAGGAAATTGCCCGCTTAGCGCCTTGTGAAATTATTCAGATTGAAGACCCACTAGCAGTTAAAGCCTTTATCGGCCAAAGCTCTGTGGCTATCAGCTCGCGTTTCCACGGTGCTATTAATGCGCTGAGTCAGGGTGTGCCTTGTATCGCCACCAGCTGGAGCCACAAGTATCACGCCATGATGTCTGATTTTGGTATGGCAGATTATTGCCTGGAAAAACTCTCTGCCGTCAGCCTGACGCAAAAAGTCAGTCAGTTACTGGCTGAACAGGAAGAAATCGCGCCTCGTCTGGCAGAAAACGCCGCCAAACTGAAGCAGAAAAACCAAACCATGTGGCAAGGTTTATATAAAACTCTGGATAAATACTTAGGCCGTTAAACTGATAATGGGGTCAGCTCAAATGGTGCACACTTAACCATATGAGCTGATCCGATTTTTGTATCCGCTTCACAATGAATTTCATTTTTATCAAAAAACCCACTTGACACTATTCGACAAACATATTTTTATCATTATTTTCATTTTAAACTTTTTAGTCTAGACTTTTAAAAAGTCAGGCTAAGGAGTTGTATATGCCTATTCCTATCACTATAGCGGACGATTCAGCGCTGTCCCGTAAAACCATTCGAAGGGCATTACCTCCGCAATGGGATGTCAGCATTTGCGAAGCCACAAACGGTAAAGAAGCGATCACTGCTGTTGAAAATGGTCTGGCTGAAGTGTTGTTTTTGGATTTGCAAATGCCGGAAATGGATGGTTATCAGGTGCTGACCTACTTAAAGCAGCATCATGAAAAAGCTGTGGTCATCGTCATTAGTGCAGATATTCAAACACAGGCGCAAGCATTGGTCAGCGCTTTAGGCGCCTTTCGTTTTCTGAAAAAACCGCTGGATCCCCTTTTGCTTGCAACCACACTTAAAGAGCTTGGGCTGCTATGAGCGGGCAATTTTTGTCCGAAGAACAGCGGGATGCATTACAGGAAGTGCTGAACATCTCAATGGGTCAAGCAGCTGACGTACTGGCTCGACTGATCCAGACACAGGTGCAACTATCTATTCCATCGGTAAAGCAAAGCAGTCGTCAGGACTTTATCGGATGTTTAAAGGAGCCGGTTCAACAGCATTTGGCGCAACAATCCTTTTTGGGTGAGTTGAGTGGCGAAATGATTTCACTGATGACCGACAATGGCAACGAAGCTATAGCCAAACTGATGCACTACGATACACCTCTGCCAGAACAAGATCGGCAAGAGTTGTTGCTTGAACTCACCAATATACTGGCCGGGGCTTGCCTGCACGGTTTGATCTCTCAGCTGAATTTTAAAATCCAGTTGGCAGCACCTGTGCTGTTCAACCCCGCCTCACTTTGTAGTGAACAATTAAACTGGCAGCAGGCTTTATTAATGGAGGTTCAGTTTCAAATTCCGGAAACCAGTTTCCACGCCCGGATCCTTATTTGCCTGAAACAGGATTCACTGTATCCATTAATGCACCACTTAGATATGCTATTACAATGATCACCCGCGGATCGTAACCTATGATAGATGAACAACTGGCTTCACAACTGATCAGACAGCTGCCGATAGGCGCATGCCTGCTAACACCTGATTACACCATAGCGTTATGGAACGATTTTTTTGCTGAGCGTTTGCAAATGCCCGTAGAACAGACGCTAGGCCGCAACCTGTTGGAGCTTTTTCCTGATCAGGCCAGATTTCTTAAACGCAAACTAGATTCGGTATTTATACTGAAAAACACCAGCTTTAGTTACTGGGAGCAACGCCCACATATCTTTCAATTTAAAAGTACACGACCTGTCACAGGGCAAGAAGAACTGATGTACCAGAATATGGAAATAGTGCCTATTTTCAACGATGAAGGTCAGATCAGCCACTTGTTTCTTGCCATTACAGATGCCACCACCACAGCGTCCTATTCCATTGCACTCAGACAAGCGCACAGCCAATTGGAAGATGAGCACAAGGCGCAGGCCGAATTAATCCGTAAACTGGAAGAAGCACAGAATCAATTGCTGCAGGCAGAAAAAATGGCGTCGATAGGACAGCTGGCTGCCGGGGTGGCTCATGAAATTAATAACCCCATTGGCTTTGTATCGTCAAATCTGGAAACTTTGCAGCATTATTGCCAGAGCTTAGTTCAGGCGCTGGACTTCGCCGGACAATTGTTGGCAAAACATCCGTCTGCCGAATTAGCGTCCAACTATCAGCAGTACAAAACTCAGCATAATCTCGACTTTTTACTGCAGGATATGCCAGAACTTATCACTGAATCTCTGGAAGGCACAGGCAGAGTTATGTCTATTGTCAAAAGTCTGAGGGAGTTTTCTCATGTAGACAGTACGGAGTGGAAAGAAACCAGCCTGATTGATGGCATGGAAAGCACACTGCGTATTATCAATAACGAATTGAAATACAAGGCCACTATTCATAAAGACTACCAAGAGCAAATGCCATTGGTGTATTGTCAGTCGATGCAAATCAATCAGGTTTTTATGAACTTACTGCTCAATGCTGCCCAGGCGATGGAGCAGCCAGGTGATATTTATATCCGGATAAGCACAGCAGGTGATTTCGCCAGGATCAGCATACGTGATACTGGAACAGGTATAGCACCACAGCATCTGACTAAGGTATTTGAGCCATTTTTCACCACAAAACCGGTAGGGGCAGGCACTGGATTGGGCCTGTCATTGTCCTACAGCATTATCCAAAAGCATCAGGGGAAATTGAGTGTCACCAGCCCTGCAGGGCAAGGTGCAGAGTTTGTGATCCAATTGCCATTGTTAGCAACCCCAAAGGAGTAACAACAAAGCTCCAGCTATCCTGCCAGTGGAAAATACAAGGTAAAGCGACTGAATAATCCTGGCTCACTCAGCACTTCAATACGTCCGCTGTGCTGCAACATAATACTGTGGCACAAAGACAAGCCAAGGCCTGTGCCTTTGCCTACGTCCTTGGTAGTAAAAAAGGGTTCAAATAATCTGTTGATGTGCTGAGGTTCAATTCCTGTGCCGTTGTCTTCAATCGCGACCCAGGCCTCATTATCCTGCAGGCCTGAGCTAATTTTCAGTTCGCCGTGATCGTGAGTAATGGCTTGTCTGGCATTCATCATAATGTTCAGAAACACCTGACCAATCTGATTGGATTTTCCCATCACATACAAAGAGCCTGAGTACAGCTGTTTGTTCAGATGCAACGAATGTTTTAGCTCACCACTGATGATTTTAATGGTCGATTCAATACTTTCATTCAGATCTACCAGTTCTATCTGATCCGTATCCGGATGCGAAAAACGCCGCAGGCTCTGCACTATATCCCGGACCCTGATCGCACCTTCAAGCGAGTCAGAAATCAGTATATCGCTGTCTTCAAGTAAAAAAGCCACGTCTTCCTTTTGATACAATAACTCAAGATCTTTTTTAGCTTGTTGTTTCACGGTTTCACTTTGCGTGACATCTTCAAGCAAGCGGTAGTTATTCAGCAATGCCTTAAAAATAGATAAGTAGGTTTGAAACATATGAATATTACTGAGCAAAAACCCTATTGGATTATTCAGCTCATGCGCCACACCGGCAGCTAACTGACCCAATGACGCCATTTTCTCCGACTGAAGCAAGCTTTGTTCTATTCGTTGCTGCCGCTCTTTTAGTGACTGTGATGCTATATAGAGCTTTTTGTTTTCCACACTGGCAATAGTACTGGCGACGAAGCTGATAAATTGTCCCATGATCTTTTCTTCAGAAGGCCCAAAAGCAGCCACAGAGCCAGAACCCAGTATCAATAAAAACTGTTGCTCACGGGTTTGAATGCACTGAAACAAAGCAGAATGGATTTGAGGCCACCACTGACTGACAGACTCACCCCATCCGGGCAATAGCATCAGATTAAACACAGCGACAGAATGCCTGCCAGACAAGGCATTCACTAAAGTGCAACTCCCCAACTCGGCCTGATCGGGCCATAGCGGCGCATTTTGCTTAGCCAACATCGTAAAGTGTGTCTCTTCCAGACGTAATAACACTGCACAGTCAAACTGTACGCCCTCGGCCATCACACCAAAAAATTTGCTGAACGTATCTTCCAGCGTATCCGAACTTAAAATGGCATCCAGTCCTTTTTGCAGCAGTTGATTCAACCTGACATGCAACAAGGCACTGTCCCGCTCAAAGGTCAGCTCCAGTACTTTTTCCCGCAAATTTTCAATACTGGGCATCCGCCTCTCCAAATAAAACTGTGGCATACATCAGGTTGCCGTGCCTGTTGGTCTGATCGACGGCATAACCCTGCTCACCAAAAGTGAAAGCAATCAAAAAAGGGGCGCCGCCCAAAGCTTGCTTTACATTGTTATGCACAAATCCCATCTGATCTTTGATGCTGAGCAAACAGGCGCCACAAAAAACAATAATACCGCCGCTAACCCGTTGTGCTGGCAAAACAGAGCGGGTGCACTCACACATAGTGCCAGTCCGGCTCAGCAAACGTGATACTTCACTGGTCATTAAACAGAGTTGTTTCCCCTGCTCTACTTCAGCAAAAAGCTCGATAGAACCATCAGGGTGAAAATTAGTTGGCAAGCTCAGCATATACAAAGGCACATCCAGCTGGCTATGCTCTATGACCGACCCCAGCGGATGCAGGGTGGTCTGCTGCATATAGTTGCTGGTGATTTTTCTGTTCAGCCATCTGCTGTAGACCTCAACCGCAGGCTGATGATCAATTTCCTGTAACAAACGGCCCTGAGATTTGGTCACTATGCCCTTGTGTTCAGTAGGAATATAACCAGAATGAAAAAAGTGACTGATGGCCACCGAAGGGTAAAACACGGCGATCACTACGGCTTGCTGATGAATAGCCCTGCCATCGTATTGCAACCATTGACCTGATACGTCATCGTCGGCGCTGCTGCCACCATAGACCGGAACTTTCTTTCCCAGTACCTGTTCAATTTGCTTTAATACAGCTTCCTCTGTGCCCGGAGGCTGCATACACCACACCAATTCAGGAACCTGAAATGGCCGTCCGGCCCGCTGCAAAGCCGAAGTTAAAGCATCGCGAGTTGCTTTGGCTATATTAACGCCTTCAATCACAGCACTGCCTGAACCATAATGCCCGTCATCATCCCGGATCATAAATAGCGCCAGGCTATCCTGTTGTAAAAAAACACCCTGCTCAGTCATCACCCCCAAACAAGAGCTGCCCCCAAGCCATTGGTCAGCCACACTCGCCAGTGGTACATCTGCCAATTGGGCAATACAGCTGTGATGCCCCATCACCAATCCAAACTGAAAATGCTGCCCTGCCAGTTGCTGCTGCAAATCTTGCCAGATCTCTGCAGCAGTGCTGGCTTTACTATGTGCTGTCTTTATTTCAAACATCTGCCATTACTCCGCAGTTACTTTCACAGAAGAAACCAGCAAGGTCCATTTTTTCTGACGTTTCGCTTCGATCTGCTGCAGCTTGGCAATACTCTGACTGGTAAATACATGACCATGAGGCAGCAATAAAATTCGGTTTTCATTGTACAAAGGACGCTCCAGCATCATACCGGGTTCCAGTTCATTGGTTTCAAGCTGCTGATGAGACGAAGCAATAAGTTCTGAACCGGACAGCTGCTCAACGGGTAAACTGGACAAAATCTGCAATAACACCGGGTCATACGAGCTGCCCTGTTGCATTTTCAATTGCACTATTGCGTTGCTAAATGCGCTGTCTTGCGGTCCCTCAAGCTTTTCTATCATCAACCAAAAATCTCTGGCCAAAGCAACAATACGTGCCCCCAGCGGTATATCAGTGCCCACCAGGCGATCAGGACTACCAGAGCCGTTGTAACGTTCATACTGGTGATAAATCGCATCCGACATCAATGCCAGATGGCTGGCAGGTAATAACATCAACTGAGCCATGGCAGGATGAGTGCTATATTGCTGACGCTCGGTGCCATCCAGCACATGATACGACTTGCTGTATAGCGTCGGATCCATGCCTAATAACCCTAACTGCGACAATAAGCCCGCCATCACTATTTGCTGCTGTTCTTTGGGTTCAAGTTTCAGGTGAGAACATAACAAATGACAGGTTCTGGCCACATGCTGAGCAAAATGACCGTTTAAATGCGGATTGACACTGATGAAGTTAAAGAGCAAATCCAACAAAGACTTATGTTCAAGCTCCAGTTGTTTTAACACTTTACGTAACTGAGCTGTACGCTTGGATACATGCTGCTCCAGCAGATGATTCATGTCCTTCAGTTTGTGATTTTGTATACTGAGTTTTTGCTGCAACTCTTTATTTTGTTTAATCAGCAGGTATTTTTCTGCCGACTCTCTAACCTGCACCACAAGCGCTTCATTACTCCAGGGCTTTTGAATGTAGCGTTGGATTTGCCCCTGATTAATGGCCACTATCGTTGAATCAATATCGGCATAACCTGTGAGTACCAGACGCTGACTATCAGGACAACGCTGTGCTGCAAATTGCAAAAATTCAGCCCCTGTCATACCCGGCATGCGCATATCGCTGATAATGACCGCAAACTCTTGTTTTTCCAGCAGCAGCAGTCCTTGTTCGCCTCCAGTTGCTGTCACTACGTCAAAACCAGTTGCCATCAGCAGGCGCTGCAACGATTTGAGGATACTGATTTCGTCATCCACGCAAAGCACAGCAGCACGAATAGGTGTTGTAGCGGTAGTAATAGATGGATCTGCAGTGGTCATCATTAGGCCTCCGACACAACAAATATCTTATTTGCCTCTAATGTCGCATTTGTCTTAAACCTATGCTAAATTCAACCAAACTGCAAGAATGAGGCTAAAAAAATAAGAATGAAAACTCTGACGCCTGGGGAAATTGCTCACTATTGTGACGTGCATCAACGCACTGTCAGCCGCTGGATAGCTTCAGGGCAACTCAAAGGATTTAAGTTACCTGGCCGGGGTAACTACAGAGTAGTGCTGGAAGACTTTATTTGCTTTTTGCAGCAGCAAAAAATACCTGTACCCCAGGCTTTAACCAGCACAACGACAGTCTTAGTGGTTGATGACGAAGTTGCTTACAGGCGCGCTATACTTCGTGTGCTGCAATCTGGCGGATTCAACGTCATGATGGCAGCTGATGGATTTCAGGCAGGAGCCCTGCTGCTACAACATAAACCTGCGGTGATGACCCTCGATTTACAGATGCCGGGGCTGGATGGCTTTGAAGTCCTGAAATTTATCCGCCAGCATCCGGAAATAAACCAGATAAAAATTCTGGTGATTTCAGGCTTAGGCCAAACAGAACTGGACAAAGCAATAGCGGCCGGCGCCGATGCGATCTTGAGCAAACCTTTTGACAATGCACAGTTACTTGACGTCATAGCCCGGTTAACCCTGTAACAAGCCCGCCAGGAGCTGAAAATGCACAGTAAAATACTGATCGTGGATGATGAAGCTGCTGTGCAGCGAAGCCTTGAACGTTTGCTTTGCCGTGCGGGTTATCAGGTAATAGTCGCCAGCAGTGGCGCTCAGGCACTGGAATTGTTGACACAGCATCAGGTGCACATAGTACTGACGGATTTCCGCATGCCCTTGATGTGCGGCAATGAGTTGCTCAGAGCAGTGAAAAAACATTACCCACAGATAGTGGGTCTGATCTTAAGTGGCTACGCCGACTTTAATGCGGTGGTGGAAACACTAAATTCGGGCATTGCGTATAAGTTTTTGCAAAAGCCATGGACAGACCATCTGCTATTGGACGAAATTCAAAGCTCCGAACTTGAATACCAACGACGTACTCAACCTGATTTATATACTCAGTTATTGATCAGTAGTCAGGACGCCTTGATAGAGGTGAACACACAAGGTCAGATACTCAGGGTCAATGCCGCCTTGGCCAAATTGTGGCAGCTTGATCCAGCCAACATCAGCAACAGCCCTTTGTCTGCATTTCTGCCTGCTCTGCCCATCGAGCAACTTCAGCAGTTTTTAATGAGTCAGCAAAGCACCTTATTGTGCCTCGATCATCAGCACCATGAAGTAGAATTAAGCCACAGGTTGACTACAGCTGAGCACTTGCTGCTGAAACTGGAGCGACTGGAGCCCTTGCCACAATTCAGTTCAGATTTATCCAGTCTGAGTAACCTTTTAAACCATCAACAAGCCTGTCAGGTGCTGGAGCAGCATATTGCAGCACAATCTGGTCTGATAGCAGTTGCAGTGCTGGACATAGATAATTTCAGTTTGATCAATGACGCTATCGGCTATCACAAAACTGATTTACTGATCAATAAAGTAGCTTTCCTGTTGCAGCAACAGCTCAAAGCCGGTCAGCATCTGGTGTACTTGTCCGGCGATAAATTCGCACTGATTTTTACCCATTGCCGCGATGAAATGGCGATACAACTGGCGATGAGCGAATGCCTATCTGTGTTTGATAAACCAGTGATGCATGACGAGAGGTTAATGCAGCTGAATTTTAATTTGGGCTATGCCATAGCGCCGGATGACACTGTGATCGCAGAAAAATTGCTGAAGTACGCCAACCTTGCCTGCAGAACCAACAGAAACAATCAGCACCATTTTTATATGCGCTTTGAACAGGCCATTCTTGAAAGTAAAAAACAACAGTTTGAAATTAGTAATGCTTTGTATAACGACATCGAACATAACGGCTTCAGCCTTAACTTCCAGCCTAAAATTAGCCTTGCTGATGGTCGGATCCGGCAAGCCGAAGTTCTGTTGCGCTGGAATCATCCAACCTTAGGCAGTATTTCTCCTGCTTTATTTGTGCCCATCGCTGAACGGGACGGACAGATTATCCGTATAGGTCTTTGGGTGCTGGAGCAATCCTTAATAGCCTTGCGCTCCTTCTATCAGCAAGGTCTGGAGTTAGACTGGCTCAGTATCAACGTCTCAGGCCGTCAATTACAGGATCCGACCTTTAGCAACTCGTTGCAACAACTGCTTAGAAGTTATGGCATAAAGCCAGAACAAATTGAGCTGGAAGTAACTGAAACCTATCTGATGGAAGATATTGAATTGAGTAATAAAGTATTGTTACAGCTGCATCAGATAGGTGTGCGTATCTCGATGGATGATTTTGGCACTGGTTATTCGTCACTGGCGTATCTGACCAAACTGCCTATTGATGAGGTGAAGCTGGACAGATCCCTGATCACTGAGTTAAGCAGCGATTTACAGAGCCAGGGCATGGTCAGAAATATTATCCGGATGGCCCATGATTTGAACCTGGTGGTCACAGCCGAAGGAATAGAAACGCAAGAACAACAACAGTTGCTCAACGCCATGGACTGCGACCTGCTCCAAGGCTATTACTACAGTAAACCCCTGACTGAAAAAGACTTTATCACAATACTCAGACAACAACCCTTTGCAGGAGGACTCAGCAATGCCCACTAAAGACTTTCTGGTGTTGCTGATTGATGATGACGAGCTGATTTTACGGGCTCTGAAACGAACACTGAGTCGTTTGCTGCCACACTGGGCTGTTGAAACTATGCAGGATGCACATCAATTAACCGAACGTTTGTCCAAAGGGCCGGCGCCTGATGTGGTGATGACGGACAGGCTGATGCCGGGCATACAGGGTGAGCAAGTGTTGCAACAAGTTCAGCAACTCTGTCCTCTGGCACTGCGCTGTATACTGACCGCTGACAACTCGGCCGATCTATTGATCCAGGACAGCGCACTGATCCATTTTTTCCTGGCGAAACCTTTTACCGATGAACAACTGTTGCAGGTTTTTTCCTGCGCTGAACGGCTGCAAGCATTGAACTTCTCTCCGGCTGAACGAGCCTATCTGGGTCGCCTTTGTGTATTGCCGGTCCTGCCGCCTCTGTACCAGAAAATAGAAGCGATGCTCAACAAAGCAGAGTTCCAGCTCAAAGATATCGCTGAACTGATCTGCCACGATCCGGTCGTTAGCAGTAGGTTGTTGCAATTAGCCAACTCCGCCTTTTTGGGGTTTTCTCGCCCGACTATCTCTTTGACCGAAGCCATCAGCAGGCTTGGGCTGGATCTGATGAAGTCTATAGTACTGGCTCTGAAAAGCAGTCTGGCTTATCAAAGCCATATCAGTGCAGGCCAACATCAGCGTATTACGGAACAGGCCTTTCATCAGGCTTGTCTGGCGCGTAATCTGTGTAAGCAAGCAGGTCTTGGCAATGACATTCAGGATTCTGCATTTTTAGTCTCCTTGTTTGACTGCCTGGGCTGGATGGCAGAGCATTTGCAGCAGCCCTCTATGGCTGACGAAGACAGCTGTCACTTTTCAATGATTTCAGCTTACTTGCTGACGTTGTGGGGATTTGACCAGAGCTTAGTGCAAGCGGTTATTCTGCCCGACGAGCTGGAAGACTGTCAGTCGCTGGCGGGAGTTATACATTGGCTCGCCCACAAAGCGGCTCAATTTAAAACTATTCAGCTAAAAGAAACTGACCAACATATTCTCGAAGCACTGCAGCTCTACCCTGCCTGGACAGAGCTGCAAGCAAGTATTAAGACCAGCTAACCCAACCAAAATACCAGGACGCCAGAATCACCAGGCCAAACGCAATGCGGTACCAGGCAAAAATCTCGTAACTATGGTTAGAAACAAAGCGAACAAAGGTTCTTACTGCAATTAAAGCGCTGACAAAAGCCGCGACAAATCCCACGATAAACATCGGCATTTGTTCGAAACTCAGTACGTCGCGGTGTTTGAAAATGTCGTAAAAAGTGGCGGCAAACATGGTAGGTACAGCCAGGAAAAATGAAAACTCAGCGGCAACTTTACGATCAAAACCAAAAAACAGACCGCCGATAATAGTAGCGCCAGAGCGCGATGTGCCGGGTATCATCGCGATAATCTGAGCACAGCCAACTTTTAACGCATCTTTCCAGCTGATTTCATCTACATCATGGATCTTCACCGCATGAGTGCGGCGCTCTGCATACAAAATCACCAGACCGCCCAACACCAGCATAGTGGCCACTGTAATGGGGTTAAACAGATAAAGTTTGATGTATTTAATAAATAGTAAACCAACAATGGCTGCAGGCAGGAAGGCAACAAACAAATTCAGAACAAAATTCTGTGCTTTTTTATCATGAGTAATGCCGGTCGCTACGCTGATAAACCGCTTCCGGTATTCAAAAACGACGGCCAGAATAGCACCAAGTTGGATCGCGACTTCAAAAACTTTGCCTTCGTTGTAAAAGTTAATTAAATCTCCCACAACAATCAAATGTCCTGTGCTTGAAACCGGCAGGAACTCGGTCAAACCTTCGACTATCCCCAGTATTAAGGCCTTGAGTAAAATTAAAAAATCCATGAGAACACCATAAATCAGGCGGGTAGCCTTGCAATATCAATGAGGCGCCTATTATCTGCATCTGTGTCCTGCTTGTCACCCTTAATCATGAATTCGCTGGTCAGGCAGAGAAAATATTTGCGCTTATGCAGTGTATTGCGGCGCCAAATCTTCTACTATCAAGTTATCATTTTTTTCAAATGGGATTATTCCTTGCTCCTCTCGCGACACTACAAGGCGACCGATAACAGCAGAGCAAGCAGTTTGCTTTATTTTTGTGGTTTAAGCTTTTTCGGCTGCCTAGCAAACTTTCTTGCTCTGGAGTTTCCGCTGGGCACCCCTTTACTATTGGGAAATCTGGCTTTTATTGTCGTCATGCAACGGCTTGGAATACTGTACGCTCTTGCTTGCGCCCTTGTCGTCCTGATGCCTTTGAGCTCACCCGTCTATTGGGCCTGTTCCTTATTGCAGTTAATGGTGTTTCTACCAGCCGTAAATAACAGCAGAAAACGTCGGACGGCCGTCGTGCTTTACTTTTTTGCCTGCGTATTTTTATTACTTTACCTATCAGAGGATACACAAAGGTTCAATTGGGTGCTGATAAGCGCATTGATATTGACTGTCACTCTGCTCATCCTTAAACGTTGCGCCCGGCTTTTTAAAGTTCAGGCTGCAGGCCCTGACGAAAAACGTCGTCAGCCACTAAAGTCACAGCTAGCCAGCCGCATTGCTTTACTCGCTGCTATTCCCTGGGCACTGATGATTAGTGTATTGCTGCATGGCACAGTCGTACTGAATTTATCCACTCATGTCTCGGAGCTCGCCAGCCAACAACAACTAATAGTCAATCAACTCAAACAACGACTGTCGTCTTATCAGGCGGAATTAAAACTGGCCTCAGGTTATGCGCTCCTGGTAGGTGATGAACAAAGTTTGCAACAATTGGTCCGAAGCCAGCCTGAATTTATTTCTGCGTTGCGAACAGATCCTGTAGGTAAAGTAACGGCTTTTTTCAAAGAACAGATAGCACAGGATATTCAAGGCCATTCAGTTGCTCACCGCGATTATTTCAGCAAACCGCAGCAAACGGGCTTGCCTTATATTAGCGACGTATTTCAGGGCCAGAAGCTTGGACGGGATCTGTTGTTTGCCCTGAGTATGCCGCTGTATCGGCAGCAGGAGTTCACTGGAGTATTGGAACTGTCCGTAGCGCTGCAGAGGCTGACAACGGCCTTAAAGGTGCCGCAGCCCGATCCAGGTCTGCAGTTATTGTTGACAGACGGCGCCGAGATAAAAATCTGGGGCCTTGCGGACCCAAACGAAACCGGCTTGCAGGTTGATCTGGCGACAGCTGCACTGGCAGAGTCTAAGCCCTATTTAACCCACTCTCCTTTTCATCGTCAGAGTCATCTGCATTTTAATCAAACAGGCGATAAAATCCGAATAAGCAGCGCGGTTGAGGGTACTAATTGGCAATTACTGCTGTTTTGGGATCACAGTTATTTAGCACTGTATTACCAACTTCTGACCTTTATCGCCTTGTTCGCCGTTCTGGCTGGTATTGAGTTGTTATCACGCAGCAGTCAGCGTTTTGCTTCGGGTTATACCCTGGCTTTACAACAACTGATCAGCAGTATTGAAAGCATGAAGCTCGGCTCTTCTCAAACCCCCAGGCAACAGCTGGATAATTCCGCGCTGGAGTTTGAGCAATTGTTGACCAGCTTTACCTCATTGCAGCAACGCTTGCATGCGGGTCATCAGGCATTGCAGGCTGCTCTGGCGGATAAAACCACTCTTAGTCTGCAATTGGAGCAAAGGGTGCAGGAAAGGACTGCGGAACTTTCTATAGAGCGGGATAAAGCGCAACAATTGGCTTTGGCTAAAACCCGCTTTCTCGCCAATATGAGCCATGAGCTACGTACACCTCTGACAGTTATTCTTGGCTTCATTCAACAAATTTTGATACAACCTCATGCCCCGCAACTGCAAAGCCAGCTGCAAACCATAGATAGTCAGGGCAAATTTTTACTGCAGATCGTCAACGATATTCTGGACGCTGCGAAAATGGAGGAAGGTAAACTTCCACTGGAATTACAACACTTTGAGTTGCAACCATTGCTCTGTGAGCTGCATCAAAGCATGCTGCCAGCCGCAACGGCGAAATCACTGTCTTTCAGCCTGGACTGCCGCTACCCACTGCCACGCACTTTGCATACAGACCCATTGCGGCTGAAACAAATTCTGATGAATCTGGTTGGCAATGCACTTAAATTTACTCAGCAAGGTGAAGTGCGATTATCTGCAGCGATAAAGCAAGGTCAGTTACAACTGACAATTTCCGATACAGGCCCCGGCATCAGCGAACAGATGCAACAAAAGCTGTTCACAGCTTTTGAGCAAGGCGACCCCGGTATCAGCAGGCAGTTTGGTGGCACAGGACTGGGTTTATATATCTGTAAACAACTGGCAGATTTAATGGGATGCCAACTTGTTTTGCACAGCGTGCCGCAGCAAGGTAGTCAGTTTTCTTTGCTTATTCCTTTACCTATCCACGCTGAGCTCTTGCTAAAAGCGCCCAAACCTCAATCCAACACCCAACTGCAGATCAAGCAGCAAATCCCACAGTGGACTGGCTCAGTGCTTATTGTTGACGATGTCCCTGACTTGCGTTTATTGTTCAGTACTTTACTCAGTGCAACAGGGCTTGAAATCCAAACCGCAGTCAATGGTCTTGATGCTTTGCAAAAAGTCGCGCAGCAATCCTTTGATTTACTGCTAATGGACATGCATATGCCGGTGATGGATGGCCTGACGGCGTCTCGTGAACTCAGACGTCAAGGCTATCAGATGCCTGTAATAGCATTGACTGCAGACGTGCAGATAGAACAACGCCAACTCTGCCTGGCAGCAGGCTGTCACGCAGTGCTGACTAAACCTGTACAGGTTGAATTGCTCTACAGCACTATTGCTGAATTTTTGCCTGCTAAAAACGCCTCTTCCATCCAGACCGAGGTTCAGCAACAGCTCGAAGAGCTAACCAGCATGTTCCGCGATACTTTACCCAGTGTTGCACAAGAGCTGGAACAACTGATGCAATTACAGCAACCTGAGGCAACTGCAGCACTATTGCACCGAATTAAAGGTACATCCGCCTGTTTTGGTTTTACCCGCATCAGTGCACTGGCAGCAACAACAGAGCAAGCTTTAAAAGAAGACCATTGGCCTGCAGAGCAACTGCACCAACTACTGCAGCAAATCCGGCAAGAACAGCCTTAAAGTCGGACCGCGCCGTGGCGTTGCACCTTTTGCTCTATGGCCAGACTTAACAAGTCCGGTTTGGCACAGACCAGGCTAAACAACTTAGCTGCTCTGGTAATACCGGTGTAAATCAGTTCGCGCGTCAGCACAGGGCTGAACTGGTCCGGTAACACCAGCACAGCATGGCGGAACTCCGAGCCCTGCGATTTATGCACAGTAATGGCAAAAGCCGTTTCAACTGGCTGTAAACGGCTGGGCAAGACCCAACGCACAGCTTTACTGTTGTCCTCTGATGCAAAAGCCACAGCCAGGATCCATTTGCCCTGATAAGGTCTGGATAAACAAAGCCCCACATCGCCATTCATCAGGCCAAGCGCATAATCGTTTTGTGTCACCATCACAGGCCGGCCCGCATACCACTGACTACTTTGCTCAGTACTGTGCTGAATAAGCCCGGCCTGCAGCAACATCTTTTCCACCGCCAGATTCACCTGCTCCACACCAAAGGGACCCTGCCGCACAGCACAAAGCAATTGGAAGGCCGAAAAGTCAGTCAGCACCTGCTGCGCCCACTGATCGACCTGAGGCTCGGAGGCGTCCAAGGCCGGGCCTTGTGCCATGCTAGTTAAATAAAACCCGAATCCCGCTGCATCCTTGAGCTGAGATTTGCCTTGTCCTGTCAGTACAAAGGATTTGAGCTGCCTGAAATCCGTCGCTTCCAGATACTGCAGATCGGCATAAACAGACTGGCAAATAGCAGCGACTTCCGCAGTTTGGCCGCCATTCACCGCAGTGGCTAATTTGGCGATACCACTGTGGGGGTCAAATCGATGGCTGACTCTGAGCATACCTATTTGCTGTTCCAGCGCTTTGCCTTGCGGGCTGATTAGTTGCTGCGGCAATGCTACAGCAGAGAGTTGGTTTAACCAGGCTGCAGTGTCCGGCCAATATTGGCCCTGCTCTGCCCATTGGCACAGTTGTGCCATTAAAGCTCCGGCTTCCACTGAAGCAAGCTGGTCTTTATCGCCTAATAAAATCAGTCGCGCATGAGCTGGCAAGGCCGACAATAACGCTGCCATCAGCTCCACATCCAACATAGAGGCCTCGTCAACCACCAGCAGATCCAGCGCTAAAGGCTCAAATTCATTTTGCTTAAACTGCCGGCTTTGCGCTCGTGCGCCCAATAACTTATGCAAAGTGGAAACATCAGTCGGCACCTGGCTTTTGATCTCAGCCGATGCTGGCTGTTTATCCAACGTACTGCGGATCGAGCTTCTAAGCCGCACTGCCGCTTTGCCTGTAGGCGCCGCCAGCTGAATAGTCAAAGGCGCAGCGCCTTGCTGTTGCTGTAATTGCTGCAGCACCAGCAGTAATTTCACCACAGTAGTGGTTTTTCCTGTGCCAGGGCCGCCGGTAATAACGCTAAAACTGCTGCTAGCCGCTATAGCGCAGGACAAACGTTGCCAGTCCACTGCGTTAGCTGCGGTTGCTGGAAACAGTGGATCCAACAACTGGTTCAGTACAGATGGATTGATAGTCTGGCGCAGCTGCTGACTGCGCTCACTGCTTTGCTGCAAATACAATGCGATCTGCTGCTGATAGCTAAAATAACGCCGCATATACAAGGCATTGTTGGCATACACAAAAGGCTGATTGTTATCCTGCTCTAACTGAAACAAATCCGGATAAAGCGCCATCAGCGCCAGCCAGTCTTGTTCCGACTGCTGTGGCAGTCGTTGTAGTGGTAAACACAAATGGCCCTGCGACAGCGCAAAACTGCACTGACCAATTAACAACGCAAGCGCAGCTGGCAACTGTTGCTGCTCGCGGAAAAAAGTCACCAGGGCTTTATCCAAAGCCCGCCAGTCTTTGCCCTGCATCTGCAGTTCCAATAATTCTGAATCAGACATGGGCTAGCTCCTTCGCAACCAATTGCCCTTGCAGCAGAGCGTCCAGCTTGTTCACCAGCTCCAGCGGAATATCCACAGCAAGCACACCTTTGTTTGCCGCCTCACCACCACGCAAGAACCAATACAAAGCGCCGCCTAACTGCTGCTCTGGCTGGTAGCCTGCCAGACGGCTTTTTAATAAACGATGAATAGCCACAGCATACAAAGCTGCCTGCACATCGTAGCGATGCGCCAGCATTTGCTGGACCAAGGCCGGGCTGTCGTACTGACCATCCGCTATGTAGTTCGATTTATAGTCCAGCACCCAGTAGCGGCCATCCTGCTCCAAAGTTAAGTCGATAAAACCTTTTAACATGCCTTGTAGCTGAGTGGTGCGAAGTGCTGGCCTCGGCCATTCCAACCACAGATACTGCTGTACTAAAGCGTCCAGCTGCGCGCTGCTGCACTGCTCGACCGACAACCAAAACTCCAGTTCTGCGCGGTAACTGCCGTCCTTAAGTGTGCTTAAGCTGGTCTGTTGATCCGGCCACAGTGGTGTGTGAATAAGCTCATTCAGCCACTGCTGTAATGGCGTTATAGCGGCGGCTAAATCGTCAATTTCAGGATAAGGTGCTTGTTGCTCAGCCCAATATCTGAGTTGCCAGCTGTGCTCTGACAATTGCTGCACCAGGCCATATTTCTGCATTAATGGGCCTAAGCCCTGTTGCCATAACTCCGGCTGCTGCGCTAACAGCTCAAACCCCTGAACTGCGCCCCACTCCAGGGCGTCATGTAAAAAAGTACCAGCCTGACTGCCACGGACAAATCCCTGCGCCAAAGTCACAGCTTTGGCTGCTATTGGCTCTATTAGCTCCTGCACTTGCTCTGCTGCCAGCTCCTGCTGTAATTCTTGAAACAGCTCTGCCGCTTTACTATCCTGCTGATGTTGCTCCAGCAAAGCACTGTAACTGGCGATCCACCACAGCTCTTTCACCGAACGGGTCATTTGCGCATAAGGCAATAACTCAGCGTTTTGGTCCTGCAACTGCACTTGCGTACGCTGCTGTGCGAAGTTGTCAGCCAAGCGAATATCAGGCTGTGCAAGCAAAGGTGATAACTGCTCTGACAAAGCTACTGGTGAGAGCAGCGCATCATCAGATAACAAATAACCTATGGCGCTTTGCTCTTTGACTGGCATCAGCCCCACCCAGCAATAATGCCGCGCCCTGGTTAAGGCCACATAGAGCTTACGCATATCTTCGGCCAAACGTTCGCGCTCAGCCTGCTGAGTTTGCTGCTCAGTGGCTTGCAGCACCACCCTGAGTTCACCATCCTGGTGATAACTGACAGGGCCTTTGCCGGCTTCGACGGCACGGGCTAAAGCGATAAAAGGCAAAAATACCAGCGGGTATTCCAACCCTTTGGACTTGTGAATAGTGACAATTTTAATCAGGGCTTCGTCGCTTTCTAAGCGCAGTTTTTGCTGCTCAGCAGCTAAATCACCTTGGCCTGCTAAATGCTCGGCCAGATAACGAATTAAGGCTGCCGGGCCTTCTAATTCCATAGAACGTTGCTGCAACAGTTCAGCCAAATGCAGAATATCGGTTAATAGCCGCTCGCCTGCTGGTTGTTGCTGTAAAAACTCGGCCACAGCAAAATCGCGCATCAGCTGCCATAACATCACCAGCACACCTTGCTGTTGCCAGAGTTGCTGATAGGTAGCAAACCGCGCCAACTGCTGCTCCCACAGCAGCTCGTCCTGCAGCAACTGTTCAAGTTCGGTATAACTTAACGACAAGCTCCAGCTCGACAGCGCTGAGCGCACCAGGCTTTCACGTTGTGGTTCAGCGCAGGCGCGCAACCAGAGCAATAAATCTAAAGCCACCGGGCTTTCAAACACAGCACCTTTGTCAGATAAATACACTGCAGCCAAATTGCGCTCGGCCAGGGCTTTTTTAATGGCATTGGCTTCCTGCTGGTTATTCACCAGCACAGCTATATCGCTGGTTTTAAGCGCAATGAACTGATCTTCCTTCACAAAACCTGTATGGCCTGCCGCACTACCCGTTAAAAATACGGCTATTTGCTCAGCGCAGGCCTGTGCCATTTCCGCCAGGCACGCCGCTTTGCTAAAGACTTTGCCATCAGCGGAAGCTTTAATACAAAACTCCAGCGCTGTAACAGGCTGTTGCTCTGCGACAAAAGTTTCTTTACGCCCCTGCGCTTCAACCGGGTAAAAACTTAATAAATCCGGCCGCCCCAGCACAAAAGCGCCTAAAGCACGCTGTTCGGCATAATTAAATAAGTGGTTGACCGCACTGACCATAGCATGAGTAGAACGGAAGTTTTTCGGCAGTTGAAAGTGCCGGCCAGCTGTGGCTTGTTTGGCGGCTAAATAGCTATAAATATCAGCACCCCGAAAGGCATAAATGGCCTGTTTCGGGTCGCCTATCAGCAAAATACCGCAGTCGTTTCTGTTTTGACTCAGCTGATACACAGCATCAAACAGCTGATACTGCACAGGGTCGGTGTCCTGAAATTCATCAATCAGCGCCAGCGGGAATTTGCGTCTGAGCCGCTCAGCCAATAAGCCGCCTTCATCTTTTTGCAACGCTTGCTGCAAGCGGCTTAATAGCTCATCAAAACCTAGTTCAGAGCGCTCTAACTGCAACTGATGGAAACGCCGTGCAAACCAAAAAGCGGCATGCAGCACTAAATCCTGCTCTGGATCTGGCAAAGCCGCCAGTACGTCGCCCAGTTTTGCCATAGCCTCAAAAGCCGGATGATCTGGCACCGGGCCTTTAAAGGCTTCAGCTAAACCTTCAGGCGTTAAGCGGCTTTGGCCTGTTTGTAAATCCGGATCAACCATCTCAGGGTCGCTTATCCAGACCACTAGTTTGGCCAACCAGCTATCGAGATATCGCGCCTGCAATTTGCGGCCATCCACTTCTTTACGCTCTATAGCGCCATGCAGCAAAATCCGGATTTCGCTGACCCAGTTATTCCAGGGTGCTTTGAGTTCTGCCAGTTTTTGCTTACGCTCTGCTTTCACTTCAGGCAATACCACTGCGGGTCTGGCAGGTTCACTAAATAACGACAGATGGCTGATAAGCGGCAGAATTTTTTTGCGTAAGGTCTCAGGGTTTTGCAGCAGTTGCCAGACGGTCGCTATATGCTCTTCCGGCAGCGGGTAATAAAAATTACGCCAATAATCGCGCATCACATCCAGCTGCAACTGCTCGACGTCTGTCACCAGGTTTTGTTCAAACAAATAACCGCTAGAGAGCGCAAATTCGGCCAGCACTTTGTTACACCAGCCGTGAATGGTAGAAATGGCGGCTTCATCCAGATACTGCACCGCCAGTTCTAACTGATAAGCACAATGCGGCCACTGCTCCGGGGTAAATTCGCTGCGCAGGCTTTGTAAAAAAGGGTCGGCCTGCTCTTTATTTAAAGCATCGGTTTGTTCACGGAAATAACGGGCAGCATCAGCCAGGCGTTGGCCTATACGTTCAGTCAGCTCTTGGGTTGCCGCTTCGGTAAAAGTCACCACCAGAATATCGGGCGGTAATAAAGCTTTGTTGCAGCCATGGCCCAACACCAAACGTAAATACAACGCCGCTATGGTAAAGGTTTTGCCTGTACCGGCGCTGGCTTCAATCAGCTGACTACCGGCTAACGGAAAGGACAATAAATCCAGATTGGCTATAGCTGGTGTGATAGCGGTATTCATGCCGATACCTCGCTATAGTTGATGGCCAACAATGGCCCGTATAAAGCCGTGGCATTTTTTTCTAACTGGCCGTTTTGCCAAAGTGCTTCAAAGTGAGCAAAAGCGCGCTGTAAATAAGGACTACGCTGCACTGAGCCAGCATTAAAGTCATCACCCATATACACTCGTTCCAGCTTCGATAGCAGTTTGTCGTCCAAAGCTGCACCTTTTTCCAACTGTTTGACCAGTTCGACCCCAACATTAAATTCCAGCGCCAGCGGTGCTGATAGCCCTTGTTGCATCCGCTGTAAAATCTGTGCCAGTTGCTGCTCAGCTTGTGGTTTATCAATGGGTTGCAGTACCAACTGCCCTACTCTGGACAGCAGATAAAAGCTTAATGGCACACCACTGGCACAACATAAAAGCAGTTTCAGATAAGGCGCTATAAGATGCCGCCAGTTGATCCTGCGATCCTTGATTAAAGCAACAGGCAATAGCTCGGCATAAGCCAAAGCAGAGTGGTCGGCGCTGCGCCTGAACCCTGTTAAATGTTCAGCCAGTTCGCCCTGCTGACCAACAAAACGCAGCGGATAAAAACCAGCATCTGCCACAGGAAAAGCAGATAAAAACTGCTGATAGCCCGCGGCCAGCTCGTCCAGCCCTGCGACTAAATCCTGCTGCATTAAGGCAGCACCAGAGCCCACCGCCAAGCGGCCTTGCTGGCGGAATAACTCCAGTTGTTGCTCTGTTTGTAGTTGCCACTGGCCCTGTTGTTCAACACTACGTTTTAACTCTGCCACCAGTTGCTGTTGCATTTGCCAGCGTTCCAGTGGCTCTAAAGCAAAAACTTCATCGTTAATACTGGCCAGTTCCGGCAGTTCCAACCGTACTTTTAAACGTTCATTAAAAAAGAACCGCACCGGCTCACGCATAAAATCGGCGGCTTGTTTTAAGGTCCAGTGCAACTCTTCAGGCACTGCTAGTGTTTCGCCCTGCACTGTTGCCACGTTTTTTTGATGCAAACTGGCCCATTCCTGCTGATAGCTGACAAGCTTCGAGCCCGCTTCACGGTAACGGCGGCTAAAAGGCTGCAACGGATGCTCAACCGTGATTTGCTCTAAAACATCAGAACCGTCGGCCATAGTCCAGCCTGTAGACAGATGATCACGCAGCTGACTCACCAGCACCGAAGGCGCGCGGGCGCTGTTATCAAACACGCTAAAACCTACCCAGCTGATATAAAACTGCTGACGGGCCGACAATAAAGCTTCAAGCAATAAATAACGGTCATCGTCGCGGCGCGAACGGTCGCCACTGCGATAATCCGTCGCCATCAAATCAAAATCCTGCCGCTGCTGCGCTCGTGGATAAGCGCCATCGTTCATGCCCAGCAAACAAATCACCGCAAAAGGAATAGAGCGCATCGGCAGCAAAGTGGCGAAGTTGACACGACCACTAAAAAATTTCTGCTGCAATCCACCGGCTTGTACAGGTTCGAGCAATGCCTGACGGGCAATTTGTAAACTTAACTCTTCTTCAAGTTCAGCCCCTGTGGTGTTGTCGAGCCAGCTTTGCAGTTGCTGTTGTAATTGCTGCAGCAGTTGCTGACTTTCCAGCTCGTCTGGGGCAAAGAAGTCCTGCAGCAGCTGAGTAAAGACCAAATGCCAACCAGCCGGGCTGCGTTTTACACTCAGTTGTTGCCATAACTCGTTGATCTTTTGCAGCAGCACCAGCACAGGGCCAAGTTCGGCCGCTTCTAAACCTGCTACATCGGCATAAGGTGCTATGCCTTGCCAGGGCGCTGTATTGCCTGCCACATACCCCAGCAGCATACGGCGAATGCCAAAAAGCCAGCTGTTTTGCTCAAAACCATGCTGCAAACCCAGTTGCTGACGGTGTTGCTGGTCCAGCCCCCAGCGAATGCCAGCCCCTTCTATCCACTGTTTTATCTTGGGTAAAGCGGCCGCTTTTAAGCCAAACCGCTGCTGCAAGGCGCTGATATCCAGCATATCGAACACAGTACTGGCATTTAAACGTTGCTGCTCCGGGCTTAACAAAACTTCTAACGCCTGCAATAATGGCTGCTGCTTTTTGCTTTGTTGATCGGAAATACTGTAAGGGATATAACGCAAATCGCCCATTGGCACTTTGCCAAATACAGCCTCAATTAAAGGCGCGTAGCTATTGATGTCCGGCACCATCACCATCACATCTTTAGCGCCCAGCTCTGGGTTATCGGCAAAGAGCTTAAGCAGATGATCATGCAAAATTTCTACTTCGCGCAGTGGGCTATGGGCTTTTTGAAAACTAATACTGCGCGCCGCTTCAGCTGTTAACGCTGGCCACTGGCTTTGGCTTTCTGTGATGGAGCGCAGCTGCAAAATATCGTCCTGCAACTGGCCTAATAAATGGCTGGTGTCGGGGCTTTCAAATAAATCGACTTTTTGATGGGCAAACAGCTCTTTATGAGCGGCTGTTTCATCAAACTGATCCAGCAAGCGAATATAATCCCGCCCCTGCTTGCCCCAGGCTGCCAGCAAAGGCTGAGCCTGACCAGCTAACTGCTCGGCACTGGCAAAAGCTAAAAAACCGGCCTTTTCCGGCTGGCGTCTTTGCGCTGCTTTGACTTTGTCTTTTTCGGCAATAATATCAGCCCAATACAACTGACAAGGGTTCAGCACCGCCAATAGAATCTGACAATAAGGCGCGAGAGCTGACAGCACTTCCAGCATTTGCTGCGGCAAAGACGAAATACCAAAAATAATGACACGGCGTGGTAAATTTTTTGGCGCTTGTTTCCAGCGTTTTACTTGCTGTAAAAAGGCCTGATGCAAAGAAAACCGGCTTTGTTGCTGCTGATCTGCGGGCAGCTCCGCTAAAATTGCTTGCCAGAGTTTGGCTTGCCACAGCTGATCGTCCGGCATGGCTTTCGCCTCACCATCCATTTGCGCTAAGCGATACATGCCTTTGGCCCAATCGGCAAGCCAATCTGCACGGTACACCTGATACTGGTCAAATAAATCCGCCAGTTTCAATGCCAGCTGCGAGCGTTTTTGCTGGTCTTTATCCTCACTGATAAAACGGCGCAGCAGCTCAAATTCATCCTGTACAACTAAAGTGGGCAATAAACGGAAAATACGCCAACGCAAACTGTCTTTACTAAACACCGATAAATCAGGCAGTTGCTGCTCTGGCAGCGCCAGCTGATACATACTCCAGATAAAACGGCCCGGCAACTGCACCTGCATAGCCGCAGCTATCCCCAAACCACGCTCATAGGGATCGGCTTCATCCGGGGACGCAGCAAAAGCCAGTTTCAGCCACTGAGCTATACCATTACTTTGCACCAGCACCTGCTCAAGCTCTAAAGGCGAGAGCGGATAACGCTGACAAAACTGCACTAAAAGCGAGCGCAACTGTTCCAGCTGATTGGAATGGATCACTAAAAAACCAGGCTCAAGTGCCAATGCGACAGTACTCCGTTAGTCTTTATTCGTTTGCTGTTTTAGCTATATACCTTAGTGACTTGAAGATGCAAAGAAGCTACAAGCCAGTGAGACCCCAGGAGCATAGTCAAGCTATGTGACTGGGCGAAATGGCGCAGTCAACAAAGCTGCAGCTTCAAAGACGACGGGTATAAAACTGATTTTGCCACAGTGAGTTGCATACGCCTATTGGGTTTTGTTGGAAACTAAGATTTGACGCTGATGAGTGCAGAATTTTTAGAGGGAAGTATCAGGTTTTGATTATCGTTGCACCAGAGACTTTAATTTACTACCTCAACCAGAACCTCAGTAGATTGTAGTTCAACACCATTGACATGAAAACCAAGCGAGCTTTGTTGACCTTTCAAGGTGATGTCCCCTGATTTCGGCAGTGCATCAAATTCGGCTTGCGTAATGCATATATGTTCAGGGAAAGAGTTGACTATTTCGCTTCCCACAAGGCGATAAGTACAAGTCTTTTTCCGATGCACCTCTTGCTTAGTTAACTCTAAAACAAGCTGTTGGTCAGAGCCAAACTTCTGAGTTAATACATCCGCCATACCATGTGTGATGGCTGTCCACACAAAAGCAAAGGCCAGCAACGGAAAAAGCAGCAAAAATAGGAAATTTATCGCCTTAGAATTCTCACCGTAAAGACTGGCATAGCCAATAGCGAGTAAATAGTAATGAACACAGATAGCTATAGCCGTAACAGCAATAGAAATATACAGACTGCGTGTTGACCAAGACGCTGACGGGATAAAATCAGCCATATATCCGTAAATGGCAAAGCCCATAATCACACAGATCAAAGACGTCATAACTATTCTTAAAAATGAAGGCTGTTCTTCACCAAAAAAGGAACACTTAATCTTTTTGAGCGACAAGTTTAAATACCACCTTCCAATTTATCAAAAAAGCATCAAAGACGTTTGCTGTTCAAGCTACATACCCAAGTAACCTGAAGATGCAGGGAGGCGACAAGCCAGTGAGACCCCAGGAGCATAGTCAAGCTATGTGACTGGGCGAAATGGCGCAGTCAACAAAGCTGCAGCTTCAAAGACGACGGGTATAAAACTGATTTTGCCACAGTGAGTTGCATACGCCTATTGGGTTTTGCATCGCGTTGTCTTTCCGCTGTTTAAGGCATAACACTCAAAGATTAAACTCTTGCTCCAATTTAATAATTTGCTGCTGCCATAGATTGTCTTTAGACAAAGTGGTCGCATCTACACCTAACAGCTCCAGTTGCGCTTTTGCTTTGGCAATTTGCCCAGTGGCAAGATAGGCTTTAGCCAGATTCAGCGGCACATAGGTTTGTCGGGCGACATAAAAATCAAATGGTGGAAAATTGAACTCAGCTTGGTTAAATCTGTCTTGCTGAATAAGTTCAAGCTGCGCGATAGCCGTTGTCCAGTCTCGTTCAGACATAGCAATGTCCGCCTGCAATAAAGCAGGCCATTCCGTCTGCTCACCCGGATCATGTTGTTCTGATTGAAAATACGATTTAAACAATTCTCGAGCGGCATTAACTTCGTGGTTTAACAATAACCTCCTCACCTGCCGTTCCAGTTGGGAATAATCCTCTGGTTCACCAGATGATTCGGGCCACAGAGCATCAAGCTCCTGATAAAGAGACGGGATTTCTGGTTGTAACCTCGCCAGCCAGACAATATCCAATAGCAGAGTGTGTTCCGCCTCAGCAGGCAAGGATGTAGAAGCAAGTTTGGTTTTTATAGTTTGTAATAAGCTTTTTACCTGCTCAACATCTCCGTTTAACACCATCAACTGCAATCCAAACAAGAACACATCTGCTTGCTGTACGAAACTTTTCTCCTCGCCATCCTTCATCCATGAATACATAGAGTGCCAATGATGTAGTGCTGTAGCTGTATCCTTAACTAACAAACTCATCACAATATGAATACGGTAAAACTCGTACAGATAGCTATGTTCCGCACCAAATTTTTGTGTAACTAGTCGCTGAGCGGTGTCAAGTTGTTGCTGAATCAACCTGAAATACTCCGACACAGACCTGGCACCTGTTTCCTGCATATAAAACATTATTTGTGTAGCCAGAATAAAAGGGTAAAGCTCATGCAATGGGCCGGCGGCAGCACTAATGTCTTCCAGTTTATGCCGCAAAAGTTTTCGATGTTGTTGCCAATTTGCCTTATCCCAACGTTTTTCTGTCAGATGTTTGTTATGGATATCAAGCTCATATTCAATCGTATAAAAACGTTGTTCCAACTTCTTATCTTCAGGTAGGTTAATGCTCAAGCGCGCAAATCGTTTCAAAATTTCAGGCTGTTGATCTTTATCACTGGCATAAAGTAAGACCGCATCAAGCACATACATAAATGCTTCAGCAAGCTCCGGGTCCTGTAATTCAGCTTCGTTAATTTTTTCAAACCAGTCACGTAACTCTTTTGTTAAGGGTTCAATGTGATGAGCGTCCTGCGACGCTTTTGCATAACCTACAACAATTTGGGCTGGCATTTTTCCGGATAAAAGCTGCTCCCGGAAAAGCCGCTGATACAATAAAAAAGCGTTTTCGTATTCTCCGATCCCCCGCATTGATTCACCTAACACATCTAACAACTCCAACCGGACGGGCTGGCTTAATTGCAGATCATTCACCACGGCCTCGTATCCGCGTTGCAGGATCTCTTTACCTGTGATTCTGCTATCGCCCTCTCGTGTTGGATCGGTTTGACGAAACATTTGGCTTAAATGAAATGCAACTTGTTGTGCAGAAAGGCGCTCCTGGCGGATTTGATTATTCTGCCAGGCCAAGATAACGCTGGTACAACTAAAGGTCAGCAAAAACAATGCTAAAAGTGGATTTCTAAACACCCACTTACTGACTGTCCACCCCAGATGACCTTGGTGTTGTAACGGAATATGCCCCAAGTAATGCCATAGCTCTGCATTAAATAGCGCAACTGTGCTGAATCGTTCCTTGGGTTCTGGCAAGCAAGCTTTCTTTATTACGGGGTGCAGCTGTGTGCTATTCCAATGTAAAAAAGCTGACTTCACTTTTAACCGGATTGAACTTGCCAATGGCTGAGCCAAGGTCAATTCCAAAAGCTTAGACAAGACGATAGCGAGAGAATACTGATCACTGGACATGGACGCTTTGCCATGCTCCACTTGCTCTGGGGCTGCATAATCCCGACTGAACGCACGTAAATAGTGCCGAATGACAGTATCATCATCTTGCTCATTAAACAGCTGACTGGCGATACCAAAATCCAGTACTTTAACTTGGCCTTCTGCAGTGACCATGATGTTGGCTGGCTTAATGTCACCATGCACAATTTGTAAAGCATGAGCTGCAGCAATAGCCTCGGCCAGCTGCAAAAACAATCTGACCACAGCTTTATCTGATAACTGTTGCTGTCTGGCATACAGATCGATTGCTATGCCTTCAATATATTCCATCACAAAGTACTGCCAACCTTCATCAGTAAAACCAGCATCGAATACTTTAACGATATTTGGATGGTTCAACTTTGATAGTAGCATCACCTCTTGATGTGCTCGACCATCGCCAAGCGCCGCAGAAACAGAGGGGTATAACAACTTAATTGCAACTTGTTTGCTCAATAACCCGTCAACTCGTTCTGCCAGATACACCATACCCATGCCACCTTGGCCCAAAATACGGAGTAACCTGTACTTTCCGACAGTGCAACCAACCAATTGCTCAAGCCGGGCATCACCAGTCAGCTCTGAAACCCTCGAGAAAATAAGGTCTTTCCAAAGAGTTTTTTGATTTTGCTGGTGTTCATTGATCAGTTGCAGCAAAGATGTGCGCAATTCGGGCTCGGATGAGAACTGGCGCAGGTAGTCATGTTGTTGTGCTGAATCTAATTCCAGCAACTGGCAGAAATGCTCGTACAAAGAGTTATTGTGCATAAACTAATGAGGCCAAATCATATTAATGCTGCAAACGAACTTTTAGCCAGCTTTTCGCAAAGGCCAGATCCTTTTCTGTGCATGACTCACTTATGCACAACAAATCAGCAATCTCCTTTACCTGCAAGCCACCAAAATACCTTAGTTGCACAGTTTGAGCTTGCCTTGGAAAGTTTTCAGCAAATGCCCCCATCGCATTACTTAAATCAAGCATTAACTCTGGTTCAAGCTGCACTTCATTGCCTAACGGCATATCTGCTTCATACCTGGCGATGGAAATCACATCAGCTTTGCGTTTATCTGCTTGCTGGTATCGACCGTTGTCCACCAGGATCTGTTGGATAATTCTGGCGACCAGCAAAAAAAACTCTCGTCTGTTCTCATAGTAGAACTGGTCGGTGTGGGCTAACTTCAGGTAAATTTCATTAACGATAGCTGTCGTTGCATTGATATGCTCCAGCAAACTTTGCTCACCGGATTGACGTATAGCTTTTGCTCTTCCTTGTGATGCAAGACGGCGTAGGTGTTCATAAACTACAGTGTAAAAGTATTCCCGACTGCGTGGGCACTCCACATCTAAATGCCTAATTGCGTTTGAAATTTTATCATTTGACATCATGAATTCCTTACTTCGGTAACAGCACTTTATCCCTAAACCCCACAGTTATATTCAGTTTCTTTCTAACTTACTCATCATTGAACTTTTTATCGCTAAAGAGCCTTGGAGCTAAAAGTTAAAACGTCCACTTACAGTGAGTACCGGCTAGCAGTCTTATTTTCTGAGAATTATCATATCATGCTGAATTCGCGAATTATTCCTTATTTTTGGCTGCGTAACTCCCCTCTTATTCCAGCCATTTAAGCTAATCGCATTCTAGCCGTTAGCACAGTTTTGCGATTTTCTGGTCCCACTACATCACTCTATGTTCATCACTGATCTATTTTTTCAGGGGTTGCTTTCAGACTCTGCCAAATGAGCTGAAATATCACCTCAAACTCAGTTGCACCTAGGTTAAACAATGCTTGATTCCCACCATGCTCAATTCAAGCCATGACTCAGTTCACTGGGCAAGAGCTGGCTCACAAATACTTTTTATAAAAAATTGCTAAATATTTACGGTTTTTTTATCTGGCTTCGTGGATAGCTGTAGAGCTCCTGGCTTTGTATGGTGCAGAACAGATGAATACTTAATGTATCACCTTATGAGGTTTTATGAACAATCAAAACAGTTCGATTGGGGTTAACACAAAGGAAATTTCTGAGAATCAACCAACCAGACAAGGTGTTATGAATAAACCTTTACTGGCCGCTCTTGGATTGTTCTTGCTTTCTCACTACATCCCGCTGCTGGAAATAATGGGGCAATCGATCCGCTTGGCCGATGACGGTAGCACAGGTCTGGGATTTATATGGCTTTTGGTCCTTGCGATGGCGGCTGCGTTTGGTAGCGGCTATAACCGGGCTCTTGCCATGATGTTGGGAGCCTTATTTTATCTACACACTTATCAAATGGCAGCTCAGCTTTATGAGTTACGTCCGATGTTAGATATGCTTAATTTGTCTCCCCGCAAAAATATGGCGTGGCAATTGGTCAGCAAAGTGCTGTCGCCTGGATTCTACATCTACAGTGCAAGCTTGATCAGTATTCTGGTTCTGGTGTGGTTTTATCGTGGACAAAAAAACGACTCTGTGTACACCTCAGCCATTGATCTATATCAGCGATTAAAAAGCTTAACTCTGACACTGGTTCATTTTGCTCAGCATAAACGCGATCAGCTGAGCCAGGAAAACTCAGGTGAACACACCAAGAGATGGATGAATGAAGCCAGTCAGTTTGCAGCCAAACATCAACTGGCAGAAAAACTAACTACTGCCACCAGTCAAGCAAAGGCTTTTGCTGAGAAACATCAACTGGCAGACAAAGTAAGCGCAGCGACCGATCATGCAAAAGCCTTTGCAGATAAACACCATTTTGCTGATAAAGCGGCGAACCTGACTAAACCAGTTTTACAAAACACAACTTCTGCAATGATTTTTATAGCTTTGGGTAGTGCAGTAGTAGGCCTGCTATGGCTTGGCATCAGCGCGGTTTTTTCTTCATCCAGCTTTGATGCTGACGAACTCACTGAGCTCGGAGCGGCATCTTTTGCCAAGTCCGAGGGCATGTATAGCGATTTTTTAGTGCACAAAGTGGAGCACTGTGACAGTGACGGTACGGATGTGGTTTGCGCTGTAGATGCAAGCGTAAAAAGCACATTGGGTTCCTTGCTCTCTGGCAAACGTAGCAAGGTGAAGGAATTGGTGCTCAGTGAAACAGAAGATGGTTGGGCCGTAACCGGGCTCACTATCTGCGAAGTAACAGGCTGTATGAAAATTTAAAACTTGCTTATCTCAGTGGAGCAAATCATGGAACCGCATCTGTACTTAAAAGCGGGTTAAGTGGTTGGAAGTAGAAACGCAGATAATATGGAGAATTTGTATGTGGCGTTTTGGTAGTAAGGCTGCTCGATCTGGTCTGGTATTAAAATGTTATTTTTTTGGGGAAAAGAGATATACCACATCTTTAAACCGGGTAAGACGTTGCTCAAATATCAGAGTTAACCACCAATAAAACTCAGTCAAAACTAGTTTCAATCATTGGAGTTATTATGAAAGGGACCATCCTTAATGTTACTGAAGCTGACATCTTAATCAGATGCTCAGAACACAATAAATTCACAGCGTCTTTAAGCCAAATCAAATCAACAGATGTAAAGCCTAAGGTAGGCGATGATATTGACTTTGAAATTGCCGATGGCCAAGCGGTTGAAGTATATGTCCTGCGCTCTGCTTCTGCCGTTGAAAACTTAGCGCAAAGTGCCACTGCTAAAGCAGCAAGTGCGATTCATATAGTTAAGTCACACATGACCGAAGAGAACAAAGAAAAAGTGCGCCACATTGCTGCAAATGCATCTGAAACTGTTCAGCAACTTGGCTGTGATTTAAAGGGTAAAGCCGGGACTTTTTTAAGTAATGTCCAAGCTGGCGGTGCGGCCTCTGCTATTAATCCATCATCATTTGCGCAATTGCAAAACAAATTCGCCTTATTTGCTCTGTCATTCCTGCTGCTGTTTAGCTTTACGAACATAGGTAAGTTCGAACAGTATGCGAAGTTCTCTTACTATGATTTGACAGATACCTATATTGTTGCCTTTTTCTTGGTCTGTTGCATCGTGATTGCCTGGCTTGGCCTTAATGCAATCATTTATCGGGCAGCGTTGGGCATTACGCTCTTTGTGATGTTGCTGCCATTGTCAGATCTCTATGACTTTGCCAATCAAGGAGCTCAATTCGGTCGCGACTTAGGTTTCAGAGTTAAAGCTCCAAGTTTTGATAAGTTATTTTCTAACTTTACAACTGGGTTTATCTGGTTCTTCATTTCTGGTTTTGTAATGACATGCGCAACTTTGGTGCCAAGCCTATATAAAGCCAAGCAAGCGCAATCATCCGCTTCATTTAACGAATAGCCCTGAATAATGTATTCCGTTAAAAGTACTCTTAAATTCGCACGTTTTGAAATAATTGAGGTATCTATGAAAAAGCACTTGTTACTGTCTGCATTTTCGCTCGCACTATTAAGTGGTTGCGGCCAAAATGTAGAATCACTGAAATCTGACTTTTTAAAATCAAGTCCCTTGACTGAATCGGTTGAATTTGATGGCTATGTCATGGTAGTTGATGATGATGCCTACAGCAAAATGCGTGAAGTGGCCAACACAAATGATATTCCTTCACGCCTACATATCAGCGGTAAAGAGCCGCTACCACCATTACCTGATGTGAAATTTAAAAATGCGGCGTTTGAAAACGTCGTGAAAGCACGTCAAGCCGTTGAGAACCGTACCACTGCTTTAACTACAATGGCTGAGCAAGAAATCAAAAAGCATAAAGACGAGCTGGGTATCCATATTGATGAAAACCGCGAAAAAATTGCTGATATTAACCGTCAATTAGCCCCGTTCAATGCACTCATTGCCTCTGAACAAACATCTTATGACAGCGCCAATAACGCTGTTACCGCTGTTGAGAATAAAATTGCTGCGCGGGATGAAGAATTCTACACAAAGTTTAAAGATGTTGTCATCGCACAGAAACTTGCTATCGATGCCAATGAGCGCATCCGCCCATCGCGTTATTACAGCCACTACAATGCTAAAAAATGCGCCCGTGCTGAACAGGCCCATTTAAAATACATGCCAGATCCTAGCGACGGCTGTATTTTCTCTAAAATGTCTGATGATCAAGCCGCGTTAGAGCCCGTCTTAAGGGATTATGGCGTTGATATGCGTCTTTTACAGAACGAATTCAAAGTTGCGAAAGACGTGAGCAGCGAAGCTTGGGGTGCGCTATTAAAATCAAAAATCGTAGCCAAAAACCAAACCGGGATCAATGAAGATGATCTTAAAGGTCAAATCAAAACCCGTGAGCTCAAAATCACTTCGCTAACACGTCGCTTAAATGATCCTATCGATATTGACCGTGTTTTTTATCAATTACGTAGCTCAGATTCAGCTTTTGAAGAAGCATTAAAGGGCTACACCCTCGCGGCCAAGGAATATGAGTTGAGCTTGCGTCAAGAAGCACTGAAACAAGCAGGTTTAAAGTTTGAAGAGTTTACCGATGAAATGGCAAACACTTCTGATAACGAAGGCGATGACTGTTTCATGCTTTATGTGTTTACCGACCAAAATGGTAAGCAGTTTGTTTACTCTGCAAAAGGTAATTCACGCGGCAATACCAAAACATTCCTGCAGGCCTACAACACGAAAGCTAAATTCCGTGAAGTAAGCTTCCCAATAAAGAATGAAGACGATGCAATGCGTGCAGCAGTTGGATACCTTTAATGTTTGAGCTTTAATTTAAAAACCCGCTTGCCGGTAACACCGATCAGTTAAGAAAATTTCTTAGCTGATCGGTTGATCGACTCTCAGTTTGCTGCAGAATACTCTTATCAACATCCGGTCATTAGGGTATTTTTTGCTTCAACATTTTACGAAATAGAACAGCATCACCGTATAAAAGACCCATTGCAGGCTTTACCAGATCTTCCTTTTGGACATTTGTACCAGTCTTGGCTGCACTTTAAGAATGCATTACCGGAAAATTCAGATATTCACAGATTCGAGGCTGAGTGGCCAACCTATGGCAAACATAACCAAGTTTTAAAGCTCTAGTTTGATAACTGATAGTTTTGGCACAACATCGACAGTTGTTGTAGCCAATAATTGGTTGGCGAATTATTACTATCCCGCCCATAACGTTCAACTAGTGTAAGCAACTCCTGAGCCTCGTTTTGTTTGCCTTGTTTTAAATAAATCTCAGCCAGTTTCAGAGGGATCAGTGAAACCTTCAGATTAGTCAGACAGTAGGTTGGAGGGCAGAAGTTGAGTTCAAACTCAAGGTCTGTCACTTCAGCTCGTAAATAACGTTCGGCCAACTCGCCATGCCCAGATAACAGGGCCAGCTCTGTATACAATTGAGTTTCCCATCCCGATTGTTGCTGCAGATAACCATCAGGCAGTATATCTTCTAACTGAAATGTCCCCCGGACCCAGCGTTGCCTTCCTTGCAGCTGTAACCTCAGATACTGCTGACGTCCTTCATCCAGGGTTGTTTTGTTTAATTTTTCCTGTAACACAGGCAACAGCTCAGCCAAAGCTTCTTTTTGCTCGAAGTAAGTCAAACTATCAGCTAATCCCAAAAAGCTATACAGCTCAATATAATCAATAGCTGCACTATCAGTTCGTACCTTCCCTAGCAATAATTGATTCAGCTCAAGCAAATCAGCCAGGCGCCCTTGCCGCTCATATAAGCGTCTGAGTCCATTAAAGACATAAGCAGACCATTTTATTTGTGGCTGATGTTTTGTCATATGATTGGCCAGCCGTTGCAGATCCTGCTCCATTTGCAACCAATTCCCGGAGTAGGAACTACCTTCAACGAGTTGCTCAAGCCCATTTGTCACACTGGCATGTTGAATACCTAACTGCTGTGTTCGCTGTTCAACCGCATTCTCAAGCAATTGACGAAAGTGGGTGTCCAAATCCCGTCTTGCCTTTGTGCCGTAAATAATTCGTTTAAAATTATGCGAAACAACGACTGCATGAGCATAATGGGGGTGCATTGGTTCTGCTTTGGCAATACTTTCTGATAAGAGATTTAAATCGTCCTGCCTATGGCCCAGCCATTGCGCTTTGCTGAGTGTGCCATCCCTCAGTTCGTCGTTGTCTTTCTCCCAACGACCTTCAGCTTTAAACAGTGCGCCCAAAGTCCAGCGGCTATCAGGAAACATAGCGTATAACTCAGGCAAATAAGGCTCCAATTGCTGGTATCCGGTAATAAACTCTGTGTTAGTCCAATTGCTGGTGAGAAAACTAAGTAGCGCTTCTGCATGCACTGGAGTTAGTAAATCCTCTACAGGCAACTGAGAGAAATAGTTACCTATAGCAGCAAACTCTTCAGGAGCAGGTAAAGTTGCCGACTTGAAAAACTCCCAAATTTTGCAGATAAATAACACAGTTTCCGGCTGAACCTGACCTGCACTGATCTGTTGTCGTAGCAAGTTTCGCATCACCTGCTCAGCTCCGACATAGTCACCAATGCCAAAACGTGACTCGCCAAGGGTTTGCAGTAACTGCCAGCGTAGAGGCTGACTGATATCTGAGTCCTGCTGAATAATCTGAACCCCTCGATCTAAAACGTCGCGGGCGCTGATATCCAATTTCCCTTCTGCATGTGGGTCGACATGTCGAAAAAGCTGTTTCAAATGAAATGCGATTTGTTGAGCATTATTGCGCTCTGTAAGCACTAATTGGTTTTGCCAGGCTAAAGCGCTGGTTCCTGCGCCGAGCATACACAAAAGCATTGCCAATAAAGGATGTCGCCGCAACCACTTGCCTCCACGCCAATAAAAATCTTGTTGATGGGACATGGGGTGCTGTGTCAAATAACACTGCAACTCCTGCTTTAGACTCATGACGCTTGGAAACCTGTCAGTACTTTTGCCCTTAAGCGCACGTTGGATCACTGGCTCTAATTGATACCGGACAATCCAACGCTCTTTACGATTTGCTATACGTGGCCATAAGGCAGGTATGGATTGTTGTTTGATTTGAAATTCTGTCGCAATGACAGAATCACTCCAATCTGAAGTCCGATCACAAAGCATCAGGTACAGCAATAAGCCCAAGGCAAATTGATCACAGTGAACAGGTAACGGCTCTGAACTCATTTGCTCCTGATAAAACTGTTGAGCTATTCCAAAGCCTACTAATTTAACCTGCCCTTGCGCCGTAACCAGAATATTCGCAGGCTTCAGATCACCATGCTCGATTTGCAAAGAGTGTGCGGCTGATAAAGCGTCACATAGCTGTAAAAACAATTCTATCTTTTGTCGCAAGGATAAGTGTTTTCTTTCCAGATATTGATCAATAGCTACACCTTCAACATATTCCAACATCAGGTAATGCAGCCCTTGCTCACTAACACCGGCATCAAGCACCTGTTGAATATGAGCATTGCGAATTTTGGAAACTAAAAACATGTCGTGCTGTATGTCTAAGCCTAAAGCGGAAACAATTGATGGATATAAAAACTTAAAAATAACGCGTTGCTTTATCCTGCCATCATTGCGATTGGCCAGATAAGAGACTCCCATAGCAGAACAACTACCTAACCTATCTAATAGATAGGAGCCAATGCAATTGCCTTGTAGCGTATTCAGTTGCATGTCTCTGTCCGAATAGCTTATCCGCTCCGATTCATTAGCGCTAAGATCGGCGTTTTGCTCGTATTCGACAAGAATACTGTCTGCTGCACTGGAGCGGCAGTCCATACATTTACTCCCGCGGCTTTCTAAATTTCAGCACCATCTGGTTTACTTCGCCAATGGCCATGTGCTTAGCTTTTTCCTCTTCAGTGCCGGCCATAGTGGGTGGTAATGACCAAATGCCTGATGGGTGATCGGCTGTGTCTTTTGGATTCAGCAGCATATCGTTGCTTGCTTCGAAGCTAAATCCGGCTTCTTTGGCCAGTGTTAACCATAACTGCTCTGGCACATAACCAGTTTTTTTCCAGTCTGTATTGATTAAATTATCTGGCAAACGCGGCGCTACTACACCTAATACACCACCAGGTTTTAACGCTTTGTAAAAGTTGTCTAACGCATGTTTTAACGAGGTTTCACCGTCAAACAGATAGAGCTGATTGCGGATAGACAGCACTACATCGACGCTACCTGCTGGCGCTATGGCGATATCCGCCAGAGGCGCAAAGTCTGTCACTGTGACATTTTTATAGATGGGGTGCGATGCAAGTTTTGCTTTGTATTCTGAGCGGCCTTTTTCCATATAGGCAGCGCTTAGAAAGGTGAATTTATCGGAATAATGGGCGGCGTACAGTTTACCTTTTTCGGCCAGTAGCGGCGCTAAAATTTCGGTATACCAACCCGAGCCTGGCCAGACTTCGACTACGGTGCTTTGTGGTGTCACTTCAAAAAACGCCAATATTTGTTCAGGTTTGCGTGCAGCGTCACGTTTTTTATTTTCTGCAGTGCGGGCTTCATGCTGCAATGCCTTAGTGATGCTAATACCCGCATCAGCAATGGCGGCAAAACTGCTTTGGCTTAACAGCAGAAACACAGTCACACCTAATACTTTCGCTAGCATATCTAATTCCTTTTATTTTCTATTTTTTCAACGAGCTCTGAATAAAAGGTAAAGGTATTTCGTTGTTTTTGAAAGCTATTTAACTGCAAAAGCGTAACAATGCTCAGCATTCATCTTTAGAGGCAGAGTAACTCTGCCCTGTGCCTCGATAGATTTGAGCGTCCTGTTGCACTCTCGCTTTACGATGAATGCAAGCTACTTTTGCAATTGATACTGCCAGGACAAGCCTGTGTCATAACGCGCAGGAAAACCTAACCAACCACTGCTGTTTTCTGTCGCTTTCGCTGCGGCATCGGCAGGAGTTGGTGCTAATTTCATGTACTCACATTGTTTGCTGATGGCTTTAACATGGCAGTCCAGCATCGCTAACGCAAAATGTTTATTGATGTCGTTGATGCTTTGCGCCGACCAGCTGGCGTCGTGGTAATGAGCAAAGTCCAGTTTGTTTTGCCGTGCTATAACTGGAGCCGGATGAGGGGCAATATTGTGACGGGCATTGTGATAAGTCAGCATATATTTGCTGTTACGGCCTTCGCGGCCAGTTTGATTATACAGCCACTGTATACCTTCATAACCTGACACATCATCCTGATCACCAGCCAAGTACAGCATAGGCACTTTGATAGCTGCCAGCGAGTCGGCTGAAAACAACTTATGCTGACCTCCCCAGGGCGCTATGGCAATAGCAGCTTTCCAGGCTGGGTCTACTTTTAACTCCGCAGCTGTTTTTGGGTATTGCCCACCGGCACAACTATTCAGCAATTGCTTTAATGCTGCATTGGTCGCCTGATCTGTACTGCCAGTAAAAGCCTGCACACTTTGTTCAGTAAAGTTAAAGCAGCCACCTACTGTATTAATAGCGCCATAACCGCCCATTGAATAACCAATCACAGCTGCAGCATTGGTATTGATCACACCTTCTAATGCCTTTGGATGCTGGCGAAAGTAAGACAATACAAATTGCTGGTCGCGGGAGCGATGGTACAAAGTAGCTGGAAAACCAGCATAAGGCGCCTTGACGGCATCTACTTCAGCGTTGGTCGATTGCGGATGATCAATAGCGGCCACCACATAACCGTGCGAGGCTAAATGTTCAGCCAGATAAAACATCAGAGTTCGGTAACCCACATAACCATGAGACAGCACCACCAGCGGGTATTTCTGATCAGTTTTGGCTTTGGCATCACGCAGTGCATTGGCCTGAATACTGAAAGGCTGATGGCTTTTGGTCACATTGTCATAAGTGGCTTGCTGCGCTAAAGCTCCAGTTGGCAGAGTTTTTTCTGCCGGATACCACAGCTCCAGCAGCATTTCACGGTCTTGTTTTTGTTGGGTCAACAGGTTTAATTGCGCCGGGTTGGTGATACCTAAACTAGTCACACCTACTTGCTGTTTTCCTGTTGTAGCCAGTTGCGGTTGCATTTGTGCAGGTTGTGGCTGATACAGCTGCTCTGCGGCTGTTGTAGCAACAGTCTTCGCAGTGACATGGCCAGACAACAAGCTGCCGCCTGTGATGGATAAAGCTAAGGTGAAAAAGGACATAGGAAAGAGGCGCATCAAAGGCTCCTAAAAAAGATACATAGTCTGGACAGAAAATAACGAAAGCTGCGGCTGTGAAAGCCTGAATTGTATGGCCCTCACCCACCGCAGCTTTGGTTTTTAACAGCTGTTACATAAAGCTTTTGGTGAACTCAATTCCAAAAAATGCTGGCGCACCTGGAATAAAGCTTGGGAAACCAAAGGCACCACCTGTATTGCCCGCATCCACCAGATATTCCTTATCAAATAAGTTGCTGGAATACAGAGTCACAGACCAGTGCTGCTGAGTGTTTTCCAGTCCAACACGCAAGCTGGTGAGCTGCACAGCGCCCTGGCTGATATCAAAACCTGCAACAGGCGCATTGGCTTCTTCAAAGAAAATATCGCTACGGAAGCTATACACCAATGAGCTGTTCAGTTTGTATTCGCCACCCAGTTCGTAGCTATGCATCAGGCCAGTACCTGCCGTGTATTCAGGTTGCAGGCGGAATCTGTTGCCCGCTAAGTTACCGTTGCTGCTGTCGTCATCAATTTTGGCGTCAATCCAGGCTAGGTTGGCAAACCAGTCCAGGTTGTCAGTTAATGTGACGCTCAGCTCGGTTTCTATACCGACATTTTTCGCGTTACCAGCGTTGGCTGTGTAAGTGTTACCCGCATCATCACGCAGGCTGACCTGGAAGTTCTGATAGTCCTGATAGAAGATCGATACCGCATAACGCAGCTCGTTGTTTGCCGTGCTGCCTTTGATACCTGCTTCGTAGTTCCAGATATACTCGGCCGGAATTTCTTTGATCCGTGGAACTGCACCTGTCGCGCCTTTCACAGAAGCCACGTCCATGACTTCTGAACGACGGCCTTTTGAAACAGTAGCGTAGACATTCAGTTGATCGTTTAAGCGATACAGCGCGTTAAAACGTGGTAACCAGGCGTCAAAGCTGCCTTCGGCGCTAAAAATTTGCCCATTGGTTGAAACTACTGGCAGCAGCGGTGCTTTTGTCAGGAACGAATTAGCAAAGTTTGAGGTGTAACCACTGGTTTTATCTTCATCGACATATCGTAAACCTGCAGTCAGCTCCAGCTGTTCTGTCACTGCATAACTAAAATCAGCAAACACCGAATAGGCAGTGTTTTCACCAAAGTTTTGGTAGCTACCCTGATAAGGCAACAACTGCATCTGGCCCTGAGTGAGCAATGGCGTCAGGATATTTACTGTGCCATTGGGGTTAATACAAGGTTGCTTGTACGCGGCCAAAGCGCCGGCACAGTTCAAATAAATAGATTCTTCAGTGCTAAAAGGCACCAGCTGAGAGCCATCTTCGTCAAAGTAACTGACACCAAAGAAGCTATTAAGTTTGTCGCCGCTGTAGTTCAGTCGTAATTCCTGACTGAATTGATCGCCAACCGCATCTTCGGCAAATTCTAAAAACCAGGCCTGGGTACCGTCTGCATCAAACACTTCCAGTGAATCAAAACTACGTTTGGCGCTGATGCTGGTTAACTGCCAGTGCTCGCTTAAATCCCAGTTGGCCGTTAAGTTTAAATCTTTCACTGTACGTTCAACGCCCAGATCAGACTTGCCAAATACTTGTTGGGCTAAAGGGCTGCCGCTGGCTTCGACAAAGCTATAAGGACTGGTATCGCCACCTGTAGGCGCAAAACGACGGCTTTTAAAGGCTGTGCCTGTGTCGTTATTTTTTTCATAGTTGTAGACCAGATCGATAGTTAAATCTTCATTTGGGGTAAAACGCAGCGATGGGCGAATGCCGGTACGCTCAATACCATGCAAATCCGGCTGGTTTTGCGCAATGTTGTCGACATAACCATCACGCTCTTTATAGGTAAAAGCTAAGCGGCCTTGTACTTTCTGCTCGCCGCCCGTGATAAAACCATTCACATTTTTTGCTGAAAAATTACCAGCTCCTAAAGTCACACCAGCTTCAAACTCTTCCTGAGGTTTACGGGTGGTGACACTTAAAGCACCGACAGAAGCAGCAGTGCCAAATAAAGTCGCTTGTGGCCCCTTCACTACTTCAACCCGTTCAATATCAAAGAGTTCGAAATAAGAACCCCGTGAGCGGGAAATATCTGTGCCGTTGTAATAGACAGAAACCCGCGGGGACGCCTGAGCTGAGCCGCTGTCTGAGGTAATGCCACGAATGACGAAACCCGGGTTGTTTGGGCTTTGCTCCTGAATCACTAAACCCGGAGTGATATCAGACAACACGTCCAGATCAGCAATACCTAAGTGTTCCAGCATTTCACCGCTAAAGGCCGTTACAGTGACAGGCACCTCCTGAATCGACTGTACCCGCTTTTGCGTGGTCACTGTCATACGCTCTATGGCGGCTTCATCGCCTTCTGCCGCCATAACTGTGAATGCGCCACTGGCTAAACTTGCCAAGACTAATGAGCTTAACATCTTCTTTTTAAATTGTTTTTGCGTGGAATACATCATGACTAAAATCCATCTGAGTGAAGGGAACAGCGGATTAAAGTAATGGCTCTAAATGACAGGCCAACTACAATTGGCTTACAAGTTGGTTACAGAAGGAAAATAGTGATGGGATATAACCGATTCATTTATATAGTTTTTCTAATCTTGAAACATCTAAAGTTCGGCGCTGTCTGCTGAATTTGGCCTCAACCCTGGTCTGGCTCTGTGGCCCGGTTTTATCGCAGCAATCTAACCGTCTTTCGCAAAAATGTTAGAGCCGAAAGGCAAGCTTACGCTGCTGCGTATATAGTTCAGTTATTCCTTCGCTGTCTTGTTAAGGGCTTTATGAAGCTTTTTCTTGCCGCCTTCGTCTGTTTACTGCTGAGCTTCCGCACTGAAAGCTGCACCTTACGTATGGGCATTGAAACCAGCTTTGCTCCTTACATTATTCAGCAGGAAAAAAGCTGGAGTGGACTAAATGTGGAGTTGCTGGCCCGCTTGGCAAAGGAAGTGGGATGCAGTCTGGAATTTATTCACAGCCCCTGGTTACGGTCGTTAAAGCTAATCGAACAGGGCGAGCTGGATGTATTAAGCCACTTAAGTTACAACGCCGAGCGTAGCAAACAATTTGCTTTTATTGGCCCACATCAGCAAGAAGTTATTTATCTGGTGGGTAAAACAGAGGCTTTCCCGGGTTTAACCAACTTGACCCAACTCAAACGCAGCGGCACCTCAGGTATTATCGCCCTGCTCAATGGCGCTTATTATGGCGATGAGCTGGACAGCATTTTAAACGATGCAAAAAATCGTACCCGTTTTGTCTTTATTCGTGGCAATGAAGATAAACAGGCGCTGCTGCTGAATGGCCGTGTGCATGGTGTGCTGGAAGATATAGTGGCTTATCACTATTGGAAAAAGCAGGCTAACTTGTCCACTGTCGGTTTAGAACCTCTGTTTGAGGTGTATCAAAGCCCGGTGTATTTTGGCTTTAACAGAGGTACTTTGTCAGAGCAACAACTGGAAGAACTCAGTAAAGCCTGGCAGAAACTGTACCAGCAAGGCACATTAAGAGCGATAGCGCTTTCGTACCAAAACTCTGACTATCAATTCAGTCTGCCAAAACCTGCGTCCATAGTACCGCGGAGCTAAGTACCACGGAGATAAGTACCGCGGAGCTAAATCAGTGGCCTGATGCTTTAAAGCTTCTTCGTGCCCTCGCCAATCCAAGGGTGAGGCCAGCAATAAAAAGACTGGATTCAAGCATGGCACTTAATACAAGCCATGGACTCTGCCGCGCTGCAGCGTCACCCACATAAAGTTCTGCTAATGCCGCTGCGCCACTCTGAGGAAACTCAGCCACCAGTTGGATCAAACTACCAGCGAGCAACACGCCTCCTGTTACACTGAGCACCAGCCCTGCCAGAACACCAGGCGCGGCAGCATAAAAAAAACGGATTTTGCTTTCTGTCGTAGATACAAGCCAACAACTCAAACCAGCAGCCAGACCTACGAGCCATCCTTCGGCTGCGCCTGTGATTTGATTGGGACTACGGCCAAAAAACAAGACTAAGGTTTCCTGTAATAATACACTGACAAAAGCACCGATAGCCGCCCCCGCAACACCACCTGCCAGTAATAAAAGCCAGAAACTACGCCGCCATAAGCTGACCGCAGACAAGGACACCGACAGCGCTGCGCCAGCCAAAATAGCAATTAAGGTCGTGATACTCAGAAAAACCAAAAGCACCGACAACAGCTGCTGACCACTGACCAAGCCGGCAAGCACTGCACTGACGCCATACAAAGCGCCCCCCGCCATACCAGCCAGAGCGGCTCCCATCACACCTTGACCTGTCATATGCCACAAGGCCTGACTGAGACTATTACTCTGGACCACAGCATTTGTCGCTCTGTGCTCTGAAGCGGTGCTTTCTGGCACCTCGACACTAACCTGAGCGATAAAGCGGTACCCATGTTTAGGCACAGTTTCAATAAAAACCGGGGTAGCAGCACTGTCCTGTAATACCCGGCGTAAAGTGCGAATGCATTGGGTCAGCGCTTCGTCGCTCACCACCAGTCCTTGCCAGACCTCGTTAAAAAACCGTTCTTTACTGACCAGTTTGCCTGCGTCCTGCACCAGTAACACCAACGCATCCAGATAACGGGCATTGAGTTCCAGTCTCTGACCATTTCGGGACAACTGGCGCTCGTGCGGATCCAGCACAAAATCTGTAAAACAATACCGCTGTACCGTCATAAAGCTGTGTTCTCTTTTGTAACTTCAACCTGAGATTTATTCTAATTATGCCTCAGGTTTAACTGCAGATGACAGCGCTGGTGAATGCCGCAATAAAGCAGCAGCCAGCAACCACAGCAATGCAAAAGCAGTATTTAGCACAGGAGCTGCGCCGCTATCAGTCAGCTGGATCAGCAACTCAATGCCTATTTGGGCAGCTGCAGTCAGCCACAACACACGACTCATAGCCTGTGGCTGAAATCTGGCCCACAAGGAGCCTAGAACTACAAGAACTACCACCAAAAAATAGATTTGATTCAACGGGTTATTTTCGCTACCAATAATACCAACGGCCAGATTCAGCCAGGTCATCAGCAAAGATGTCAGTACAACCAAAGCCCAGCCCGCTCTGGCTGCGCCATTTCGGCCATACTTGACCGCCAGTTCAATACATAACCCCGTACTACATAACAAAATAGCAGCGACCAAAAAATCTCCGCCTGTCCATTGCACTTCTGTTGTGAACTGCATAGCAACAAGTGGGATCAACAAGACAGATAAAACGCAGCCCCAGCCAGCTAATCGCCAGGGATGACAGCAGAGCAACAGTTTATTATTCAAAGCTAGCATAGCTAAATTCCTGATAGTGAAGGAGCTTTTAGCATGGCGTTGTGGCTATTAAAAAACATGAGCAAAAGATGAGGACTGGCTGAGATTTTTAAAATTGGCTTATTATGACTAAAAAAATCCCCGGAAATCCGGGGAAGTTATAATTCGTCAGTCGATCTGTCAGGGCAATACCTTTTTAAAGGGTTTCACCACTGAACCAGCGTACACTCCCGCCTCAATATATGGATCTGCAGCTGCCCAGGCTTTGGCCTGTTCTAAAGATTCAAACTGCGCCACCACTAAAGAGCCGGTAAAACCTGCTTCGGCCGGGTCTTCCAGATCCACTGCTGGCAGCGGACCTGCAATCAACAAACGATCCTGAGCTTTTAATTCATGCAAACGGGCTAAATGCTGTTCACGCACTTGCTTACGTAATGGCAGGCTGTTTGGCACATCTTCTGAACAAATCATGTAATACATCTGCGACCTCAACGAAAAGGGGTTATTTCGCGGCACCTTAGCAGAAGCGCAGCAGCAATCCAAGCCAGCTGCGCCAGAAATACAGGCTTAAACCGCGTGTTGAAACTGAGTTTTACGCTCGTTGTAAAAGTCGACCATTTGCTGCATCACTGTTTCTTCGTATGGCTGCAGGCTGCTTAAAATCATACGTTTTTCGCCGCGGCCTATCACTTCGCCGTGTTCGACCAGCTCAAAACCTAAGCGGGCTAAACCCCGTTTGCCTTCGACTGTTAAGCCATTGTGGGCTAAACGTAATTCAGGTGAAGTAGCTGAAAAGCGGTCGAATTCCAAAGTCATACTCTCGTAAATCACCAGCGGACGCTGCGGGTTAATCATTACCTGGTGCTGCTTCATTAACGGCTGCAGAATATGTGGGAAGTTTTGACCAGAGAAACGTACATAGTCTTTCACTAAAGACTCGATATAGGCCAAATCATGAAATTTTTCGCCTTGCTGGCGCAAAATTAAGTAATTTTTTTGCTGCTGATCACACAAAAGCCACTCGTCGCCTTGTTGCTCTGAGTGCAGCAGCACATCCGAGCTGACCATACCAGCGAAGGTGCAATGTAACTTCTGTGCTAAACCGTGTTTGCTGACCATATGGGCAAACAACAAATCACCTGGTACACAGAATCTTTTACTGTCGGCGTCGTGGATAGGGTTAAAATCTGTAGCCACTTCCTTGGCAAAACGGCAGGCCTGCTGACGGCTAAAACTAACTTCGTGGTTATGCTCACTAATAAACTGCTGTAAAAACATGGATCCCCGTCCTGACGACTATCGAAGTGGTGCAGTGTACCTCAGCAGGCGTGTTGAATTGGTCTAGCCAGTCGTTTAGCGGTTTAATCTATGACTAATTCACTAATCCACTCTGACCAGGCCCACGTCGGCGTGAGATAAACAAAAAATTGCCCTGCGGTTTTTTCGCCTGTGTTTTGGCGTCACTGGCTAAGGCTGCCACATCATGATGACAGACACATAACCTTGGATCAGGTGACACTACCCCAACCGCCAGACTGAGTAAAGGATAAAACACCTGCTCGCCACTGCGATTCTGACTGCGAATACCACCGGCCTGCACATGAGCGCTTTCATAATAAAACAATACCCGCTCGGCAAACTCATTCAGCACCTGCTGGCACAACTCCTGCCAGTTTTCGCTGGTGAAGATCACGACAAAATCATCGCCACCGACATGACCGACAAAATGACCACCAGCGCCGGCTATGCTGGTTAACAGCTCGGCCACCAGCTGGATGACTAAATCACCTTTACTGTAACCATAAGTGTCGTTGTAGGGTTTAAAGTCGTTTAAATCAAAATAGGCGATATGAAAACTTTTTCGTCGTTGTAATAAACCATCAATTTCACGGTATATCGGCACGTTGCCAGGTAATAAAGTTAGCGGATTAGCGTAACGCGCATTTTGTAATTTGCTTTCTGTGATACGTTTTAACAATGCCCGTACAGAACCTAAGCCCAGATACTTTTGATCTCGGGTGACAATAAAATACCAGCTACCTTCATCGTCCTGATCCGTTACCTGTTGACTCAACTGGTCCAGACTGCTGTTTTCATCCACAATCACAGCATCTTTATCCATCAGCGCCTTCACGCTTTTCTTCTCATACAAAGCCCGGCCATAAGGACTTGAGAACAGCTCAAACAACACAGCCTTTTGCACAATGCCAACAGGCTGATCATCTTCCACTATCGCCAAACTGGACCACTGCGGGTTTTTACTAAATAAATCAAATAACTGCGCTACAGTGGTGACACTAGCTACAGCAGGCACCGACAATAATAAGGCCCCTACCTGCTCGGTCGAGTTTGTCGGTGTACTGCCCTGATTTGGATTGAGCTGATAACTGCCATTGACCACAGCACTCATCACTGCATGTGGACGGCCTAATAAATAGCCCTGACCATAATCTGCCCCCAATTCCTGACAGAGTAGCAACTCTTCGCGAGTTTCAATACCTTCAGCCACCACAGCAGAACCTGTACTTTTCGCCAAAGCGATAATACTGCGGACAAATTCTTTTTTGGTCGGGTCAGCATGCACCTGGCTGATAAAATAGCGGTCAATTTTAATCAGGTCAGGTTTGAGTTCAGACCAGAGCTTTAAACCGGAAAAACCACTGCCCAAATCGTCAATGGCAATACGAAAGCCCAGTTCACGATAATGATGTACTGCATTAATTAGCACAGAAGAATCATCTACCTGATATTGCTCTGACAACTCAATCACTACGCGGCTTGGATTTAGCTGGTATTTATCTAATAAGGCCAGAGTTAAACCGGACGGGTGATCGTTCGACAGCAACAATAACGGATTGACGTTGAGATATAGATCGCCCTGCACAGCTGCGGCGGCAAAGGCAGCTATACTCAGCTCACGGCATAACATTTCCAGTTCAGGTAAAAGCTGACATTGATGTGCCACTTTAAACAACACGAGCGGTGAATGCAGCGGGCTGTCGGATGGGCCACGGATCAGCGCTTCATAACCTTGAATATAGCCGGTGTTAAAATCCAGTACAGGCTGAAACAGCGGCTGCAACTTACGCTGCTGTAAAATACTGACCAGTTCTTGCCTGTAACTTTCATCTGTCCACATGGTACTGCGCTCATACAACTTGAATATGTGAAGTGTAAGAAGGCAGTGTGACAGTCATATGACTATGACCTTCTTACTTGAAGCCACAGCTGCATTGACCACACTCAATAGCCCCCAATCACCTAGCGTTTCTATGCTCTTGGGGACTCTTTCGCTTGTCGCCTTGTTGCAACTTCAATTCATTTGGCCAGGCTTTTTTCTGCCTCTTGATCTGTTCCTCGCACTATTCTGGCTCGATTTTCGCAGGGAGAAGGGTTGATGCTGCCGCCTATAGTCAGAAATCTGACAGATGGCAGCACAAAGCTGACTCATTCGCTTGACCCTGCCCTGTGGCTTGGGTCTAATAGCGCGCTTTTTTAGGATCGGATTTTGTACTTATGACCACATCAGAACTTTTAAGCCCACAATTTACGGGTATTGATGATCTAACTTTGGCTGAAGTCGACGCCAAATTAAAAGAACATCAGCAGTTATTACAGGTTTTGCTGCAGTCACCTGGCAGCATGCTGTCGTACTTGCCACAAAACGATGCGACTATGCAAACAGCAACTGTCGCGCAGCCAGAGGCTGAACAACTTTTTCAGCAGGCTTTAACCTGCTCTGTACAACAGGATTTGCACCAGGCTGCGACTTATTATTGTCGTGCGGCTTACACTGGCCATCTGCAGGCTCAGGTTCAGTTGGGTCATTGCTATTTAAAAGGTGCCGGTGTGCCGAAGTCGGCAGTATTCGCATATAGCTGGTTTATTCTGGCAGCTTTACAACAGGACAGTACAGCCCAACAGGCTTGTACAGTACTTTGTAAACACTTAACACTAATTGATCAGCAGCAAGCTCAGCAATTGGCAGCCGAACGCTTTGAAAAAATAACGTTAAAAAACAATATGTAACAGATCAGCCCTAAAAAAAGAGCAAAAAACAGCCAAAAACTTTAAAAAAAGAGCTTGCTTTTTAAACAATAGAAAACTACTGTATATCCATACACTGTACATGCAAACAGTATTGGAGCATCGCCATGTTGAATTTAAATAAAGCAGTTCACGTCTACCCTTCAGTTGGCCAAAACCAGTTACAGCATAAAACCGGTCAGACCGCGTTTTATCAAAAATTGCAGGTGACTGCCGGCCAGCTGGCTTTGCCTGAATTGCTGTTTATTATTCAGCAGCACCAACAACAATCTGGCTGGGTGTTGTTACTGGCACCAAACCAACTGCCGGATAAATCGACCTTCAGTGGCTTTGATTTAGACATGTCCAAAGTGCTGGTGATCCAGCAAAAACAGATTAGCAACATTCATACCGTACTAAGTGACGCATTAAGCAGCAGTACCTGCAGTGCTGTTGTCGTCTGGCAGGATCAGTTCAGTGAAAGCTCATTGCAACATTACCAACAACTGGCTGAGCAGCATCAAACCTGTTTTTATCAGCTAAGTAGCGACAGAGCACAAGCTCCGACAACAAACCAGCGTATTGCGGTAAGTCACTAATTTCAGGCCACAAGCCGGGCTAAAAACACAACTGGCTTGGCCCTGAGTGCCATTTTGCTTACACTAGGCTCTGATTAAGATTTTGATTGATGAATTATGCTAAAGCTTTTAATGAAGTACTGCATTAAATCATCAAAAGCAGAGTGAGTACTAAAATTGGCAGATGTGTTGTCTTTTCCATGTTATTGCGGTTCTGGTAAAAGTTTTGCCGCCTGTTGTGAGCCGCTGATTTGTGGTCAGGCTTTTGCACAAAACCCACAACAACTGATGCGGTCGCGTTATAGCGCCTATTGCCATCATGATAAGAATCCTCAGTGTTACCATTACATTTTGCAGACCTATCATTCCAAAGCGCGGGCTGAGCATCATCTGGCAGACATAGCAGACTTCGCCAAAGCGGTGCGTTTTATTGGCCTGAAGATTATTGACGATGAGAAGTTAACGGCTGATCAGGTGCATTTTGTTGCCTCTTATCTTGTCGGCGATAAGCTGGAAGTATTGGATGAAGTGTCGGATTTTCAGCTGGAGCAAGGCCACTGGATGTATTGCAGTGGTGTATTAACAGAGCATGCTGCGACCCGGCTATCCCGCAATGATGCCTGCCCTTGTGGCAGCGGCCTTAAATTTAAAAAATGTCAGCACCAAAGGTAACCAGATTTTATCAGGCGTGCAGCTGATTTAAAATCTCATACAAAGCGGTAGGATCAGCCACCATCATCTCTGGTTTTTGCTGAACCAGATGACGTCTTGCATGCAAACTTAAACCCGATTTCACTTCATCCGACAGCTTCTGCTTATTATCTTCCATCACCAATGGCGCACCTTGCAGGCACTGCATTAAATGCAAAGCAACGGCACCACCTTGCTGAAAAGCTGTGGCTTGCTGCTTTAATTGCGCTTCATCTTCAGGTAAAAATGAAAAAGGTCGCGCTTGCTGTATGCCCAACTGTTGATACAAATCAGGCTGAAATCTGGCGCTTTGGGTATCCGGCGTATAAAACTGAGCAAATTCCTCAACTGCAGGTGATAAAAATGCCAGCCAGAGTGAGAAATCACTCAGCCGGTGCTGCTGTATCGCCTCATTTAACCGAATACCGGTTTGCCACTCATTAATCAGCATAAAATTCGCACAAAAACATCATATTGTTTGCTTTATCGGCAGTCAGACAAAAAAGTTGAGTAATTTCCTTTACATAAAAATGTTTTTTGATAAGATGCGCACCACACTTGTGGAGGGGTTCCCGAGTGGCCAAAGGGATCAGACTGTAAATCTG
>Ga0247725_1000201_pt1 | contig 64343 bp, 59 predicted proteins | sample OKSTACKMCFT3sol_FD_183021 | JGI IMG/M metagenome (GOLD analysis project Ga0247725, IMG submission 183021) | Subsurface sediment microbial communities from gas well in Oklahoma, United States - OK STACK MC-FT3-sol | ecosystem: Environmental > Terrestrial > Deep subsurface > Rock core/Sediment...
TGGCTGTGATCCAGCACGCCTTCGGCGCCGATGCCGTCTTCTTCACCGGCCATGCCGGTTTCCAGCGAACCCAGGCAGCCCAGCTCGCCTTCTACCGAAACGCCACAGGCGTGGGCCATGGCAACGGTCTGCTGGGTGACACGGACGTTGTACTCGTAGTCGGTCGGGGTCTTGCCGTCTTCACCCAGCGAGCCGTCCATCATCACCGAGCTGAAGCCCAGCTGGATGGAGCGCTGGCACACGTCGGGGCTGGTGCCGTGGTCCTGGTGCATGCACACCGGAATGTGCGGGAACTCTTCGATGGCCGCCAGGATCAGGTGGCGCAGGAACGGCGCACCGGCGTATTTGCGAGCGCCAGCGGAAGCCTGGACGATGACCGGGGAGTCGGTCTTGTCGGCGGCTTCCATGATCGCGCGCATCTGCTCGAGGTTGTTGACGTTGAAAGCCGGAACGCCGTAGCCGAACTCGGCGGCGTGGTCCAGCATCTGGCGCATGCTAATGAGTGCCATTGTGTATCTCTCTCCCGACAAGCGTCGTTTGTTTCGTGCAAGCCTGCCGCAGGGGCGGTTGCTGTTCAAGTAGTGTGGGCCACCTGCGCGGCCCGGCCAGTCACGGTGCCTTGCAGCCCCGCCCAATCAGATCGTTGGTCGCCACCCAATACACCAGGCCTTCGTCACCTTTGGTGTGGAAGGCCAGCATGCCATCGCTGTACAGCGCGCCGGAGGCGCCCGGCTCGGCCTTTAGCCGGTAGACCTGGTCGCCGCCACCCAGGCGTACATCGACCGCGTCCCGTTGTGCATCGGCGAAGCGCCACAGCACCTCGGCCTGGCTGTCGCAGACCCAGCGGGTCCAGTTGTCCGCCGGGGCGGGTTGGGCGGGTTGCAGCAACGAACAGCCTGCCAGGGTCGCCAGGGCCAATGCGGCCAGAAGCGCTTTCATTCAATCACTCCGCCAGGGGCTGCAAAGCAGCCCTATGTTCAAGACCACAAAACAGCCTTCAGGTTGCCTGGCGCCCGATCAAGGGCAGCCCGGCGCCTTGCGCTGGTGCTCGTCGTCGTACTTTTCCAGGCCGTCCGGGCCCAGGCGCTTGTTGATCACCGGTGCCGTCTCGGCCTGCCACTGGGACTGGTAGCAACCGCCCTTGGGCGGCTGCGCCGGGTCAGCCTCGCTGCCCGTGTTGCTGGAGCAGGCGCCCAGCAACACTGCCACGATCATCACAGGCAATTGCTTGACCATCAGGTCGCTCCCTTTGCCAGGCGCCTTCAAACTCAGGCCTTGGCCCGTTCTTCCAGGATTGCCACGGCAGGCAGGACCTTGCCCTCGACGAACTCGAGGAACGCGCCGCCACCGGTAGAAATGTAGGAGATATCGGCGCCAACGCCATACTTGTCGATGGCTGCCAGGGTGTCACCGCCACCGGCGATGGAGAATGCGGCGCTGTCGGCGATGGCCTTGGCCAGTACCTTGGTGCCGTTGCCGAACTGGTCGAATTCGAACACACCGACCGGGCCGTTCCACAGGATGGTCTGCGACGACTTCAGCAGTTCGGCGAAGTTGGCAGCGGTCTGTGGGCCGATGTCGAGGATCATGTCGTCAGCCGCCACGTCGGCGATCGCCTTGACGGTAGCTTCGGCGCTTTCAGCGAATTCCTTGGCAACCACCACGTCGACCGGCAGCGGCACATTGACCTTGGCGGCGATGGCCTTGGCGGTTTCGACCAGGTCAGCCTCGTACAGCGACTTGCCCACCGGGTGACCGGCAGCGGCGAGGAAGGTGTTGGCGATACCACCGCCGACGATCAGCAGGTCGCACACAGTGCTCAGGCTGTTCAGCACGTCCAGCTTGGTCGACACCTTGGAGCCGGCAACAATGGCCGCCATCGGCTTGGCCGGCGCCTTCAGGGCCTTGCCCAGGGCGTCCAGCTCGGCCGCCAGCAGCGGGCCGGCAGCAGCGACCTTGGCGAACTTGGCAACACCGTGGGTGGAGCCTTCGGCGCGGTGCGCGGTGCCGAACGCGTCCATGACGAACACGTCGCACAGGGCGGCGTACTTCTGCGCCAGCTCGTCGGCGTTCTTCTTCTCGCCCTTGTTGAAGCGCACGTTCTCGAACAGCACCAGGTCACCGGCCTGCACCTGAACGCCGTCGAGGTAGTCGGCGACCAGCGGCACGTCGCGGCCCAGGGCCTTGCCCAGGTAGTCGGCAACCGGCTTGAGGCTGTTCTCGGCGGAGAACTCGCCTTCGGTCGGGCGCCCCAGGTGCGAGCAGACCATTACCGCCGCGCCCTTCTCCAGGGCCAGCTTGATGGTCGGCAGCGCTGCCAGGATACGCGCATCGCTGGCGACCACGCCGTCTTTCACAGGGACGTTGAGGTCTTCGCGGATCAGTACGCGCTTACCTTGCAGGTCGAGGTCGGTCATCTTCAACACGGTCATGAATGCAGTCCTTCAGGGCTGTTTGCTGCGGGTTGGGTGGACGACGTGCAGATAGTGTTCGGCAACGTCGAGCATACGGTTGGCAAACCCCCATTCGTTGTCGAACCAGGCCAGCAGGTTCACCAGGCGGGAGCCTGAGACACGGGTCTGGCTGGCATCGACGATGGCCGAATGCGGGTCATGGTTGAAATCACAGCTGGCGTGGGGCAGCTCGGTGTAGGCCAGCAAGCCTTTTAGCGGGCCAACCAGGGCGGCCTCGCGCAACACCCGGTTGACCTCGGCCGCGCTGGTGTCGCGCGCGGTCTGCAGGGTGATGTCCAGGCACGACACGTTGACGGTTGGCACGCGTACCGCTTTGGCCTGGATTCGCCCGGCAAGTTCCGGCAGCAGGCGCTCGATGCCCCGCGCCAGACCAGTGGACACCGGAATCACCGACTGGAATGCCGAGCGCGTGCGGCGCAGGTCTTCATGGTGATAGGCGTCGATCACCGGCTGGTCGTTCATCGCCGAGTGGATGGTGGTGATCTGTACGTACTCGATGCCAAAGGCCTGGTCCAGCACCCGCAGCAGGGGCACGCCGCAGTTGGTGGTGCAGGACGCGTTCGATACCAGCAGTTCGTTGCCGGTCAGGCAACCCTGGTTGATGCCGTAGACCACCGTGGCATCGACGTCGGCTTCACTGGCCATCGGCTGCGAGAATAGCACCCGTGGCGCACCGGCATCGAGAAAACGCTGGCCGTCGGCTCGGGTGTTGTAGGCGCCAGAGCACTCCAGTACCAGGTCGACATCCAGGGCGGCCCAGTCGATGCCTTCGGGGGTGGCGCTGCGCAGCACTTTCACACAGTCGCCATTGATATGCAGACAATCGCCGTCGACTTTCACCTCACCGGGGAAACGCCCGTGGGTGGAGTCGAAGCGCGTCAGGTATTCCAGACTGGCCTGGTCGGCCAGGTCGTTCAGCGCGACGATCTCGAAACCGGCCTTCGCCCCTCGCTCGAACAGTGCGCGCAGGACACAGCGGCCGATGCGGCCGTAACCGTTGAGTGCAACTTTGTAGGGACGCGGGTGGGGCATTCGATACTCACGTGCAGGTGCGTTGAACGACCATCGCGGGGCAAGCCCGCTCCCACAAGGCACCGGGATGCCTTGTGGGAGCGGGCTTGCCCCGCGATCAGGCGGGAGGCACGGAGCCTCCCGGGTGCATCAGTCTTCCAGCAGCTCTTCAGCGGTACCCAGGATGTTGTCCAGGGTGAAGCCGAACTCCTCGAACAGCGCGGAGGCCGGTGCCGACTCGCCGTAGGTGGTCATGCCGATCACGCGACCTTCGAGGCCGACGTACTTGTACCAGAAGTCGGCATGGGCAGCCTCGATGGCGATGCGCGCACCGACTTCCAGTGGCAGGACCGACTGCTTGTAGGCAGCGTCCTGGGCATCGAACACGCTGGTGCTCGGCATCGACACGACGCGGACCTTGCGGCCCTCGGCGCTCAGCTTGTCGAACGCCTGAACGGCCAGGCCCACTTCGGAACCGGTGGCGATCAGGATCAGCTCAGGCTCGCCGGCGCAGTCCTTGAGCACGTAACCGCCACGGGCGATATCGGCGATCTGCTGGGCATTGCGATCCTGATGCTGCAGGTTCTGGCGCGAGAAGATCAGCGCCGACGGGCCGTCCTTGCGCTCCAGGGCGGCTTTCCAGGACACGGCGGACTCCACCGCATCGGCCGGACGCCAGGTGTCCAGGTTCGGCGTGCTGCGCAGGCTGGTCAGTTGCTCGATCGGCTGATGGGTCGGACCGTCTTCGCCCAGGCCAATGGAGTCGTGGGTGTAGACGTGGATCACGCGTTGTTTCATCAGCGCCGACATGCGCACGGCGTTGCGGGCGTATTCCATGAACATCAGGAAGGTCGCGCCATAAGGCACCAGACCGCCGTGCAGGGCGACGCCGTTCATGATCGCGGTCATGCCGAATTCGCGCACGCCGTAGAACACGTAGTTGCCGCTGGCGTCATTGGCCTCGACACCCTTGCAACCTTTCCACAAGGTCAGGTTGGAGCCGGCCAGGTCCGCCGAACCCCCGAGGAACTCCGGCAGCAGCGGGCCGAAGGCATTCAGGGTGTTCTGGCTGGCCTTGCGGCTGGCGATGGTTTCGCCCTTGGCGGCGACTTCGTTGATGTAGGCCTGGGCCTTCTCGGAGAAGTCCGCCGGCAGGTCGCCTGCGTCACGGCGCTTGAACTCGGCAGCCAGTTCCGGGTAAGCCTTGGCATAGGCGTCGAAACGCTCGTTCCAGGCAGCTTCGGCCTTGGCGCCAGCGGCTTTGGCGTCCCACTCGGCATAGATGTCGGCCGGGATCTCGAACGGACCGTGGTTCCAGTTCAGTTCCTTGCGGGCCAGGGCGATTTCTTCGTTGCCCAGCGGTGCGCCGTGGCAGTCTTCCTTGCCCTGCTTGTTCGGCGAGCCGAAGCCGATGATGGTCTTGCAGCAGATCAGGGTCGGACGGTCGCTCTTGCGAGCGGTGTCGATGGCCATCTTGATCTCGTCGGCGTCGTGACCGTTGACGTTGCGGATCACCTGCCAGTTGTAGGCTTCGAAGCGCGCCGGGGTGTTGTCGGTGAACCAGCCGTGCACTTCGCCGTCGATGGAGATGCCGTTGTCGTCGTAGAAGGCGATCAGTTTGTTCAGGCCCAGGGTGCCGGCCAGCGAGGCGACTTCGTGGGAAATGCCTTCCATCATGCAGCCGTCGCCGAGGAACACGTAGGTGTTGTGGTCGACGATGTTGTGGCCTTCACGGTTGAACTGGGCGCCCAGCACCTTTTCCGCCAGGGCGAAGCCCACGGCGTTGGCCAGACCCTGGCCCAGGGGGCCGGTGGTGGTTTCCACGCCTGGGGTGTAGCCGAACTCCGGGTGGCCCGGGGTGCGGCTGTGCAGCTGACGGAAGGCCTTGAGGTCGTCGATGGTGACGTCGTAGCCGGTCAGGTGCAGCAGCGAATAGATGAGCATCGAGCCGTGACCGTTGGACAGCACGAAGCGGTCACGGTCGGCGAAGTTCGGGTTGCTCGGGTTGTGCTTCAGGTAGTCGCGCCAAAGCACTTCGGCGATATCCGCCATACCCATGGGGGCACCTGGGTGGCCGCTGTTGGCCTTTTGCACGGCATCCATGCTGAGGGCACGAATGGCGTTGGCACGTTCACGACGGCTGGGCATCGCTGAGTCTCCTGGGGCTTGAAAGGGTGGTGAAGCGAAAAAAGGCGACCATTTTCGCCCACAGGGGGGGCCGGGGGCAATGACGTATGGTCGCAGTCGGGCTTTTTTCCTGTGTTTGGCCTGCTTTTCACGAGAAATCCGCCTGCGAAACCACCACCCATCCAGCAATATCAAAACTTTTTGATATTGCTATTGCGACGAGAGCATCCCCTGACTAGACTCCCGCCCCATGAACCTCAATGCGCCCATCACCCCGCAACGCAGCGACGAGCTGGCCGCCCTGTGCAAGGCCGGCGGCGATCCTCTGCGCCTGAACGTGCTGCGCGCATTGGCCAACGACTCGTTCGGCGTGCTGGAGCTGGCGCAGATCTTCGACATCGGCCAGTCGGGCATGAGCCACCACCTCAAGGTACTGGCCCAGGCCGACCTGGTGGCGACCCGTCGCGAGGGCAATGCGATCTTCTACCGCCGCGCCCTGCCCGACAGTCAGCGCCTGGGTGGCCGCCTGCACACGGCGCTGCTGGAGGAAGCCGACGACCTCTCGCTGCCCGTGGACGTACAGGCACGTATCGCCCTGGTGCAACAGCGCCGCGCCGCCACCAGCCAGGACTTTTTCCAGCGCGTCGAAGAGAAATTCCGCGCCCAGCAGGACCTCATCGCCGGCTTGCCGCAGTACCGCGAAAGCCTGCTGGCATTGCTCGACAAGCTCAGCTTCGGCGTCGGCGCCAGCGCCCTGGAAGTGGGGCCTGGCGACGGCGGTTTCCTGCCTGACCTGGCGCGCCGCTTCGACCAGGTCACGGCCATGGACAACAGCCCGACCATGCTCGAGCTGGCGCGCCAGGTCTGTGAGCGCAATGCACTGAACAACGTGAACCTGCAGTTGGCCGATGCACTGGGTACAACGGATGTGGAAGCCGACTGCGTTGTGCTGAACATGGTCCTGCACCATTTCAGCGACCCGGCCCAGGCCTTGCGCCTGCTGGCCAGACGGGTGAAAGCGGGCGGCAGCCTGCTGGTCACCGAGCTGTGCAGCCATGACCAGGGGTGGGCGCGCGAAGCCTGCGGCGACCTGTGGCTTGGCTTCGAGCAGGACGACCTGGCCCGTTGGGCCAACGCGGCAGGGCTGGCCCCCGGGGACAGCCTCTACGTGGGCTTGCGTAACGGTTTTCAGATCCAGGTCCGGCATTTCCAGCGGGCCACTGGCGACATACAACATCGGTAAATTTCAGGAACCCATCGAGATGAGCGAATACTCCCTTTTCACCTCCGAGTCCGTGTCCGAAGGGCATCCGGACAAGATCGCCGACCAGATCTCCGACGCGGTGCTGGACGCCATCATCGCCCAGGACAAGTATGCCCGCGTGGCCTGCGAGACCCTGGTCAAGACCGGTGTCGCCATCATCGCCGGTGAAGTCACCACTTCGGCCTGGGTCGATCTGGAAGACCTTGTACGTAACGTGATCATCGACATCGGCTACAACAGCTCCGACGTCGGCTTCGACGGTGCCACCTGCGCCGTGATGAACATCATCGGCAAGCAGTCGGTGGACATCGCCCAGGGCGTCGACCGTTCCCGCCCGGAAGACCAGGGTGCCGGCGACCAGGGCCTGATGTTCGGCTACGCCAGCAACGAGACCGACGTGCTGATGCCGGCCCCGATCTGCTTCTCGCACCGCCTGGTCGAGCGCCAGGCCGAGGCGCGCAAGTCCAAGCTGCTGCCTTGGCTGCGCCCGGACGCCAAGTCACAGGTCACCTGCCGCTATGAAAACGGCAAGGTCGTCGGTATCGACGCGGTCGTACTGTCGACCCAGCACAACCCCGAGGTCTCGCAAAAAGACCTGCAGGAAGCGGTGATGGAGCTGATCGTCAAGCACACCCTGCCTGCCGAGCTGCTGCACAAGGGTACCCAGTACCATATCAACCCGACGGGCAACTTCATCATCGGTGGCCCGGTGGGCGACTGCGGCCTGACCGGCCGCAAGATCATCGTCGACTCCTACGGCGGCATGGCTCGCCACGGTGGTGGCGCGTTCTCCGGCAAGGACCCGTCCAAGGTCGACCGTTCCGCCGCCTACGCCGGCCGCTACGTGGCCAAGAACATCGTCGCCGCCGGCCTGGCCGAGCGTTGCGAGATCCAGGTGTCCTACGCCATCGGCGTGGCCCAGCCGACCTCCATCTCGATCAACACCTTCGGCACCGGCAAGGTCTCGGACGAGAAGATCGTGCAACTGGTGCGCGAATGCTTCGACCTGCGTCCGTACGCCATCACCACCATGCTCGACCTGCTGCACCCGATGTACCAGGAAACCGCTGCCTACGGTCACTTCGGTCGTACCCCGCAGCAGAAGACCGTGGGTGACGACACCTTCACCACCTTCACCTGGGAGCGCACCGACCGCGCCGCCGCCCTGCGCGACGCCGCCGGCCTGTAAGTCTCCTACAGCAGTAAAAGAAAGCCCCTGCCGAGCAATCGGCAGGGGCTTTTTCGTGACATATCGTCTGACAATGCGGCACGTCGCAGCGCGCAGCTGACACCTAGGCTGAGGACTCCTTACCGCCTCGCAAGGATGCCGGCCATGCCGTTGCTGCTGATACTCATGCTCCTGCCGATACTCATCGCCAGCGCACAGGCCGGCCAGTGTCCGGATTGGAGCGTATCCCAGGCGAATGCCGAAATGGCCCGGCTGGGCGAGACCCTGGCCCGCTGGGACGACCACTACCATCGTCAGGGCAAGTCATTGGTGGCCGACGAGCTCTATGACCAGAGCCGCCAGCGCCAATTGCTGCTACAGCGGTGCTTCAACCTGCCAGACGCGGCGCCCGCCCCACTGGCAAGCGCACGCGGTCCGATTGCACACCCGATCGTCCACACCGGCGTCGACAAGCTCCCTGACGAACAGGCAATGCGTCGTTGGCTGGCCGACAAACGCGATGTCTGGATACAGCCCAAGGTCGACGGCGTCGCGGTTTCCCTGGTCTACCAGAAGGGTCGGTTGGTCCGGCTGCTCAGCCGTGGCGATGGCGTCCAGGGCCATGACTGGAGCCGGCATATTCCCTCGCTCGGCGCCATCACCCGACAGCTGCCGCAGCCTGTGGACCTGGTGCTGCAAGGGGAACTGTACAAACGCCTGGAGGGCCATGTGCAGGCCCAGGCAGGCAGCCTCAACGCTCGCGGCAACGTGGCCGGGCTGATGGCACGCAAGCAGCTGGACACAGCGCTCGGCGCGAGCATCGGCCTGTTCGTCTGGGACTGGCCGCACGGGCCGCAAACCCAGGCAGAGCGTCTCGAGCGACTGGCCGCCATGGGCTTTGCCGACAGCCAGCGCTACAGCGTCGCCATCGCCAGCCCGGAGCAGGCCGCCGAGATGCGCCTGCACTGGTATCGCACCGCCCTGCCCTTCGCCACCGATGGCGTGATCCTGCGCCAGGACAGCCGCCCGCCCGCCGAACGCTGGCAGGCCAAGGCCCCTTACTGGATTGCGGCCTGGAAATACCCCTTCTCCCAGGCACTGGCCGAGGTGCGCGAAGTGCGCTTTCGCATTGGACGCACTGGCAAGGTAACCCCCATCCTGCATCTGGCGCCTGTCGAACTGGACGACCGTCAGGTTTCCCAGGTCAGCCTTGGTTCCCTGGCTCGCTGGCAGAAACTCGATATTCGCCCTGGCGACCAGGTGGCCATCAGCCTTGCCGGCCTCACCGTTCCGCGGTTTGACGACGTGGTACATCGCACGGTCGTGCGACAGCCCGTGGCCTCACCGGCTGCCGGCCAGTATGACGCCCACACTTGCTGGCGGGCTGGCGCTGGCTGCGAAGAGCAATTCATTGCCCGATTGAACTGGTTGAGCGGCAAGCAGGGGCTGGCCCTGCCAGGGATCGGACCGGGTACCTGGCGCCGACTGGTGAATGCCGGCCTGGTGACCTCCCTCGTGGACTGGCTGGAGCTCGACACCCAAGTCCTGACGAAGGTGCCGGGTCTCGGCGACGCCAGGGCCCGACAGCTTCATGACAGTTTCAGCGCGGCTCACCTGCGCTCCTTCCACCAGTGGTTGAAAGCGCTGGGCGCGCCCTTGCCTCAGGAGATGCCGCTGGAGGCCGACTGGTCGACGCTCGCAACCCGATCGGCTGACGCATGGCAAGCCTCGCCGGGGGTCGGTGGCGCAAAATCGAAACAACTCGAGGTTTTTTTTGCAACAGAAGATGTTCAAGCCCTTGCCGCGCAACTGGGCGGGTATCGTATCGCCGGTTTCCAGCACTCGAACGACACCGCCGAACAATGACGAGCGTAGGGTAACTCCGAGTTTGCCGTTTAAAGCCCCACCAAGGGTTCCTAAATCCGGCAAACCAAGGCAGGATTCCACCAACTTTTGCTGCTCCGCCCCGCTCAGGAGGCTTTTCATGACACGTTTCACCGCTCTTTTCCTGCTGGCAACCCTTGGCCTGGCGACCGGCGTCGCGCAAGCCGCCCAGCCGGATGCAGGCTTGACCGGCTGCGCCGCCAAACGCAGCGCCATCGAGAACCAGCTGAAGATTGCCCGTGACCATGGCAACAGTGACCAAGTTGCCGGGCTCGAAGAGGCGCTGCGTGGCGTGGACAACTGCACCGAAGCCGGGCTGCGCAAAGAGCGCGAGCAGAAAGTGCTCGATGCCCGCCACGAAGTGAACCAGCGCACCAAGGACCTGGACAAAGCCATGAAGAAGGGTGACGCGGAAAAGATCAACAAGCGCAAGGACAAGCTGGCCGAGGCAAAGAAAGAACTGCAGGAAGCCGTGGACGACCTCGAGCGCTGACCTAACAGCCCTTGATGTGGGAGCGAACCCGCTCCCACGACAGCCTCCCACGGCTCAATGATTACGAAACTCGCTATGACAGGCCTTGCACGCGGCCTCGACCTTGTCCATCGGTGCCTTCATCTGCGTTGCGTCCAGCGACGGGTTGCGGGTCACCGTCACCAGCTCGCCGGTGACGCCCTCCAGCTGCCGGGCCAGGTCCTGGAACCGCGCCTGCCGCTCCCAGACATCCGCCCGCGCGCTGCTGTCACCCTCGTCGCGCACCTGCGGGAAGTGCTGCCACGGCTCATGGGCCAGGGAATCCAGCTTCACCGCGCCCTCGGCGAACTTCACGCCATCGAAGGGCAACCGTCCGCGCAGCATGCCTCCCATGTCTTCACTGGTCTTGAGCATCTGCTTGAAGATCGCCTTGCGCTGGCCCAGTGGCGAGTTGGGATCGACGCCGTCACAGGCGGTCAGGGCGAGGGCGGCGAGCAGTACTACGGTCAATCGCTTGAACATCACGGTCTCTTTGGCCAGGCAAACGGGTGGCCAGTATCGCCGCCCGCCGGGCAAAGACCAATAGCCACACAGAAAACAAGGGTGAATGTTCATGTTTCGCCCAGCACAGGACCTTCTCGATGAAATCTGCATTGCGCCATCTCGCCTGGGCCCTGCCCGCCCTGGCGCTCCTGGCCGGCTGCAACGGCGGCGAAAGCGCCAAGCCTGAGCCTCATGCCATCGCCACTTATGTGCCAGCCACCTGGAAGGACCTGCCCCAGGTCAGCGACGACGACCTGCTGGCCGGCTTCTATGCCTGGCGCAACGGTTGCGAGAAGCTCAAGCGCGATCCGGTGTGGGCCGCAACCTGCGAGGCAGCCGGCTCAGCCATGGCGAACCCTGATCAGGTACGCACCTTCCTCGAGCAGAATCTCCAGGTGTTTGGACTGCGCTCGGCGCAGAACAGCGCCAACGGCCTGATCACCGGGTATTACGAACCGGTCTACCCCGGCAGCCTGGAACGCACCGAAGCCGCGCATGTACCAGTGTACGGCGTACCCGAGGACATGATCGTGGTCGATCTGGCCAGTGTGTATCCCGAACTCAAGGGCAAGCGCTTGCGCGGGCGCCTTGATGGCCGCGTGCTCAAACCCTATGACACCGCCGAAGTGATCAACCGCGACGGTGCCATGGCGCCGGTACTGGCCTGGCTGACCGACCCGATGGACTTGCAGTTCCTGCAGATCCAGGGTTCCGGTCGCATCCAGCTGGAAGGTGGCCGCCAGCTACGGCTGGGGTATGCCGACCAGAACGGCCATCCCTATCGGCCGATTGGCCGCTGGCTGGTGGAACAGGGCCAGCTGCCTAAGGAACAGGTGACCATGGGCAGCATCCACGCTTGGGCCCAGGCCAACCCGAAGCGGATCCCTGAGTTGCTGGCCAGCAACCCGAGCTATGTGTTCTTCAGCACCCGCCCGGACAGCAACGAAGGTCCGCGCGGCTCACTCAACGTGCCGCTGACCGCTGGCTACAGCGTGGCCATCGACCGCAAGGTGATCCCGCTGGGCAGCCTGCTGTGGCTGTCCACCACCCGCCCCGACGGCAGCCCGGTGGTGCGCCCCGTGGGAGCTCAAGACACGGGTGGGGCGATTACTGGTGAAGTGCGTGCGGACCTGTTCTGGGGCACCGGGCCAGAGGCAGGGGAACTGGCAGGCAACATGAAACAACAGGGGCAGATCTGGATGTTGTGGCCCAAGGGTCAGCCTTTGCCCGAAGTACCGAAGGTACCCTGACGGGCGCTATCGCGGGGCATGCCTACTCCCACTGCGGGAGCGGGCATGCCCCGCGATGCACTCAGATCGAAACGACAAAGAACGACACGATCAGCGCCATCCCGACGAACCACACCAGCGAGCGCAACACCGCCCAATCCGCCAGGTAGCAGATGATGTAGAGCAACCGGCTGGTGATGTACATCACGCCCAGCACATCTTGGGTTACTTGTTCGGCATTGCCGACGATATCGGCCACCAGCACCGCCGCGGCAAATGCCGGAAACGCCTCGTAGCCATTCAACTGAGCGGCATGGGCCCGCCGTGGCAGCCCGTCAAGCTCGTCCAGAAAGGCACGCGGGTCATGATTGGCGCGAAAGCCAAAATACCCGCTGCTGAGTTTGGCGATCAACGCACACAGCGGCGGCAGGACCAGGGCGACAAGAATGCACCACAGGGCTACGGTCATCTACAGGACTCCTTGTTTCACAGAGGTTGGCTTCAGAGCTTCATCACCAGCATGCCGGCCAGCACCAGCGTGCAAGCTAGGAGTCTTGGCCCGCCAAAAGGTTCTTTGAGGTAGCGCATGCCCAGGAGCACCACGAGAATCACGCTCAGTTCGCGCAACGCTGCCGCCTCGGCCACCGAGCCCAGGTGCATGGCCCAGAGCACCAGAGCGTAGCTGAACAACACACAGAACCCGACTGCCAGGCCCAGATTCCATTGGGTTCGCCAGAACAGCATGAATGGCCCCCGGCGAGCCACCACGGCCAGCAGCGGGAACGGCCAGGAGCTGAGCAGGCTCAGCCACACCAGGTAATCCCACGGTTTGCCCCACAGGCGTACGGCCTGGCCGTCGAACCAGGTGTAGCAGCCGATGCACAGGCCGATCAGCGCCACCACCGGCAGCATCGACCAGGGCAGGCGGTCGCCGCCACCGCCCTGCCAAAGCAGACACGCCATGCCACAGGGGATCAGCAGGATGCCGATGATCTGCTGCTGGCTCAGCGATTCGCCGGCAAAGGCCAGGGTCAACCCAAGTACCACCAAGGGCGACAGGCCACGCATCAACGGATAGACCAGGCCCAGGTCGCCGACCCGATAGGCCTGGATCAGCAGAAAGCGGTACAGCTGCTCGGCCAGCGCCGAGGCCAACAGCCAGGGCCAGATCCCGGCGGGCGGGAAATCTACGAAGGCCACCGCCAGCAGGGCGAAACTCAGCGCCACCACGTCCATGCTGGCGATGACCAGCAGCCGCTCGGCGCTGAACTTGATCAAGGTATTCCAGGTGGCATGGAGCAGGGCTGCGACCAGTACGAGGGAAGTTGCCAGCACGCCTTGGAATCCTTGTTGTCGTTCGGTGGGGACCACTATATAGCGCCTGGCGTGTTATGGCCCCATCTCGGCGAGCCCGCCCCCACGCCACTGCCTGACAGGAACCAATTGGAGAAATCCGGTCATAAGGTGTGTCCCGACTGCCGCGCCAGATCATCAAAGAACTGCCCGAGCCATTCGGGTAATGACTTGGAAGCCACTTTCACAGGATTCGGGATGCTTGAATTAGTTGCCGCGTTTATCTGCCTCACCACCCTCCTCACTTATGTGAACTACCGCTTCATCGGCCTGCCGCCGGCCATCGGCGTGATGGTCACCGCATTGCTATTCTCCCTGATGCTGCAGGGCCTGAGCCTGATCGGCTTCCCTGGCTTGGAAGAACGCGTTGAAGGCCTGATGAACCAGATCGACTTCAACGACCTGCTGATGCACTGGATGCTGTCGTTCCTGCTGTTCGCCGGCGCGTTGCACGTCAATCTTGCCGACCTGCGCAGCTACCGCTGGCCGATCGGCCTGCTGGCCACCCTGGGCGTGCTCATCGCCACCGTGGTGATTGGCTACCTGTCGCACTGGGTGTTCGCCCTGTTCGGCTGGAACGTGCCACTGATCTACTGCCTGCTGTTCGGTGCGCTGATCTCGCCAACCGACCCGATCGCCGTGCTCGGCGCGCTGCGTACCGCCAACGCCTCCAAACCGCTGAAGACCACCATCGTCGGCGAGTCGCTGTTCAACGACGGCACGGCGGTCGTGGTGTTCACCGTGCTGCTGGGCATCATCCAGCTGGGCGAGACGCCGAGCGTCGCCGATACCGCCATCCTGTTCGCCCGTGAGGCACTGGGTGGCATCGCCTTCGGCGGCCTGATCGGTTACGCCACCTACCGCATGATCAAGAGCGTCGAGCAGTACCAGGTGGAGGTGATGCTGACCCTGGCACTGGTGATCGGCGGCTCGGCCATGTGCTACGAGTTGCACGTGTCGGCGCCGATCGCCATGGTGGTGGCCGGCCTGATCATCGGCAACCTGGGGCGCAACCTGGCGATGAACGACATGACCCGCCGCTACATGGATGGCTTCTGGGAACTGATCGACGACATGCTCAACGCCCTGCTGTTCGCGCTGATTGGCCTGGAACTGTTGCTGCTGCCGTTCAACTGGTTGCACCTGGCGGCGGGTGGTGTGCTGGCGATTGCGGTGCTGGCTTCGCGCCTGCTGACCGTGGCGCCGGCGATCGTGCTGTTGCGCCGCTGGCGCAGCGTGCCGCAAGGCACCATTCGCGTACTGACCTGGGGTGGCCTGCGCGGTGGCGTGTCGGTGGCCCTGGCACTGTCGCTACCGCAGGGCGCCGAGCGTGATCTGCTGCTGTCGATCACTTACATCGTGGTGCTGTCGTCGATCCTGGTGCAGGGTCTGACGGTCGGAAAGGTTGTGCGCAAGGTCAGCACACAACCCGAGTGACAGCATAGGGGCGGACTAGCCCCGCGATATCGTCTGCACAGGCATCGATGTTGATCCTGCCGGCGCCATCGCGGGGCAAGCCCGCTCCCAAGCTTGAGCAAATGGATCTATTCCACCGCGCTGTCCGGAAACTGGTCCTGGATGTACTTGATCTCGGTGCGCCCGTGGGCGGCCGGCAGGCCATCCTCACCCAGGTTGACGAAGACCATCTTGTCGACGGTCAGGATCGCCTTGCGGGTGATCTTGTTACGCACTTCGCACTTGAGCGTGATCGAGGTGCGGCCGAACTCGGTGGCGGTAATGCCCAGCTCGATGATGTCGCCCTGACGCGAAGCACTGACGAAGTTGATCTCGGAAATGTACTTGGTCACCACGCGCTGGTTGCCCAGTTGGACGATGGCGTAGATTGCCGCCTCCTCGTCGATCCAGCGCAGCAGACTGCCGCCGAACAGGGTGCCGTTGGGATTGAGGTCTTCGGGTTTTACCCATTTGCGGGTGTGAAAGTTCATCTGTACTCCTGACCTGCTTGCTGACATGCGCTAATGATGGCAGACCGCTCGGTCACGCTCCATTGAACATCGACTATCGTCGTGATTAATCGACAGAAAGTCTTGGGTGTGTCACACGCCCGCGGCTATAATCTCGCCGTTTCACATGGTCCCCCGCAGTGGTGGCCATCCCGCCACCCATCCGAGGGGCGCTGCAGCAGGCTCGGCCTGTCAGGCTCGGTTGGGGCGTTGTCCGCGCAAGCGGACGCTCAACGCACAACGGCGCCCATTCGCACACTACGAATGGAGGCTCTCAATGAGCGCTGTAAACACGCCTGCAGGTTTTTCCGACTTCAAGGTCGCCGACATCTCCCTGGCCGACTGGGGCCGTAAGGAAGTCATCATCGCCGAATCGGAAATGCCCGCGCTGATGGGCCTGCGCCGCAAGTATCAAGCCGAGCAACCGCTCAAGGGCGCGAAGATCATCGGCTGCATCCACATGACCATCCAGACTGCCGTGCTGATCGAGACCCTGGTCGCCCTGGGTGCCGAAGTGCGCTGGTCGTCGTGCAACATCTTCTCCACCCAGGACCAGGCCGCCGCCGCCATTGCTGCCGCCGGCATCCCGGTGTTCGCCTGGAAAGGTGAAACCGAGCAGGAATACGAATGGTGCATCGAGCAGACCATCCTCAAGGATGGCCAGCCATGGGACGCCAACATGGTGCTGGACGACGGCGGTGACCTGACCGAGATCCTGCACAAGAAATACCCGGCCATGCTGGACAAGATCCACGGCGTGACCGAAGAGACCACCACCGGCGTGCACCGCCTGCTGGACATGCTGGCCAAGGGCGAGCTGAAAGTCCCGGCGATCAACGTCAACGACTCGGTCACCAAGAGCAAGAACGACAACAAGTACGGCTGCCGTCACAGCCTCAACGACGCCATCAAGCGCGGTACCGACCACCTGCTGTCGGGCAAACAGGCCCTGGTGATCGGCTACGGCGACGTGGGCAAGGGCTCGGCCCAGTCCCTGCGTCAGGAAGGCATGATCGTCAAGGTCACCGAAGTCGACCCGATCTGCGCCATGCAAGCGTGCATGGACGGCTTTGAAGTCGTCTCGCCGTTCAAGGACGGCATCAACACCGGTACCGAAGCCGGCATCAACAAGGACCTGCTCGGCCGCATCGACCTGATCGTCACCACCACCGGTAACGTCAACGTCTGCGACGCCAACATGCTCAAGGCCCTGAAGAAGCGCGCCGTGGTCTGCAACATCGGCCACTTCGACAACGAGATCGACACCGCCTTCATGCGCAAGAACTGGGCATGGGAAGAGGTCAAGCCACAGGTGCACAAGATCCACCGCACCGGTGCCGGCGTGTTCGACCCGCAGAACGACGACTACCTGATCCTGCTGGCCGAAGGCCGCCTGGTGAACCTGGGCAACGCCACCGGCCACCCAAGCCGCATCATGGACGGCTCGTTCGCCAACCAGGTCCTGGCGCAGATCTTCCTGTTCGAGCAGAAGTTCGCCGCGCTGCCTGCCGCGAAGAAGGCCGAGCGCCTGACCGTGGAAGTGCTGCCGAAGAAACTCGACGAAGAAGTGGCCCTGGAGATGGTCCGCGGCTTCGGCGGCGTGGTCACCCAGCTGACCCCGCAGCAGGCCGAGTACATTGGTGTGACCGTCGAAGGCCCGTTCAAGCCGGACGCTTACCGCTACTAAGCGGCTGGTTGCCAGTGCCAGGTATTCTTGCCCGGCACTGGCAGGCAACGTTTCGAACCGATGTCCGAGCCAGGCCGGCCCCCACCGTCCTGGCTTTTATTTGCAGGCAGCAGCCCAGGCTCACTGCCGAAGGAACCAGAGATGTCACAAGAACGCCGCTACAGTTTCGAGTTCTTCCCCACCAAGACCGATGCCGGTCACGAAAAGCTGATGGGCGTTGCCCGCCAGCTGGCCAGCTACAACCCGGACTTCTTCTCCTGCACCTATGGTGCCGGTGGCTCGACCCGCGACCGCACGCTCAACACCGTGCTGCAGCTGGAAAACGAGGTGAAAGTCCCCGCCGCCCCGCACCTGTCCTGCGTGGGTGACAGCAAGGACGACCTGCGTGCCCTGCTGGCCGAGTACCAGGCCGCCGGCATCAAGCGCATCGTCGCCCTGCGTGGCGACCTGCCGTCGGGCATGGGCATGGCCAGCGGCGAGCTGCGCTACGCCAGCGACCTGGTCGAGTTCATCCGCCAGGAAACCGGCAACCACTTCCACCTGGAAGTGGCCGCCTACCCGGAGATGCACCCGCAGGCGCGCAACTTCGAGAGCGACCTGGCCAACTTCGTGCACAAGGTCAAGGCTGGTGCCGACAGCGCCATCACCCAGTATTTCTTCAACGCCGACAGCTACTTCTATTTCGTCGAGCGCGCGCAGAAACTGGGCGTCGAGATCCCGGTGGTGCCCGGCATCATGCCGATCACCAACTACAGCAAGCTGGCGCGTTTCTCCGACGCCTGCGGCGCCGAGATCCCACGCTGGATACGCAAGCAGCTGGAAGCCTATGCCGACGACACCGCCAGCATCCAGGCATTCGGCGAGGAAGTGATCACCCACATGTGCGAACAGCTGCTGCAAGGCGGCGCACCGGGACTGCACTTCTATACCCTCAACCAGTCCGAGCCGAGCCTGGCGATCTGGAACAACCTGAAGCTGCCACGCTGATGGTCGCGAACAAGGCTTTGGCGCAGGTCAAAGCCTTGTTCGTTCGCGCTCGCGCCTGCGGCCAGCGTTCACTGGTCTTGCCCGGGCTTGCAGCGTACTCTCACGCCATGCGCACGCTCATCCTCCCTCTCCTGCTGTTGCTGCTCGCCGGCCTGAGCCCGCTGGCCCATGCCGAACGCCTGCGCATCGTCAGCGACGACTGGGCCCCCTACCTCTACCAGGAGAATGGCCAGGCCAAAGGCATTGACTACGAGATAGCCAACGAGGTGTTTAAACGCCTGGGCGTCGAGGTGCAGTGGCAGTTCCTGCCTTGGAGGCGCTGCCTGGCGATGGTAGAGCAGGGGCTGGCGGATGCAGTGATGGACATCTTCAAGGTCGATTCACGCCAGGGCTATATGGTCTACCCGGACGAACCCATGTCCCAGGTCGAGTTCGTCCTCTACCAGGCCCGCTCACGCCCGCACCCTGTCGTGCACCTGGAGGACTTGGCCGGGCTGACCGTAGGCACCTCCCCCGGTTATGTCTACGACAGCAGCTTCGCAGAATCGCCGCTGTTTCGACGTGAGCCTGCGCCCAGCCACGAGGCCAACTTCGGCAAGTTGACCCGTGGGCGCATCGACCTCTTGGTGACCGACCGCCGGGTCGGCCGCTATGTGAGCCGCCGACTGGGTTTGGAGCAGACTGTGCAAGAACTGCCACTGCTGATAAGCCGTCGGCCCCAGTATCTGGGACTGGCCCGCAAACCTGGGCGCGAACAGCTGGCACAGGCATTCAGTGATGAACTGCGGCGCTTCAAACAAGAGCCGGCCTATGCAGCGATCAATGCCCGCTACCTCGGCAATCAGGATTTTCCTTTCGCCGTTGAGCAGCAGGAACGCGGCACACGCTGATTGCTCTGTTATACTCGAGCCTTCCCGCCCGGCTCACGCCCGGACGCTCGGCCTCGCAACAGGCATCTCGACCAGGCGCCGCGCACCTTTGGTGCCCGCCCGCAGGCTCCAGGATGCGCAGTGAACGCCCAGCTGGACCGGACGCGATCGCATTCCTCCGATGCCCGTCGCGCCAGGCAGAACACCCCATCGGGCCTAGCCCCCACGAGAACAGGATTGCCCATGTCCTTTGCTTCCCTCGGTCTCTCCGAGGCTCTTGTCCGCGCTATCGAGGCTGCGGGCTATACCCAGCCCACTCCGGTGCAACAGCGGGCCATTCCCGCCGTGTTGCAAGGTCGCGACCTGATGGTCGCCGCCCAGACAGGTACTGGTAAAACCGGCGGCTTCGCGCTTCCGATCCTTGAGCGTCTGTTCCCGGGCGGCCATCCCGACAAGTCTCAACGTCATGGTCCCCGCCAACCGCGCGTGCTGGTGCTGACGCCCACCCGTGAGCTGGCTGCCCAGGTACATGACAGTTTCAAGGTCTATGCCCGCGACCTGAATTTCATCAGCGCCTGCATTTTCGGTGGCGTCGGCATGAACCCGCAGGTCCAGGCCATGGCCAAGGGCGTCGACGTCCTGGTCGCCTGCCCAGGTCGCCTGCTCGACCTCGCTGGCCAGGGCAGTGTCGACCTTTCGCGGGTCGAGATCCTGGTGCTGGACGAAGCCGACCGCATGCTCGACATGGGCTTCATCCATGACGTCAAGAAAGTGCTGGCGCGCCTGCCGGCCAAGCGCCAGAACCTGCTGTTCTCGGCAACCTTCTCCAAGGACATCACCGACCTCGCCGACAAGCTGCTGCACAACCCCGAGCGCATCGAGGTCACGCCGCCGAACACTACCGTCGAGCGTATCGAGCAACGGGTCTACCGCCTGCCGGCCAGCCACAAACGCGCCCTGCTGGCGCACCTGATCACCTTGGGCGCCTGGGAACAGGTGCTGGTGTTCACCCGTACCAAGCACGGCGCCAACCGCCTGGCCGAGTACCTCGAGAAGCACGGCCTGACCGCGGCGGCGATCCACGGCAACAAGAGCCAGAATGCCCGCACCAAGGCGCTGGCCGACTTCAAGGCCAATACCGTGCGCGTGCTGGTCGCCACCGACATCGCCGCTCGCGGCCTGGACATCGACCAACTGCCTCATGTGGTCAACTTCGAGCTGCCCAATGTCGAGGAAGACTACGTTCACCGCATCGGCCGTACGGGCCGTGCCGGTCGCTCCGGTGAAGCCATTTCGATGGTTGCGCCGGACGAAGAAAAGCTACTCAAGAGCATCGAGCGCGTCACCCGCCAGAAAATCCCGGATGGCGACCTGATGGGCTTTGACGCATCGCAGGTCGAGGCCGAGAAGCCGGAAGTGCGCGAGCGCCAGCCGAACAATGGCCGCGGTGGCCGCAACCAGCAACCTCGCGGCGAAGGCGGCAAGGAAGGCAGTGGCGGACGCAAGGACAAAGGCAAGGACAAGGGCCGCAACAAGCCTTCGTCCGAGAAGGCCGCAGAAAAGGACAAGTCTGGCGAGAAACAGCAGCAAGGCCAGCAGCGCAAGCCGCGCGACCAGAAGCCACGTCAGCAGCAGAACAACGGCCAGAAAGCCGTGCCTGTCGCCGCACCCAACCGTGACCCTGAGGAGTTCCTCGACGACGACGTCGACAACTTCGGCAACCGCGCCGACTACGTCAGCCCCTACCAGAACGCCAAGAACCAGGGGCGCAATCGTCGCCCGGGCGGCAACGGCGGCCAAGCCCAAGGCCAGCGCAGTGGTGGCGGCCAGGGGCAAGGCCAGGGTCGTGGCAATGGCCAGCAGCGCCAGGGCCAGGGCTCCGGTGAAAAGCGCCCGCGCAACGGCGGCGGCAGCAATGGTGGCGCCCGACGCGACAACAACGGCGGCCGTGCCCGCCGTGAAGATTCGTCCCGCCAGGAACCGGCCGTGCGCAACCCGCGCGAGTCGCAGAGCGCGCCAGTGATCATCCGCAAGGAATCCAAGCTGGACCGTTACCCGACCCCCGAGCAACTGGACGACCTGCCAAGCCGCCCACGCGGTGAACGCCCAGCACTGCTGACCCGCAAGGGCTGAGCGCGCCATCGCGGGGCCTGCCCCGCGATGCGGCCATGCAAAGCCAACAAAAACGCCGCCCATTGGGCGGCGTTTTTGTTGCTGGCGAAGCGAATTACTTCTGCTTCACGCCTTCGACGCTGATGTCCAGGTCCAGGGTCTGCGAAGTCGGGCCCGGGCCCTTGATGCCGAAGTCGTTCAGGTTCAGCGTGGTGGTGGCGTTGAAGCCAGCGCGCTCGCCGCCCCACGGGTCCTTGCCCTCGCCATTGAACACGGCCTTGAAGGTTACCGGCTTGGTCACGCCGTGCAGGGTCAGGTCGCCGGTCACATCGGCAGTCTTGTCACCGGTCGACTTGACGCTGGTGGAGACGAATTTGGCTTCTGGATATTTTTTGACATCCAGGAAGTCCTTGCTGGCGATGTGCTTGTCACGCTCGGCGTGGTTCGACCACAGGCTGGCAGTCTTCAGGTCGACGCTGATCTTGCTCGCCTCGGGCTTGGCGCTGTCCCAGGTGAAGTTGCCGTCGAAGTCCTTGAAGGTGCCGTGGATGAAGCTGTAGCCCAGGTGGCTGATCTTCCAGTCGACGAACGCGTGCTGGCCTTCCTTGTCGATCTTGTACTCGGCCGCCATGGCCTGGCCAGCGGAAATCAGTGCGGTACCGAGCGCCAGAGCGGCAAAAGTCTTTTTCAACATCCTTACTTCCTTCCTTTGCAATTGAGGTTGAGATTCAAGCTTTGCGGCCCAGCATGCGGGTCAGGGTCGCGTCACGGTCGATGAAATGATGTTTCAGTGCCGCCAATGCGTGCAGTACAGCGAAAATCACCAGGCCCCAGGCCAGCCAGAGGTGGATCACACCTGCCAGGTCGGCCTGGTCGGGCAGGTCGCTGACCAGCGCGGGAACGTCGAACAAGCCGAACACCGGAATACCCACGCCGTCGGCCGTGGAAATCAGATAGCCCGCTATCATCACCGCGAACAGGCCCAGGTACAGCGCCAGATGGCCCAGCTTGGCGGCCAGGCGAGTGACCTTGCCATGATTGGCCGGTGCCGGCGGCGGCGGGCTGACGAAACGCCAGACTACCCGCAACAGCATCAGTGCCAGCAACACCAGGCCGATGCTCTTGTGCAGGTCCGGGCCCGACTTGCGCCATGGGTCGTAATAATCGAGGCCGACCATCCACAGGCCAAGGCCAAACAGCCCGAAGACCGCCAGCGCCACACCCCAGTGCAGGACGATGCTGACCAGGCCGTAGCGAGAAGATGAATTGCGCAGTTGCATGTTGGCGTATTTCCCCGTGAAAGCTGTACACAAGACTAACGCGTAATGCATCGAATAAAAGCGTAAAAAACAGCTTCTGATTATCGAAAAACCAGATATTTATTCTGCAAGCTTCCTATTAAGGAAACATTAACGATAGACGTTTGGAAGATCCGACGCCATCGCGGGGCAAGCCCGCTCACACAGGGCCCCGCGCAGGCAGCTATACCGGGATCAGCCGGCCTTGGCCTGGCTGTTGACCACCGGCTTCTTGGCCGGTTCCGACTTGGCGGTGGCCTTCTTCACCGGCGCCGGTTTGGCTGCAGGCTTGTGGGCCTGCTTGGCCGCAGGCTTGGCTTGAGCGGGCTTGGTAACGGCAGGTTTCAGCGGTTCATCCTTGGCCACAGGCGCCGGGACGACAGGGGCGGGGGCCGGTACGGGCACAGGTGCAACCTCTTCGGCCTTGGCGATCGGCGCAGCCTTTACCTCTGGCTGGTCACCACCACCAAACAGGCGCGAGAAAAAGCCCGGCTTGTCCTGCTTGGCCTGCTCGACCTTCACTGGCTCTGCCTTGGCGGGGGCCTTGTCGGACGAGCCGCCGAACAGGTTGGAGAAGAACCCGCCCTTGTCCTTCGCGGCCGCGACGCCAGCCGCTCCAGTAGCCGCTGCGGCGGCTACCGATGCAGCCTTGGCCGGGTCGAAGGACTTGCCCGCCGCCAGGTCCTGGACCTGTCCCGCAGCACGCTGACCGCTACGCAGGGCCCCTTCGAGGGTACCTGGGTAAAGCGCATCGGTGTGTTCGCCGGCAAAGGCGATCCGTTGTACCGGGCGCTCCCACAGGCGCCAGTATTTGCTGATCTGTCCCGGGCCATAGGCCAGGTAGGCACCGCCCATGCCGGCGTCGGTGCTGTAGCGGCGGATTTCATAACCGGTAAAGGCGCCGCGTGCCTGCGGGTAAAAGGCGTGCAGGCGGATCAGCACCTGATCGACCATCTGCTTGTCACCGAAAGCCTGGAGCAAGCGGGCGTTATCGCCGGACAGGTTGATCACCACGTTGGCGCCACCCTTTAACGCCGGCTCGATCCACAGCATGCCCAGGCCAGTGTTGCTGAAGATCTCGCCGGACATGCGTGCACGGCTTTCCCATACCGGGTTCTTGAACTTGAGCATCAGCTGGTCGCGCCAGCCATAGTTGGTACCCTTCAAGGCCGCCAGGTGCTGCCCGTCCAGGCCAGGGGTCATCTGGATCTTGGCCAGTGCACGCAGCGGCACGGCCATGACCAGATAGTCAGCCTGGTAGCCGACACCGCCGACCTTGACGGTCACACCGTCCTTGTCCTGGACGATAGCGGTCACCGGAGAGCTGGTCTTGATGGTCTTCAATTGCTTGACGAAGGCCTGGGCCAGTACCGGGCTGCCACCCGGCAGACGCGCGGCGCGCAGGTCACGATCGCTGACGTTGCGATAGACCCGGCTCTGCTGGGCGAAATACAGCAGCGACAGGCGCGACGGCTCGTCATAGCGGGTACGGATCTGCTGGTTCACCAGTTGGCGAGCGGTCGCCGGCAATTGCAACTTGTCCAGCCAGGTAGACACAGTCATCTGGTCGAGGGCGAACAGTGTGCTGTTCGCCGCGGGATTGAGCGGGTCATCGATGGAGCGCGCCAAGTCATCGAGGGTCTTCTCGAAGCGTTTCAGCGCTTCAGCTGTGGCCGGCTGCTTGCTTGTGAGGTCCGTGGCGCTGAAGTATTCACCATCGATCAGGTAGCCGGGATTACGCACGAACTCCGGGGCCGGCAGGGTGCCCACCTTGAACTGCTCCAGATACTGGTTCAGTACCGGCTGAGCCTTGCTGTTGCCGATCCACTCGCTGGTTGCCAGGCCCGAACGCCCGCCCATGCCGGCCTTCGCTTCCAGCAGCGTCACCTGCCAGCCTTTGCTCTGCAGCTCGTAAGCCGCAGTCAGGCCCGCCAGGCCACCACCGACGACGATAGCCGTCTTGTCCTTGGCCAGCGCGGCACCGCTGGAAACCCCGATCAATACCAACGCGCACAGGCGCACCCAAGCAGCAGCCATGATGGCGAACTCCGGTTAGAGAAGCGACAGAAGAGACGGGAGCAATGCCCCGGGAGAGATGCGTTAAGAATACGTCACCTCTGCCCACCCTGCCACCGCAGTGACATCAAGTGCTTTTGGCAACTGGTAATTTTGTCAGTAGCAGTGGGTCGCCGGCTAGTGCAGCCTTGGCTGGCACTCAAGCACCGAGCCGGGGTACAGCCGTGATCTAAAGCGAAGACTTTGCCAGATGGACGCCTTCGGCGCCCCTCCCCGAATGCACCTGGCACGCGCCCACTGGTCTGAGCATCGTATCCAATGGCATCGTCTACAGCGCGCGCTACCAAACCGACGAGGGGCGGCTCGGCACCGAATTGATCATCCATGGCCAGTGCGATATCGAGTTCATCTTCGGCCAGACGGTCGATTGCCTGCTGCTCGAGGTAGACGTCAACACGCTCGGCAGGGCCGTTTCGACCGCCTACTGGTTGACACTGCGCGACCAGGGCTACACCGAGTTCGCCCCCGGCCCCGGCACCCACGGTACCTCCTGGCACGACGTACCTGGCCCGCTCGACCGCCTGACCCTGTCCACCCTGCCGCAGTGCACCGTGCATATCCGCCAGTTGGAATGGCGCCCGGCCTGGAGACATTGAGCGGTTGTCCTGCCACCCGGCATTGCTTAGGCTTACGCGGTCAAACCGAGCCGTAAAGCCAGGAGTAGTGCCCATGGGCCTCAACGATCAGTGGATGCAGCGCGACCTGAAGGTCCTTTGGCACCCATGCACCCAGATGAAAGACCACGAACAGCTGCCGCTGATTCCGATCAAGCGCGGCGAGGGGGTGTGGCTGGAGGACTTCGAGGGCAAACGCTATCTGGACGCCGTCAGCTCATGGTGGGTCAACGCTTTCGGCCATGCCAACCCGCGCATCAACCAGCGCATCAAAGACCAGGTCGATCAGCTCGAGCACGTGATCCTCGCCGGTTTCAGCCATCAGCCGGTGATCGAGTTGTCCGAACGCCTGGTGGCCATCACTCCTGCCGGCCTCGAGCGGGTGTTCTACGGCGACAATGGCTCGTCGTGCATCGAAGTGGCGCTTAAGATGAGCTTCCATTACTGGCAGAACACCGGGAAACCGCAGAAGAAGCGCTTCGTCACCCTAACCAACAGTTATCATGGCGAGACCATCGCCGCGATGTCGGTGGGCGACGTGCCGCTGTTCACCGAAACCTACAAGGCGTTGCTGCTGGACACCATCAAGGTGCCAAGCCCGGACTGCTACCTGCGCCCGGAAGGCATGGGCTGGGAAGAGCACTCGCGGAACATGTTCGCGGCCATGGAGCAGACCCTGGCCGAACACCACGCCAGCATCGCCGCGGTGATCGTCGAGCCACTGATCCAGGGCGCCGGCGGCATGCGCATGTACCACCCGGTGTACCTCAGGCTGCTGCGCGAGGCCTGCGACCGTTACGACGTGCACCTGATCCACGATGAGATCGCCGTCGGCTTCGGCCGCACCGGCACGATGTTCGCCTGCGAGCAGGCCGGCATCACCCCGGACTTCCTGTGCCTGTCCAAGGCCCTGACCGGCGGCTACTTGCCGCTGGCCGCCTGCCTGACCACCGACAAGGTCTACCAGGCCTTCTATGACGACTACCCGACCCTGCGCGCCTTCCTGCACTCGCACAGCTACACCGGCAACCCGCTGGCCTGCGCCGCGGCCTTGGCCACTCTGGACATCTTCGAGCAAGACAACGTGATCGAGGCCAACAAGGCCTTGTCGGCGCGCATGGCCAGCGCCACCGCGCACCTGGCCGACCATGCCCACGTCGCCGAAATCCGTCAGACCGGCATGGTCGTGGCCATCGAGATGGTCCAGGACAAGGCCACCAAGGCCGCCTACCCCTGGCAGGAGCGCCGCGGCCTGAAGGTCTTCGAGCACGCCCTGAGCCGGGGCGCGCTGTTGCGCCCGCTGGGCAGCGTGGTGTATTTCCTGCCGCCTTACGTCATCACACCCGAGCAGATCGACTTCCTGGCAGAGGTGGCCAGCGAGGGGATCGATATCGCCACCCGCGACAAGGTGAGCGTCGCCGTGCCGGCCGACTTCCATCCGGATTTCCGCGATCCGGGCTAACCCCAGACCAACCCGAAAACCTGTAGGAGCCGGCGCGTCCGCTCCTACAGGATCTGCGTCAGCCTTTTTCCAGAGCAAGCCCATGAGACTCTCCCGCTTCTTCATCGACGCCCCACTGGGCCTTGGCGAGCACGAGCTCCCCGAAGCCCAGGCCCACTACATTGGCCGCGTGCTGCGCATGGCCGCTGGCGACGCCGTGCAGCTGTTTGACGGCAGCGGCCAGGAATACCTCGGCCAACTGCTCGAAGTCGGCAAGAAAACCGTGCGCGTCAGCCTCGACCAGGCCCTCCCCGGCCAGGCCGACTCGCCTTTGCACATCCACCTCGGCCAGGGGCTGTCCCGGGGCGAGCGCATGGACTGGGCAATCCAGAAAGCCACCGAGCTGGGTGTCAATGAAATCACCCCTATCGTCAGCGAACGCTGCGAAGTACGTCTAAAGGACGAGCGCGCCGACAAGCGCCTGGCCCACTGGCGCCAGGTGGCTGTCAGTGCCTGCGAGCAGTGCGGGCGCTCGACCCTGCCGATGATCCACCCGCCCGTGACCCTGGCCGAGTGGCTGAAAAGCACCAAAGCCGAACTCAAGCTGGTGCTGCACCCGGTGGCCGAGCCGCTGACCAGCCATGCCAAACCGGCCAGGCTGGCCTTCCTGATCGGCCCCGAGGGCGGCCTGAGCGAAGCGGAAGTCGAGCTGGCCAAGGCCGCCGGCTGCCACGCAGCTCGCCTCGGCCCTCGGGTGCTGCGCACCGAAACCGCCCCTGTGGTGGCCCTGTCGGTGGCGCAGCAATTGTGGGGCGACTTCTAACGCACGTAAAAAGATACGGCGACAAAGTGCATCAGGCTGCCGGCAATCACGAACAGATGCCAGATGCCATGCCAGTGACGGAATCGGCTGTCAAACGCAAAGAAGATGATGCCGACGGTGTAGAACACACCGCCGGCCGCCAGCCAGGCGAAGCCCGCAGCACCCAGGCTATGCAGCAACGGCTTCACCGCCACCAGCACGATCCAGCCCATCAGCGCATAGATCACGATCGACAGGATCCGCGCCTCGGAGCGCGGCTTGATCTCCTGCAACATGCCGATCAGCGCAAGCCCCCAGACCACTCCGAACAGGCTCCAGCCCCAGGGGCCCCGCAGGCTCACCAGACAGAACGGCGTGTAGCTGCCGGCGATCAGCAGGTAGATCGACAGGTGGTCTAGCTTGCGCATGATGCGCTTCGCACGCCCGCGAGTGCTGTGGTAGAGGGTAGAGATGCTGTAGAGCAGCAGCAGGGTGAAACCGTAGATGGAGAAACTGACGATCTTCCAGGGATCGCCCTGCAGGCCCGCCACGACGATCAGCCAGCTCGCGCCGATACAGGCCAATACCGCACCGACCAAGTGGGTCCAGGCGTTGAAGCGTTCACCGTAATACATGCAAACACAGACCTCCCGCAGCAGTCAGGGTTCCTGAGCCCCGCGACAGGGCCCGCTCAACCATCATCCTAGCCAGCTGCAGATTGCAGATAAGCGTCACGCACCAATCTTTCCAGCCCGGCCAGGTCAGGCACCCGCGCCACCTGCTCGCCCACCTGCACTGCCGCCAGCTCCAGCGCGGCCAGTGGCACATCAACATAGTTCAACTGACTGTCGAGTTTGCACGAGCGCGGAATGCCCTGCAGCAGCAACGCCAGGAAGCGCAGGCCGGTATCCCCCAGTGCATTGAGCACCACTACCCGTGCCCGCTCGCCGCAAGTGGTCTGCCCGCCACAAGCGGCCTCGAAACCGATCAACGGCAAGCGCTGCTGGCGCCAGTCCACCCAGCCCAGGTGCCAGGCCGGCTCTCCTGGCTCGCAGGCGATGGCGCGATGACCAATCAATTCGGCCACCGCCACGTTGGGCAGTACCAGGGTGCGGTCGCCCAAGGGCAACAGCAGGCCGGTGAGGCTGCTGCGCTGGCCGGCGATATGTTCAAGCATGGGGTTGGCTCCAGTGGGCGATGCTCTGCAACAGGACCGACTCCTGGTAAGGCTTGCCGAGGTATTCGTTGACGCCGATGGCCATGGCCCGGTCGCGGTGCTTCTGCCCGGTGCGCGAGGTGATCATGATGATCGGCAACTGCGCCAGGCGCTGGTCGCGGCGGATACGCGTGGCCACCTCGAAACCGTCCATGCGCGGCATCTCGATGTCCAGCAGCAACACGTCCGGGCGGTGCTCTTCGAGCAGCGCCATGGCATCCACCCCATCCTTGGCGGTCAGCACGCTCATACCGTGGCGTTCGAGCAGGCGGCTGGTGACCTTGCGCACGGTCACCGAATCGTCCACCACCATCACCAGCAGCGGCCGACGCGGCACGGGCCCCGTCAGCAGATGCTGCCCCTGCGCCACGCCCGGCAGGCGCGCCAGGCGTCGCTGCTGGCCACGCAACTGGCCGAGCAGGTCGAGAATCAGCACCACCCGTCCGTCGCCGAGCAGAGTGGCACCGGACAGCCCCGGCACCGCCGCGAACTGCGGGCCCAGGCTCTTGACCACGATTTCGCGGCTGGGCGACAGGCTGTCGACCTGGATCGCGAACGATTGTTCGTGGGAATGGGTGAGCAGCACCGGCAGCGGTACGCTCTGGCCCAGCAGGTTGGGCTGCGCGCCCTCCTGCAACAGTTCGCCGAGGTAACGCAGTGCGTAGTCATGCCCGGCATAGCTGTAGCGTGGCGGGTCCAGCCGGTAGCAGGCTTCCAGCTCCGCCGGCGGCACGCGCACGATGCCCTCGATGGTGTTCAGCCCAATTGCGTATTGCTCATCCTCCACATGCACCATCAACGCCCGGTTCACCGACACCGTGAACGGTAGGCGGATCAGGAAGCGCGCACCCTTGCCGGGGCTGGACTCGATGCTCATCGAACCGCCCAATTGCTTGACCTCTTCATGGACCACGTCCATGCCCAGGCCGCGCCCGGAGATCTGGGTGATCTTCTCGGCCGTGGAAAATCCCGGGCGCAGGATGAACTGCAGGATCTCGTGGTCGCTCAGACGCGCCTGCGGATCGAGCAGACCGCGTTTGATCGCCTTGTTGCGCACCGCCTCCAGCGGCACCCCGGCACCGTCGTCGCTCATCTCGATGACGATGTCGGCACCTTCGTGCAGCAGGTTCAGGTGGATGGTGCCCTGCTCCGGCTTGTTGGCCGCCAGGCGCGCCTCGCGGGCTTCCAGGCCATGGTCGACGGCATTGCGCAGCATGTGCTCCAGCGGCGCGACCATGCGTTCGAGCACGCTGCGGTCCAGCTCGCCCTCGGCATTGCCGACCACCAGTTCGACCTGCTTGCCCAGTTCGCTGGCCACCTGTCGCACCACCCGTTGCAAACGCGGCACCAGGCGTTCGAACGGCACCATCAAGGTGGCGGTCAGCCCCTCTTGCAACTGGCTGTTGACCCGCGCCTGCTGCTGCAACAGGCTGTGCGCCTCCTGGGCCCGCTGCAGCAGGGTTTCCTTGAGGTCGAGCAGGTCCGAGGTGGACTCGAACAGCGCCCGCGACAATTGCTGCAACTGCGAATGGCGGTCCATCTCAAGTGGGTCGAAGTCGTCGTAGGCATCACCCTCGAACTGGTGCCGGCTCGAGATCCGCCCCTGGGTCTCGATATCCAGGCGCAACAGCTGGTCGCGCATGCGCTCCAGCGTGGTCTCCATCTCGTTGAGGGCGAACTGCGCATCGTTGACCTGCTGCTCGATGCGCCCGCGGATCACCGAATGTTCGCCGGCCAGGTTGCCCAGGTCGTCCAGCAGTTCGGCATCGACCTTGACCATGTCCCCGGCCCGCTCGGGGGCGACAGCCGGGGCTTCGGCCGGGGCGGGCTCAGCCTGGGACTGCCCGGCGGCGCTGTCGGTCAGCGCTGCACTGGAGAAGTTGCGGATATAGTCGATCAGCGCCGTCGCCGCATGCAGCGGCTCGCCCAGGCGCGCCGCGTCGAGCATGTGCGCCAGGCGGTCATGGCAGTTCTGCAGCAGGCTGAACAAGGCCGGCGTCGACGGCAGCCGTGCGGCCGCCAGCAGCTCGTAGAGGAATTCCAGCTCATGGGCCAGGTCGCCGATGGCGGCGATCTCGACCATGCGCGCCCCCCCCTTGAGGGTGTGCAGGTCGCGCAACAGGTTCTCCACCTCGACCGTGTTGCGCGGGTCGGCCTGCCAGCGCGCCAGGGACTGGGCCGCACTTTCGAGGATATCGGAGCTTTCCTCGAGGAAAACTTCCAGCAGTTCCTTGTCGCCTTCGCTTTCCTGCGTGTCGTCCTGCGCCTCGACCGGGCCAGGTGGCGGAGCGTTGTGACGGAAATCGCGCAGTTCACCCAGCAACTCCACCGCCGACAGCGGTGACTGTCCCTCGCGCAAGCTGCGCAGCATCCCGGCCAGGGCGTCATGGCTGCGTGCGAGCAGCTCGAACAGCCGCAGGCTTGCCCCGATCCGCCGGTCCACCAGCCCTTCGTAGAGCAGCGCGAGCTCCTGGGCAAGCACTTCGATCGCACCGATCGCAGCCATCTGCGCGCCGCCCTTGAGGGTCAGCACATCATGTTGCAACGCAGACAGCGGTGACAGGCTTTCGGGATCGTCCTTCCATTGCCGCAGCGCCTGGTCGGCGCCCTCGAGAATATCGGCGGCTTCCTCGAGGAACAGGTCAACGACCGCTGGGTCCGGTAGCTGACCTGCGACAGGCAGCGTTGTCGCGCCAGCTGCGCCTACCAGCCCCAGGGCCGCCGGATCGAGGGCATCATCAAGCAAGCCGTGCAAGGCGGCCAGGCAATCGGGGCGTGCTGTCGGATCCTGCCCGGCGGCTATTTCATCGAACAGGTCGAACAGCGCTTCGTGGGCCTGCCGGGCGATGGCGAAGAAACGCGGCGTCACCGCCAGGCTGCCCTCTTCGACCGCACCGTACAGGTCGAGCAACCCTTCGCAGACTTCATCCACCTGCCACAGCTCGGCCTGGTGCGCGCCATGGCTGAGGGTGGTCATTTCCTCGAGCAGCAGGTGCAGCTCATGATGCTGCGTGGCGTCGGCCTGCCAGTTGGCGAGCCGCGCCTCGGCGTCGAGCAGGATATCCATGCCCAGGGTCAGGAAAGTGGCCGTCAGTTGCGGGTCACGCCGGGCCCGGCGTGCCGGATGCGCCTCGGCCTGGTGCCTGGCCAGCCTAGCATCGACCGTTTGCCCGACCTGCTCGATCAACGCCGCAGCCCCCGGGATGGCAGCCAATGGCGTGCTGTCCAGCTGGGCCAGCCCCAGGTGGAACAGCGCACGTGCAGCCTCCAGCAGCTCGGTTTCGGCCTGCTGCAAAGGCAGGTGATGACCTTTGTATTCGCGCACCAGGCGGTCGAGCGCGGTGGCCAGCTCCGCCACCGGCATCACGCCGGCCATGGCGGCGCTGCCCTTTAGGGTGTGCAAGGCGCGTTGCAGGCTGTCGCTGACCCCTGTGCCTTGAGCATCAGCCATCTGCAGGAAGACATCGAGCCCGGCCAGGTGCCCTTGGGCCTCGTTACGGAAGATCTCCAGCAGCTGCGGATCGAGACCGTCGATGCTGGCACTGGCCGGCGTGTCGTTGAGCGCCAGCGCGTGCAGATGCCCGGCCAGTTGCTCGATTTCCGCAGTGGGCGGCAGTTGGCTGGCGGCGAAGTCGGCGAGCAGGTCGGGCAGGCGCACGAAGACCTGCTGCAAGGCCACCAGGCCTTCGGCACTCAGCGTGATGCGCCCCTCCAGCACCCGGTTAAGCAGGTGCTCGGCGCCCCAGGCAAGCTCCGCCACGGCCTCTGCGTGGACCATCCGCCCGCTGCCCTTGAGCGTATGCAGCGCACGACGCACCTCGATCAGTGAATCACGCAAACCATTGTCGGCACGCCAACGCAGCCATTGGCGCTCTATTTCAGGCAACAGTTCGCCGGCCTCTTCGAGGAACACTTCGCGCAACTCGTCATCGATCCCGTCCGCCGTCCGGGCGTCAGCCAAGGGGCGCTCGAGGCGCGGGCATTGCACGCCCAGGGCGGTCAGGCTGGCGAGGGCCATGTCGATGAAACGCTGGGCATCAGCCAGCGGGTCGGCCACTCGCCACTGCAACCAGGCCTCGCCGGCGCACAGGGCATCGGCCAGATGGGCCAACTCATCGGGCAGCGGCTCTTCCTCCACATGACCCAGCCAGCCCTGCACATATCCCGCACACCCGCCGAACACTTCGGCGGCAGCCGGAAGCATCAGCATCGCCAACGCCCCGCGCACCTGCTGCAGCAGACCGGGCAAGGCCTGCAGGCGCTGACGCGACCAGTCCGACTCCAGGCAGTCGCCGATCAGGTCCTTGGCCTGCTGCAGCACATTGAGCGACTCGTTGAGTACCAACTGACGAATCTCGGCCAGGTCAGAACCAGGCAGGTTGCCTGGCGAGGTCTCCTCCAGCGGCCCGACCATGCCGTTGAGGGTCGCCTCGACGTACAACAACGCCCCGGCGACATCCATCAACAGCGCCTCGTCCACCGCGCCGTCATTCTCGACCTGCGCCTGCAGCGCCAGCACCTGGTCGATGATCACACGTCGTGGCTGCTGGAAACCCAGCACTGCCAGAGTGTCGGCGACATGGCGCAGGGGCGGCAGCAACGTCTCCAGCGGTTCGCGTGGCGGATGCTCGCCACTGACGAAGGGGTCGAGACGGTCCTTGATGCGCATCAGGTCATCGCACAGCGCCATCACCACCGAACGCAGCGCGTCGCGCCCAGGACCGGCCTGCATGTGTTCACGCCAGCTCCCCAGGGAAAGATCGAGGTTGGCCAGGTCCGCCGCGCCAGCCAGGCGCTGTCCGAGGTCGCCCAGCAGGCTGCCTTGGGCCAGGGGTTCGGCACCGCGGCAGACCCGCAGCTGGTTGAGCAGTGGCATGACCACCAATGGCAGGTCGTGGCGTGCCCCGCGCAGGCGATCCAGGTAGGGCGGCAATTGCTCGAGCCCCCGGAACAGCGCGCCCAGGCAGTCGCCACGAGGGCGCACCTGTCCGTCGGACATGGCCCGCCCAAGCAGCTCCAGTTCCTCGGCCAGGCGCGTCGCGCCCGGCAATTCGAGCAAGTGCAGGCAACCGTGCACCTGGTGAAGGTTGTCGACAAAGAACGCCAGCATCGACAGGTCGCCCGGATCTGCCGAAAAACGCTCCAGGGCCTGTCGCGCCTGTGCCAGGCAATCAAGGATGGGGGCCTTGATCCATGCCAGGGCCACCGTGTCGTGGCGCTCGCCAGCCGTACTGCCCGGGCCGGCCATGCTTGCCCCGCTCACGACCGTTCCACCGGTCTGGGCAGGGTGAAACCGGATACCGAACGGCGCATCTCGCTGGCCATGCGCGCCAGGTGGCGGATGCTGTCGGCCGTGGCCCCGGAACCGGCGGAGGTCTGTGCGGTGATCTGCTGGATCACCGCCATGGTGTGGGAAATCTGCCCGGCAGACGACGTCTGCAACTGAGCGGCATCAGAGATGCTGTGGATAAGGTCGGCCATCGTCTGCGATACACCTTCGATCTCAGCCAGCGCCACGCCGGCGTCCTGGGCCAGGCGCGCGCCGCGCACCACTTCGGCGGTGGTCTGCTCCATGGAGATCACCGCCTCGTTGGTGTCGGCCTGGATGGTGCGCACCAACGCCTCGATCTGCCGGGTTGCCGAGGACGAGCGCTCGGCCAGGCGCTGCACTTCGTCGGCGACCACGGCAAAGCCTCGGCCAGCCTCACCGGCGAGCGACGCCTGGATGGCCGCGTTGAGGGCGAGGATATTGGTCTGCTCGGCAATGTCGTCGATCAGGCTGACGATATCGCCGATCTCCTGAGAGGATTCACCCAGGCGCTTGATCCGCTTGGCGGTGTCCTGGATCTGCTCGCGGATGTTGTCCATGCCGTGGATGGTGTTGTGCACCACCTCGTTGCCCTTGTTGGCAATGGCCACCGAGCGCTCGGCCACCTTGGCCGATTCATAGGCATGTGCGGAGACCCGGTCGATAGACTCGACCATGTCACCCACCGCCTCGGACGCCTCGCTGATCTGCTCCGCTTGGTGCTCCGAAGCCTTGGCCAGTTGGCGAGCGGTGTTCTGCGTGTCCTGCACCGCAGCAGCCACCTGCTCGGCGCTGTGGTTGATGGTGGCAACCAGATCGCGAAGCTGGTCAACCGAATAGTTGATCGAGTCGGCAATGGCGCCGGTGAAGTCCTCAGTCACCGAAACCGTGACGGTCAGGTCGCCGTCGGCCAGTTCCTCGATCTCGTCTAGCAAACGCATGATCGCCTGCTGGTTGCGTTCGTTTTTCTCGGCGGTTTCGCGCAGCTGGCGGTGCGTGGCGCGCACCATCACCAGGCCGATGAGGATGATCGAGGCCAGTGCCAGCAGGCCGAGCACATAGCCGCCGACGGTGTCGAGAGTGCGCCCGCCGGCCAGGTTCTCGAAGCCGTTGGCCAGGTGCGAGGCTTCGTCGAGCAGGGTCTGCGACAGGCTGAAGATGTTGCCGGCAGCCTCGCGCACGCGAAACAGTTCGGGCGAGGTTTCGAGAATCTCGTCCACCGAGCCCGAGACGAACTGGAACAGTTCGGCGATCTCGGCCAGGCGCGCCCGGGCATCGGTGTCCTCGACGCGGGTGACCTGAATCGCCGGATTGCCGGCGAGCATACCCTCGAGCACCTGGCCGAAACGGCTGGCGTCGCGGCCGAAGGCATCGGCGGCCTGCACCGAGGACTCGTCACCGGCGAGCACGGTGTTGACCGAGCCGAGAATGCGCTCGGCCAGCAGCAACTGGCGCTGGGCCACGGCCACCTGATTGGCCGGCGCACCGCTCTGCAGCAGGATTTCAACTACTTTCTCGTATTCGACCTGCAACTGCGGAACCGTTTCGGCCAGGGTGGCCGCGACCTGATGCAGCGACAGCACGGTCTGTTCACTGGCCAGGATGGTGTCGGTGTTCTTGCGCAGGTTCTCCCAGTCCTGGCGTACCGCATCCATTTCGTCGCGCACCGCGGCGGGCGCTGCGGGCAGGCCGGTGGCCTTGTCACCTTCGCGCAGGTAGCTCCAGCGTCGTTCGAAGTCGTTGCGTGCATCGCTGAGCAACCTGAACGCCAACGCCTTGCCCGCTGCAGCCTCGGTGGCGTTCTTGGCAATGCGCTGGGACAGCACGCGCAGCTCGCCGGCATGGCCTATGTACTGCTTGTCGTGGTTGGCCTGGGTGTTGAGGTAGGCGAAGTTGGCGAACAACAGGACGATCGACAGGATCAGCACCACGAACAGCACGGTGATCTGCGCGGTGCTACGCGGGCGTTGGGCCACGGCGGCGGGCGAGACGCCAGCTGCGGCAACGGTGGGTCCTGGCTTGTTCACGTCGAAAGTCCTCTACAACGCCACATCGAGAAAGCCCGGCGCCTGGGCCAGGGCGAACGGGCTGAAGATCGCCCAATTACGCTCACGGGGAAAATGCCCATGTACGAAGGGCGCGGCCGCACGGATCAACGGTTGCGGCGGTGACAGCTCGAGGCTGCTCAGAGCGAAATGCTGCAAGCCGACCACCTCATCCACCAGCAGCCCGGCGAACAGCTCTTCATGATCCAGCACCAACACGCGCCGTTGCTTGCCCGCCGCGGCCGGGCCAAGGCCAAAAAACGCACACAGGTCCATCACCGGCAGCAGCCGCCCACGCAGGTTGGCCACTCCGCGCACCCAGGGCTGCACACCCGGCACCCGGCTAGCGCGGGGCTCACGCAGCACTTCGGCGACTTCGCCCATGGGCGCGACGAACCACTGTCCGGCAACTCGAAAACCGATGCCGCTCCATTGTTGCAGGCGGATGTCCTGCGGTGGCTGGTCGGCCACCAGCAGGCGGCAGCGCCGGTCGATGTCCAGCAGCAGTTCGAAGGCGGTCAGCGACGCGCCCTGGGGCCGGGTGGTCAAGCCTGCAGCACTTCTTTGAGCTTGGTGATCAGCGCGTCTTCTTCCACAGGTTTGGTCAGGAAGTCGCGGGCGCCCTGGCGCTGGGCCCAGATCCGATCGGTTTCCTGGTCCTTGGTGGTGACCACGATCACCGGAATGGCGCTGGTTTCCGGGTCCTTGCTCAACTGGCGGGTGGCCTGGAAACCGTTCATGCCGGGCATGACGATGTCCATCAACACCGCGTCGGGCTTCTCCTGGCGCGCCAGGGCCACGCCGTCGGCGCCGTTGTCGGCCTTGAGCACCCCATAGCCGTGCTTCTCCAGCCATTCGGTCAATTTGTACATCTCTGTCGGCGAGTCGTCGACAATCAGAACTCGGGCCATGCTGTTTCCCCATCAGGAAATAGAGACGCCGCCCTGCGTGGGCGGCGTCAGGGTGCGTGTGGATCCTGCGCGGCGAAGCCCGGCACGCAGGCACGGATCGCGTCGAGCAGTTCTTCCTTGCTGAAAGGTTTGGTCAGGAACTGGTCGGAACCGACCACCCGGCCGCGGGCCTTGTCGAACAGGCCGTCGCGGGAAGAGAGCAGGATCACCGGGGTGTCCTTGAACTCGCGGTTGTGCTTGATGATGGCGCAGGTCTGGTAGCCGTCGAGGCGCGGCATCAGCACGTCGACGAAGATGACCCGCGGTTTGTGGTCGACGATCTTGGCCAGGGCGTCGAAGCCGTCACTGGCGGTGATCACCTCGCAGCCTGCCTCGCCGAGCAACATCTGCGCGGTGCGGCGGATCGTGCGGGAATCGTCGATCACCATCACCTTCAGGGGTTGTTCCATAGTTGCGCTTCTGCCTGGGAGCGAATTCGCCAAAAGGCCATGCAGGCCATGTGCCTGGCCTTTTTAGCACACTCCCGAAGGCCATTCCATCCGCCCGCCCCTTGACCGTGGGCGCGCCCGGCGCCACCCTGAGCCACTTTTCTTTCGTACCATGCGGCCAGTGCCGCCAAGAGGAACTACCCCATGAGCGTTCGCCTCGGGATTGTCATGGACCCCATCGCGTCCATCTCCTACAAAAAGGACAGCTCGCTGGCCATGTTGCTGGCCGCCCAGGCCCGCGGCTGGAGCCTGTTCTACATGGAGCAGCGCGACCTGTACCAGGGCCAGGGCAAGGCCCGCGCACGCATGCGCCCGCTCAAGGTGTTCGCCGACCCGGCCCGCTGGTTCGAACTGGGCGAGGAGCAGGACAGCACCCTGGCCGAGCTGGACGTGATCCTGATGCGCAAGGACCCGCCCTTCGACATGGAGTTCGTCTACAGCACCTACCTGCTGGAACAGGCCGAGGCCGAAGGCGTGCTGGTGGTCAACAAGCCGCAGAGCCTGCGCGACTGCAACGAGAAGCTGTTCGCTACGCTGTTCCCGCAGTGCACGCCACCCACCCTGGTCAGCCGCCGCCCCGACATCATCCGCGAGTTCGCCGCCGAGCATGGTGATGTGATTCTCAAGCCGCTGGATGGCATGGGTGGCACTTCGATCTTCCGTCACCGGGTCGGCGACCCCAACCTGTCGGTGATCCTCGAAACCCTGACCGCGCTCGGCGCCCAGCAGATCATGGCGCAGGCCTACCTGCCGGCGATCAAGGACGGCGACAAGCGCATCCTGATGATCGACGGCGAGCCGGTGGACTACTGCCTGGCGCGCATCCCGGCCAGCGGCGAGACCCGCGGCAACCTGGCCGCCGGCGGCCGCGGCGAAGCCCGCCCGTTGAGCGAGCGCGATCGCTGGATCGCCGCCCAGGTCGGCCCGACCTTGCGTGAAAAGGGCCTGCTGTTCGTCGGCCTGGACGTGATCGGCGACTACCTCACCGAAATCAACGTCACCAGCCCGACCTGCATCCGCGAGATCGACGCTGCCTTCAACACCAATATCGGCGGGCAATTGATGGACGCCATTGATCGCAAGCTTCAGGCGCGCTGACCGAGGACACGTGGCAACACCGCGCAGTGGGGTATGATGCCGGTCCTTTTTGACTGAGCTGCTGCCCCGCAGAGGCTCTGTACGAAAAGTCTTGAGACGCAGGTCAGGCAAGGCGAAAACAGCCGAGGAAGCGGAGTGTACTGGAGTACATGAGCATTCCGAGGCTGTTCTCAACGCAGCATGAACAAGTATCAAGGCTTTTCGTACAGAGCCTAGCGGTTGCTGGATACCCGATGACGCTTCCCGCTGACATCCCACCCGACCTGCTGCCACCGCGCGTTCGCCCGGTGGACCGGCTCGGTTTCACCCTGTTCCTGGCCGCCCTGGTGCACCTGGCGCTGATCCTGGGCGTGGGTTTCACCGTGGTCAAACCGGCCGAGATTCGTCACGCCATGGACATCACCCTGGCCACCTTCAAGAGCGAGAAAGCGCCCGAGAAGGCCGACTTCCAGGCCCAGGACAACCAGCAGGGCAGCGGCACCCTGGACAAGAAAGCGGTGCCCAAGACCACCGAGGTCGCGCCGTTCCAGGACAGCAAGATCAACAAGATCACCCCGCCCCCGGCGGCGAAACCGCAAACACCCCCGGCACCGGCCAAGGCCGTGGTCGCCACCCAGGCGCCGAAGCCGCAGAAAGTCGAGCCCAAGCCGAAGGAAAGCAAGCCGCAACCCCAGCCCCAGGCAAAGGTTCCGGACTTCGACAGCTCGCAGCTGTCCAGCCAGATCGCCAGCCTCGAGGCCGAGCTGTCCCAGGAACAGCAGCTCTACGCCAAGCGCCCGCGCATCCACCGCCTGAACGCCGCCTCGACCCTGCGCGACAAGGGCGCCTGGTACAAGGAAGAGTGGCGCAAGAAGGTCGAGCGCATCGGCAACCTCAACTACCCCGAAGAAGCCCGGCGCCAGCAGATGTACGGCAGCCTGCGGATGATGGTGTCGATCAACCGCGACGGCTCACTGTACGAGGTACTGGTGCTGGAGTCCTCGGGCCAGCCAGTGCTGGACCAGGCCGCCCAGCGCATCGTGCGCCTGGCGGCGCCCTTCGCGCCGTTCACCGGGGACCTGGCGGAGTTCGACCGCCTGGAGATCATCCGTACCTGGCGCTTTGCCCGGGGTGACCGGCTGCAGAGCAACTGACCCGAGGGTGACGGGCACCCCGGTGGGAGCGGGAATACCTCCAGCCCTCTGCACACCTTGTCAGCCTCGCCACCTGGCGCCACACTAGCGGACATGAAGACCCTCGCCCCCAGCTACCTCAAGCACCAGTTCCTGATCGCCATGCCGCACATGGCCGATCCGAACTTTGCCCAGACCCTCACCTACATCGTCGAGCACAATGCCCACGGCGCCATGGGCCTGGTGGTCAACCGCCCGCAGGAGCTGAACCTGGCCGACATCCTCGAACAGTTGCGCCCGGACGATGAGCCGCCGGCCAGCACCCTGCACATCCCGATCTACCAGGGAGGGCCGGTGCAGACCGACCGCGGCTTCGTGCTGCACAGCAACGACCGCAGCTACCAGGCCACGGTCGAGCTGGAGGGCTTGTCGCTGTCCACCTCACAGGACGTGCTGTTCGCCATCGCCGCCGGCGACGGTCCGCGCAAGAGCCTGATCACCCTGGGCTACGCGGGCTGGGAAGCCGGCCAGCTGGAGGCCGAGCTTGCCGACAACGCCTGGCTCAACTGCCCCTTCGACCCCGAGATCATCTTCGGCGTGGCCAGCGACATGCGCCTGGGCGCCGCCGCCGCCAGCCTGGGGATCAACCTCAGCCTGCTGACCAGCCAGGCGGGCCACGCCTGATGGCCGAACTGCGCTTGCTGCTTGGCTTCGACTACGGCACCCGGCAGATCGGTGTGGCCGTCGGCCAGGTGATCACCGGCCACGCCCGAGAACTGTGCACGCTCAAGGCACAGAACGGCGTGCCGGACTGGAACCAGGTCGAGAAGCTGATCAAGGAATGGAAACCCGACGCCATCGTCGTCGGCCTGCCGCTGAACATGGACGGCACGCCCAGCGAAATGAGCGAACGCGCCGAAAAATTCGCCCGTCGCCTGCACGGCCGCTACAACCTGCCCGTACACACCCACGACGAACGGCTCACCACCTTCGAAGCCAAGGGCGAGCAGATGGCCCGTGGCGGCCGTCACGGCAGCTACCGCGACAATCCGGTCGACGCCATCGCCGCGGCCCTGCTGCTGCAAGGCTGGCTGGAGGCCAACACTTAAATCCGCTTTGCCGCCGGCGGCTTGCCGGCGCCCGCCTTCCGAGGAGCACGCAATGAGCCTACCCAATCCCGCCGACCTGATCCGGCAGATGGCCGTCGACCTTCGCGCCCACCTGGCCCGCCGCGCCATCGTCGAGTCACGCTTCATCGGTATCCGCACCGGCGGCGTGTGGGTAGCCCAGGCCCTGCAGGCCGAGCTCGGCGACCAGAGCCCGCTGGGTACCCTGGACGTCTCCTTCTATCGTGACGATTTCAGCCAGAACGGCCTGCACCCGCAGGTGCGCCCCTCGGAACTGCCTTTCGAGGTCGAAGGCCAGCACCTGGTGCTGGTGGACGACGTGCTGATGAGCGGGCGTACCATCCGCGCCGCCCTCAACGAGCTGTTCGACTACGGCCGCCCGGCCAGCGTGACACTGGTGTGCCTGCTCGACCTGGATGCCGGCGAACTGCCGATCCGCCCGAATGTGCTTGGCGCCACCCTGTCCCTGGGCGCCCATGAACGGGTAAAATTGACCGGACCCACGCCGCTCGCCCTCGAGCGCCAGGACCTCGCTCCCGCATCCGCCCTTTAAGAGTCCCCCGCGATGACGCCATTCGACGCCAAGCGCCCGCTGCAGCTCAATGATCAGGGCCAGCTGCGCCACTTCCTCTCGCTCGACGGTTTGCCCCGCGAACTGCTGACCGAAATCCTCGACACCGCCGACTCGTTCCTCGAAGTCGGCGCCCGGGCCGTCAAAAAAGTCCCGCTGCTGCGCGGCAAGACCGTGTGCAACGTGTTCTTCGAGAACTCCACCCGTACCCGCACCACCTTCGAGCTGGCCGCCCAGCGCCTGTCGGCCGACGTGATCAGCCTGAACGTGTCGACCTCCTCGACCAGCAAGGGCGAGACCCTGTTCGATACCCTGCGCAACCTGGAGGCCATGGCCGCCGACATGTTCGTCGTGCGCCACTCCGACTCCGGTGCCGCCCATTTCATCGCCGAGCACGTGTGCCCGGACGTGGCCGTGATCAACGGCGGTGACGGCCGCCACGCGCACCCGACCCAGGGTATGCTCGACATGCTCACCATTCGTCGACACAAGGGTAGCTTCGAGAACCTGTCGGTGGCCATCGTCGGCGATATCCTGCACTCGCGCGTAGCACGCTCGGACATGCTTGCGCTCAAGGCGCTGGGCTGCCCGGACATCCGCGTGATTGGCCCGAAGACACTGATCCCGATCGGCATCGAGCAGTACGGCGTGAAGGTCTACACCGACCTTGCCGAAGGCCTAAAGGATGTCGACGTGGTGATCATGCTGCGCCTGCAGCGCGAGCGCATGGCCGGCGGCCTGCTGCCCAGCGAGGGCGAGTTCTACCGCCTGTTCGGCCTGACCACCGCGCGCCTGGCCGGCGCCAAGCCCGACGCCATCGTCATGCACCCGGGTCCGATCAACCGCGGGGTGGAGATCGAGTCGGCGGTGGCCGACGGCAAGCACTCGGTGATCCTCAACCAGGTCACCTACGGCATCGCCGTGCGCATGGCCGTGCTGTCCATGGCCATGAGCGGGCAGAACGCGCAACGTCAATTCGAGCAGGAGAACGCCCAGTGACCCTAAGCATCATCGGCGCCCGGGTCATCGACCCTGCCAACGGCCTGGACACCATCACCGACCTGCACCTCGATGGCGGGCGCATTGCCGCCATCGGCGCGGCCCCGGCCGGCTTCAGCGCCAGCCGCACGATCCAGGCCGAAGGCCTGGTCGCCGCACCTGGCCTGGTCGACCTCGGCGTCTCCCTGCGCGAACCGGGCTACAGCCGCAAGGGCAACATCGCCAGCGAAACCCGCGCCGCGGTCGCCGGCGGCGTCACCAGCCTGTGCTGCCCGCCGCAGACCAAGCCGGTACTGGACACCTCGGCGGTCGCCGAACTGATCCTCGACCGCGCCCGCGAAGCGGCCAACAGCAAGGTCTATCCGATCGGCGCCCTGACCAAAGGCCTGGAAGGCGAGCAACTGGCCGAACTGGTGGCCCTGCGCGACACCGGCTGCGTGGCCTTCGGCAACGGCCTGAAAGAGATCCCCAACAACCGCACCCTGGCCCGCGCCCTGGAATACGCCGCCACCTTTGACCTGACCGTGGTGTTCCACTCCCAGGACCGTGACCTGGCCCAGGGCGGCCTCGCCCACGAGGGCCCGATGGCCAGCTTCCTCGGCCTGCCTGGCATCCCGGAAACCGCCGAGACCGTGGCCCTGGCCCGTAACCTGCTGCTGGTCGAGCAGAGCGGCGTGCGCGCCCACTTCACCCAGATCACCAGCGCCCGCGGCGCCCGGCTAATCGCCCAGGCCCAGCAGTTGGGGCTACCGGTCACCGCCGATGTGGCGCTGTACCAGTTGATCCTCACCGACGAGGCCCTGCGCGACTTCTCCAGCCTGTACCACGTGCAGCCGCCGCTGCGCACTGCCGCCGACCGCGACGGCCTGCGCGAAGCGGTGAAATCCGGGGTGATCCAGGCGATCTCCAGTCATCACCAGCCCCACGAGCGCGATGCCAAGTTGGCGCCGTTCGGTGCCACCGAGCCAGGCATCAGCTGTGTCGAGCTGTTGCTGCCACTGGCCATGACCCTGGTCGAAGATGGCCTGCTCGACCTGCCGACCCTGTTGGCGCGCCTGAGCAGCGGCCCGGCCAACGCCATGCGCCTGCCGGCCGGCGAGCTGAAAGTCGGCGCCGCCGCCGATCTGGTGCTGTTCGACCCGAAAGCCTCGACCGTGGCCGGCGAACACTGGTTCTCCCGCGGCGAAAACTGCCCGTTCATCGGCCACTGCCTGCCGGGTGCGGTGCGTTATACCTTGGTCGATGGACACGTCTGCCACGAGGCCTGAGTAACGCCCTCGCGGGGCAAGCCCGCTCCCACGAAGCCCCCTGGGGTCATCGTGTGGAGCAGGCCTGCCAGGCAATGCCTTGAAACAACCATTCATCCCTCTCGGTTGAAATCCTTCCCCCCTCCCCCCATATGAGTCTGCATCAGGCATTTTCGCCCCGCTGCGTGGAGACTCTCCCTTGACTACCATCGTTTCTGTCCGCCGTAACGGCAAAGTCGTCATGGGCGGCGACGGCCAGGTTTCCCTCGGCAACACCGTGATGAAAGGCAACGCCAAGAAAGTGCGTCGCCTGTACAACGGCCAGGTCATCGCCGGTTTTGCCGGTGCCACCGCCGATGCCTTCACCCTGTTCGAGCGCTTCGAAGCCCAGCTGCAGAAACACTCCGGCCACCTGGTGCGTGCCGCCGTCGAGCTGGCAAAGGAATGGCGTACCGACCGCTCGCTGAGCCGCCTGGAAGCGATGCTGGCCGTGGCCAACAAGGATGCATCCCTGATCATCACCGGCAACGGCGACGTGGTCGAACCCGAGGACGGGCTGATCGCCATGGGTTCCGGCGGTGGCTATGCCCAGGCCGCGGCCCGCGCCCTGCTGAACAAGACCGACCTGTCGGCCCGCGAGATCACCGAGGCCGCCCTGAACATCGCCGGCGACATCTGCGTGTTCACCAACCACAACCTGACCATCGAGGAGCAGGACCTGGCCGAGTGAATCAGTTGTTTTGGCGTCCCGCTCGCAGCGGGACTTTTCCACACTGATCACTGTGCTTGAGGACCCCATACATCATGTCCATGACCCCACGCGAAATCGTCCACGAACTCAACCGCCACATCATCGGCCAGGACGACGCCAAGCGCGCTGTCGCCATTGCCCTGCGCAACCGCTGGCGGCGCATGCAGCTACCCGCCGAGTTGCGTGCCGAAGTCACCCCCAAGAACATCCTGATGATCGGCCCCACCGGCGTGGGCAAGACCGAAATCGCCCGCCGCCTGGCCAAGCTGGCCAATGCGCCGTTCATCAAGGTCGAGGCGACCAAGTTCACCGAGGTTGGCTACGTTGGCCGTGACGTCGAGTCGATCATCCGCGACCTGGCCGACGCCGCGCTGAAGATGCTGCGCGAGCAGGAGATCGTCCGCGTGCGCCACCGCGCCGAGGACGCCGCCGAGGACCGCATCCTCGATGCCCTGCTGCCGCAGGCGCGGGTCAGCAGCTTCAGCGAGGAAGCCCAGCAGAGCAGCAGCGACTCCAACACCCGCCAGCTGTTCCGCAAGCGCCTGCGCGAAGGCCAGCTGGACGACAAGGAAATCGAGATCGAAGTCGCCGAGAACATGGGCGTCGAGATCGCCGCGCCGCCCGGCATGGAGGAGATGACCAACCAGCTGCAGAGCCTGTTCGCCAACATGGGCAAGGGCAAGCGCAAGGCGCGCAAGCTCAAGGTCAAGGACGCGCTGAAGATGGTCCGCGACGAAGAAGCCGGCCGCCTGGTCAATGAGGAAGAGCTCAAGGCCAAGGCCCTGGAAGCGGTCGAGCAGCACGGTATCGTGTTCATCGACGAAATCGACAAGGTTGCCAAGCGTGGTAACGTTGGCGGCGCCGATGTCTCCCGTGAAGGCGTGCAGCGCGACCTGCTGCCGCTGATCGAAGGCTGCACCGTCAACACCAAGCTGGGCATGGTCAAGACAGACCACATCCTGTTCATCGCCTCCGGCGCGTTCCACCTGAGCAAGCCGAGCGACCTGGTGCCCGAGCTGCAAGGCCGCCTGCCGATCCGTGTCGAGCTCAAGGCGCTGACCCCGGAAGACTTCGAGCGCATCCTCAAGGAGCCGCACGCCTCGCTGACCGAGCAGTACAGCGCCCTGCTCAAGACCGAGGGCCTGAACATCGAGTTCGCCGACGAGGGCCTCAAGCGCCTGGCCGAGATCGCCTACCAGGTCAACGAGAAGACCGAGAACATCGGTGCCCGCCGCCTGCACACCCTGCTCGAGCGCCTGCTCGAAGAGGTGTCGTTCAGCGCCGGCGACCTGGCCAGCGCTCACGACGAGACGCCGATCCACATCGACGCCGCCTACGTCAACAGCCACCTGGGTGAGCTGGCGCAGAACGAAGACCTGTCGCGTTACATCCTGTAAGACCTCAGGGGGGCCGCCTTGCGGCCCCCTTGCACAATGCCTGGAATCACTCGAAGCTTGCAGCTTGAAGCCAAAGAGAGAGTCACCCATGGCCCGCCTACCCACCGCGATCAATCTGCACAAAGCCTCCAAGACCCTCACCCTCACCTACGCCCCCGGCGAGGTCTACCACCTGCCCGCCGAGTTCCTGCGCGTGCACTCGCCTTCCGCCGAAGTCCAGGGCCACGGCAATCCCATCCTGCAATTCGGCAAGATCAACGTCGGCCTCAGCGGCCTGGAACCGGCCGGTCAATATGCACTGAAACTGACCTTCGACGACGGCCATGACTCAGGATTGTTCACCTGGGAATACCTCGAGCAGCTGTGCCTGCGCCAGGAGCAGCTATGGGCCGACTACCTCGACGAATTGCACAAAGCGGGCAAATCCCGCGACCCGTCCGAATCGGTGGTGAAATTGATGCTCTAGCTCAAGCCCCGCAAGCTTTAGAGCGCATTTTCTAATCTCATCTGCTTGAATGCCTGGATGACTGCCAAAGATTGGCTGTCTTGCGCATTACACGAAAGTCGGGTAACCAATGGAGCTGGCAAGTTCCCTGCATCGCCTCCGGGCAGGCAGGGCCAGGCCGGTATGTAGAGGTCGCGAGCGAAAGCAGGTTGTCTTCACACGCAGAAACCCCCGCAGCTCATCATCGGCACGCATCCGGTCGCAGCACCGCTGTTCCTTATCACTGGTCACCCGAGTAGCAGTACCGGGCTGTCACAGCACACCGGTACTCGTCTCAGGACAACGGAGCGTCGTAGATGAGTAACAAGAACAACGATGAGTTGCAGCGGCAGGCCTCGGAAAACACCCTGGGGCTGAACCCGGTCATCGGCATTCGCCGCAAGGATCTACTGACATCGGCGCGCACGGTATTGCGCCAGGCCATGCGCCAGCCCTTGCACAGCGCCAAGCACGTGGCGCACTTTGGCCTGGAGCTGAAGAACGTCCTGCTGGGCAAGTCGGCGCTGCAACCGGAAGGCGACGACCGTCGCTTCAGCGACCCGGCGTGGAGCAAGAACCCCCTTTATCGCCGCTACCTGCAGACCTACCTGGCCTGGCGCAAGGAACTCAACGACTGGATCAGCGAGAGCGACCTGTCGCCGCAGGACATCAGCCGCGGGCAGTTCGTCATCAACCTGGTGACCGAGGCCATGGCCCCCACCAACACCCTCTCCAACCCGGCCGCGGTCAAGCGCTTCTTCGAGACCGGCGGCAAGAGCCTGCTCGACGGCTTGTCCAACCTGGCCAAGGACATCGTCAACAACGGCGGCATGCCCAGCCAGGTGAACATGGAGGCTTTCGAGGTCGGCAAGAACCTCGGCACCAGCGAAGGCGCGGTGGTGTACCGCAACGATGTGCTGGAGCTGATCCAGTACAGCCCCATCACCGAGCAGGTGCACAGCCGCCCGCTGCTGGTAGTGCCGCCGCAGATCAACAAGTTCTACGTCTTCGACCTGAGCCCGGAAAAGAGCCTGGCGCGCTTCTGCCTGCGCTCACAGCAACAGACTTTCATCGTCAGCTGGCGCAACCCGACCAAGGCCCAGCGCGAGTGAGGCCTGTCCACCTACATCGACGCACTCAAGGAAGCCGTCGACGCGGTACTGGCAATCACCGGCAGCAAGGACCTGAACATGCTCGGTGCCTGCTCCGGGGGTATCACTTGCACGGCGCTGGTGGGCCACTACGCCGCCCTCGGCGAGAAAAAGGTCAATGCCCTGACCCTGCTGGTAAGCGTGCTCGACACCACCGTCGACACCCAGGTGGCATTGTTCGTCGACGAGCAGACCCTGGAGGCGGCCAAGCGTCACTCCTATCAGTCCGGCGTGCTCGAAGGTAGCGACATGGCCAAGGTGTTCGCCTGGATGCGCCCCAATGACCTGATCTGGAACTACTGGGTCAACAACTACTTGCTCGGCAACGAGCCGCCAGTGTTCGACATTCTGTTCTGGAATAACGACACCACCCGATTGCCGGCCGCCTTCCACGGCGACCTGATCGAAATGTTCAAGAACAACCCGCTGACCCGCTCCAATGCCCTCGAGGTGTGCGGCACCGCCATCGACCTGAAACAGGTCGACTGCGACATCTACAGCGTTGCCGGCACCGCCGACCACATCACGCCCTGGCAGTCGTGCTACCGCTCGGCCCACCTGTTCGGCGGCAAGATCGAGTTCGTGCTGTCCAACAGTGGCCATATCCAGAGCATTCTCAACCCACCGGGCAACCCCAAGGCGCGCTTCATGACCGGCGAGGATCGCCCGGACGACCCGGTGGCCTGGCAGGAGAACGCGGTCAAGCACGCCGACTCCTGGTGGCTGCACTGGCAGGCCTGGCTGGGTGAGCGCGCCGGCGAACTCAAGAAGGCACCTACACGCCTGGGTAACCGCGCCTATACCGCAGGCGAGGCCGCACCGGGAACATACGTGCACGAGCGTTGAGCCGAACCGCCGTGGTGCGCCTGGTGGCGCAGCGCGGCGCTACTTTCACCACAGAGTCACGCGCATGCCGCAACCGTATATCTTCAGGACCGTCGAGCTGGACGACCAGTCCATCCGCACTGCGGTCCGCCCGGGCAAGCCTCACCTGACGCCGCTGCTGATCTTCAACGGCATCGGCGCCAACCTCGAGCTGGTTTTTCCATTCATTGAGGCCCTGGACCCGGACCTGGAGGTCATCGCCTTCGACGTGCCCGGGGTGGGCGGCTCGTCCACGCCCCGTCACCCCTACCGTTTTCCCGGCCTGGCCAAGCTGACCGCGCGCATGCTCGACTACCTGGACTACGGCCAGGTCAACGTCATCGGCGTGTCCTGGGGCGGCGCCCTGGCCCAGCAGTTCGCCCACGACTACCCCGAACGCTGCAAGAAACTGGTGCTGGCCGCCACCGCCGCCGGCGCGGTGATGGTACCGGGCAAGCCCAAGGTGTTGTGGATGATGGCCAGCCCACGGCGCTACGTGCAGCCCTCCCATGTCATCCGCATCGCGCCGCTGATCTATGGCGGCGGCTTTCGCCGGGATCCGGACCTGGCCATGCACCATGCCTCGAAGGTTCGTTCGGGCGGCAAGCTGGGCTACTACTGGCAGCTGTTCGCCGGGCTCGGCTGGACCAGCATCCACTGGCTGCACAAGATCCACCAGCCCACCCTGGTGCTGGCCGGCGACGACGATCCGCTGATCCCGCTGATCAACATGCGCCTGCTGGCCTGGCGGATTCCCAATGCCCAGCTACACATAATCGATGATGGCCACCTGTTCCTGATCACCCGGGCCGAGGCCGTCGCCCCGATCATCATGAAATTCCTCGAGCAAGAACGCCAACGTGCGGTCATGCACCCTCGGCCAGCGGCACGGGGGTAGGAAGGCTTTTTATTGCGTCAGCACGGGCCTTTGCGGGCACTCCCAGGCAGGTGATGCGAGCCTGCAGGAGGTGCTTTACCCGCGCCAAGGCCAACGCGGAAATGGATCTGACGAAGGAGTGTTGGCATGAAGGACAAACCGGCCAGAGGATCGACACCGGTCCCCGCCACGAGCATGAACGTGCAGAACGCCATCACCGGACTGCGCGGTCGCGACCTGTTCTCGACCCTGCGCCAGGTCAGCCGGATCGGCCTGCGCAATCCGCTACACACCGCGCATCACCTGCTGACCCTCGGCGGCCAGCTGGGACGCGTGCTGATCGGCGACAGCCCCTACCAGCCCCACCCACGGGACACCCGCTTCAGCGACCCGACCTGGAGCCAGAACCCGTTCTACCGCCGCGGCCTGCAGGCCTACCTTGCCTGGCAGAAGCAGACGCGCCTGTGGATCGAGGAAAGCAGCCTGGCCGACGACGATCGGGCCCGGGCGCAGTTCCTGTTCAACCTGGTCAGCGACGCCTTCGCCCCTAGCAACTCGCTGCTCAACCCGCTAGCGGTCAAGGAACTGTTCAACACCGGCGGCCTGAGCCTTCTGCGCGGTGTCAGCCACCTGCTCGACGACCTGCGCCACAACGACGGCCTGCCACGGCAGGTGGACGAACGGGCCTTCGAGGTTGGCGGCAACCTGGCCGCCACACCGGGCGCAGTGGTGTTTCGCAACGAGCTGCTGGAGCTGATCCAGTACAAGCCCATGAGCGAGAAACAGTACGCCCGACCTCTGTTGGTGGTGCCACCACAGATCAACAAGTTCTATATCTTCGACTTGGGCCCGACCAACAGCTTCGTCCAGTACATGCTCAAGCAGGGCCTGCAGGTATTCATGGTCAGCTGGCGCAACCCCGACCCACGCCACCGCGAGTGGGGCCTGTCCAGCTATGTACAGGCCCTGGAGGAGGCGCTCAACGCTTGTCGAAGCATCAGCGGCAGCCGCGACCCCAACCTGATGGGCGCCTGTGCCGGCGGCCTGACCATGGCCGCGCTGCAGGGCCACCTGCAGGCGAAGAAGCAGCTGCGCAAGGTGCGCAGTGCCACCTACCTGGTGAGCCTGCTCGACAGCCAGTTCGACAGCCCCGCCAGCCTGTTCGCCGACGAGCAGACCATCGAGGCGGCCAAGCGCCGCTCCTACCAGCGCGGCGTGCTGGACGGCGGCGAGGTGGCACGGATCTTCGCCTGGATGCGCCCCAACGACCTGATCTGGAACTACTGGGTCAACAACTACCTGATGGGCAAGACGCCGCCGGCCTTCGACATCCTATACTGGAACGCCGACAGCACGCGCCTGCCGGCCGCGCTGCACGGCGACCTGCTGGATTTCTTCAAGCTCAACCCGCTGACCTTCCCCGAAGGCCTGGAGGTGTGCGGCACTCCGATCGACCTCTCGCAGGTCGGACTGGACAGCTTTACCGTGGCCGGCAGCAACGACCACATCACCCCTTGGGACGCGGTGTACCGCTCGGCCCTGCTGCTCGGCGGCGAGCGGCGCTTCATCCTGGCCAACAGCGGCCATATCCAGAGCATCATCAACCCGCCCGGCAACCCCAAGGCCTACTACCTGGAAAACCCCAAGCTCTCCAGCGACCCGCGGGCCTGGTTCCACGACGCCCAGCGCCGAGACGGCAGCTGGTGGCCCCTGTGGCTGGAATGGATAGAGCAGCGCTCCGGCACGCCCAGGACGCCACGCGACGAGCTGGGCAACGCCACTTATCCACCGCTGGGCCCCGCGCCCGGCAGCTACGTACTGGCACGCTGACCGGATGAAGACCCGCGACCGAATCCTCGAATGTGCCTTGCAGCTGTTCAACCGCCAGGGCGAACCGAACGTCTCGACCCTGGAGATCGCCAACGAACTGGGGATCAGCCCTGGCAACCTCTACTACCACTTCCACGGCAAGGAGCCGTTGGTGATCGGCCTGTTCGAGCGTTTCGAAGAGCAATTGATGCCACTGCTCGACCCGCCGCTGGACGTACGCCTGGATGCCGAGGACTACTGGCTGTTCCTGCACCTGATCGTCGAACGCATGGCCCAGTACCGTTTCCTGTTCCAGGACCTGTCCAACCTGACCGGGCGCCTGCCCAAGCTGGCGCGGGGCATGCGCAGCCTGATCAACGCCCTCAAGCGCACCTTGGCCGCGCTGCTGGCCAGTCTCAAGGGCCAAGGCCAGGTGACCAGCGAGACCCAGGCACTGGGGCAATTGGTGGAACAGATCACCCTGACCCTGATGTGCTCGCTTGATTATCAGCGCGTGCTTGGCCGCGAGGGCGATGTCGGCGTGGTGGTGTACCAGGTGATGATGCTGGTAGCGCCGCACCTGCAGCCCCCGGCGCGGATGGCGGCGGAGCAGCTGGCAATGCGTTATCTGGAAGGCTGAAGCACTCGCGGGGCAAGTTCGCCCCACGAGTGCTTGGCTTCGTGAGAGCGGGCTTGCCCCGCGATCCGTGCGACGCGATGTCAGGCCTGGGAGCCTGTGCTCACCGGTGCCGACGGCGTGTTGCCAGCCGGCGCCGCGCTCGGTGCCGGGGCAGCGGTGGCAGCAGGCGCCGGTGCAGCCGGCTTGGCGGCGACAGGCTTGGCTGGCGTCGCTTTCTTCACGGCCGGCTTCTTCGCCGCAGCAGGTTTTGCTGCAGGTCTTGCCGCAACAGGCTTGACCGCGGCCTTGGCAGCCGGCTTCGCGGCGGCGGTTTTCGCCGCAGGTTTCGCCGCAGGTTTTGCTGCAGCGGTCTTGGCTGCTGGCTTGGCTGCTGCCTTGGCCAACGGTTTGGCGGCCGTCTTGCTGGCGCTGGTCTTGGAAATTGGGGTGACCGAGGCACCGGTCAGTTTCTCGATCTGCTTGGTCAGCGAATCGACCTGCTGGTGCAGGGCCTTGATCTCATTGCGGCTGGGCACGCCCAGGCGCGAGATGGCGCTGTTCAGGCGCTTGTCGAAGGCTTCCTCCAGCTCGCTCCACTTGCCCAGCGCACGATCCTTCACGCCCGACACTCGCGAATTGGTCGACGACTTGGCGCTTTCAGCCACGTCTTCGGCGGTTTTCTTCGCCTGCTTCTCGGCCTTCTCGCCGTCCTTCACCAGCGAATCGAACAGCTTCGGACCGTCCTGGTCGACCTTGGAGTAGATACCCAGGCCAGCCAACCAGATCTTGCGGGAGTACTTCTCGATTCCGCCGATCCAGGAGCTGCCTTCTTTCTCGGTGTTCTTCTTGCCAGCCATCCTGCTCTCCTTATGGTTTGTGCGCGACGCGCTCGAGCAGCTCGTGCAGCTGTTCAAGCTTGATGGACAACGCCTCAACGTCATGTTTAGACGGAATGCCGAGGCGATTCAAGGCGCGACCGACACGGGCGTCGAAGGCGCGTTCGATTTTGTCCAGCTGCGCCTCGACCCGGCCGGGCACGCGGGTGACTTCCTGGGTGGCTTCGTCGATCTGGGTATTGGCGGCTTCGACAGCCTTGTCGAGGCGTTTCTTGCCGCGCTTCTCGACGCCTTCGCCGGCTTTTACCAACTCCTTGAAGTAGTCGGAGCCTTCCTGACCGACACGGGCGTAGGCACCGATGCCCGCCAGCCAGATCTTGCGGGCGTAGCCGCGCACCTCGCCCAGCGTGCTGCCTTGGGCGTCGTCTTTCTGCTTGAGATTCACTTTGGCCATGCTCTGCACCTCATGCTCATTTAAGGGAGGGAGGAACTGCCCGGGGTGGTAGGGCTTGAGCGTGAAGCTAGGCGGAAAAATTAGAATCCTCACCCTAAGGTGGAGTCATGCAGCGTTTGCGTTTGCGTGGGAGCGGGCTTGCCCCGCGATACCTGCTTCCACAAGGCCTGCTCCCACAAACACCAAGGAACCCGTGACCTCAGGCCAGCGCCTTGTCCAGGGCCCGCTCGATCTCGCCCTTGATGGTGCCGCTCATCATCGACAGCATCATGCCCAGCTTGAGCTCGACGCGGATGGTGTCCTCACCGATATGCACACTGCCGTTGGCGCCGCTGCGTTTCACATCGACGCGATCACCGTTCCAGCTGGCCTTGAGGTCGTATTCGCGGGTCAGCTTGTCCACCAGCGCCTCGGCCTTGGCGCGAGCGGCTTCACGGCCGAGGGTGTGTTTGCGTTCGACGCTGATCTGGGTCATGCGGGTGATCCTGGATATGAATACATAATCGCCATTATGCCCGCCCCCTTTGCATGACACACCCCGCCAAGACAAATCCGCCCGTAGCCCCTAGAATGGCCGTAATTTTTTTCTGGTGAAGCGATATGACCGACCAGCGCAAAGGCGACCACGCCGAACCCACCACCCACTTCGGCTACCAGGACGTTCCCGAGAGCCAGAAGGCGAAGAAAGTCGCCGAGGTGTTCCACTCGGTGGCCGCCAAGTACGACCTGATGAACGACGTGCTGTCCGGCGGCATGCACCGCCTGTGGAAGCGCTTCACCATCGAGCTGTCCGGGGTGCGCAGCGGCAACCGCGTGCTGGACATCGCCGGTGGCACGGGCGACCTGGCCGCCAAGTTCTCGCGCCTGGTCGGCCCGACCGGGCAGGTGGTGCTGGCCGACATCAACGAATCGATGCTCAAGGTCGGCCGCGACCGCCTGCTCGACCGCGGCGTGTCGGGCAATATCGAGTTCGTCCAGGCCGACGCTGAAAAGCTGCCGTTCCCGGACAACCACTTCGACTGCGTGACCATCGCCTTCGGCCTGCGCAACGTGACGCACAAGGATGCGGCCATCCGCTCCATGCTGCGCGTGCTCAAGCCCGGTGGCCGCCTGTTGATCCTGGAATTCTCCAAGCCGACCAACAAGCTGATGTCCAAGGCCTACGACGCCTACTCGTTCGCCTTCATGCCGCTGGCCGGCAAGCTCATCACCAACGACTCGGAAAGCTACCGTTACCTGGCCGAATCGATCCGCATGCACCCCGACCAGGAGACGCTCAAGAGCATGATGGTCGAGGCAGGCTTCGACCGCGTCACCTACCACAACATGACCAGCGGTATCGTCGCCGTGCACCGGGGGATCAAGCCCTGATGCTCCTGGCCGGCCTGCTCGCCAGCGTCGAGCACGGGCTCAACCGTGTCCTGCGCCTGGACAGCACCGCCCTCCCGCGCCTGGCGGCGCTGGAAGGCAAGGTGATCGAGATCGACTGCGTGCAGCCGGCCCTGAAGCTGTTCGTGCTGCCCGACGAGGAAGGCCTGATGCTCGCCGCCCACTGGGAAAGCGAGGTCGACTGCACCCTGCGCGCCCCCGCCGGGCGCCTGGCGCAGCTGGCATTGGCCAAAGACAAGACCGCGGTGCTGCACAGCCCCCAGGTCGAGCTGCATGGCGACAGCGCCGTGCTGCTCGACCTGTTCGGCATCCTGCAGGACCTGGAACTGGACTGGGAACACGAACTGCAGCGTTGGCTGGGGCCGGTCCCCACCGCACTGATCGCCGGCCACCTGCGCTTGCGTGCGCGCTGGACCCGCCAGGGCCTGGCCCGCTTCGGCGAGAATCTCTCCGAGTACCTGGCGGAGGAATCGCGTACCCTGGTCGGCAAACGCGAAGCCGAAGCGGCATTCAGCGAGCTCGATGCGCTGAAGGTCGATATCGAACGCCTCGAGGCACGCCTGCGCCGCCTCGCCCACACTCTTGATACCAGCGATAACGCATGAAGCTGCTCGCCGTCCGCCGTCTGTTGCGCATCCAGCGCGTCGTGATCCGCTACCGCCTCGATGACCTGCTGTTCGAACAACCCCTGCTGCCCTGGTGGCTGGCCAGCCTGCGCCTGCTGATGCCCTGGCGCTGGCTGCCGCGCAAGCCCCTGGAGCTGAGCCGCGGCGCACGCCTGCGCCTGGCGCTGCAGGACCTGGGGCCGATCTTCATCAAGTTCGGCCAGTTGCTCTCCACCCGCCGCGACCTGCTGCCCACCGACATCGCCGACGAGCTGATGCTGCTGCAGGACCGCGTGCCACCGTTCGACCCGCAGCACGCCGTGGCGCTGATCGAAGCACAGCTCGGCGCCAAGGTGGGCGAGGTGTTCAGCCGTTTCGACGTCGAGCCGCTGGCCTCGGCTTCGGTGGCCCAGGTACACGCCGCCCGCCTGAAGAGCGGCGAGGAAGTGGTGGTCAAGGTGGTGCGCCCGGGCCTGAAACCGGTCATCGCCCAGGACCTGGCCTGGCTGTTCCTGATCGCCAAGGCCGCCGAGCGCGCCTCGGCCGATGCCCGTCGCCTGCACCCGGTGGAAATCGTCGGCGACTACGAAAAGACCATCTACGACGAGCTCGACCTGCTGCGCGAGGCCGCCAACGCCAGCCAGCTGCGGCGCAACTTCGAAGGCTCCGAGCTGATGTACGTGCCCCAGGTCTACTGGGACTTCTGCCGGCCCAAGGTGCTGGTGATGGAGCGCATCTACGGCGTGCCGGTCACCGACATGGCGACGCTGGCCGACCAGCGCACCGACATGAAGATGCTGGCCGAACGCGGCGTCGAGGTGTTCTTCACCCAGGTGTTCCGCGACAGCTTCTTCCATGCCGACATGCACCCGGGCAACATCTTCGTCAGCACGGTCAAGCCGTGGAGCCCGCAATACATCGCCATCGACTGCGGTATCGTCGGCAGCCTCACCGCCGAGGACCAGGACTACCTGGCCCGCAACCTGATCGCCTTCTTCAAGCGCGACTACCGCCGCGTGGCCCAGCTGCACATCGATTCGGGCTGGGTACCGGCGCAGACCAAGGTCAACGAATTCGAAGCGGCGATCCGCACGGTGTGCGAGCCGATCTTCGAAAAACCGCTCAAGGATATCTCCTTCGGCCAGGTGCTGATGCGCCTGTTCCAGACGGCCCGGCGCTTCAACATGGAAGTCCAGCCACAACTGGTGCTGCTGCAGAAGACCCTGCTCAATATCGAAGGCCTGGGTCGCCAGCTCTACCCCGACCTGGATCTGTGGAGCACCGCCAAGCCCTTCCTCGAACGCTGGATGCGCGAGCGCATGAGCCCCAAGGCGGTAATCGGCAACCTCTACAGCCAGGCCGAGCAACTGCCGCACCTGGCCGACATGACCCGCGACCTGCTCGAGCGCCTGTCGCAACCGCACCTGCACGACCCGCAACTGCCCGAGCGACGCCGCGCCGGCGACAACTGGGCGCTGCGCCTGCTCGGTGCCGGCCTGCTCGGCGGTGGTGCCACCCTGGCGGCCGGCGCGGTCAGCCTCAGCGCCCCGGCCGCCTGGCCCGCGTGGTTGATGCTGGCAGCGGGCCTGTACCTGATCGTGCGCCGATAGCCAGCCGCGCCGCCGGCTGGCACACTAGCGTACAGGGGCCCGGTACGGGAGCGGGCCCGGTTTGGAGTCGACGATGAAAGACTGGCTGGACGAGATCAAGTGGAACAGCGATGGCCTGGTACCGGCGATCGCCCAGGACCACAAGACCGGGCGCGTGCTGATGATGGCCTGGATGAACCGTGAATCCCTCGCCCTGACCGCTGCCGAGCATCGCGCCATCTACTGGTCGCGCTCGCGGGGCAAGCTGTGGCGCAAGGGCGAAGAGTCGGGCCATGTGCAGAAGCTGCACGAAATGCGCCTGGACTGCGACGCCGACGTGATCATCCTGATGGTCGAGCAACTGGGCCATATCGCCTGCCATACCGGCCGCGAAAGCTGCTTCTATCGCGTGTTCGAAGACGGCCAGTGGAAAATTGTCGATCCGGTCCTCAAGGATCCGGACGCCATCTATAGCGCAGGACATTGACATGAGCGACACGCTAGACCGCCTCGCCGAGGTCCTGGAAGAACGCAAGCACGCGGCGCCCGACAGCAGCTACGTGGCCAGCCTGCATCACAAGGGTTTGAACAAGATCCTCGAGAAGCTCGGCGAAGAGTCCATCGAGACCATCATCGCTGCCAAGGATGCCGCCGTCAGCAAGGATTACAGCGATGTCATCTACGAGACCGCGGACCTGTGGTTTCATAGCCTGGTCATGCTCAGCGCGCTGGGCCAGCATCCGCAGGCAGTGCTCGACGAACTGGAGCGCCGCTTCGGCCTTTCCGGCCATGACGAGAAGGCCGCCCGTCAGCCACAGGCCTGACCGCGCGTATTTACAGGAACGGGCTTGCCCCGCGATAGCGCCGGCTCCGGCTGACATACATTTTTCAGGAGTACGAAATGGGTATTTTTGACTGGAAACACTGGATCGTCCTGCTAGTCGTCGTGGTGCTGGTGTTCGGCACCAAGAAACTGAAAAACTTCGGCAGCGACCTGGGCGAATCGATCAAGGGCTTCCGCAAGGCCATGAACGAAGAAGAAGTCAAGCCGGCCGAGCAGACCCCGCCGCCGGCGCAACCTGCTGCGCCGGTGCAGAACACCGCGCAGCAGGCCCAGGGCCACACCATCGAAGGCCAGGCCCAGCCGGTTCAAGAGCCGCAGCGGAAAGACTGACCCATGTTCGGTATCAGTTTCAGCGAGCTGCTGCTCGTCGGCCTGGTCGCCCTGCTGGTGCTCGGCCCCGAGCGCCTGCCGGGGGCCGCACGCACTGCCGGGCTATGGATTGGCCGTCTCAAGCGCAGCTTCAACGCGATCAAGATGGAAGTCGAGCGCGAGATCGGCGCGGACGACATCCGCCGCCAGCTGCACAACGAGCACATCCTGCAGATGGAGCAGGAGGCCAAGCGCATCCTCAATCCGCTGACGCCGCCCACACAGCCGCCGGCAAACGCTGAAACGCCCGCCACGCCTGCCGCCGACGCAGCGCCCGCGCAGCCGGCCGCAGCAACACCCTCCGAACCGCCACAACCGCCGCGAGCCCCATGAGCGAGAATCCGGAAACCGACCAGCCGATGCCGCTGGTCTCGCACCTGACCGAGCTGCGCACCCGCCTGCTGCGCTGCGTCGCCGCCATCTTCCTGATCTTCGCCGGGCTGTTCTCCTTCGCCCAGCAGATCTACACCCTGGTCTCGGCGCCGCTGCGCGAGCACTTGCCAGCCAACGCGACAATGATCGCCACCGACGTGGCTTCGCCGTTCCTGACGCCGTTCAAGTTGACCATGATCGTCTCGCTGTTCCTGGCGATCCCGTTCATCCTCCAACAGATCTGGGGTTTCATTGCCCCCGGCCTGTACCGCCATGAAAAGCGCATCGCCATCCCGCTGCTGGTGTCGAGCATCTTCCTGTTCTACGCCGGCATGGCCTTCGCCTATTTCCTGGTGTTCCCGCTGATCTTCGGCTTCTTCGCCAGCGCCACGCCCGAAGGCGTGTCGATGATGACCGACATTTCCAGCTACCTCGATTTCGTCATGACCCTGTTCTTCGCCTTCGGGGTCGCCTTCGAGATCCCCGTGGCGGTGGTGTTGCTGGTGTGGATCGGCGTGGTCGACGTGCAGTACCTGAAGAAGATCCGCCCGTACGTGATCATCGGCTGCTTCGTGGTCGGCATGATCCTCACCCCACCGGACATCTTCTCCCAGACCCTCCTGGCCGTGCCGATGTGGATGCTGTTCGAGGTCGGCGTGCTGTGCGGCAGCCTGATCCGCAAGCGCAGCCATGAGCCGGACGAAGCGAACAACGACCACAACGACCAGCCGCCTGCGACCCAACCGTGAATCTGTTGCTCCTCGAAGAGGCCGACTTTGTGTCGGCCGACCGTGTTGTCCTGGCTGATCGCCGCTTCATCCACATGCAGGAGATCCACCGCGTGGCGGTGGGCGACAGCCTGCGCGTGGGCCGCGTAAACGGCTTGATGGGCAAGGCCGAGGTCGTGCGCCTCGAGCATCACGAAGCCGAACTGCAGGTAGCCTTCGACCAGCAGCCACCGGCCAAGCTGCCGCTTACCCTGGTGCTGGCCGTGCCGCGCCCGAAGATGCTGCGCCGGCTGTTCCAGACGGTCGCCACCCTGGGCGTGCCGCGGCTGATCCTGGTCAACAGCTACAAGGTCGAGAAGAGCTTCTGGCAGACGCCGTTCCTCCAGCCCGAGACCATCCGCGAAAACCTCATTCTCGGTCTGGAGCAAGCCCGTGACACGGTGCTGCCGGAGGTGATCATCGAGAAGCGCTTCAAGCCCTTCGTCGAAGACCGCCTGCCCGCCATTGCCGCAGACACCCTCGGCCTGGTCGGGCATCCTGGCCCCTACCCCGCTTGCCCACGGGCCGTTGAAGGCCCGGTAACCCTGGCGATCGGCCCGGAGGGCGGCTGGATTCCCTATGAAGTCGAGCTGCTAGGAAAGGCTGGCCTTGAGCCCGTGCAATTGGGGGATAGGATCCTACGCGTGGAGACGGCCGTGACGGCCTTGCTTTCGCGAATTTTCTGACGAAACAGTCAGCTTTTTCTCATCAAGTTTCCCCGCAGTGCGCCGATGCCCTATGCAACAAAACAATAATCCGCACTGCCACGCGCCGGGGAGTCGTCTATGTACCGTTGGTTTGCCCAGTCACTGGGAAATGTAAGCGTCAATCGCAAGTTGGGGATCGGCTTCGGCCTGGTGCTACTGCTCACCCTCGGCATCACCTTCACCGGTTGGCTGGGCATCGACAGCGTCACCAGCCGTGGTGACAAGCTCGGCAATATCTCGGTAATCCACCAGTACACCCAGGACCTGCGCCTCGCCCGCTTGGCCTATGAGCGCAACCGTGATGACGCCTCCGTGGCCGAGCTGGAGAAGGCCCTGGCCAACCTCGAGCGCCAGGTGCAGTTCATGCTCGGGCAGATCGAACTGCCCGCCGACCGCCAGCGCCTGGACCAGCAACAAGGCGCCGTGCGCCAGTACCAGCAAGCCTTCGCCGAGCTCAGGCAGGCCGGCCAGCGTCGCGAGGCCAGCCGGGGCACCCTGGGCGACAGCGCCGACAAGGCTGCCGAACTGATCGGCAAGGTCCAGCAGCGCCTGCTGCAGGGCGGCGATATCCAGCAGTACCAGGAGGCTGTGCAAGTCGCGGCGCTGCTGCAGCAGGCGCGTTTCCAGGTGCGTGGCTACACCTATAGCGGCAAGGCCGAATTCCAGCAGACAGCGCTCACTGCCATCGACCAGGCCCTGACCGTGCTCAAGGCCCTGCCCGCCAGGCTCCCCGCCGAGTTCGCCGCCAGCCTGGACGACGCCGCCAGCGCGCTGGCCGCCTACCGCGACGCGGTGAAGCAGTTCGGCAATGCCCAGGCCGCCAGCGAGCAAGCGTTGACGCGCATGTCCGCACAGGGTCAGGTGCTGCTGGACACCAGCCAGGCAATGACCGTTTCGCAAACCGCCGTACGCGACCAGGGCACCCAACAGGCCAAGACCCTACTGGCCGGTGCCACGGCGCTGGCCTTGCTGCTGGGCGTGCTCGCCGCGTTCGCCATTACCCGGCAGATCATCGTGCCCCTGCGCCAGACCCTCGCCGCCGCCGAACGCGTGGCCGGAGGCGACCTGCGCCAGGATCTCAAGAGCGATCGACGCGACGAACTGGGCCAGTTGCAGGCCAGCATGCAACGCATGACCCAGGGCCTGCGCGAACTGATCGGTGGCATCGGCGACGGCGTGACCCAGATTGCCAGCGCCGCCGAGGAACTGTCAGCGGTCACCGAGCAGACCAGCGCCGGGGTCAACAACCAGAAGGTCGAGACAGACCAGGTCGCCACCGCCATGAACGAGATGGCCGCCACCGTCCAGGAAGTGGCGCGCAACGCCGAACAGGCCTCGGAAGCGGCACTGATGGCCGACCAGCAGGCCCGCGAAGGTGACAAGGTGGTGGGCGAGGCGATCAGCCAGATCGAGCGTCTGGCCAGCGAAGTGGTCAACTCCAGCGAAGCGATGAACCAGCTAAAGGCCGAGAGCGACAAGATCGGCAGTGTGCTCGATGTGATCAAGTCGGTGGCCCAACAGACCAACCTGCTGGCCCTCAACGCCGCCATCGAGGCGGCCCGTGCCGGCGAGGCGGGCCGTGGCTTCGCCGTGGTCGCCGACGAAGTACGCAGCCTAGCCCAGCGCACCCAGCAGTCCACCGAAGAGATCGAAGAGCTGATTGCCAGCCTGCAGAACGGTACCGAGCGCGTGGCCGGTGTCATGGACAGCAGCCGTGCCCTCACCGACAGCAGCGTGGAACTGACGCGCCGCGCCGGCGATTCGCTGGGCACCATCACCCGCACTGTGTCGTCGATCCAGTCGATGAACCAGCAGATCGCCACTGCCGCCGAGCAACAGAGCGCCGTAGCCGAAGAGATCAACCGCAGCGTGATGAACGTGCGCGATATCTCCGACCAGACCTCCGCGGCCAGCGAGGAGACGGCAAGCTCCAGCGTCGAGCTGGCGCGCCTGGGGACTCACCTGCAGGGTCTGGTAGGACGTTTCAAGCTCTAGACTGCGGCTTTCGGGCTGTAGGCATTACCCTTCAGCCCGTAAGGACTTTTCCTACCCTATTTACAGGTCCAGTCCGACGGACTCCCGGCCGATGAGCAAGGGCCATGGCGGCTAAAACCCGCTATGGCCATTTCTCAATTGGACGGAGACCTGCCATGTTCGGATACCTTGACCGTCAGCTCGGCAACCTTGGCGTCGGGCTCAAGCTCGCCCTGGGCTTCACCGTGGTGTTGCTGCTCACCCTGGCCACCACACTCAGCGGCTGGCGCGCCCTTGACGGCGCCATCGAGCGCTCGGAGCAGCTCAGCGACATCGGCCAACTCAACGACTTGACCCGCGACCTGCGGGCCGAGCGCATCACTTACCGGGTGCTTGCCGACGACACCAGCAAGACGCGGATCTCGCGCATCCTCGAACAGTTGCACAACCGCCTGAGCAACCTTCAGCAACGCGCGAGCATCGACCAGTCGCAACAGATGCTGGCGCAGAAGCTGCAACTGCTGCAACGCCTGCAGGATGACTTCGTCACCCTGCAGAGCAGCGTGGACAGTCGTGACAGTTTGCGCGTAGCAATGCAGAAGCAAGCCGGCGTGCTCGAAACCGTGATCGACGAACTGCAGACCCAGGCGCTGCTGAAAATGCCAGGGGATGGCCAACAGGGCAGCCTGGTGGGGTTAATGGATACCTTGGGACGTCATATTGAAAGTGCCAGCCAGCAAAGCCTGGTACCGGCCTATGCATTCTCCCCCCGGGACAGCTTCGCCACGATGGGCGATGCCGCGCTGGAAGCGGCGAATACCAGCCTGGCGCAGTTGCTGCGGGCTACCACACCACTGGACCTGCCGCGTGCCCTGACGCAACGCCCGCAGGTGGAGCTGGACCGCTATCGCGACAACCTGCGGGAGTATCGCGGTGCCGCGCTCAAGGTCGAGCAATTGCAGGATGGCATGGAAAAAATCGGCGATGAGCTGCAAACGGTCAGCGGCGAGCTTAGCGAACGCAAGATCGAACAACGCGACGAAGAGGCGCTGGCCGCGCGCTCGCTGCTGACCAGCGTGGCCGTGCTGGCTCTGCTGGTCGGGGTACTTTCAGCTTGGCTCATCACCCGCCAGATCACCCAACCGCTACGCCAAGTGCTGTCCCAGGCTGCGCGAATCGCCCGAGGCGATCTCAGCCAGGTACAGACGGTGCACCGCCGTGACGAGATGGGCCAGTTGCAAACCAGCATGCGCGAGATGACCTTGAGCCTTCGCGAACTGCTCGGCGGCATCGATCAGGGCGTTGGCCAGCTATCCAAGGCAGCGGCAGAGCTGGCCTGCGCCAGTGTGGATACGCGCGAGCGCATCAGCCAACAGCGCGAAGAGACCGATCAGGTGGCCACGGCCATGAACCAGATGAGCGCCACGGTGCAGGAAGTCGCGCAGAACGCCGAACAGGCCTCGCTGGCGGCAACCACCGCCGATCATCAGGCACAGCTGGGCGACCAGGTGGTGGCCGAAGCCATCGCCCGCATCGAGCAACTGGCAAGCCAGATGGACCACTGTCTCACCGCCATGGGCCACCTGGCCGGCGAAAGCCAGCGCATCGGATCGATTCTAGATGTGATCAAGTCGGTGTCCGAACAGACCAACCTCCTGGCGCTGAACGCAGCCATCGAGGCGGCCCGGGCGGGGGAAGCAGGGCGTGGCTTCGCTGTGGTGGCGGACGAAGTGCGCGGCCTGGCCCAACGCACGCAGCAGTCAACCGAGGAAATCGAGCTGCTGATCGACAGCCTGCATCGAGGTACCGACGAGGTCACCGGCTTGCTCGACGACAGCAAGAGCCTGACCGGGCAGAGTGTCGAGCTCAGCCGCAAGGCGGGTGCCGCGCTGGGGCAGATCACCGAAACGGTATCGAGCATCCAGGGCATGAACCAACAGATCGCCACGGCCAGCGAGCAACAGAGCGTGGTTGCCGAGCAGATCAACCGCAGCGTGATCAATGTGCGCGATGTATCGGATCAGACCAGTGCGGCCAGTGAGCAGACGGCGGCTTCGAGCGGGGAACTGGAGCACTTGGGGCAGCAGTTGCGGGGCATGGTGGGGCGGTTCAGCCTTTAGGCCTTCCGGCCGTGCGTTCAAATCGCCAGCCCCGGGCTTTGGCTTTGGCTTTGGCTTTGGCGATCAGAAGGTTCCCCCCAGCCCACTAGCGACAGCTGCGTCAGCCCAGGCGCCGCCCGTAACTTCGCGACTTCAGGAGGCCGAACGCAGGTCTTGCGGAGGGAGGTGACGGGCATGGATGCCCGTCAAGCGCTGCGCCCCAGGATGGGGCGTTCAGCGCGGTCCTCCCGGGAGCAAGGCCGGAGTGAGGGGACCCGGAGCGAAGCGGAGGGCCGGATGAATGGAGCGCCACGGCTTTGCTTACTTTGGCCACGACCAAAGTAAGCCGCCGTAAGGGCGGAAAGGTGACTGTGCGTCGACATCGCAAATGAATGCACTTAAAACTATAAAAACCGATGCCAATTGACTTTGACTTTGACTTTGACTTTGACTTAAACAATGTGTGTTTTGAAAGTTATATTCGCATTCATTTGCGATGGTGACGCTTAATCACCTTTCCGCCCTTACGGCGGGTCCCTTTTTGAAGGATCAAAAAGGAACCAAAAAATCCTCGCTCCATTCATCCGGCCCCTACGCTTCGCTCCGGGGTCCCCTCACTCCGGCCTTGCTCCCGGGAGGACCGCGCTGAACGCCCCATCCTGGGGCGCAGCGCTTGACGGGCATCCATGCCCGTCACCTCCCTCCGCAAGACCTCCGTTCGGCCTCCTGAAGTCGCAATTTGTGTCGCCTGAACTATCGCGCACCTAGAAGCAAAAGCAGATCAAGATCAAGATCAAGATCAAGATCAAGATCAAGATCAAGATCAAGATCAAGATCAAGATCAAGATCAAGATCAAGATCAAGATCAAGATCAAGATCAAGATCAAGA
>Ga0247725_1000202_pt1 | contig 63868 bp, 57 predicted proteins | sample OKSTACKMCFT3sol_FD_183021 | JGI IMG/M metagenome (GOLD analysis project Ga0247725, IMG submission 183021) | Subsurface sediment microbial communities from gas well in Oklahoma, United States - OK STACK MC-FT3-sol | ecosystem: Environmental > Terrestrial > Deep subsurface > Rock core/Sediment...
GCAAAGAAGGCTATAGCAGCTTTGAGTTGCCGCTCGGTAAAGTCAGCACTAGCCAGTATCTGCGCCTACGTGGCACCAACAATAAAAATGAGTTGGAACCAGAACCTGATGCCAAAGGCGAAAACCCGTGGTCCGATTTATGGTTCTACAGCAATCCAGTCTTTATTCAAGTGGATCAGAACTAAGCCCAATCCGGCTTAGTTCTTGTTTTCAGAGCAGACCTTCAGAGCTGGCTTTCTGACCAGACCGCAAACTCATTACCGCTGGGTTCGGTAAAGTGAAAACGGCAGCCGCCCGGGAAGTCAAAAATGTCTTTAATCACCATGCCACCATGCTGCTGTACTTTGGCTAAAGTAGCCTTGATATCTGCACTGTAAAACACCAATAAAGCTCCGCCTGTTGCACTGGTGGAGCATTGTTCTGAACGGAAAAAACCACCGTCTAAGCCTTGATCGGAAAAGGCGACATAATCCGGGCCATAGTCGACAAAACTCCAATCAAAAGCTGCGCTGAAAAAAGCTTTGGTGGCGGTTAAATCTTTGGCGGGAAGTTCGACGTAGTTTAATTTTCCATCTTTGTTCATTGTGCATTTCCTTTATTTAAAAACCAGTGCATTCACTACCTTACCATTTAAACATCGGCAGTGGTTTGAGTGGATGTTTTACAAAATGAGCCGCAGAAAGCTGCACCAACCGCCAGTGAAAACCAGCAGTGGGGAAGCTTTGATATAAAGTCCGCAGCAGAGCTCTGTCTAAACCAAAATTGAGCAAACCCAGCGAAACATCTGTCCAGTCTGCCTTACGAAAAGCCTCAGCCAGTTTATTGTCGTCACAAGCTGTGACTTTATGATGTTCACTGATCAATAAACTGATATCCGCCGACCAGTCCGACAGCCCTTGTTGCTGCAGATACTGCTGAGCTAAAGCCACGGACGGATCTATATAGTCGAAGTTATGACAGACCCAGATCGCCAGATCATGAAAAGCACAAGCTAGAGCTATTTTTTCCAGTGATTGTTCTGAGTGATCCGAATGCCAAAATGCCAGATTCAGCACTCTGAAACAATGATGACGATAGGCGGTGAAATCTTTGCCTATGTCCTGTTGATAGTTGTGCAGCAACAGGTCCAGCAAATCATGTTGAGCGATAATATTCACTGGTTTTTGCACCTTAGGCTCCGTTTCTGTTTATGCCCGGCTATCTGCTGCGGACAAGCTAGGTTGTATGCTGTCTTTGGCCATAAAAAACAATACCACCACAAAGCCAAAAGGCACCAGATACATCAGTTGCCACCAGGCATTTTGCCCTGCGTCATTCAGTCTGCGTGTGCCTACAGCCAAAAATGGCAGCAGGATAACTACAGTGACAAACTGTCTTAAAACAGGGCTGATAATTTCCGCAAGTGCACTGATCAGCAATACAAAAACTAAAAACCACCAATACTGATACTTGCTGGCTGTGCCGGAAAAATCTGCGAATTGCACAAAGCAGTCTTTGACTACTGAAAGTGGAGTGGGAATTATAACGTCAGATGTTTCTGAGCTTAGCTGCAGGCTGCTGGCATCCACTGTAAAAACAGCAGCTAAAGCCCGCACTGATTCAATGGATGCATTGCCGGTATTTTCCAGCCGCTGAATAGTACGCAGGTTCAGGCCACAGGCTGCTGCCAGTTGCTCCTGTGACCATTGCTTGTCAGCTCTTAGTTTTTTCACCAGTTCTGCGTTAATTTTCATGGCTTCGATACCTTGCATTGACTAATAGACGCAAAGATAACTCAAAAAACGGCTGCAGGTTACGGCACTAGCACGACAGCTTTACGACAGCAGATAAGCTGTACCTTTGCTGCTGATCTTTCAGCGCTTTTCTTCCATCAGGCCTATTAAGTTACCATCCGGATCTTTTAGAAAGCCTATCCACAGCTGGTGATCCGGCATTTGTGCTGCAAGTTGTGGTGGTCTTTCGCCAACAGCGCCTTGCTCTATGGCGTTAGCATAAAACTGTTCTATAGCCGTGGTTTTAAAATAAGGGATAGAGTTTTTGCCAATTTCACCAGCGCCCTGTGGGGTGCTTAGCATCAGACGGGTGTCGCCGCATTGAACAAAAGCCAACTGCTCAGAGGGAGCAAATAGAAACTGCAGCCCAAGCACTTGAGTATAAAATGGCAATGAAAGCTGCACATCTTTGACTGTGATGGCAAGCTGGCCCAATCCAGAGATTTTATTTTCCACAGTTTCTGTCAACTTTTCACCAATCGGTTTTTTCTGGCTGTATTCGCTGCGCAAGCATAATACTCAGCCATGCCATAGGAAGATAAGCCACTATCAGATCCAGCGCAATAAACCAGGTAGGCGCTGGGATCATAAAGCTTGCCGCCAAACCACCACAAAGAAAAAACACGCCAATCACATAAGCAAAACGGTTTTTATGGCTGGCAGCTATCAGATAGGCAACCAAAGCCCCGGCCAGAGTGCCAAGAGCATGGGCCAGAAAGGGCATAATAAAATGTTTGGGTTCAAATAAATCTATACCCAAACTCAGGCTTTCGGTGTTCGTGACATCAACACCCGCAGGTGGGGGAATAAGCATAGGGCTGATGCTGACAAGCGCCATATTGACGGCTGCGCCAGCAAGAACACCTAAAAGGATGGCAGCCAGATTTCGAATTAATTTCAGCATCAAGTTGCTCCACAGAGATTTATTTAGCATTTAAGTTAGATGAGTTATAGCTGCTAATCAATGGCGATCCCCCGTCGTACTTGAAGTCCGGTACTGATCTGAAATAGGAGGCGGGCAGGGGCAAGCCCCTACAATCGGCCAGCTAGAGTCCTATAGCGGCATAAATCAAAGCAAAAGATAATCCTACAGAAGCCCCACCTATTAAACGGAAGTAGTTTTTACAACCTTGAGCCGATTGAACTGCAAACTTTTTATGTAAGCTGGGAGGGGTTAAAGCCAAACCAGCGCCAACCAATAACAACACTAAACCTATGACTTTAAATAGCAAAGGGAACTGAGTGTCTGCGGCATAAGCCACAAAAAGGCCTCCGGCAATTAGTCTGCTGATAATTTCAAAAGGATGAAAATATGGCTGCTCGCTAAAGTTGATAATCCCCTGGGCAAAGGCATATGGCCTGAATAGCATCATCAGGCTAAAGAGCAACATCAATACTCCAAAAGCAGCAATAAAATACATAGCTTTCCTTTGTTGAATGCAACAGCTTAGGGGATACCGTTACAGCCAAAGCGCTGAAAACCAGGGCGCAGGCTCAGCCTTTTATAGTAGGCTGCCACAGCTGGCAGTTCTGGTCTTGCCATAGGGGTCATCAGCCATCTGTTTACCGACAAACCCAGCACTATATCTGCCAGAGTAAATTCAGCGCCAGTGATGTACAGAGCTGTTTTTGCCAGTGCTGTATCCAGCAACTGCATTTTTTCATTCCAGACGACAATGCTGCTCTGGGCAGCAGCTTTGTCTTGATAGGCTGGGCTTTTTCTAACCAGATGCATAAACGCATAACGCCATGAGTTATTCAGCTCTGTACTCTGCCAGTCCATCCACTGTTCAACTAAAGCTCTTTTCCTGACAGACTCTGGCAGCAGTGCTGTTTGCTGGTGCTGGTGCTGGTATTGTGACGCCAGATAGCGGCAGATGGTATTCGATTCCCAAAGTACAAAATCACCATCAAGTAAAACTGGCACCAGCGCATTAGGATTCAGCGCTTTAAATGCTTCTGTTTCCGTGGTTTGAAAACCAGATCCCCATTCTTCCTGTTCATAACTCAAGTTAAGTTCTGCGCAGGTCCACAGCACTTTTCGCACATTGATGGATGAAGATTTACCTAAAATTTTTAGCATGGTCAGAGTCCGGTGCTTGCGCTCAACGGGCGTAAAGCAACTATTCGTTATCAATCAGCATCAGCAGATCCGTGACTCCGACCTCCAGACCCATCTGAGAAAACAAGGTCGTCAGCTGACCGCGGTGATGCGTCTGGTGATTAAACAAATGCTGCACTACCGAAGATAACTTCTTTTGCATGGGCTCACCTTTCATATTTTTGTAGCTCAATAGTTGCTGCAGTTGTTGATCGTCCAGTTCGGCGATGAAGTCTAAAAATAAGGCGTCGATTTGCTGGCGGACTTGATGCAACTGCTTAAAATCCACAAACAGCAGTTGATCCAAAGCTGTTGGTTGGGGGAGGTTGCTCAGTGGCTGCAATGCTTTGGGTTGGATGGCCAACTGCTTAAATCTGTTTAACCAGATTAAATCGGCCACCAGTAAGTGATTCAGAATACCAGCCACAGAACCAAAAAAAGCGCCTCTGTTTTGCAGCAGCTCATCGTGCGTGAGTGTTGAAGCGAGTTGATAGAGCTGGTTATTCATCCACTGGTTATAGCGGGCCAGCAAACTGAAATTGTATTGTAGTGACATAAAAAGCCCTCTCAAAGCTGACGCCAGATTTTAGATTTACTGATAGTACAGAGCCAATTAAGGCTCTGCACCAGGTATCTGCAACAGATTAAATGGGCGATCCAGGAGGCAGAGCTTTTGGCACAAAAACTGGTGTCCAAACCCCGGATTCGGTGAAGTTTTGCCATAAAGTGTGTTGCAGCTGATGGCCATCGTTATCCTGCTTTTTCAGCCAGCTTGCCAGATTTACCAGTCGTTGCTGCACTGTGGCTCTGGCTTCAGGCGCTAGTTCTTTGGCCGTCAGGGCCTGCATCAATTGATAAAAGGCCACATGCGACACCCGCTGTTGCAGTAATCCGGCCTTAGCGGATAAAGGCTTTTGCCGGATAGTGGCTTCAATGACTTTATCCAGCAGATCGCCCAGTTGTTGCTGACCACTTAACCTGTTTAAACGTTGTGGGTTTAGTAACAGGCCTAGTGTTTGGTTGGCTGCAGCTTCAGCCGCTGATAAGGGATCAAAGGCCAGGCCATTACGGCCCTGAAAGCTTTCGCGGCCATCACTGTCGCCATAAGCTTTGGGTGGAATTAACACTTCAAGTTGCTCTGGTAACGCCAGATAATCAGGAGTTAAGGTGGCCAATAAAGCCTGCAAAGCTTGTTGCTGAGTATCCTTACTGACCCAGCGAAACCCTTTAGGGCTGTCGTAATCGCCTTTGAGTTCATACTCGTAATAAGCGCCACCTATCAGTTTGCTGACCGCTTCTACCTGATAACGTTGCAGCAGATAAATCGGCACTAAAGCTTCCTGAATGGCGGACAGCGGCTGGCCTGTGGTGATGTTATTCAGACCAAATTGTGCCAAAGCCGTTTTGCGTACTTCTGCCAGCCGGTTCAGCTCGGCGACTGGGTCTGCACCATTGTCCCATAAATGGCCTATAGCGCTGACACCGCCCTCAGGTCGTGCATCTTCATCGGCCATATACTGCAGGTTTTGCTGTTTGGCTTTGCTGACCAGTTGTGTCAGCTGTTCGGCAGAATAATCACCATAGCCATACGCAATGGCATACAGATCCCATTCGCCCAAACCTTCACGGTAGGCATTGTCGAGGCTGAGTTTGCCATTTCGCAGGTCGATTTGAGGATGCGGATAATCCATGACGGTAGAACGGCCATTGGCACTGCCAGCAAAGTTATGGATAAGCCCCAGCGTATGGCCAACTTCGTGCGCTGATAACTGGCGAATACGGGCCAGCGCCATGGCTTTTTCTTTTTCAGTGTTGATGTTATCGCCCTGATAAGGCGCGGTCAGGCCTGTGGCGATTAGAAAATCCTGTCGTACCCGCAAGGATCCAAGCGTGACATGGCCTTTAAGGATTTCACCTGTGCGTGGATCTGTCACGCTTGCGCCATAAGACCAACCACGACTGGCGCGGTGTACCCATTGGATCACGTTGTAACGTACGTCCATCGGGTCGGCATCTGCAGGTAAATCTTTCACCTGAAACGCATTTTTATAACCAATTTTTTCATAGGCGCTGTTCCACCACAAAGCCCCTTCTTTTAGCGCACTGCGCACAGGTTCAGGTACACCAGGATCCAGATAATAAACAATAGGTTCAACCGCTTCGCTGATCGCAGCGCCAGGTTGTTTTTTCTCTAATCGGTGGCGTGGTAACAGGCGTTGGGTGATGGGACTGTCAAAGCTGGTGCCGTAATCCATGTACTCCACTTTCCAATAGCCTGAGTAAGGGTGAAAAGCACGGCTTTGATAACCATCTTCCGGCAGAGCTATTAACGAATGATGCAAATGTACAGTAATAGCGTTGGGCGAAGGGGTGACTTGTTTGACCCACTCCCCTGCAGCTCCGCCGGCATAAGTCACCATGGCTTCGAGTTCGGTGTTCTGGACAAAAGCTTTGCTGCGCTCAAGATAAACACCACTACGGTTAGGGTCTACTGCGTAGCTGCCTTGTTTTTGTGATTCCAGCGTTTTACTCACCTGATGGATATCGCTGAGTAAAAAGTCGGTGTAATCGACCAACAGGCTTGAGCCTTCCTGCACTACTACAGGTAAACCCGCCAGTACTGAACTGGCAAAAGCTTCATCCACACTCTGACGTTCTGCGCTGTTGCTTGAGGTCGCTCGGTAATAGGTATTCAGCTGTTTGAGCATCAGCTTATTACCGAACTGTTCAAACTGCACCAGTCGGGTGTCGCCCAATTGGCCTCTGTCTAAACCAATATCGTTGGAACCTATACCCCGGGGTAATGAGCTTTGAAAAATAAAAGGTTGTGCCAGTTTGTCGACCCGCAGATAAAGCTTGCCGCTGTTAGCCTCGTAGTAAAAATCAAAATAGCCCTTTTTATGGGTCATACCTTTAGTAAAACTTTTGATTGCAGAGGGCTGATTTTTTGTGGCAACTTGGGTTGCCGCTGGATCGGGCTGTTGCCAAGCGGCCACTAAACCAGGTGCCAGCAATAACAGGCTAAACAAACTGACAATTTTCATTATTCTTCCTTTTATTTTGTGCTGGTTTTACTGCTTTCTCTGGCGATAAAGCGATCCATTTCTGCTTCCAGAATTTCCAAAGGCAAAGCGCCATTGGCTAACAGGGCATCGTGAAAAGCGCGCAGGTCAAATTTGTTCCCCAGTTTTTGCTCTGCTTTGGCTCGGAGCTGGCGGATTTTAATTTCACCCATCTTGTACGACAGTGCCTGACCAGGCCAGGAAATATATCGATCCACTTCAGCCCTTACATTGGCCTGTGATAAAGAGGTGTTGCTCGATAGGAAATCCAGCGCTTGTTGGCGACTCCAGCCTTGGGAGTGAATACCAGTGTCTATCACTAAACGGCAAGCGCGCCACATTTCATAACTCAGACGGCCAAATTGCTGATAGGCATTTTCATAAACACCCATTTCCACACCAAGACGTTCGGCATACAAACCCCAACCTTCGCCATAAGCGCTTAAATACAAGTTACGGCGAAATTGCGGCACATTTTCCAGCTCTTGTGACAAAGCATTTTGTAAATGATGGCCAGGCACAGATTCGTGCAGCGTTAAGGCCACCAGCTCATACAAAGGGCGTTGATCCAGTGAATCTGTATTGAGCCAATAAGCACCACCACGAGTGCCGCCAATAGCTGCAGGGTTATAAGAGGCCGTAGTGTAGTTAGGCGCTATTTCGGCTGGAACCGGCACTACGCCATAAGGTAGGCGTGGCAATTTGCCGAAAAATTCTGGCAGCCTGTAATCAATACGTTTGGCGATATAAGAGGCTTCTTTCAGCAGTTCTTTTGGTGTTTTTGCATAGAATTGCGGATCAGTGCGCAGAAATTTCGTGAAGTCGCTGAAGCTGCCTTTAAAGCCAGTTTCTTTAATCAATGCATCCATCTCGGTGCGGATACGTTTCACTTCAGCCAGGCCAATGTTGTGGATTTCTGCTGGATCCATATCCTGTGTGACATAGGTATTAATGGTATGACGGTAATAGGCTTTACCTTGTGGTAATTGTTCCGCCGCCAGACTCTCAGTTGCGGCCTGCATATAGTCGCCTTCAAGGAAGTCGGCTAAGCGGGCAAAAGCGGGTAAAGCTGTTTGTTGAATAGCTTGTTTGGCGGCCTGTTGTAATTGTTGTTGCTCGCTTTGAGAAAAAGCCGCTGGCAGTGTTTTAAAAGGTTCGTACAGGCTGCTTTGAGTCGGGTCGCTATAAACCTGAGCCCGCACTGTAGGCGCTATACCCTGAACGACAATTTTAGGTAAAACAAAGCCGTCTTTAATTCCAGTGCGCATATTGGCGATGTTCTCGTCAAAGTAACGGCCAAAGTCATTGATGCGGGCTATATAATCCTGATAATCCGCTACTTTAGGCATAGACAGGCCACTACTGGCATCCAAAGCTGAGCTCCAGAAACTGTAAAAGGTATTGGCCGGAATGCGGTCAAGGAACAGCTTATTGGACTGGATCGAATTGCGCAGCACCCAACCCAGCAGCTGGTGATTCACCCGGTCTGAGTCTGTCAGTTCTGAGGTTGCAATGGCTTGCAGACGCTGCAGCAAAGCTTGTTCAGCCTTCAGCCGACGGGCACGATCTGTGGCCGTCACACCAGGCAGACGATTATTGTAACCAGCCAGTCCCATCCGGCCTGCGCTGATTGGGTCTTGCTGCAGGCTGTATTGCCAATGGTCATCTATAACTTTTTGCAGTTGCTCTGCCGCAGTAGCGGCTAAGGCGGCAGGCGTCAGCCACAGTAGAATGAGGGTAAAAAAAGACAATAATTTGCGGGACCTTAACACAGGTTTTCTCCAGACTGATCAATAAGCTGAGTTGTATAGCATCACCTTAGCATGAGCCCTTTCTCTGGTGGCAACTTCTAACCCGCCAATTAAACCTCACATCGCATTCTGTTTAAATCAGTGAATGCTTACCTCTTTCGCCTTTGGCAAAAAACAGGACAAAACCACAGTCGCCAGAATAAAGCCGCTGGACCAGAACAGGCAGGTTTCCAGGCCCTGAGTCTGATACAAATACCCTGACAATACAGTGCCAATTAAGCGGCCCATGGCGTTGGCCATATAATAAAAACCGACGTCCAGCGATACGCCGTCGGTTTTGGCATAGCTAACAATCAAATAGCTGTGCAAAGATGAGTTCACCGCAAAGACTGCGCCGAATAACAGCAATACCGACACTAACAAGGTTTCAGTCGGGAAGGGCAAAGGCAAGAGTTTAGCCAGTAGAGCCGGAATAATACAAAGTGCGATGGCCCAACCGACGGCGGCCCAACGACCCGGTACTTTGCCGGAGCGTTTGCCAGTAATGAATGGCGCCAGACTTTGCACTACACCATAACCAATAATCCACAAGGCCAGAAAAGTGCCTATGGCCTGCTGGCTCCAGGCCAGTTGTTGGGCTAAAAACAGCGGCAGTGCGATAACAAACCATAAATCCCGCGCACCAAATAAAAACAAACGCGCAGCCGATAACAAGTTAATAGGACCACTTTTCGACAATATGTCTTTAAACTTGGGCTTGTAGCTACTTTTGCCGAGGTCTTTTTTCAGCAGGACTAAACTCAGCAACCAAACCAGAGCTAAAGCGCCGGCCATAGTAGCCACAGCACCCTGAAAGCCGATTTGAGTCAGTAAAAAACCACCGATAAAAAAACCAAGGCCTTTGAGTGCATTTTTTGAGCCTGTTAGTATCGCTATCCACTGGTAAAGTTTGCTTTGTGAATCCTGCGGTACCAGTAATTTAATCGAGCTTTTAGCGCTCATTTTATTTAAGTCTTTGGCCACACCGGACAAAGCTTGAGCTGCCATCACCCAAGGCACTATTAATAACCCAGCCGGAACTAATAACATCGACAGCGCTGCTATTTGTAAAAACAGCCCGATATTCATGGTTTTATTCAGGCCAATACGAGCGCCCAGCCAGCCGCCAAACAGGTTTGTCAGCACGCCAAACAGCTCGTAAAACACAAATAACGATGCTATTTCTAAAGGGCTGTAGCCGAGTTTATAAAAATGCAGCAGCACCAGCATGCGCAAAGCGCCGTCGGTTAGGGTAAAAGCCCAGTAGTTGCCGGTGACTACCAAGTATTGCTTTAGTGCTGCATTCATTTTGTTGTTCCTGTTTTTTCTAGCCTGGGTCGATAAAGTATCTGTTAAAAAGACCCGACCATCCTAGCCAACTCCACTGTGCGATTGGCGTAACCCCATTCATTATCGTACCAGGCGTAAATTTTTACTTGGGTGCCATTCACTACCATAGTCGACAAGGCATCGATAATGCTGGAGCGTGGGTCGGTTTTATAATCGACCGAGACCAAAGGCCGCTCTTCGTACCCCAGAATATCTTTAAGTTCTTGCTCTGACGCTGCTTTTAGCAAAGCGTTGACTTCTTCTGCGCTAGTGGCGCGTTCAACTTCAAATACGCAGTCGGTTAAGGACGCATTGGCCAGCGGCACCCGCACTGCGTGGCCATTTAAGCGGCCTTTTAACTCAGGGAATATTTCAGTAATAGCAGTAGCTGAACCTGTAGTGGTTGGAATTAAGCTGCTGCCACAAGCACGGGCGCGGCGTAAGTCTTTGTGTGGCGTATCCAGAATAGACTGGGTATTGGTTAAATCGTGAATGGTGGTGATAGAACCATGTTTAATGCCCAGCTTTTCATGGATCACTTTAACCACAGGCGCCAGACAGTTGGTGGTGCAACTGGCCGCTGTCACTATCTTATGCACTGCGGCATCAAATAACTGATGATTGACCCCCATCACCACGTTTAATACGCCAGCCTCTTTGACTGGAGCGCTGACTACTACACGTTTTACGCCCTGGTCTAAATAAGCCTGCAGCAACTCTGTGCTTTTCATTTTGCCAGAGCATTCAATCACCACATCGCAACCTGACCAGTCGGTGTCTGCTATGGCTTTATTTTGAGTGACGCGAATCGACTTGCCATTAACAAGGATGCTGTGATCTTCGGCTACAGCCTGATGCTGCCAGCGGCCGTGCACTGAGTCGAAATTCAGTAAATGAGCAAAAGTAGCAGCGTCACCAGCCGGGTCATTGATTTGCACAAACTCAAATTCAGGCCAGTCAAAAGAAGCACGTAACGCTAAACGGCCGATTCGGCCAAAACCATTAATACCTAGTTTAATTTTTTTCATAACAGCATCTCTTTGCTAAAGGGTGATTAAAGGCTTTGAAAATACGCCTGATGTGGGGCTAACGTCAGTGCATTAGGCCGCAAAGCCTGAATACGTTGCTTGACCCGATCTTTGTCGATGCCACGTTCAATTAGAATTTGAGCAGCCACTAAGCCAGTGCGGCCTGAACCGCCTTTGCAGTGGATGGCTACTTTTTTGCCATCTTTTAACAGCTGATGGATCTGCGGGCCTTGCTGCTGCCAGGCTTTGGCAAAGTCAGCCTGCGGTGCATGATCGTCTTCAATAGGGCAATGAAACCAGCTTAATCCAAGTTCTTCGCACAAGAGCGGTAAGTCTGTGACTTGATTCCGTTCTATTTCCTCAGCAGGCATTAAAGTCAGAATAGCCGAAGCTCCGGCCTGCTGTAAGGTCAGCAATGAGTCTTTCAGTGCTTCAGTTTTAGTGCCAGGGCAAGGAGTGAATATCAATGCCGCTGAGCCTTCCAGTACTAATTCGTCTAAGGGGTGTGACATAAATTTGTCCTTATCAGCTATGCAATATTTTATTCATTGCGCAAAAACCAGTGGCTAGTGCGATTAGCAAACCACACCAGCGATAACATCACAGGCACTTCAACCAGCACACCTACTACTGTGGCAAGGGCTGCACCTGAATTCAGACCAAAAAGTGAGATAGCCACAGCCACTGCTAATTCAAAAAAGTTACTGGCACCGACCATACCAGCGGGGGCCGCTATATTGTGAGGCAGATGTAGTTTGCAACCGGCAAAGTAGGTCAAAGCGAAAATGCCGTAGGTTTGCAGCAGCAACGGAATGGCGATTAGTATTATGGCCAGCGGTTGATTCAAAATGGTTTGCGCCTGAAAGCCAAATAACAGCACTACAGTGGCCAGTAAGCCAAACACGGACCAGGGTTTGATCTGCGCCAGCAAAGCCGTCAGTTTTTCAGGCTCTTTAGTGGCGAAAGATTTTCTGGTCCAGACACCAGCCAATAGTGGCAGCAACACATAAAGCACCACAGATAAAATCAGAGTTGACCAAGGCACAGTGATATCCGACACACCCAGCAGCAAAGCACTGATAGGCGCAAAGGCAAAAATCATAATAATGTCGTTAATCGAGACTTGAACCAGAGTGTAGTTGGCATCACCTTTGGTTAACTGACTCCAGACAAACACCATAGCTGTGCAAGGCGCTACGCCGAGTAAAATCATACCTGCTATATATTCAGTCGCGGTCTGTGGGTCGACCCAATCGACAAACAAAACGCGGAAAAACAACAAGCCTAGCAACGCCATAGTAAAAGGTTTGATCAGCCAGTTCACCACCAGCGTCAGCACTATGCCTTTGGGTTTTTTAGTCACATCTTTAATGGCACTAAAGTCAATTTGCACCATCATTGGGTAAATCATCACCCAGATAAAAAGCGCAATCACCAGATTCACCTGAGCATATTCAAATGACGCTACCAGTTGAAACAGGGCAGGTGTCAGGTTGCCTGCAATCACACCCAGCAACATAGCCAGCGCAACCCAGACCGATAAATAGCGTTCAAATAATCCCATTGTCGTGCTCCGCTTTGATACTGTTAGGTTGAATTAACAGCAGCTTTTTTGCCGTTCTGGCCTGTCGCCCATCTGGCACAATTGCTGCTGGTTTAACTCCAGCCAGCCAGAATTCGCAGTGCCTGTCTGTTGCAAACACTGCAGCGCCCAGTCTGGTAATGCCGGATTTAAACGGTAATACACCCATAAGCCTTGTTTGCGGTCGAGCAAAATACCGTCGCGACGTAACTGGGCTAAATGACGGGAAATTTTCGGCTGAATATCTGCAAGCGCAGCCACCAGTTCGCAGACACAAAGCTCTTGTTCCTGCTGGATCAGCAACAAACTGCGCAGCCGGGTTTCATCCGACAGGGCTTTAAAAAAGGTGACAGGGTTAAGTTGCATAGTTGAACACTATATACGGAAAATCATATGTAATAGTTTATATATGTTTTTCCGTATGTAAACCTAAATCTTGGGAGAAACAAGTCTTTGCGATATGCTGGTGTTTTGAAAATTACGAGCCTTAGCCATGACCAATCAGCTGCTAGACGCTGGATTTTTAGATGACCAATGCTTAACTGGTCCTTTACCCGATGAGTGGTTGTTGCTACCAACAGTGGCTTTGACCAAAAGACGCTGCAGCTGGTTACTTACTTTAGTGGTTGTGCTTTGTGGATTGTCGGTTGCGCAGTGGTGGTGGGATTCGCACTGGCTATTTCCGCTGCTTTTAGCATGTTGGGGCCTGACCGGACTGATATTTCTGACCTGTTGGTTTTGCTTACCACTGGAAATCCGGCATACCAGATTTTTACTCCGTACTCAGGATTTTTTACTGCAATACGGCGTGTTTTGGCGCAGAGCTGTGCTGATCCCTTTGCATCGTGTGCAGCATGTAACTATTAGCCAGGGGCCACTGCAAAAACGCTTTGGGTTGGCCACCTTAAAAGTCTACACCGCAGGTGGTTTGGATGCTGAAGCTGCGCTGGCCGATATAGAACATGGGGTTGCTGTGGTGTTGAGTGAGCAGCTTAGTCAGTTGATCCCGCGTGGAGATGCTGATGTCGAACGCTGATATGCCAGAACAGTCGGCCGCAGCTGAGCAATGGCAGCGCTGTTCCTTCTGGGCCTTGCTGCCTTTGCTGATGAAAGCTGTAGCGCAATGGGCTGGTGTGATCCTGGGTGGTGCCTATTTATCCTTTAGCGATAGGTTTCAGGCTTATGCACCCTATGGGATCACTGGGTTGGCGCTATTGGTTGTCGGCAGTGCATTGCTGAACTGGCGCAGCACCCTGTTTCGTGTTTCTGCTCAAGGTGTCGAGTTGCGCCGTGGAGTGCTGCAAAAAGAACATCTGCTGTTGGCAACATCGCGTATTCAAGAGCTACAAGTTCAACAACCTTTTTACTTCAGGCCACTGAAGTTATTTTCCGTCAGTCTTGATAGTGCCGGTAGTCAGCAGCAGGAGTTTTATCTAACGGGTCTGACGTCAATGCAACTTGCTTTATTACAGGGTGAGGTGCAGGTCGACCAAGCTGTTCCATCCACGTCATTTTTTCGGATTTGGCTGGCGACTTTGTACAACAAACATTTGTGGTTACCACTATTGGCCGTTTTTGGCGCTGTCCAATCGCAGCTTGATGGCAAACTGGTTGAGCGCTTGTTTGCGCAAGGTCAACAAGTGTTGCAACAATCAGGACTAGAACAGAGTTTCACATTGCAAATAGCGGCCGGCCTGAGCGTACTGCTGTTGGTGGTTGTAGTATTAGTGCTGATGACCTTTATTTGGCTTTATCCGCAGCGTTTTTTACGGGATGAGAGGCAGCTCCAGTTACTCCAGGGCACTTTGCTAAAAAAGTCGCAGCGCATCCAAACGAAAGGTGTACAGATGCTCACCCTTAGTCAGCCATGGCTGGCGCGGCTTTTTGGTCACTTTTCACTTATTTTTCATGGTTTCACCAATTCCCGGGAACAGAAAAGTAAGTTTGCGCTGTTGGGGCAGACGAGTGATGACATCAATCAGCAATTGCAGGCACAGCAGCTTTTAGCTCTGTCCGATATCCAGAAGCTACCCTTGCAGCGTTATGTTCCGGCTTATTTCCGGCGCTTGTTGTGGCTCCGGGGCATCCTTATTCTGCTGCTTGGTCTGTTCGTGGCCGTATTGTGGCAATCCAGGGTTATCGCCTTAAGCACTGGTGTGGTGATGTTCTTTGTTGCCGCACTGTGGCTGTTGGCCGATTTTTGGGCCTACCGCCGTTGGCATGGATTCTGTGTGCGGGATCAGGTGTTGTATCTGTGGCATGGAGGTCTTGGTCAGTTCTGGCAAGTATTGCCGCTGCGGCAGGTACAAAAAGTACAGTTGGTGCAATCGTGGTTTTTTCGTCAGAACCAACTGGTGCAAGTTAAATTCAGTACCGCCAATGGCAGTGTGACGCTGGCCGCTATCCCAAATCAGCAAGCACAGGAGCTCTACGCGCAAGTACTGCAGTTGCGGCCTGAGTTTGGTCATGGTCTGCTTGCTGCATCGGGCCGTATTGACAGTGAATAATAATGAATTCAGCCGCTGTGGTTTAACTCTTTAAAGCAGCAACTTACAGCAAAATCAGTTTTGTTATTTGAGAACAGTTCTTGTTTGTGGCTATACTGCGGCAACTTTCAGTGAACCCCAATGGAGTATCCGATGAAATTTTGGCAAAAATCTTTAGTCGCTGCGGCCTTAACTGCCGCTACTTTGGCTCAGGCTGCAGAAGTGAATGTGTATTCTGGTCGTCAGGAAGAATTGCTGAAACCTATGCTGGATCAATTCAGCAAGGACACTGGCATAAAAGTGAATTTGATCACTGGCAAGCCGGATGAACTGATCAGCCGTATGCAAAGTGAAGGTCGCAACAGCCCCGCGGATTTGCTGATCAGCACTGATGTCGGCCGTTTATACCGGGCTGAAGTGCAGGGTTTATTGCAGCCTATTGATTCAAAAGTACTGACCGACGCTATTCCTGCTCAGTTACGCGATCCAAAACAGCAATGGTTTGGTTTAACTAAACGTGCCCGTCCTATTATGTATGTGCCGGGTAAAGTGAAACCAGAACAGTTAAGCAGTATCGAAGATTTGGCCGATCCAAAATGGAAAGGCAAAATTTGTGTGCGCTCGTCTGACAATATTTATAACCAGTCTATGGTGGCGGCGTTAATAGCCCAGATAGGGGAAGAAAAAACTCAGGCCTGGGCCAATGGCTTTGTGAAAAACTTTGCCCAGCCACCAAAAGGCGGTGACCGTGACCAAATTAAAGCGGCCGCTGCTGGTGTTTGTGATATCGCCATCGCCAACACTTATTACTTAGGTGGTATGTTCGATGAAGCTGGCGACAAAGCCGCAGCACAAGCTGTGAAGGTATTCTGGCCAAATCAGCAGGACCGTGGCACTCATATCAATATCTCTGGTGCTGGTGTTGCGAAATACGCACCCAATAAAGCGGAAGCGGTCAAGCTGTTGGAGTACATGGTAAAACCTGAAAGCCAAAGCTGGTACGCTGTGACTAACCATGAGTATCCGGTAGTCGCTGATGTGAAGTGGAGCCAACGCCTTGAATCTTTTGGGCAATTTAAAGCTGAGCAGGTACAATTATCGACTTTAGGCGAGTTGAATGCGAAAGCTATTCAAGTCATGGATAAAGCGGGCTGGAAGTAATTCATCTGCGTAGTTTTGTCGATCGGATAAGCGGGCGACCATAAAGGTCGCCCCTAGCTTTTTTAGAAGGATACTCTTCGTTTGACCAGCCCTTTATTTAGCCGGACCACCACCTTGTTTGCTTTGCTACTGGCTGTGCCCGTGCTGGTGGTGCTTGGCTCTTTGCTGACGCCTCAGCCAGAGCTTTGGGCGCATCTGCTGGATACTGTGCTGGCCGATTATGTCCGCAATTCTTTGGTATTGGCGTTGGGCGTGGGCTTATGCAGCGCTGCTATTGGTACTTTAATGGCCTGGACAGTGGCGCGTTATCAGTTTATTGGCAGAGCAGTGGTGCAGTGGTTATTGCTGCTGCCTATGGCGGTTCCGGCTTATATCATGGCGTACAGCTATACAGGTTTGCTGGATTTTGCCGGGCCAGTGCAAAGCCAGCTGCGGCTTTGGTTTGACTGGTCTTACGGCGATTATTATTTCCCGGAAATCCGCTCTTTGCCCGGTGCCATTCTGATGTTGTCGCTGGTGCTTTATCCTTATGTCTATATGTTGGCGCGTACTGCCTTTCGTCAGCAATCCGGTTCCTTACTGGAAGCCAGCCGCACTTTAGGTTATACGCCGCGCCAGCATTTCTGGCTGGTCGCTTTGCCTGTGGCTCGCCCCGCTATTTTAACTGGAGCAGCTTTGGCGATGATGGAAGCTTTAGCCGACTACGGCACAGTGCAATATTTTGGCGTCACCACCTTCACCACTGGTATTTTCCGCACCTGGTTTGGCATGGGCAATCAGCTGGGGGCAGCGCAGTTGTCAGCATTGTTATGTAGTTTTGTGCTGTTGCTGTTGTATCTGGAGCAATGGTCCAGACGCAAACTGAAGTTTTATCAGCAAGGTCAAAAACAGCAGGAGCCCAGCCGACAGTCTATCCATGGCTTAGCTGGTTTTAGTCTGCTGTTGCTGTGTTTATTGCCTGTTATGTTTGGCTTTTTATTGCCAGCGTTGCAGTTAGTGGGCTGGGCTGTGGAGCGGCTGGACCAGCTCTGGTCGGCAGATTTTATGCAGTTGTTGCTCAATAGTTTTTCATTAGCGGCTCTAACGGCGCTGGTCACGGCTAGCCTGGCTTTATGTTTTGCTTATGCCAAACGTTTATCCGGCCACTGGTCTTTGGTGTTGCCTGTGCGGCTGGCGGCTATGGGCTACGCCTTGCCTGGCACAGTAATCGCCATAGGCGTAATGATACCGCTGGCCGCTTTGGATAACTCCATCGATCTATGGGCAGAGCAGCAGTTTGGCATTCGCACTGGTTTGTTGTTATCCGGCACTTTAGTGGCGCTGGTGCTGGCTTATACGGTGCGTTTTATGGCGGTGGCTTTGCATAGTGTCGAGGCAGGTTTAATGCAAATCACTCCTTCAATGGACAATGCCGCCAGAAGTTTAGGGGAAAGCCCGGTTGGGGTGCTCAAACGTGTGCATTTGCCGCTGCTGAAAGCTTCAGTACTCAGTGCTTTATTACTGGTGTTTGTGGATGTACTCAAAGAGTTACCCGCTACTTTATTGCTGCGGCCTTTTAACTTTAATACCTTGTCGGTGCGCAGTTACGAGCTGGCGTCGGACGAGCGTCTGGCCGATGCTGCCTTGCCAGCCCTTGCCATAGTATTGATAGGTTTAATTCCGGTGATCCTGCTTTCCCGTGCTTTGGACAGTTCTAACAGAGGAGCCCAGTAATGCTGGTGTTACAACAGGTTTCGATAGCTTATGGCCAGGCTACTGTGGTCAAAGACGTTAGCCTCACACTACAACAAGGCCAGATAGGTTGTTTGTTAGGGCCTTCAGGCTGCGGCAAAACCAGTTTATTACGGGCTATCGCAGGTTTTGAACCAGTGCAAACAGGGTCTGTTGTGTTGGCAGGCTCATCTCTGTCAGAACCCGGCAATATGGTGAATCCTGAGCAGCGCCGTATTGGCATGGTGTTTCAGGATTTCGCGCTTTTTCCGCACCTGACTGTGGCGCAAAATATTGCCTTTGGCTTAAAGAAGAAGCCAAAAGCACAGCAGCAACAAATAGTAGACGAGTTGTTAGCTGTAGTTGGTTTGCCCACTTTAGGCGATCGATATGTGCATCAACTGTCTGGTGGCCAGCAGCAGCGGGTCGCTTTAGCCCGGGCTTTAGCACCAGAGCCAGACGTCTTGTTATTGGATGAGCCTTTTTCCGGTTTAGACGCTGATTTACGTGAAGCTTTGGCGCAGGATATCCGCGCTATTCTGAAGCAGCGTGGCATCAGTGCTTTGATGGTGACTCATGATCAGTTTGAAGCTTTTGCCATGGCCGATCAGATAGGTGTAATGCAACACGGTAAGTTGCAGCAGTGGGGCAGTGCTTACGAGCTGTATCATCAGCCCGCCAATCGTTTTGTCGCTGACTTTGTTGGGCATGGCGCTTTACTCAAAGGCGAAGTGTTAGCGGATGAGAAGGTGTACACAGCTTTGGGAGTATTTGCCCAGACCCAATCGAATTTTACTGCGGGTGTTGCAGTGGATTTGCTGGTGCGGCCGGACGATATAGTGCACGACGATCAAAGTGGTTTTACCGCCAAAGTCGTGAGTAAATCCTTTCGTGGTTCGCATATTTTATATAGTTTGGAATTAGAAGGGGCAGAGCAGGTGTATTGCTTAGCGCCCAGCCACCACAACCATCAATTGCATAGCCGCATTGGTATTAAGCTGGAGCTGGATCATCTGGTGTTGTTTCAGCGGCTATAAAAGGGAGGATTAATAAACAGGTTGCAACAGCTCCAGCCTGTGTTGCTGTTTTAGTTGTTGTAAACCTTGTTCAAATTTACGCTGCATTACGTCTGAATCCGGATGTGCTTTTGCGAATGCGAGGTACATAGGCCGAGCTTCGACAATGGGGCCAGTAGAGCTAAGTCGGGTACTGTAGTCAGCCAATTCTGTTGCCAGTAAATATTCAGCAACCAGTTGTTCGCAAATCACCAAATCAACCCTGCCCAAAGCCAGCATTTTTAATGACTCCAAATCTGTGCTTACTTCTATCCATTCAAAAGGTAAGGATTTTATCGCCTGCGGATAGCTGTAGCCCCGAACTACTCCTAATCGCAGTGGGGTTTTGGCCAATTGATCCAGTTCGGTAAAGGTGATGGGTTTTGTAGTGCTGTGATAAAACTTCATGTAATTGGTGTAAAGCGGCGTGGGGTAATGCAGATAATCTGTTCTTTCACTATCAAACCAGACGCTGACAATAGCAGCAGCTTCACCTTGTCTGGTTTGCAATAAAGCGCGCGGCCACGGCAAAAACTCTATCTGTATTTCTTGTTGTTGCGTAGCAAAAATTTCTCTGATCAATTGAATGGCATAGCCTTGGTTCGGCAGTTGTTCACCGTTGTGAGGCACAAACTCACTACTGACAATACGCAAAGGTTCTGCGACCAGAGAAAAGCTCAGCATAAGCAACCACAACCTGATGATCCACTTCATTTTTTGCCTGCTTTGTTTAACTTAATCCTCTGATTTTTAGCTGAAAAGAGCAGGTAAAGCAATGTACTTTACTTGCTCCTTACGAAGCCGGAGTAGCTATTGTGGCGCAGGCTAAAGGCTTATAGCCTGTTGCTGCGTTACGGTGTTAATACAGAAATACGTAGATAAAACTGGTTGGCTCAGTGGCTTGTGAATATAAGAGGGGGCAATGGTTTGGGCTTTTTAAAAAACAGCTGAAGATTTATCCTTTCAGATGAAATGGCAAGAGGCGATATCGGACTCCAGATGCCTGAATGGTGTCGCCAATAACGATCAGCTGAGTTGTGTCTGGATCACTGGATCCGCATGACGAGTGTTGTGGGGCTGGAGATTAGAAAGCTCCTGTTACCTGTGTAGGGCTCACCCGCGTTGGCACTGCCCAGAGATCCATCTTGCCGCGTCCACTAAAGGCTGCTGAGTCGAAACTTCTGGCTCGATGTGTGTTTCAAATACCTTCAGATGCCTATCCAGAGTCACCGCGGTTGTGATGTGGGCAAAGCCTCCGTTTGGCAACGGAAACGTCGTGTTCGCCGTGGATTTTCCCGACGTACGCTGGCCAAATAAACGCACATTCTCTTGACCATGAAACATGATAGGAACGATCTCTCCGGAACTGGAGCTTCTCGGTCCCACTGCCACTGCAATAAGTGGCACAGTATGCGTAGGCTGCTGGGTTGAGGCATCATTGAGTACGTGGCCTGAACCCCTGACAAAAATTCCGCTGGTTTTCTTTTCAATAGCTTTAGCAGTGCCGCGAGCGTCTCTGAAGTAACCTAATACGCCGTCTGTGAGGAGCGGACTCAAGCCAACCAACATGGGCCACATGTTGCCGCCGGTGTTGCCTGAGAAGTCTAAGATGATGCCGCAGCGTGGCTCTGCAAGCACGCTCACCAGATCGGACCTGAGCGCCTTGGTGGCAGTCATCGCTTCTTGCTGGGTTCCGGACCAACTATTTATCCGAAGGACAGGCACACCATCAATTGGTTTCTGAACTTGGGATAAGACGCGCGCTGGAGGTCGCGTAGCGGTCATAGAAATAGTGGCCATGGCTGGCGTTGTAGCTGCCTTACGAGCCGGGAGATAAAACGAGTGCCCATCGCCCAGCGATCTCAATACGAAATGTATTGCAGCGTCCTCGCTTTGATTCGAAGCCCGTAATCTGGCCTCTGCTTCGACGGCCTTCCAGTCGATTTGTGCAGCACGATAGGCGCGCTCACGCGCCAGTGTCAGCGTCAGGTCCAGGCTCGACTGCACCTGTGCTGCAACAACAAAGGGGGCTATCAATAGGATCAATAAGATATGTACGAGTCGCATCCATGCCTCCATCTGAACTCTACCGCAAAGCGTTGAGGCGGCAATAGCGCATCGTTATGTGTTTTTAAGCAAGCCATCTACCACCGCTGATGCTGCTTTTAAATCAGCACCTGTGATTTTGCGATAAAGCCTGATTGCTTTTAGTCTGTGGCCAGCTTTTATAGCGTTATGCACTTCAAGTGGGACTAGGGTAGTATCGTCAAACTCAATACCAGCATGCTTGATAAGAGCATCTATTTTGACCTCTAAGAATCGAATTCTCTTCCGATAATCTTCAAATTGCGTATACAGATAAAAGCCTAAAACAATTAGTACTGGGACAAAGAATCCAAAATATTCAGCCAAACCACCTACTCCTTAAAACACTTAACGCCCCAGGCATACGCGAACTTGTGAGCGTAGCATGGGCCTCAGGCTCCGAATGACACGGAGTGTTGTGTCTAGTTTGAAACATAACCAATAAATTTATTTTTGAATAACAACCAGATTAAGCTAGCAACAGCTGCCGCAGCGCAAACGGCTTGAACTGCTTCCAGATGGTTACCGTGCCAGTTTGCGAAACAAACTGTAGGTATTGCCATGAACAAAGTTCCTAACCAATCGTTATTCCTACGCCACAAAAACGGCAGTAGAAGTGCTATATAAAGGCCAAACGGCACACTAAAGAAAAGAACAAAATAGCTTGGTCTTTCAAAAAAATAAATACCAAAAAAAATGACACTAAAGATCACCAAAAACCAGGGGGCATAACCAATGGTTTGAATAAAGACATCTTTACTTGATGAGTGCTTCATATTTACCTAACGCCCGTTTAAGCGAAAAAATAATGTTCGCTAAAATATTAAACAGAGTGAGATTAGCTAACTGTATTTTCTTGAAGCCCTTGTTAAGAGTGCATTACTCTTGTTTGGATTGTAAATTATTTAACAGAGCTTTCCTCTGAGAGTAATTTGGGATACTTATCCAGAGTACAAAATATAATACTAATCCGAAGCCAAAAAATGCAGCGATAAGAAAAACGAATTGAAGGCCATTTAAGTTTAAACTGTAATAGTCAGCCAAACCTCTGAGTGTACCCGAAACTAATCCGTGTTTGGATTTGGTTAATACTTTATTATCTGATTGCATAAAACCTCCTTGTATTTCTAACGCCTGCCACACAGGCGATGTGCTGGTGTTTGTTACGTGCTGTGCGGGTTAACCAAGGATGTAAGTACATGATCTTCCCACCTCTCGTTAATTTTTAAATAATTTCTGGCAAGTCCTTCCTCAACAAATCCCAAACGCCTAAGAAGCCTTTCTGACCTTTGGTTGCAAGGCATATAATTCGCCATAATTCTATTAAGTTGAAGCTCTGAAAAAGCATAACCTATGGCATGGTCACATAACTTTTTCATCAGCCCCCTCCCTTGATATCTCTTTTCCACGGCATAACCCATGTTACAAGCCATAAAGGAGCCCCGAACAATATTTGTTAGAGAACATATGGCTACAATGTCATTTTCTAACGGGTTAAAGCTAATAAAATGCGCCGATTTACCTTCGGAAAATTCTCTCTCACGCTCTTGTAGTCGCAGTTTCCATGCATCAGCCGAATGATACCCTTCTTCTCTGTATGGTTCCCAAATACGCAAGTGATCTTCATTCCTGAGATAAAAGTCAGAAATAAAGGCTGCATCATCTGTTGATATAAATCTGATTTCCATTCTTATCACACGTAACGCTCGCAGCACAGGCCGAAACCCGCGCAGCGGTTGAGGTCCAGGCCACGTAGTGGCCGATTGTGACTGCGTTTGTTATGTGTTTTTACGCCAAGCTTCAATTTTATTTACCAGCCCTTTATAGCGATAATCCATGAAATAAATTACCGGAATGATAAAGCAAACGACGCAACCAAGTAGCAGGAGTGCTTCGTTGATATTGCTAAAGCCCAAGGAACCAATCAAATATTTGATTAACTTAACATAAGAAATCACAAGGGCAACGTAAGGTAAAAGTGCCAAGTAGTGTTTTGTTAAATTTAATGTAGTTCTCGGCAACGTAATAATGTGAACTTGGAAGCGACAAAAAACTTCCAAGATTAAGCATTGGAAAAAACTAGCTATTACAACGATAAAAAGAAGCTCAGTCATGACCATTAGAACACATAACATTTGTATATTGTGCTGGCACGATTTGCCTGGTTCTACCAGTTGGCGTGCTGCGGTTAATCATTTGATTCACAAAATGTATTTTTAAAAGGTTTATCCACGTACAGGGTAAATCGTGCTGGCACATTATTCCCTTTTGGAGGCCTGTTATTTACTTGCTCTGTGATCCTAAGCCTCTAAATTAGATTGTTTTTCCTTCTTCAGCAACAAATAACTGTGCCTGCCAATCAGCGAAAGCGTGCTTGATTTTGGGAAAAAACAAATAATACTGTATATAAACACATGTGTTGGTGGGCTTCGAAATGGCTAAAAGTGCTTTTTTACAAGCTGTATCTGAAGACATTAGGTTAAGGGGCTACAGTATTCGTACAGAGCATTCCTACTTGTATTGGATAAAAAGTTTTATTTTGTACCATCAGAAAAAGCATCCACAACAGATGGGGGCTGATGAAGTTAAAGCTTTTTTAAGCTGGTTGGCGAATCAGCGCCATGTTGCAGTGAACACTCAAAAAGTAGCCTTAAATGCGTTAGTTTTTTTGTACCACAAGTTTTTGAAAATAGAGTTGGGTGAGCTGGGGTTTACTCATGCGACGAAACAGCGCAGCTTGCCTGTCGTATTATCTGTTAGTGAAGTCGCTGCACTGCTGCCCCATCTGAAAGGGATGTGTGCACTTATAGTGTCTTTGTTATATGGCAGCGGGTTAAGAGTTTCGGAGTGTTTACGTTTGCGTGTGCAAGATATTGATCTGGAGCACTTGTCTATTACGGTCAGGGACGGTAAAGGCAAAAAAGACAGGCAAACTTTGTTGAGTAGTAGCCTGGTTACGGCACTCAAACAACAGATAACACGAGCTTTGGCGTTGCAGCAGCAAGACAATCTGCGTGGCATTGGTCCGTCTTTACCTTTTGCGTTGGGGCGTAAGTACCCTTCGGCGTATCGGCAAGCGGGTTGGATGTTTTTGTTTCCTTCAACCAGTCTGTGTGCACACCCACTGACTGGGGTACTTTGCAGGCATCATTTGCATGATAGTGCGGTCAGAAAGGCGTTGCAGCCAGCTGTGGTCGCCTGCGGTATTCATAAAAAGGTGAATTGCCATACCTTTCGCCATTCGTTTGCTACCCATTTGTTGCAATCGGGTTATGACATTCGTACCGTGCAAGAATTGCTGGGTCATAACGATGTGGCAACCACTCAAATTTATACTCATGTGATTGGCCAGCACTACGCGGGCACAGTCAGCCCGTTGGATAAGCTGTTTAACCCTCCTGAACTCAAAGAATCTCGGTGTATTTATGGCAAACAGGAACCGCATTGTGCCGCGTGAATCTTTAGTTTTCTTATAGTTGTGACCATGGTGTTTAGCGCGGTATCAGTTACGTAAAAAGATCCTGGCCAGCCATGCACGAAAAAAACAGCTAAAGCAAGGGCTTTAGCTGAACCAGAGGAAGGCGAACCTCTACTTAGGGTGGATAGAAAGTGTGGTGTTTAAATTTAGTCTGCTAAAAACAGCCGGATTTGTTCTGTTTTGCTTTGAATATTCAAAAGCCCGTCCAAATGACCTGCCTGACCTGAAATCTCTTCGTAGCCAGCGTCAGGCATTTGCGCTTTGCTGTATTTGGCCATAGCTGGTGTTAGTAATAAATCTCCTGTAGCTGGTAACCACAAGGTTTTAGCTGTGACGGTTTTGAGTTTTTCTTGCCAGTTGTCGCCCATACCTGCGCGCCATAATTGCGAAGCCCGCACCAGATACAACAACGAATTCGCATCCATTTGGGCTGAGCGTTGTTTAGCGGTGCTCATCAGCTGGTTCCAGGCAGGTAGTTCGGCCTGAATATCCTGATGAATAGCTTTATCCAAAGAAGGGGCCGGATAGCTTTGATTAAATAAGTCCGGGTGCAACGCATCCTGAATCACATAAGCTAAAGCTCGCGTTAAACCTTCAGGTTGCTGAGTTAACGGATAAGCACCTTTGTTCCACGAAATGTCTTGTTTAATAGGCTGAGCCCAGCGCTCCAGCCTTATGGCACTAAAACTATCGATATAAGCCGTGCCAATCACTGGAAGTAAGCGCTCAACTTTGTCCGGATAACTAACAGCCCATTCAATAGCCTGAAAGGAGCCCATCGAAGGGCCTATCACGGCATAGAGTTTTTCAATGCCGAGTTTATCCAGCAGGGCTTTTTGCACTTCAACAAAATCACGAATGGTCACCACAGGAAAACTCAGGCCATAAGCCTTGCCTGTATCCGGATTAATACTGGCAGGGCCTGTGGTGATTACATCAGGCGAAAAGGCATTTAGATTAGCCAGACTATCAACACTGACAACATAAAATTTGTTGGTATCTATGGCTTTGCCAGGGCCGATAATTTTGTCCCAGTAACCAGGGGCTGCATCAGTAGAGCGGTATTTGCCAGCCGCATGCGAAGTGCCGGAAAAATAATGGGTGATTAAGATCACATTGGATTTATCGGCATTGAGCGTGCCATAAGCTTCCCAGCCGACCTTCACCTGCTTTAACGCCACGCCACTTTGAGTGGTAAAGTGTGCCAGTTCCAGCTGCTGTTTTTGCACTAAAGGCAGCTCTGCCGCCTGCACCAAGCTGCTGAATAGCAGCATAAAACCAAACCATAGTTTCATTTTAAATCCTTTCAGCAAAGCTTTGATCACAGCCATTGAAACAGGAAAATAGCTAACATCACGCCCAAAGTGGGCACTACTACAGTCACAGCGGCCACAGGCCAGTAGGCATTTTGATGGCTTTCACCACAGATAGCACGAATAGTAGTGACCACATAACCATTGTGCGGCAATGAGTCTAAAGCACCGGATGAAATTGCGACCACACGATGTAACTGCTCTGCATCGACGCCACGTTCTAAGTAAACCGGGGCTATTTCTGGCAAAGCTATGGCCTGACCGCCTGAGGCTGAACCCGTTAAACCCGCAATGACACTAACAGCCACAGCAGCTCCTATCAGCTCAGAGCCTGGTAAATGTGTCATGGTCTCGACCACAGCGGCAAAAGCTGGTGTCAGCTTAGCCACAGAGCCAAAACCTACTACAGCTGCTGTATTGCCTATCGCTATTAAAGCCCCGGTAGCGCCTTGATCCAGCGTCTGCCCCAAAGAGCTTAAGAATTTACGATTGAGTAAATACAAGGTGCTGACACCACCGGTCAGCGCCACTATTAAGGCGGCTTGTTGTAGTGAATCATGCAGTAAATAGGACAACAGCAGCACCACCAGCAAAGGTAAAATACCCATCAAAGGATGAGGCAAGGCTTTGTCGCCGACCACAGGATCCGCTTCACGGCCTTCAAAAACTTCACCTTTGGCTATCGCAGTTTTGATCATCTTCATCAGCCAGCAATAGCCCACTATGGCCATAAAAATCGCCACTATAATGCTGACTTCCCAACCCGCATAAGGGCTGGTGCCGAGGTATTGAATAGGGATCCAGTTTTGAATTTCAGGCGAGCCGGCGGATGTCATAGTAAAAGTGACAGAACCTAAACCTAAAGCGGCCGGGATAAAACGCCGGGGCAGGTTGGCATCTTTAAATAAGCTCACCGCCATAGGGTAAGCGGAAAAGGCCACTACAAAAATACTGACGCCACCATATGTCAGCACTGCACAAGCTAAAACTACAGCCAATACAGCCCGTTGTTTGCCGATACGTTTGACTATGGCAAGCGCCACAGCGTCGGCTGCGCCTGTATGTTCCATCAGCTTACCAAACAAGGCGCCCAGTAAAAACATTAAAAACCAGCTGGAGACAAAACCAGCGAAACCCGACATATAACCCTGGACAAAATTGGCCGGGTTATCGGCCAGCCAAAATGGGATGCCATTAAACAAAGCCACAAATAAAGCGCAGAGTGGCGCCAGAATAAACAGGTTTACCCCGCGCATGGTCAGCACTATCAGTAACACCAGCCCCGCCAACAGACCAAATAAACTCAGCATAGAAACAACCTTGTGTTTTTTTCTTTAGTCTGGTGTAAAGCTGTAGGGCAAACCATAGTACTAAGGTACAGTCTTATGGCTTAGTGTAAATGTAATCCTTTTATTTTCATGTGCTTACCTGTAGTTTGTCGTGGGTATAGTACTAAGGTACAGCTTAACATTTCGACAAGACGGCCTAGAGTGGTACTGGACAAGTTAGCAGGAGAAGCCAGATGGCCCATAACAATAAGAAGACGAAGACTGTATTTCAACCCACTTTATTAGCAGTGCTGATAGGGTCCGCCTTAATTAATCCGGTCATGGCAGAACAGGCCAGCAACGACGCTGCAGCACAACAAGAAGAAGCGACGCTGGAAGTCATTCAGGTGACAGCCCGTAAAACGGCTGAAAACCTGCAGCAGGTGCCTGTTGCTGTAACCTCTATAGGTGCAGAAGCTCTGGCGCAGCGTGGTATTGAAAACTTAACCGCAGTGCAGGCTTATTCGCCGAACACTACGTTGCAGGTATCCCGTGGTACCAATAGCACCTTAACAGCCTACATCCGCGGTATTGGTCAGCAGGACCCTTTGTGGGGTTTTGAACCTGGCGTCGGTATTTATATTGATGATGTCTATATGGCCCGCCCTCAGGGTGCTGCTATGGACGTGTACGATGTAGAACGTATTGAAGTGTTGCGTGGCCCTCAGGGCACTTTATATGGCCGCAATACCATAGGTGGCGCGGTGAAATACATCACTAAACCTTTGAGTGGTGACAATGAGCTCAGCCTACGTGGCACTGTAGGCAACTATGGTCAAAAAGACTTTAAAATTGCCGGTCAGACTGCATTAACAGACAAGCTGTTTTTTGGTGCCGCCTTAGCCACGTTGAATCGTGATGGTTTTGGTACTTACCTCAATACGGGCGCAGAAAACTACGATAAAGATATTCTGACCGGTCGTGTCAGTCTGCAGTATCAGGCGACAGATAACTTACGTTTTAGTTTTGCTGCGGATCGCACCGAAGATGATTCAAACTCCAAAGGCGGCCATCGTTTAACGCCAAGTTTAGTCACAGGTGATGCGCCACCGAAAAGCGTGTTTGATTCCAATACCAGTATGCCAGCGGATAACTCAGTAGTGACTGAAGGTCAGTCGCTGACTATTGCGTGGGATATCAACAGCGACTGGACCCTCAAATCCATTAGCGCCAAACGTGAAGGCGTCACAGATACCAATATCGACTTTGACGCCACTCGTTTACCGTCGCTGGATGTACCGGCTTTTTATGAAGATGAACAAACTTCGCAAGAACTGCAGTTGCTGTTTAACGGCGACAAACTGAAGATGGCGTCCGGCCTGTATTACTTTAATGGCGAAGCCTGTGGTGCTTTTGGTACTGTGCTGGTGCAGGGCCTTGGCGTCACTACTGAAAATGGTGGTTGTGTCGACACCGACAGCGTAGCCGCTTATGCACAAGGTAGTTATCAATTCACTGACAAGCTATCTTTCACTTTAGGCGGTCGTTATACCAAGGATGATAAAGACGCTGAAGTTTATCGTTTTGTTTATTTAGGCTACAAAAGACCACGGGACAACGGCACTCCTATTGCTGTGCAGTCAGACTTTGCAGGCAGTGAAAGCTTCAGTCACTTTTCACCCCGTCTAGGTTTTGAATACCAGAGCAACGACAACTTTATGTGGTACGGCTCGTACACCGACGGCTTTAAATCCGGTGGTTTTGATATGAGGGGCAATCAGGCTATTAACCCAAGAGCTGGCGATCCGTATCAGGAAGAAACGGTAGATACCTTTGAACTTGGTTTTAAAAGTGAGTGGAATGATCGCACTTTACGTTTAAATGCTGCAGCTTTTAGCTCCAGCTATGACGATATGCAGGTGACGGTGCAGCGGGCAGTCAACAATACCGTTGCTTCTCAGGTATTAAACGCCGCCAGCGCTGACATTCGTGGTTTTGAAGTGGAGATGATTTCAGTTCTGACCAGTAACTTAGAACTGACGGGGATTTTAGGTTACACAGACGCTAAGTTTAATGAAGTGGTGTTTTTTGACGCGGCTTCTCAGACCAATGTTGATGTATCGGATGTCTGGTCTTTTGCCAATACACCGGAGTGGACTGGTACTTTAGGTCTGAAATACACCCAAAGTGCCGGCATAGGCGAAATTGTGTATAACGTCATGGGCTCGTACCGCGCTGATACGCAGATTTTTGAAGTGCCTTCAGTGCTGGATTTTGGTGGTTATACCCTGTTTAACGCTGGCGCTACCTGGTATTCCAACGATGGCCACTGGGACTTGTCGGCTCAGGTGCGCAATATAGGCGATAAAGAAACCCGTATCGCCGGTTACAACTTCCCGCTGTTGGCCGGTGAGCAAACCATTACGGCCTACTACGGCGACCCAAGAACTTATAGCTTAACTTTGGGATATCGTTTCTAAGCTGTTGATGTGGCAAGGGCGGGGTCTATCTCCGCCCATATCTGCAGCATTAGATATAAACGGCGTAGCCAAAGTAATTGGAGTTGACAAGGATTGTAGGGGCGGGGTTTATCCCCGCCCGGTACGAAGGCTAAAAAACACTTGCCGGGGCGAAAGCCCCGGTTCAGTATGGTGAAAAGAGGTTTTATAAAGTTGATACTGCGCTGTTATGATTGCAATTATTGCTGATGACCATCCGTTATTCCGTGTCGCTCTGGCACAAGCTTCGCAACAAATTCTTGGCATTGATGCGGTATTGCTGCAAGCCAATAGCATGGCGCAGCTGTGGGCTTTATTGCTGCAACATCCTGATACCGAACTGATCTTTCTGGATTTAAAATTGCCGGATGCCGAAGGTTTTGCTGGTTTAACTTCGCTGCGCACTGAATACCCTGATATCTCGATTTTGATGGTGTCTGCTATTGAAGATCCTGCTGTGATTAAACAAGCCTTGCAACTCGGGGCTTCGGCCTATATTCCAAAATCTGCGCCGCTGGATTTATTATCTGAAGCCGTAGCTCAGGTGGTGGCGGGGGAGAGTTGGGTACCGGCTGAATTGGTCAACGAAGTGGAAAAAGCCAGGGATCTGATTGATCAGGATTTTGCCCGCAGGCTGGAGCAACTGACGCCGCAACAATTTCGAGTGCTGAAAATGATTGCCGACGGTTTGCTGAATAAACAAATTGCCTATGAAATGCAGGTGCAGGAAACCACCATCAAGCAGCATGTGTCGGCGATTTTGCGCAAACTAAATGTGAATAACCGTACTTTGGCGGGGATTATGTTTGAGAAGTTAAAGCTGCCAGACGAATTCTAACTCCCCGTTATTCCTTGAGTGGGATTGAAATTGTAGGGGCGACCTTTATGGTCGTCCGCTCAGCTCCTGGTTCAATGTAAATTTCAGAGAGCCCGGCGGTTTTTTTGAACCCAATGGACGGGCAGAGTTTAATCTAGCCCCATCTGTTGTTTAGCTATGCCAAGCAAATGCGCTCTGTCGTCCAGGCCATTGCTGCCGCCGTTAATTAAGCGGGTGACTTTGATTAAATCATCTGCTTCTGCCGCAGCATTAATATTACGTTTTTGCCAATACCAACAGCCTGAAGCCACTGCCAACACCGGATCTGTGGCGACTAAATCGGGTTGACTGACCACATCCACGCCCCAATCCTGACTAAAGGCCTGATAGTTGGCTTTTCCGGTTAACTGAATAATACCGCGGCCTCTGTAAGCCCAGCCGTCACCACTTTGTTCATTGCCGTTGCCCATTCTGTTGGCGTAAATACGGTTGGCAATTTTTTCCGGTTGACGGGCGTAGCTATTCAGATCCACACCAACAAAATACTTACTAAACAAAGAGCTCAGAGCTGAGGCACTGTAGTTCAGGTTTTCTCTGAGCTGCGAGTAACCAGCACTTTCGTGGGCCGTTTGCGCCATAAAATGGGCGACACATAAAGGCGGTGTAATTTTAGCTTTAGGCAAATCCAGATCCAACGCGTTGCAGAAACTACTTAATGTACTGCTGCTTAAACTTGGGCATAAAGCAGACAACAAAGCAGGACTAACCAGTGAGGCTGAAGTGGTGGTTGGTAAATCTGGCAACAGCAGCTGCTGACCCGGATAAATCTGGTTAGGATTGGTCAGCTTATTCTGACTGGCTATCCAACTGGCTTTGCTGCTATCAGCATAATAACGGGCAGCTATACTACTTAAGGTATCTCCTGTTTTGACCTGATAAAGCATGATGCACTCCCTGTCGTTGATAAATAACAGGTACAAAGTATGGTGCAGTTTTTGTTTTTTAACAGTGGTTCGGCAATAGTCTCAGCACTATTGTGCGTCACCGAAAATATGCTCCTGCATTTTCGGTGTACCGTACCTCCTGTACATAAAAAAGCCCACCGCTTTGGGTGGGCAAGAGGCGGCAACGCCTTTTAGCTAGGAACTGGTGATTAGCAGCAACTGACAGTTGCTGGTTGCTTTGGTACTGCAACTACAACCGGCTTTGGCTGACTGGTTGTCGTACTTTGATTGGCTTGTGTCTGTAGCGTTGGTTCGGATGGCACATAACCATGAAACTCGGCTAAGCCTTTAAAGACCTGAATTAAACTTTGTTTGAGCATAGTATCGCACTCCTGCTGTCTGAATAATGAGCAGTGTAGAGAGTGCGTAGGGTTTTGATTAGCCAGCTCAACAAAGACAGATAGTTTCCTAAAAGAAACAGTCAGCGTGAAAAAATCTGGTTAAAATCAACAACGAAAACAGCATAAGAAAAAGGTGCAGGGATGTCGTTGCTTCAGCGTTTAAGTGATATGGCTACATTTGCCAAAGTAGTAGAAAGCCGCAGTTTTACTCAGGCTGCTGTAGCACTGGATATGTCCAAAGGCGCGGTCAGTAAAGCCATCAGCCGTTTAGAACAGCATTTAAACGTACGTTTATTGCAGCGTTCTACCCGCCAGTTGAGTTTAACGTCTGAAGGTGAGGCGTTTTTTGAGTACTGCCAGCAGGTGGTGGCTCAGGCCGATCAGGCTGAACATCACTTATCCGAACTTCGTGACGAACCTTCAGGTTTAATTCGTATCAGTGTGCCTGTCACTTTTGGTACTTTGCGTATTGCCCCTTTGTTGCCTGAACTGTTGAAGCAATACCCTAAGTTAAGTGTTGAGCTGGATTTAAACGACAAAGTGGTCGACCTGATTGCAGATAAAATGGATTTGGGAATGCGTTTTGGTCGTTTGGCCAATTCCAGCCTTATTGCACGCTCTCTGCCAGGTTTACCTATTACTATGGTGGCTTCTCCTGGTTATTTAGAAGCGTTTGGCACGCCGCAAAGCCCGGCAGATTTATGTCAGCATCAGTGTTTAAGTTCAGGTTCTTCCATTGCCGATCGCACCTGGTTTTTTCGGTATATGGATCAGAGCATTGAAGTACTCACGTCAGGCAGGGTGTTATGCAATAGCAACAGAGCGTTAAAACATGCAGCTTTGGCCGATATGGGCTTGTTATTTGTCACCCGTTATCAGGTGGAAAAAGAGCTGCAAAATGGCAGTCTGGTGGAAGTGATGCAGGACTATATGCCAGAACCACTGCCATTGCATCTGGTGTATCCAAACCGCCATCATATGAAGGCGGGTTTAAAGGTGGTGATCCAGTTTTTCCAGCAGCAGTTTGCCACTGGCTAAACTGCGTTTTGCCACTGCCGCAGGTAATCAAGATAACGTTCGCCCTCTGAGGCCAAAATCTCTGGTGTTGCTTTCATCGCCTGGTAAACCACAAAAGGGCTATGCCAGACCCAACCGCAACGGTGAGCTGTGGCCTTAAGCGGAATAAATAACTGCTCCAGCTGATATCTGTTACTGCCTTGTGGACTGTAGGCTTCAACAGTATTACCCGCTGTTGCCGCCAGCAGTACAGGCAAGCCCTGCAGTAATGCACCTTCAGTCGCATAATTCAGGTAATACATTGGTGTCAGTACTGCATCTTGCCAGGCTTTTAACAGCGGTGGCGTGGAATACCAGAACACCGGAAACTGCAGTACTAAGCGGCTGCAAGACAATAATCTTTGGGTTTCAGCTGTTGCATCAATAATGCCGTCTGGGTACAGCTGGTACATATCAATAATCTGATACTCACTCTGCTGCTGTTGCAGCCTATGCATCAGATGCTTATTGGCTTTGGATTGAGCTAAGTTTGGGTGAAACACTAGCACTAAAGTTTTTTGCATTTGTACTCTCCTGATGAAATCGACAGCCTTAGTGTTCCATTTCATGCTATATAGATCTAATGGATAATTTGTATAGATGATTATTGATTTCATGAATTTACGTGCTGTGGATTTAAATCTGCTGGTGATACTGGATGCCTTGCTGGATGAAGCTCACGTGACCCGTGCGGCGAACCGCTTAGGTTTATCTCAGCCTGCTATGTCTAATGCGCTGGAACGTTGTCGCACCTTGTTTGCTGATCCGTTGCTGGAGCGCAGTAAAGAGGGAATGAGGCTCAGCCCTAAAGCTCAATTATTGAGGCCTTTGATCAAAAATAATCTGGCACAAATTCAGCAATTGGTTTTGCCTGAGGTGCCTGATCTGACGACGCTGAAACAGCAGGTGAAGCTAGGAATGTCGGATGCTGTCGCCAGTTTAATCAGCCGCAGCTTGTATCAGCAACTGGCTGAACAGGCGCCCGGAGTGGATTTGATTATCTTGCCCTGGCATGGTTCAGATCAGACACTGGATGCGTTACGACAGGGCGATTTGGATCTGGCTGTTTCGGTATTTACCGAGCTGAGTCCGTCTTTTCATTGTGTTGAACTGATGCAGCAAGGTTATCTGGTAATGATGCGAAAAGACCACCCGGCTGCGGCTGATTTTAATCTACAACAGTGGCTGGCTTATCCGCATCTGATGGTGTCAGGCCGGGGTCAGGCCTATAGCAGTTTGGATCAAAAACTGGCAGAAATGAGCCTCAAACGCCGTGTGGCAATGGTTGTGCCCAGTTTCTTACTGATCCCTGATTTATTACGCCATTCGGAGCTGATTTCGCTGTTGCCACAACGCAGCGTACCGGTCAACTGGCGACAGGATTTTGTCTGTTTTACTCCTCCTGTTGCAATGGAGTCTTTTCCTCTGCATCTGGCCAGCCACATAAGACGTCAGCATGATCCGGCCGTGCAGTTGGTCAGTCAATTGATCAGGCAGATTGTGAAAGCTTAGTGTTAGCTACTTTTAACTTCCTGTATTGCCAGAATAAACCAGCCAGATACAACAGGAAAATAATACCCAGGATTTGTTTTACTAATGGAGATTCAGGGCCTTCCGGAGCCAGCGGTGCACCAACAGGTAAGCGGCTTAAGCTTTCGACTGTGGTAGGAATAAACATCAGAAAAAAACTGGTACTCATCAGAATTCTCTCAAGCAGAGGGGCCGCATTTTGTAATGCGGAGAGTTTTGGCAACAAATATGCTGCACCAATCAGCAGCAAGATCAAAATTCCTAAGAAATGGCCTTCACTAAGCTTACCGGTTTTCATAATAGTAAAAGCAGTTGCCACTGCTGCGACAGTGCTCAGGCTATACCAAAAGCCAAGCTTGCTGCGCGGATTAATATGGCCTTGCTGCAACAGCAATATGGCTGCCAGCACTATAGGAATTAAGCTAATGAGCGTATGCACAATACCAAAAACAGACATTATGATTTCCTCAATAAATTGAAACTATTAAGCCTAGATGAGTAATTGCAGCTCAGCTTCACAGTTGAGAAAATTTAGTTTATGACTTTGTTCAGTTCAACAGACGTTGTAATAATCGCTTTAATGACACTTCTTTTAGAGGTTTGAGCATAAAATGAAAACCAGCATTGAGCGCATGTTGGCGGATGTCGCCGTTTTGATCGGCTGAGTTAATCACTACAGGAGCGTTGATGCCAAAATGCTCAGCCAACTGCACCGCCACTTCAACTCCTGTAGCGCCGTGATCCAGATGATAATCAAACAACATCAAATCAGGTTTAAAGCCCTGTTGTACAGCATTCAGCGCTTCACTTGGAGAGCTGACTGCTATCACTTCACAGTGCCAGCTTTGCAGTAATTGCGACACGGCTTGCAACAACACTGCTTCGTTATCCATTAGCAAAATACGTTGTCCGGCAAAACGACTGGGCTGGTTAGATTTAAGCTGTGGCAACACCCGTTGACTGACTCTGGCCAGCGGTACTCTGATATAAAAACAGCTGCCTTTGCCTGGCACAGAACTAAAACTGACGTCATGAGCTAATAAGCTGCAAATCCGCTGGCTGATCGCAAGCCCTATCCCTAAGCCTCTTTGGTCGGCTTGACTGCCTTGCTGGAACTCATCAAAGATTTTCTGTTGATCTGCTTCGCTGATGCCTATGCCGGTATCGCAAACACAAATTCGAAGCGCCTCACCCTGACGTTTTACACCCAGCAGAATTTTGCCACTCTGGGTATAACGCAGCGCATTGGCCAATAAATTCTGGATCACCCGTTTAAGCAGTTTGGCGTCGCTAAAGGTGCCAAGACGGGTAGGAATATAGGTAAAGCTCAAGCCTTTGTTGTGGGCCAATACCGCGGCTTCGCGGGCGGCTTGATCCAATAATTCAGACAAAGCAAATGTTTCAGGCTGGGCTTTGACCACACCGGCATCCAGTTTGGTCAGTTCCAGAATAGCGGCCAGTAACTCTTCGGCAGAATTCAGCGAATGGGTTAAATTTTGCGCCAGCTGTTTGACTTCATCTTGCTGACTTTGCTGGCGTATCAGACCACAAAACAAGGCAGCGGCATTAAAAGGCTGCATCAGATCGTGACTGGCAGCGGCGAAAAAACGGGTTTTGGCTGCTGTGGTGGCTTCGAGCTGTTGTTTAGTCTGCTGCAGTTGTTGGTTTAATTGTTCCAACTCAGCGGTGCGGCTTTTGACCCGTTGTTCCAACGTATTATTACTTTGCTCCAGCTCGCGTTGTACTTCAATAAAAGAGCTGACATCGCTGTAGGTGGTGACAAAACCGCCACCGGGCAGCGGATTGCCCAGCATTTCAAAAATACGGCCATCCTGCTGCTGGCGCTGAAACTTGTAGCTGCTGCCCTGACGTAAGTAATTCAGTCGCTTTTGGATTTCCTGACAGATGGCCTGTTCAGATAAAGCCTGACCCGCTAAACCGCGTTGCAGGTTATAACGGATAAGATCTTCAACAGGGCGTCCTACTTCAACTAAGCCGGGGGGATAGGCAAAAAGATCGAGGTAACGCTGATTCCATGCAATAACCCGTAAATCAGCGTCAACCACGCTGATACCCATACTGATATTGTCGATGGTGGCGTGCAATAAGGCCTGATTAAACTGAAATACCTGACTGGCTTCGTCGACAAAACGGGCCACAGACTCGATAGGCAACTGGGCATGTTTACCTGAGGCCTGCAACAAAAGCCGCATCGAAGCGCCACCTACTACAGCAGCCAGACTGCGCTCCACCGCCTGCATAAACTGCGGATTGGCCCACTGTTGGGGTTCCAGCGTGTTTTTACTGTAACGTTGCAGCAGCTTTTTCGCTTCTTTTTCACCGGCAAAGCGCCGCACTAATAAATAACCGTCCTGCACACTTAATACCGGGCTTTGGCTATTGGAACTCGGTTGGCTTGGGCGACGTAAAAAACGGTAACTTTCCAGCCATTCACCTAAACGGGTTTGACTGAAATGGCTGACCAACAGCAGCATTGCTGTATTGACGGTCAAACTCAACAGCACACCTAAACTGACGGAATCGATGTGGCCACCAAAAAGCTGAGATGGCGCTAACCAACTGATGCCTAAAGGACCTTCAGTTAACCAGTCACCACCAATAAAGCCAGCTCTGGCCAATTCCGGCAGCAATAAAATATAAGCCCAAATCGCCAGGCCACTACATAAAGCGGCAATGGTTCCTTGTCTGTTAATGCGTTGACTGAATAACCCTAAAATTAAAGCTGGTGCTAATTGTGCTATTAAAGCAAAAGCCATTAAACCCAGCTGAGCCAGGCCAGTGCTGGTGCCTATCCAGCGGTAATACAGATAACCACAAAACAATACGGCGAGCATGGACCAGCGTCTTAAAGTGACCACTTTGATTTTTTGCTGGCCTGGATCTTCGGTGTTTTGTTTGCGGTAAATCAGCGGCGTCAGTAAATCGTTGGTGATCATAATACCCAGCACCACAGTGGCGACTATCACCATGCTAGTGGCAGCAGAAAATCCGCCTAAATAAGCTAACAAAGCAATATCAGTGCGGTTGGCAGCCAAAGGCAGTTGCAGTACCACTAAATCCACATTGGCTTGGGGACCCAGCATCATAATGCCGGCCAAAGCCAGAGGCAGAGTAAACACACTCATCAGCAGCAGGTAACCAGGGAATATCCAGCGGGCCTGATGTAGATGGCTCAGTTGTTGGTTTTCAACAAAGCTGACATGAAACTGGCGGGGTAAACATAAAGTGGCGACAAAACCCAGGAGTACATGCACCCAATACACATAAGAGGGCTGGCCTTGTTGTTGTATTTGTTGCACCGAGGGGTGTTCTGCTGCTTTGCTAAAAATATCAGCCATGCCGTCAAACATACCCCAGCAGACAAAAATACCGATACTCAAAAGCGCCAGTAATTTCACCAGCGATTCAAAGGCAATGGCCGCCATTAAGCCCGGATTTGGCTGATGGGCTTTGGCGCTGCGACCAGAGAACAGTAAAGCAAAAACAGCCAGCCAAACCGTGACATAAAGGCCTGTGTCCTGATACCAGGGTCTGTTGTCCTGCATAATCACCAGCGCCTGAATGCTGGTGCTGATGGCCTGCAGTTGCAACGAAATATAAGGAATAATGGCGATCAACACTATCAAGGTGGTGAGTATCGCCAGTAAACGGGAATGGCCATAACGGGTGGCGATAAAGTCGGCGACTGAAGTAATACGGTAGCGACGACAGGCAATAGCAATGCGGCCTATTAAACCAAAAGCAAACCAGAACAGAATGAGTGAGCCAATGTAAGTAGGCGGTATCCACCAGCCATTGACGGCGGCCTGAGCTGTGACACCATAAAAGGCCCATGAGGTGCAATAAATCGATAAAGCGAAGCTGAAAATCCAGGGCGACACTGGATGGCGGCGCTGCAGCCTGCGGCCCACAGCACCTACACCTAATAACACTAATAAATACAGCAAAGACAAAGCGGCAATGGTGCCAAGACCAATGTTGCTGGCAGGTAAGGTCATAATCAGGTCAGTGGTCACGGAATCACTTCATTCTGCCTTGGTGCCGGGCGGACTGTCCAGCTTGGGCTACTCGTCTGAGCCTTTGGTTGCATTTAGCGTGCTGTCCAGCCACCGTCCAGTACCAGTGTCTGTGCTGTAATATGCCGTGCCGCAGGCTCACATAAAAACGCCGCTGTGCTGGCAATTTCATCCACGCCTATAAAAGCTTTTTGTGGCATAGGCGCCAGCATGATCTGGTCTATTACTTGCTGTTCGGTCAGGTTATGTTCTTTACTTTGTGCCGCAATTTGTTGATCAACCAGTGGGGTGCGGACATAAGCAGGGCAAATGGTATTGATAGTGAAATCAAAGTTGGCGTTTTCTAAAGCCACTACTTTGCTAAAGCCTAATAAACCATGTTTGGCGGCCACATAAGCGGATTTAAAAGGCGAGGCCACCAGTGCATGAATAGAACCTATATTAATGACCCGGCCAAAACCTTGTTGTTGCATGCGCGGCAACACAGCTTTGGTTAACATAGCTGGCCCTGTCAGCATCACTTGCAACAGTTGTTGCCATTTTTGTTCAGGAAAATCTTCCAGTCGTGCTACATGCTGCACTCCGGCATTGTTGATCAGAATATCGACCTGATAAGCCTGAGCGCAGGCGTCAATCGATTCTTGTTCTGTTAAGTTCAGCAGTATGCTGCTGGCTTGATAACCTGCGGCTGTCAGCTCTTGTTTGCGACTATCCAGTTGGCTGCTGTTGATATCCGCCAAAATCACATGATGGCCCAAACGGCCGAAATGCTCTGCCACCGCAAAACCAATACCACCAGTGCCGCCTGTTATTAATACATTCATTGCTCAACTGCCTATGCTGACAAAAACTTTATGCTAGGCAGAGTGAACAGGAACCACAACGGTACTTTAGTGCTATAGCAGCTGATTTTTGTTTGAAAAGGCTTTTAGTCGTTACTTTTCGCCGAACCAAGGCATAGCGGGAAACTTTGTTTTGTCTGGCCCGCCAGCTGTGATAGATTTAGGCTTCACGTAAAAAATAACTACAAAGTTCTGTCAGTGGAATGGCATGGATAACTGATGTTTTTATCTGTTATCACAAATAAATAGCGTTAAAGCTGAAAATAATAGCCATTCATAAAGCCGCTGCAGAGCTATACCCAAAATACTATGGGTAGAACCGAGGAAAAAGTATGGAACAATCTACTGCACTGATCACCAATGATGCGGTCGTGCTTGGCTTATTGGCTGTAATTTTGGGGTTGGTGTTTCATACCAGCCAAAGCAGCAATAAATATTGCCAGGGCTTTTACAAATATGTGCCAGCTTTATTGCTGTGTTACTTCATCCCTTCGTTATTTAACAGTTTTGGCATTATAGATGGTGATAAGTCAGAGCTATACAAAATGGCGTCGCGTTATCTGTTACCTGCCAGCTTAGTGTTGCTAACCATCAGTGTTGATTTTAAAGCTATTTTAGGCCTTGGCCCTAAAGCTTTGATTATGTTTCTGACGGGGACAGCCGGTATTGTTATTGGTGGGCCTTTAGCTTTGGCTATTGTTGGCAGTTTTGCGCCTGAAGCTGTGGGTGGTGAAGGTGAAAATGCTATTTGGCGTGGTATGACGACTATTGCCGGCAGTTGGATTGGTGGTGGTGCCAATCAGGCGGCAATGAAAGAAGTGTTTGAAGTCGGTGGCCCAATATTTTCGGTGATGATTACCGTTGACGTTATTGTTGCCAATATTTGGATGGCGGTACTGTTATGGATGGCCAATAATTCTGAACGTTTTGACCGTGCCAACAAAGCTGACACTTCAGGGATTGAAGCTTTAAAGCAAAAGATTGAAAAGTATCAGGCAGAAAACTCCCGTAACCCAAGCTTAACTGACTTAATGAAGCTGGTGGCTGTCGCTTTTGGTGTTACTGGGATTTCGCATTTTCTGGCAGATCTCATCGCCCCCTGGATTGCGGAGCACGCACCACATCTAGCCATGTATAGTTTAACCAGTGGTTTCTTCTGGTTGGTGTTGATTGCAACAACTCTGGGTTTGGTATTGTCTGGTACTAAAGCTCGTAATCTGGAGGCTGTAGGCGCTTCAAAACTAGGATCAGTCTTTATCTACATTCTGGTTGCTACCATTGGTATGCATATGGATGTGACAGCTATTCTGGATTATCCGATGATGTTTTTAGTGGGTATGATTTGGATGAGCTTCCATGCAGGCTTGCTGATTCTTGTTGCCCGCCTGATCAAAGCTCCACTGTTTTATATGGCAGTAGGTAGTCAGGCTAATGTGGGGGGCGCAGCTTCAGCTCCAGTGGTAGCGGCGGCTTTCCATCCTGCTCTAGCCCCTGTTGGTGTATTACTGGCGGTATTAGGTTATGCACTTGGTACTTATGGTGGTTATATCGCAGGTTTGTTGCTGCAACAGGTCGCGCCTTAAGCTAACGAGGGCAGAGTAAAATTAATATGTTTGATTTAATTTTACTCTGCTCTCAATGACTCAGTTGCTGGCTTGAGCTGTAGATTGCCGCACCAGCAGTTCCGGAATAAACACTGGTTGGTCTTCGGTCTTGCTGTGACTGCCTGGTCTGGTGTGTTTAAATAATAATTCTGCTGCACTTTGCGCTATGGTGCTGTTGGGTTGATGCGCAGTGGTCAGTGGTGGCCAGGTCTGGCGCGAAAATGGGCTGTTTTCAAAGCCAACAATTGAAAGCTGCTGTGGAATTTCAATATGTTGCAAACGGGCGCTAAATAATGCTCCTGCTGCAATTTCATCGTTACAGGCAAAAATAGCGGTTGGCTTGTTCGATAAAGCCAGCAACTGAGTTGCACCTTTTACACCTGACTCAAACGAATAACTGCCCGGCACCACAAACTTAGGGTTGGTCTCTATGCCTCTTTTGGTGAGGGCTGCTTTAAAACCCGCTAAACGTTCGCCACTGGAACTGTGTTCTTCATCCCCACATAAAAATGCGATCTGGCTGTGACCCAATTCCAGTAAATGGTTGGTGATTTTAAAAGCTGCAGTGAAGTCGTCCACCAGCACGCAGTTGGTTTGTTTCGGTGAAGGCGTTGAGCCTGAAATAATGCGCACAAAATCTACATTAATGCTGCTTAGCGCTTCGGCTATTTCCGGCATTTCCGAAAATGGCGGAGTTAACACTAAACCGGCCAGTCTGGAATGCTGCACCAGATCAATCACTTCCTGCACTATGCCTGGTGATTTTGCATTGGTAGGGTGGATCAGCAGTTCATAACCATGCTTACGACAGGCATCCAGTAAACCTCTTTGCATATCAATTACATAGTAGGCATTAGGATTGTCGTAGATGTAACCTATGCTGTACGACTTGGTACTGGCCAGATTGCGGGCTGCAGCGTTTGGCTGGTAATGCAGCTCTTGCATTGCCTGATTCACTTTATCGACCGTTGCTTGTTTTACCGACGGCTCATTGTTCATCACCCGCGACACTGTCTTGATTGACACACCCGCTTTAGCTGCTACGTCATGAATGGTCACTTTCATTGCTGGATCCCAAAAAGCACAACACCAAGCGGCCTTATGCTGAAAATAAATAAGCGAATTTTTTGCTGAACCAGCTAACTTTATGACAGCGCTGGTCATTTTGTAACAAATATTAAGTTAAGGGATAACTCTTTTTTGATAAAACGGCAAACATTTATTCCGGCTTTTTCGCTGAAAAAAGCACCTTTCTTTTGGTTGTGAATAAAATTATTATTTTAATTTATATAAATCAATTAGATATGCCAGATTTGTGGATGGATTGTCTTTGTGTACAAAAAGGGGCGTTATAAAAAACAGTTCTAACACCACAGATCATACTTTTAAAATTCGTTTAAATTTTCATCTAAAGGAGTTTGCAAAGCTGATTTTTTTTGTGTATGTTAAATTTCAATGACAGCGTTGTCATGATGGAATCATGAAAAACTGTTGTTTCAGGACAAAAAAAATCATCGCACAAAAAAAATCAGGAATGGGAGAGAAGCTTATGTTGCACAACAAAATGAATAAATGTGCCGTAGCAGTCAAGTTAGGTCTAATGGTTGGAACAGCTGTTTTAGCGCTGCCAACTATGGCTGATCAGGCTGCAGCAGATGGCGCGGCAAAAGAACAACAGGTTGAAGTGATTCAGGTCAGAGGGATCCGGGCATCACAAGAAGCCAACTTAAATGCTAAACGTTTTGCTAATTCTATAGTCGACGCTGTAACAGCTGAAGATATAGGTAAATTTCCGGATAAAAACGTAGCTGAATCTTTATCACGTATTACTGGTGTTGGCGTCAGTCGTGAGTTTGGTGAAGGCGAAAAAATTACAGTACGTGGCGCAAGTTCTGCGACTAACCGTACCTTATTAAATGGCCAGACTGTGGCTACAGCAGATTGGTTTATTCTGGATAACCCAGGCCGCAGTTTTAACTACACTATGCTGCCATCTGCTCTTGTCTCTGATTTAGAAGTTTATAAATCACCTATGGCCAGTATCGACGAAGGTTCTATTGGTGGTACTGTGTTATTACGTACCCGTCGTCCCTTGGCTTTAGATCAAAACACTGTAAATCTGGCGTTAGAAAGCCAATATTCAGATTCGTCGGAAGAGTGGGATCCACAGGTTTCAGGTTTATATTCCTGGAAAAATGACGACGAAAATTTTGGTGTGCTGGTATCTGCTATTAAACAGGATCGCACTGTAGTGCGTCAGGGTGTTGAAATCCTTGGCTGGCCAACCAACGCTGACTTAGATCTGAAAGTTCCAAGTCATATAGGTGTGCCACGTTTTGAACAGGCGCGTGAACGTGAAACTCTTTTTGTGTCTTTGCAGTCCAGACCAACAGACAGCCTCGATATAGTGTTGAACCTGCTTGATTCTAAAGTAGACGCAAACAACCACAACCAAAACTGGCTGATTTTCCCTAATAACCATGCTGCAGATCTGACGAATACCGTCATTGAAAATGGTAGTGTGGTGGCGGGTGAAATTGCAAGCGGTGGCCAGGCGGCTTACAACTTCATCAACAGGGTTTCATCCACTGAAACAAAATCCTTTGACCTGGATTTGAACTATGTTGCTGACGAGTACGAGCTGCATACTCAGGTTGGTCAAACCAAAGCTAAAGGTGGTACATACCGCGAAACTTCATGGGAATATACGCCAATAGGCGGCACTGGCTATTCCTTTGATTTACGTGGAGACAAGCCTTCTGCTTCTACTACAGTAGACGCAACAGATCCTACACAATTTCAGGCCGGCTGGATTTGGGGTGGTTCTAAACCAACAACTGATGAAGAAACCTATGGTCAGTTTGACTTCACCATTCCGGTAAAAGCCGGTGTGTTTAATTCAATTAAAACCGGTGCCAAATATCGTGCTGCAGAACGGACTCAGGACAGACTGGCGTACAGCTGGCACTGGCCTTCCACTATAGATGCAAGCAGCGGATCACCAAACTACATGGCTTACATTTTCTCTCAATGTAATACCTGGGATAAATGTGGTTTGTATTCAGGCAACACCAGCATTGATGCTGTTGTGAACGGTAATATGACGCAACAATTTTTCCATAACCGTGATGCGATGGAGAGTATTGCCTTTGGAGGCCTCAATGGCTACGCTGCCGATTATGCTCAGCATTTGAATCTGGCCGAGATTTGGGCTGTAGAAGAAGATATCTTATCACTCTATCTGCAAGGTGATTTTGAAGGCGAAGGCTTCAGAGGTAATCTTGGCGTTCGTTACGTCAGCACCGATCAAACCTCTGGCGGTTATGAATTTTCCGGAGAAACCTGGGGCTTAGCCACAGTGGTCAGTAAGCTGGACCCGTCCAACCCTGACTACCTGACTCCTGAGATTCTGGAATGGCGCACAATTGACAATGATTACAGTGAAGTGCTGCCAAGCATGAACCTGGCATTTGATTTGTCAGAAGAGCAGATCCTGCGTTTTAGTGCTGCCCGTGTTATGGCTCGCCAAAACTGGAATGACATTTCTACTGTACAGACTTATGGTTCATTGAATGTGGCTCAACCAACAGGTAGTGCCAGTAACCCATACCTGAAACCACAAATTGCTGATCAGTTCGATTTGTCCTGGGAATGGTATTTTGATGCGTCTTCTCTGCTTGCCGTCACTTATTTCCATAAAGATATTAAGAGCTATCGTAGCTTCTCTACCTTTGTGGACCAGCGTTACTGGGAAGAAGGGGATGAATGGAAAGACGTAACCTTTACCCGTCCTGAAAACGGTACTGGTGGTAAGACAGATGGTATAGAGTTGTCATATCAGCAATCATTTGGTGATTTTGGTGTGACTGCTAACTACACCTACACCAATGCTGAACGTGATGAAGAACGTGATCTGACAAAGCCTGGTTCTGGCTTAGTGGAAGGCACTTCAGATCAGATGGTGAACTTAAGCGCTTATTATGAGACTGATGTGTTCAGCACTCGTCTGATGTATAACTACCGTACTGAGTGGTACAAAGGTTTGCATTTCAACGGCGATGAGCTGTGGAATGATGCTTATGGCCAACTGGATGCAAGCTTCACCTACAACCTGACTGAGGCTGTGAGTCTGTCGCTGGAAGCAGTGAACTTAACAGATGAGCAAGTGGTTGAATACAATACAGATGAAGCTCGTTTATTTTCTATCTACGAAAATGGTCGCCGCTTTACAGCTGGTATAAGAATGGCGTTCTGATAAACGCTGTTTGGCAAAAGCTAAAAAGGGGTTAACTATGTTAACCCCTTTGTTTTATGGAGAAAGGTATGCCATCACAGATAAAATGCTGGCAGCAGGTGACAGTTGAACAATTCAAAACAGAGATATTGCCGGCTGGTCAGCCAGCTGTTTTAAAAGGTTTTTTTAATTCCTGGCCATCAGTACAGTCAGCGCTTCAGGGCGAATCCCGGTTTTACCACTATATGTCATCACTGGATTCAGGTGCACAGCTTGACACCTTACTCTTAGCGCCACAAACCCGGGGACGTATCTTTTATAAAGATGGATTGGAGGGATTTAACTATGAAAAGCGTCATTACCCTCTGTCCGCTATTTTAATGCAACTGTTCAAAACCAAAGATCAGCCGGATGCCGTGCATATTGCGGCTCAAAGTGCACTTGTCTCTGAATGCTTGCCTGGTTTTATGTCTGAGAATCAGAATCCACTGCTTTCAGAGGCTGTGATTCCGAGGATTTGGCTGGGGAACAAGGTTTTGGTTCCGGCTCACTTTGATGATGCAGAAAATCTGGCCTGCGTGATTGCGGGAAACCGCACTTTTACGCTGTTTCCACCGGAACAAGTGGCAAATATGTATATAGGTCCGCTGGATTATGCTCCTACCGGAACACCTATCAGTCTGGTCGATTTTACAAACCCTGATTTTCAGCGCTATCCAAAAGCACGACAGGCGTTGGAACAGGCTCAGCAGGCAGAGCTGGAGCCAGGTGATGTTTTGTATATTCCGGCATTGTGGTGGCATCAGGTAGAATCCACTGGTAGTGTCAATCTGTTATGCAACTACTGGTGGGATGGCTCTATTGGCACAGCAGATAGCCGATCTTCTCCTTTTAATAGTCTGTTACATAGCCTGCTGAGTTTCAGGCAGCTACCACTGCAACAACGTAAAGCCTGGCAGGCGATGTTCACTCATTTTTTATTTCAATTGGACGATGATGCTTTCACTCATATTCCACAAGATAAAAAAGGCATTCTTGGACAATCCGCTTTTTCCAGAGAGGCAGCCATAAAACAGTGGCTAATTAAAGAATTAGAGAAAGCTCAATAGAGCATAAAACGTTCATAGCGCTTCAGGACTGCCCTTCACAGGCAAAACTACTGTTAAATATTGCCAAAAACTCTGTATTTTCTACTAGTCTCGAAGCTGAAACTGGGGTAAGTTGAAGGTTAAATTTAGCATACATCAGTCTGCTGTAAATTGGTCGTTAGCCCGGATAAGGGTTAAATTCTTAATGATGTAAAAGGTATTATTCATGTCGCTGCAAATTGCTCCGCTACAAAAAGAAAAACATATTCACACCAAAATTAACATTACCAATCCGTTCACCTTTGCGAAAGAACAGCACATTTTGCCGGTGGTCGTTCAGGAATTTATTCGTGTTGGTGCAGAACTGCCAATCGTTTTCATTAAAGACCCTGCGTCAGAGCGTTTCGATGTTGTGACTATGCTCGGGCTAAAATCAGGTGAAAACCTGATGGTATCAGAAGGCCAATGGCAAGGTTTTTATGTACCAAAAGTGCTGTGGAATCATCCGTTATTATTAGCAGACGATCCAGCTAAAGAAGGCCAATTGGTTGTTGCTCTGGTTGAATCAAGCCCTATGGTGAACACTGAAACTGGTCATTCGTTGTTTAACGAAGACGGTTCTGAGTCTGACTTTTTAAAATCCCGTGTTGATATGATGCGTGAGTTTTATATGCAGTCGCAAACGACCAGAGCTTTTAACAAAGTACTGGCTGACTTAGACTTGTTAATTCCTCAAACACTGACAATGACTCTGTCAGGTAGCCCACGTGAGATCTCTGGTATTTATATCGTGGACGAAAAGAAACTGAACTCGCTTTCTGACGAGCAGTTATTGGATTTGAATAAACGCGGTATCATGCCTGCCATCTATGCTCATTTGATGTCGTTACAGCAAGTGCAGCGTTTAGGCGACCGGGTTAATAAAGCAGCGGCGGCTGCGGCTTAAACCCTTTCTTCATCCCGGACAAGCAGCACATCAGTTGCTGCTTGTTTCTTTCGTTTTAAGTGTTTCGACCCAGCCATCGCTATCTGTTACATCTTTTGGTCTTTCAGCTTCTATGTTTTTTGCGTACAGGTTTTGGCGCACTATCAATAGTTCTGCTGCCTCGTGTTTTTACCATTGATGCCAGTACAATGTTGCGCTGGAAATCAGCCAAGCGCTTGTTTAAAGTGAGCAAAAAGTAGTTGAGGGTGTATCAGCATGAAACAAATCCGCTGGGGAATTATTGGCTGTGGCAATGTCACGGAATTGAAAAGTGGCCCGGCTTTTAACAAAGCGGAGCAATCTGGCTTAGTGGCCGTGATGCGCCGCGATGCGGCCAAAGCAGAAGATTATGCCAAACGTCATCAGGTGCCTCGCTGGTATTGCGATGCGCAGCAGTTGATCAATGACCCCGAAGTGGACGCTGTCTATATTGCCACTCCTCCTGACAGTCACAAAGATTACGCTTTACTGGTCGCGGCCGCAGGTAAAATTTGTTGTGTCGAAAAACCTATGGCGTTGAATACCGCACAATGTATTGAAATGACAGAGGCCTTTGAGCGAAAGCAGCTGCCTTTGTATGTATCTTATTACCGTCGCTCTTTACCACGTTTTTTAAAAATCAAAGAATGGCTGGAACAGCAACTGATTGGCACACCGCGTCAGGTGCAATGGAGTTTTAGCCGCACACCAAATACTGTGGATTTAGCAGGCCACTACAATTGGCGTACCGATCCCTCTAAAGCTGGTGGTGGTTATTTTATCGATTTAGCCAGCCATGGTCTGGATTTATTGTTGTATCTGCTGGGTGATGTGGTGGATGTTCGTGGCATCAGCCTGAACCAACAAAAGCTGTATGCGGCTGAGGATGCGGTCTCTGCGGTCTGGCAGTTTCAGTCGGGTTGTTTAGGCACTGGATTCTGGAACTTTGCAGCTGCTGAGCGTCAGGACAAAGTGGTGATTTACGGTAGTAAAGGCCGGATTGAGTTTTCAGTGTTTGAAAATGAAGCTGTACAGCTGTTTACCAATGAGCAGCAGTTGAGTCTGGACATCCCTCATCCGGAAAATATCCAGTTCTATCATATTCAGGCGATGGTGCAGGACTTGCTGCATGGCACTGGCCATCCTTCCACTGGCAAAACGGCGTTAAAAGCCAGCTGGATGATGGAGCAGATACTGGGGGCAGAGTTTTAACTCTGACCCCCAAATCTGGGCGTTAAGCTCAGGCTAGTTAAGCCTCCATAGCGCAGGTCAGAGCCGAAGCTCTGACCCTGTGACTAATCCAGCTTGGTGACTCTGCTGGTGGCTCCATTTTTTGCTTTAGTCCTCAGTAGTAAGTTACTGTTGACTTTCACCGCTTCGGAGTAAGGTAACCAGTTTTGGCCTTGGTCTTCACTGTATTCGACCACTAAACCAGGCCATGCGCTATTGGCCAGCAATAAACCATCCTGCAGCACTGCACCTGGTGGTGGCAGATACAAGGCCACACCAGCTTCCGCTAAACGTGGTAATTCCTTTTGAGTTAAAGTCCAGCCAAAACGTTGCCAGTCTTGTTGCCTTTGCTCAGTGTCAGGATCTGCACCTTCCCAATCAGCTTTGTGCCAGGCTCGTTCTGCCAAAGCCAATAAACGTGGATACAACATTTGCTCCAGCTGTTGTGGGGTACGAATGGTTTCAGTCCAGATTTGCCCCTGAATACCGAGAATATTTTCTGGTTTCTCGAGTTGGGGCAGTTCCTGACCTAACAAGACTTCCAAATCTTCAATCACTTTACCTTCACGGGTTTTATCGGCATTGGCATATAAATCATCGGGCATGTAACCAAATACTTTGGCGACATCAGTAAAACGGGCAGCCCAGTAGTAACCACGTTCTTCCGGGTGAGCTTCGTAAGGATGGTCAAAATACAAATGGGTGCCATGCGATAACACCACCTGATAACCGGCATTCGCTAAACGATAAGCGCGATCACCAACACCCCATTCCCAAATATTATCCCACACATTGGCGTAGACCTTTTCATTAGCAAATTGCTGACGGTTGAAGGGGTTTTTGGCGTCATACATTAAGCCATCTTCCCAACCACCTAAAGCCAGCTGTCGATTGGCTGCCAGTTGGGCCACTTTGGCGACGAAATAAGGTTTAAGATCTGCGACACCTGCAATACCATTGTCTGGTGTTGCGATCAGTTGCTGACAAGCAGGAGAGGCGGTCCAGGAACCAACGCCTGTTTCATCGCCGCCCATATGGAAAGTGCTGAGTTTTAATCCAGCCTGACGGTACATTTGCTGTAGTTCATAAATGACTTTATCAACAAAGGCATAAGTTGAAGGCAAGCAGACATTAATTGAGTTGTCTGTGTAGTTTTGCACTGTCATGTATTTAGATTGATCCAAAGGATCGGACAATAAATACTGCGTCGCTTCTGCTTCTTTGCCTTGTTCTTTCAGTGCAAGGTAACGAGCCTGCATGGCTTTTACTGCCGCTCTGGCATGACCAGGCATATCGATTTCCGGAATGATTTCAATATGGCGAACTGCTGCATATTTTAGAATTTCAATAAAATCTGCCGTGCTGTAATAGCCATTGCCGTTGCCTGATGCAAAAGGGCCTGTGCCGAGCTGAGTCAGCAGGCAGTTGCGTTCGGATAAATCAAAACAGCGATTGGCGCCAATTTGAGTCAGCTCTGGTAAGCCTGGAATTTCAATGCGCCAGCCTTCATCCTCGGTTAAATGCAGATGCAGTTTATTTAGTTTGTAGCGCGCCAGTTGGTCAATCATTCGCAAGGTGACTTCTTTGCCATGGAAATTACGCGCCATATCGTAGTGCAAACCACGCCAGCCAAATCGTGGCCAGTCGCTGATGGTCAGATTAGGTAACACAGTACGTTCACCTTCTACCGGAAGCAGCGCCAGCAGACTTTGAATTGCATAAAATGCTCCGGCGTTGTCATTGGCATTTAGCGCAATTTGCTCATCATGGATCACCAACTGGTAGCCTTCTGCTTTTTCTTTAACATCCGCAATACCCACAGCTATATGTGGCTGCTTAGTGGATGGAATCTGAGTGGTTAATGCTAAAGATAAACCAGTAACCTGCTTTAATTGTTGCTGCAAATAGCTGGCCTCAGAAGTTAAACGGCCACTGTGATAAATCACCCAATCGGCAGTGAGTTGAGTGTGGCCACGCTGGTAACTGAGCTGTTGTGGGCTCGGCACTATGGATAGCTGTTCTGGTTTTTCAAAGGCGGAAAGTTGCTGCTGGTTGAGCACAAAACGGCTTTGACTGGTGGCTATTGGGTATAAGTCTGGCCCGGGATTATTAAAGCGTTGCAATTGTTCAGCTCTGGTGTAGGGCTCAACAAAGCGGCTGAAATCTTCAGTATCAGTATTGGCAAAGATTTCAGGTTTTAAGCCTTTGGCGGTTATAAAAGACCGTGGCATCCAGTCGCTGTAACTGACCATCGACGAAGAGGGGGAAAAAGTAAGGCGCAGTTGCTCGCCTGGTTTTAACCCTTTAAATTTTTTACCCGGGCTCACACTGTGCAGGTCACCTTGCACATGCTGCAGTATCAAACCATGTTGCTCTGCAGCTTCCTGTTTTCTGATCGCATGAAAATACAACACCCAGTTGCCTTCTCCTGCCTTCAGAGTTTGAGATGATTTATTACTCAGAATAAGTTCGACCTGAGCTTTGAGCGCAGTAGCTGAGGTAAAATTGCTTTTGACCGCAAATTTTAATTCGGTGTTTTTAGCAAAATCGGCTAATTCAGCCTGAGTAAAAGCCTGAACTTGTCCACTAAAAAAGTAACTAATACAAAGCCATAGTAGTAAAAAATACTTCATCGTACGCTCCCCTAAACAGCGGTACACTGTACCGCGGGCTATTCCCTGATGGATTTTATGTGAATTGTTCGGGCATATTTTTGTGTTTTTAATACGCAAAGTGACAGAACAATGACAAGGTAGACCTCTTTTAATTGATTGATTTTAAATGTTAATTTAGTAATTTTTCTGCTTATTTCGAAAAATTAAGCTCGATTTTTAAACAAGGGTCTTGTTATTTGTCAAAATTATTATATGCTGAATTGAAAAAATGACAACGCTGTCAATTCGATTTTTGATGAAATAATGGACAGCAACAGGTGAAAGCTTAATCGGACTTGATTAATGCAGACCAGCGGACAATGCAATGAGGTTGGTGGGATGACTACAGCAGTAGGCTATGATGGCCCGTTTTATTTAGGTGTAGATGGTGGTGGCAGCAAATGCCGGGTCATCATAACCACAGAAGACAATCAGGTAATAGGCGAAGGCTTATCTGGCCCCGCTAATCCGTTACGTGGTATGAAAGTCGCAACCGACTCTATTCTGGCCGCGACCCAGCAGGCTTTGACTTGCGCCGGTATGGCTTTTAAAGATATGTCCAAACTCATTGTGGGTGCCGGTTTGGCTGGCGTCAACATGCCTGAATATTTCCGTATTTTTTCAGAATGGCAGCATCCCTTTGCGCAATTGCATTTAACCAGCGATTTGCATGTAGCTTGTATTGGCGCCCATCAAGGCGGCGATGGTGCTGTAATTATTGCAGGCACAGGTTCTTGCGGTTTGGCTGATGTGAAAGGTCAACTGATTGAAGTTGGCGGCCATGGTTTCCCTTATGGTGATAATGGCAGCGGCGCCTGGATAGGCTTACAGATGGTGCATCATGTGCTGTTAGCCAAAGATTTATTAGGTCCGCAGACTTTATTGACCGATTTGTTATGCCATGAATTAAAGCTGAGTCAGACTTTGGCTTTGGTTGATTTCTTTATGCATGCCACACCAACCACCTATGCCAAATATGCGCCTCTGGTTTTTACTGCAGCAGAGCAAGGCGATGCTCTGGCTGAGCAGATAGTGCAGCAAGCCGCCGCTCATATCAGTGCGATAGCCCAGCGCTTATTAAGCATCAATCCACCTCGATTGTCCTTGATTGGTGGTTTGGCCCACAAATTACAACCTTATCTGGCTTCCGAGGTACAGCAAAAAGTCACACCGGCTTTAGCTGCCCCTGAATTTGGCGCGGTTTGGTTTGCCAAACAAAGTCAGCACAAAGCCCAACGTATTTCTTAATTTGTTTCTTAACTATTAGCTGTGAGTAACACAAGATGACCCGAACCATTATGGCGCAGGAAGCTGCAGAAGCACCAAGCCGGATCCGCGAACAATTAGCGGCCAATGCCAGTCGTATTGCCGACATAGTGGCGCTTATCAAACAAAAGCAACCCCGTTATGTCTATATGGTCGGTCGTGGATCTTCTGATCACGCCGGCGTATTTGCCAAGTATCTGATTGAAATTGAAATAGGTTTACCTGTTGCAGCTGCAGCCCCTTCTATCGCCAGCGTATACAACAAACAATTAGATTTAACAGGTGCATTAGTACTGGTGATTTCACAATCAGGCCGCAGCCCGGATATTCTGGCTCAGGTAGCTATGGCCAAAGCCGCTGGTGCTTTAGTCGTTGCTCTGGTCAATGATGAAAGTTCACCTTTAGCTGAACAGGCTGATCAGGTGATCCCACTGAATGTGGGCGCTGAAAAAGCTGTAGCTGCAACCAAAAGTTATCTCGCGACCTTAAGTGCTTTACTACAGCTGGTAGCGGCATGGTCTGGTAACAGCCAGTTGCAGGATGCGGTGATCAGCCTGCCAGAGTTACTGCAGCGCGCTATTGAATTGCCTGCTCAGTTAACAGCACAGTCATTGCAAGGCGTTGAACATTTAGTGGTATTAGGCCGTGGTCCTGGTTATGCCATTAGCCGTGAAATTGCGCTGAAACTCAAAGAAGTCTGTGGCATTCATGCAGAGGCCTTTTCCAGTGCTGAATTCCTGCATGGCCCTGTGACTTTAGTCAAAGACCAGTTTGCCATTGTCGATGTCAGCATAGCGGATGAAGCCAATGCCGCTCATCAGGCACAAATTGCCGAAGTACGCAGCCGTGGTGCCCGTATTGTGCATTTGCACCATGCAGACTTGTTATCGAATCCGCGGGTATTGCCTCTGGCGCTATTGCAGCGTTTTTATCTGGATGTTGAAGCTGTGGCTCGTAGCCGTGGCGTCAATCCGGATGCGCCTCCTGGCCTGAATAAAGTCACTAAAACAGTCTGACGAGGTCCTGATGCAACAGATTTCAGTAGCCCGGCTTTTTGATGGCCAGAACTGGCAACAGAATGTGACACTGGAGATTGAAGCCGGTCGCATTCATGCGATTCATCCCGCAGCTGGCACTGTGCTTGCTGGCACTTTGGTGCCGGGTTTTATTGACGTGCAGGTTAATGGCGGTGGTGGCGCTTTGTTTAACACAGATACCAGTCTCGAAGCGCTGCGTACTATGGTCAAAGCCCATGCTCAGTTTGGCAGCACGGCTTTATTGCCAACAGTCATCACTGATTCTGTGGCTGTGATGCAACAAGCCGCTGATGTGATAGCTCAGGCTATTGCGAATAAAGAGCCCGGTGTTTTGGGTGTGCACTTTGAAGGCCCGCATTTATCCGTGCCAAAAAGAGGTGTGCATCCGCAGAACTTTATCCGGCCTTTATCCGAAGCTGAGTTAGCGATTTATCGTCGCACCGACCTTGGCATCAAGCTGGTGACTGTTGCGCCTGAAACTATCAGCGCTGAACAAATCAAAGAATTAGTCCAAGCCAATGTCATTGTCTGTTTAGGTCACAGCAATACAGATGCTGCTACAGTACAGGCTGCTTTGGCTGCCGGAGCTACGGGCTTTACCCACTTATACAATGCCATGTCACCTTTAACTTCGCGTGAACCCGGTGTAGTAGGGGCTGCACTTGCCGACCCACACAGCTGGTGTGGCGTGATTTTAGACGGTTTGCATGTACACCCCTTGGCGGTGAAAGTGGCTTTAGCTGCTAAGCCTAAAGGCAAACTACTGATAGTCACAGACGCCATGTCGCCTGTTGGCACCAGTCAAACCGAGTTTGATTTTTTTGACGGTAAAGTGATTCGGGATGGCAACAAGTTAACCAACTTAAACGGCAATTTAGCAGGTTCTGTACTGGATATGGCCAGCGCTGTGTCTTATGCCGTGAAAGAGCTTGGCCTTGAGTTGGCAGAAGCTGTGCGTATGGCGTCTTTGTATCCGGCCGAGTTTTTAGGTATCAGCGCGCAGCGTGGACAAATACTGGTGGGGTCCAAAGCCGATCTGGTGTTACTGAATGACGAAGGTCTGGTACAGCAGTGCTGGCTGGAAGGTCGTCCTGCTATCTAATAGTAAAAATATCCAATAAATTCAAAATAATAATTATTAAAGCAACAGGAAGGAATTATGGAAATGACAGTCGATACCCCCAAGGTTCGCCGCAGTATTTTGCCTATGGTCATAGTGGCCATGCTGTTTTTTGTGCTGGGTTTTGCCACCTGGCTCAATGGCTCTTTGATGCCTTACTTAAAACAAATGCTGCAGTTAACCCCGTTGCAGGCCTCTCTGGTGCTGTTTTCCTTTTATATAGCCGTTACTTTTACTGCGTTGCCTTCGGCCTGGTTGATCCGTCGGGTGGGCTATAAAAACGGTATGGCTTTGGGTATGGCAGTGATGATGCTGGCAGGGCTTTTGTATATTCCAGCGGCACAAACTCAAACCTTTGGCTTATTTCTGCTGGCTCAGTTGGTGATTGGTGCTGGTCAAACCTTATTACAAACTGCTGTGAATCCTTACGTGGTTAAAATAGGTCCTGAAGATACGGCTGCGGTACGCATCAGTATTATGGGCATCTTAAACAAAACCGCTGGTGTTGTGGCGCCACTGGTATTTACCGCCTTGATTGTCAGCGGTTTTACTGTGCCGGCTGATGCAACTCTGACTGCTGACCAAATTGACGCCATGGCGGCGAGTCTGGTATTGCCTTATTTAGGGCTGGCCGCATTTTTAGGTTTACTGGGACTTGCTGTCAAATATTCGCCTTTGCCTGAATTGGAAAAAGAGTCGGATACAGGCACTGGTACCGATCAGCTCAAAGCAGTATTAGCAAAACCTGCGCTGGTGTTTGGTGTGTTGTCTTTATTTGTCTATGTGGCTGTTGAAGTGATAGCGGGTGACACTATAGGTTTATTTGCCTTGTCGCTTGGGGTTGAACGCTACACTGTCATGACCTCTTATACGATGGCTTGTATGGTATTGGGTTATATCTTAGGCATAGTGCTGATCCCTCGGGTGTTATCACAACAAAAAGCCTTAGCTGTCTCAGCCGTTTTAGGTTTAGTACTAACTTTGGCCATTGTTTTTGGCGATACCAACTCTTATCTGATTGCAAATGCTCTTTTAGTGCCTTTTGGTGGCACAGCTTTACCAGATACTTTGTTATTTATCGCTATTCTTGGATTAGCCAATGCCATCGTCTGGCCTGCGGTCTGGCCTCTGGCTTTATCTGGCTTGGGAGCTTTAACCAGCATTGGTTCAGCTCTACTGATTATGGGTATCGCAGGTGGCGCTTTTGGGCCATTGTTTTGGGGTCTTGCCAGCAGCTCAGGTCTTGGGCAGCAGGGCGCTTATCTGGTGATGTTACCTTGTTACGCCTTTATCCTGTTTTATGCAGTTAAAGGGCATAAGTTAACCAGCTGGAAATAAATATCCTGCGTACTTGAAGCTGCAGCTGCGTTGACTGCGTTCTCGCGCCCCAATAGTTTGTTGCACATGATCGTTGGATTGACCTGCGAGTTCTCGCTTCAATCCAACTGCACATAGGACAACTATGCTCATGGGGACTTGTTTGCTTGTCGCCTTGCTGCAACATCAATTACTTTGGCTATTCTAACTCGTTTTTTTGGTATAGGTGCCTGCATGTCTTCACCACGTTTTTATGCGCTGGATGCTTTACGGGGTTTAGCCATAGCTTTAATGATTTTGGTAAACACACCTGGCTCCTGGCAGCATGTGTATAGTCCGCTGTTGCATGCGCCATGGGATGGTTTTACCTTCGCTGATATTGTGTTCCCTATCTTTTTATTTGTGGTGGGGGCAGCGATGTTTTATTCGCTCAAAACCACAGAGCTTTCTCCACAGAGTGTCTGGCGTATCAGTAGCCGGGCTTTAAAACTGATTGGTATCGGCGTTCTGTTGAACTACGTGCCTTTTAGTGTGGATCTGGCCGAGTTGCGCCTGCCAGGTGTATTACAACGTATAGGGCTAGCGTACTGGTGTGCTGCGTTGCTGGTATTAAGCGTCAAACGTAGTTATTTGCCTTTCATTGCCGTGGTTTTAGTGTTGTTGTATTGGTTGGCTTTGATACTGGGTGGTGGCGAGCAGCCTTATAGTCTGGAGCACAACCTGGTGCGGCAATGGGATCTGGCCATTTTTGGTGCCGCACATTTGTATCAGGGTTTTGGTGTGGCTTTTGATCCTGAAGGCCTTTTAAGTACTTTGCCTTGTATTGTGGCCGTATTGATTGGTTTTGCTACGGCTTCAACTTTACAGGGGAAGCAGCATAACCAAGCGTTGCGGCTCTTGTTGTTATCTGGCGTGGCTTTGGTGGTTTTAGCTGCACTGTGGCAATTGCTTTGGCCTGTGAATAAAGCCTTATGGTCTGGTAGTTATCTGGCGCTGAGCAGTGGCTTAATTTTATTGTTATTAGCTATTTTGGTTTGGTGCATTGATATCAAAGGCTGGACTGCTCTGGCAGAACCTTTAAAAGTCTACGGTACTAATCCGCTGTTTATTTATATCTTGTCCTGGTTGTGGGCTGTGCTTATTGGTCAGCTTATTTTTATTCCAACTGACGCAGGTTCAGTATCGCTGTATCAGTGGGGCTTTGAGCAGTTAGCTTTGATTTTCCCTGCCAAACTGGCGTCTTTTGTGTTTGCTGTGCTGCACGTGATTGGGTTTTGGTACCTGTCGTTGTTGCTGTATAAACGCAATATAGTGATAAAGCTATAAAAACATGGTCAGGAACAATGTTTAACAATGCGAAGCATTGGCCCGAGAGGGGGGCGCCAGAGATGGTTGCGAATAAAAATGGGGTCTTATGACCCCATTTTTATTCTGACCCAAATTCGTTAGAACCTGTATTCCCAGGTGGTGGCTGCTGCCACTTCATCAGCCCCTTCAGGCAGTAATGGCGATTGATCCAGATACCGTAGCTGCAAGCTCAGTAAGCCATTAAAAAATGGCCGTCTGTGTTCCGCTTTCGCCTGCCAGCTTTGCTCGCTATTACCTGCGGTATCATAATAATTAGCCAGATACAGATGGCCTGACCAACTAATACCATCATAGGTCTGGTAATGATAACCAGCGCTCAATACCCGCGCATCTTTGCCATAACCACTACCAATGACCCGGCCATATCTGCTGTAACCTTGAGGGTATAGCTCGCCTTGATAAGCGCAATCGCCTTTGATCACTGAATCCGGACAATCGATATAAGTATCTGAATACTCCATATTGACCGTATGAATGCCTGAACTATTACCCCAGTAACTGCGCACACCGGCCAGCAACAAGGGGTTATCCGGCAAATCTTCCGCGTTATCATCATCGGCCAGTTCCACATAAGCGGTCAGAGGCTGGTTCAGCAGAGTAAAATGGTAGCTCGCATCTATAGCTGCTCTTTGGTCTGAGTTGGCGCTTGATTTATCTTTATTCGCAAGCATATCCCACCAATCGCCAAAGCCATTATTTTTTCCCTGACCGCCCCATTGGCTGACGCGGGAAACGCCCAGTTCCAAAGCGGCGGTAGGTCTGAAATTAAAACGTCCACCCCAGTAGCGGGTTTGACTGACCGCACTTTGATGTTCGCCTAAACCGATAAAGGTAGTAAAGCTCCATGGGCCTAACCAGTTCAGCACAGGCAAATCTATCGCATCCCAGCCATGACGACTTAAACGTACAGAAGGCAAGGGGCGGGCGTTATTGCTTTGCAGTAAGGCACTTTGCTGACCAGGACCCCACCAGGAGCTGACCTGATCAACAGATACTACCCAGTTGCCCAGCAAGGCTGCCAGATAACTGTTGTCGTAAGTTAATTCCTGTTCGGCACTGCCGTCATGTAATTTTCGGTAATGCACTTCGGAGCGGCCAGCCAAAATATCATTCTGAAATTCGCTGAATACTGTGATGCTGGCTTTTTCGTTATAGCTTTCGCCAAAACTCTGAATACCCATAACCTCTGAATTAGCTTTGAGTTTAATGCCTGCGGTTTTGTCACTTTCGTTGACGTTCAAAGCTTTACGTACATGGGCTAGCGCAAAAGTCACCTCTTCGCTGTAGCGGCGATTCGGAGCTTTTGCTACATCTTTTGCAATGTTTTTCCACATTAAAGGGTAGGTATTCACAGGGCCACTGATTAAACCTGCGTGAGACAAAGTTTGCAGTGACTGGCGCAGGTAATTGTCCTGGGTATCTATCCAAGGGGTGGCTTGTGCTGACAAAGCCATAAAAGCCAGGGTAAAAGTACTAAACTGAAGTTTTTTCATTACGACCAGGATCCGTGTTTCAGGCTAAACCGCAGCAAACTTGCGCTTCAATGCCTGTTCAACATGAGAAGCCACAAAACGGCTGACATCGCCACCATGGCGGGCAACTTCTTTCACTAAAGTGGAAGAGATAAAAGTATTTTTTTCTGAAGGTGTCATAAACAAGCTGTCTAAGTCCGGGTTCAGTTGTCGATTCATACTGGCAAGCTGAAACTCGTATTCAAAATCGGCTACAGCCCGCACGCCACGTAACAGCACCTGAGCCTGATTATTCTTGGCAAAATCGGCCAGCAAGCCTGAAAAACCCACCACAGTCACGTTAGGAATATCTGCAAAACATTGTTCAGCCAACTGCACACGTTCTGCCAGCGTAAACAGAGGTTGCTTGCTTGGGTTAGAAGCAACAGCCACTATCACCTGATCAAATAAACGCGAAGCCCTCTGGACTAAGTCACTGTGACCATTAGTTAAAGGGTCAAAAGTACCGGGATAAATCGCTTTGGTTTTCATCGTTTGTGGCTGATCCCTGTTTTGCCTATACCCAAAGTAATTGATGTTGCAGCGAGACGACAAGTGCGTGAGCCCCCTGGAGCATAGTTGTCCTATGTGATTGGGCCTAGAGCACGCAGTCAACAAAGCTGCAGCTTCAAGTAAGAAGGGTATACGAGACTAGAGTTTTTAATCGAATTGGCGTTACTATAGCAAATTAATAAAAAATAAATAAAAAGAAATACGCGGATGGATAAGAAGCTACGGACCAAAGACAAGATACTGCAGGCCAGTATTGAGTTGTTTAACCAGCAGGGTGAGCGTTGTATCACCACCAATCATATAGCTGCACATCTGGGCATTAGTCCGGGAAATCTGTATTACCATTTTCGCAATAAAGAAGACATAGTGCGGAATATTTTCCGTGAATACGCCAAGTTGCTCGACAGCAGAGTACAGCCTCCCAGCCAACCTTCTGAGGCTTTGGACTCGTTAGCCCAGTATCTGGATGTGGTATTCGAACTAATGTGGCGCTTCCATTTCTTTTACGCCAACTTGCCGGATATTTTGTCGCGTGATCCTGCCTTGCAGCAGGATTACCTGACAGTACAAAAAGCTGTGCTGGCTAAGGTCATTTCGGTATTAAGTGCATTAAAAAAAGCTGATGTGATTGCAATAGACGATACAGACATCGCTAATTTTGCCCACACTATTAAACTGGTGGTGACCTTCTGGATCAGTTATTTAAAAACCCAGGAGCCCCAAACCTCCATGAACAAAGAGCAAGCTTATCTGGGGGTGCTCAAAGTGCTGCTGCTATTTAAGCCTTATGCCACAGCTCAGGCTCTGCCTCGTATAGAAAAACTACAACAGCATTACCAGGCGTTGTCCGGTGATCAGACGCTCTGACTTCCAACTGGCAACAATTTGCTACGCAACTAATCCGATCTGCAGCCTTTTCTGACAGAAAAGCGCTGCATCCCTACCGCTTAGTGATTACAATACGGCGGTTTTTACCAAGCCCACAGCCTCTTTGGAGACAGCTATGCGAACGACTCCTTTCCTTGCACACTTACAACAACAAATAGAAGACGTAAAAGTGCAAGGCTTGTACAAAGCTGAACGAGTGATTAGCTCTCAGCAACAAGCCGCCGTGACCGTAGGTCATGAACAGGTTTTAAATTTTTGTGCCAATAACTACTTAGGTTTAGCCAATAACCCGGAACTGATTAAAGCCGCCCAACAAGGCCTGGATTCCCACGGTTTTGGTGTGGCCTCTGTGCGTTTTATCTGTGGTACTCAGGATATTCACAAAGAACTGGAACAAAAAATCAGTGGTTTTTTAGGTACTGAAGACACTATTTTGTATTCCTCTTGTTTTGACGCCAACGGCGGTTTATTCGAAACCATTTTAGGTGCTGAAGACGCGGTCATTTCAGATTCGTTAAACCATGCATCGATCATTGATGGCGTGCGTTTATGTAAAGCTAAACGTTACCGTTATGCCAATAACGATATGGCCGAATTAGAAGCTCAGCTGAAGCAAGCAGATGCCGATGGCGCCCGTTTTAAACTGATCGCCACAGACGGCGTATTTTCTATGGATGGTGTGATTGCTGACTTAAAATCCATCTGTGACTTAGCCGACAAATACAATGCGCTGGTGATGGTGGACGACAGCCATGCTGTGGGTTTTGTTGGTAAAAATGGCCGCGGCACCCACGAATACTGCGATGTGCTGGAACGTGTTGATATTATCACTGGTACTTTAGGCAAAGCTTTAGGTGGCGCTTCTGGTGGTTATACCTCAGGCAAAAAAGAAATCATCGAGTGGTTACGCCAGCGTTCACGGCCTTATTTATTCTCTAACTCTTTAGCACCTTCTATTGTAACGGCCTCTATCAAAGTGCTGGACTTATTGGCGAACGGTGATGCACTGCGCGCTAAGTTATGGGACAACGTCAGTTATTTCCGCGAAAAAATGTCAGCCGCTGGTTTTACGCTGGCAGGCAAAGATCACGCTATTATTCCTGTGATGTTAGGTGATGCCAAAGTTGCAGCTGAAATGGCGCGCCGTATGCTCGCTGAAGGCATTTATGTAGTGGGATTCTCTTTCCCTGTAGTGCCAAAAGATCAGGCGCGCATTCGCACTCAGATCTCGGCCGCGCATGACAAAGAACACCTGGATAAGGCCATCACAGCCTTTATTCGTATTGGTAAAGAAATGGGCGTAATTGCCTGAGGACGCCATGATGAAAGCATTAGCAAAATTAAAAGCAGAACCGGGCATTTGGCAAACAGAAGTAGAAATGCCAAAAGTAGGCCCAAATGATGTGCTGATTAAAATCAAAAAAACCGCTATTTGTGGCACAGACGTGCATATCTACAAATGGGATGAATGGGCACAAAAAACTATTCCTCATGGCATGGTGGTAGGACACGAATATGTCGGCGAGATAGTCGACATGGGCTCGGAAGTCCGTGGTTTTGCCAAAGGCGATCGCGTCTCAGGAGAAGGCCATTTAGTCTGTGGTTTCTGCCGTAACTGCCGCGCCGGTCGTGTGCATTTATGCCGCAACACCATAGGCGTAGGCGTCAACCGTGAAGGTTCTTTTGCTGAATACCTGTCTATTCCTGCCTTTAACGTGTTTAAAATTCCGGACAATATTCCGGATAATATCGCGGCTATCTTCGACCCATTTGGTAACGCAGTGCACACTGCTTTGTCTTTTGATTTAGTAGGTGAAGACGTACTGATCACTGGCGCTGGCCCTATCGGCATAATGGCTGTGGCCGTTGCGCGCCATATCGGCGCCCGTCATATCGTCATTACCGACGTGAACCCATACCGCTTAGAGCTGGCGCGTAAAATGGGTGCGACCCGAGCAGTAGACGTCAGCAAAGAAGATTTAAAAGACGTGATGAAAGAGCTAGGCATGACCGAAGGTTTTGACGTAGGTCTGGAAATGTCCGGCGTGCCTTCGGCGTTCCGTGGCATGTTAGATACCATCAACCATGGCGGCAAAATTGCTATGCTGGGTATTCCACCTTCAGATATGGCGGTGGACTGGAATAAGGTTATTTTTAAAGGCCTGGTGATCAAAGGCATTTACGGCCGCGAAATGTTTGAAACCTGGTACAAAATGGCCAGCTTAATTCAGTCAGGTCTGGACTTAAGCCCAATAGTTACCCACGAAATGCCAATGGAAAACTACAAGGAAGGTTTTGAGATTATGTGCTCAGGCCAATCCGGTAAAGTCATTCTGAACTGGTAATTTGACAGGGGCAGAGCTTTGCTCTGCCCTTCATCCCGCTCTCTGTTTCACTCTGTGTTCTGCTATTAATTTCCCGCTTGGCAGCCTAAATGCGATCTGTTATCATTTGATAATTATTCTTATCTGAACTCGCTACAGCTCCAATGATCGTCCTGACTTTTGCTCTGCTGTTTTTGACATTGTTCTTATTTGGCCGTGGTTATTGGCAGCATATTGCTTTGCCAAAATTACAGAACCAGCGTTTGAAACTGCAACTGGTAAGGGTAAAACGCCAGGGCCAGTATTTGAAGTTATGGCTGCAGCATCCGGACGGCCTGCTATTACCCAAAGCTAAAGCGGGTCAGCATATTCTATTGTATGGCAAAGATTTACAGGGCAAACCCGTCAGCCGCGCTTATTCATTGGCACAGGATTGTAGTCAGCAGCGTTATTACCAACTGGTGATTAAAGCTGAAACCGATGGCCGCTTGAGTCAGGCTTTATTCCAGCATTTAAAAGTAGGCGACTTCATCGAAAGCTCTTATCCACGTGGCCATTTTTTATTAAACCGCTCGCGCCAGCCGCTGGTGCTGGTGGCTGGTGGTGTAGGTATTACGCCAATGTTGGCAATGGCTTATGCCGCTATCCGGCAAAAACGTCAGGTCTTTTTGGTGTATCAGGGCCGTCGTCTGGACGATATCGTATTTTATCCCTTACTACGCCGTTTACCCCGTTTACAACTTCGTATTGCTTTGACTCAGCCGCCAGCAGACTGGCAAGGCTTTAAAGGCCGCATTGACGCAGGGTATTTGTATAAACTGGCTGGCGCTCAGGCTCAGTATTACTTTTGCGCTTCAGCCAAAATGGTGGAGCAGCTGATTTATGATTTAGGCATTTTAGGAGCCCAGCATTGTTATGCCGAGTTTTTTAGTGCTTCGGCCAGCGAGCAAAGTTTCCCTATTGAAATCAATGGTGTGTTTGCAGATAGCCAGGGCCATAAATCAGTACTGGATGCTATTCTGGCCGCAAGAGTACCGCTGAATTACGACTGCAAAGGCGGTTCTTGTGGCCTTTGTAAAGTGCGGGTTGTTAAAGGTGAATACCAGCAAGTGCTGGAGCCCAGCATGAGTTGTGGCGGGGATGAAGTTCTGGCTTGTTGTATTCAGCCGACTTCAGCTTTGGTATTGAGTGCTGATATTCAGTCTGAAGAGTTATCGCCAGAGCAGTCGACCGGTTTGGAACCTGCTGCAAGTAGTCATTGATGTTTACCGCAGAAGCTTTCGCCTTTGGCGAGATACTTTGCTTTTGCTTCGCCAAAAGAAAGTACCCAAAGCAAGTAAGTTCAGGAAGCACTTTCTAACAGCCGAAGGCTGGCCCGCAGGGTGAATTACATGGATGTAATTCA